>Ga0134093_1000401_pt1 | contig 53436 bp, 45 predicted proteins | sample 4_1taG_FD_94452 | JGI IMG/M metagenome (GOLD analysis project Ga0134093, IMG submission 94452) | Switchgrass degrading microbial communities from high solid loading bioreactors in New Hampshire, USA - 4_13_20_68_A1 metaG | ecosystem: Engineered > Bioreactor > Semi-continuous > Anaerobic >...
ACTTGGCTCCAAGCGGTACAGCTGGATTTGTTCTTGCTAACGGTTCCCTATCATCGTCTACTATTAGTGAATATACAATTCGTAAAAATTTAATAGAAGATGACAAAATAGATTGTATTGTAACCTTGCCTGGTGGTTTGTTCTCAACCACTTCTATTCCTGTATGCCTTTGGTTTATTACAAGGAATAAACTGAAAAATGGACATCGCGACAGACATGGTGAGATACTCTTTATTGATGCACGCAATATGGAAACTGAACCACTAGAAGATAGCCGTACACAACGTAAACTAACCGATAAAACCATTGATGATATTACATCTATATATCATGCTTTCCGAAATCATAATAAGAAAGCTATTAAAGCGGATGGTACAGAAATAACCTATGAAGATAAGCAGGGTTATTGGAAAGTTGCCACTCTTGAAGAAATAAGGGCTAAAGATTATAACCTAACTCCCGCTAGTTATGTTGGTGTTGCACCAATTGAGGAAGATGGAGAGCCTTTCAAAAAGAAAATGGAAAGACTCACTAGTCAACTATCTGCAATTATGGAAGAATCCGAAGAACTTGATATAGAGATAAGAAAACAGCTAAATTATTTAGGCTGGATAATATAAGGGGGTCATCACTTTGATAATTAATGAGACAGCTATAGAGAATATTTGTAGAATTAATACTAAATCAATAAACCCTCAAGACTACCCAAATGAGTTCTTTATACATTATAGTCTACCAGCTTTTGATAATAATAAAAGTGCTGAATTGCAGCAAGGTAAAGATATCTTAAGTAATAAATATCTTATTACTGAACCTTGTGTTTTGTTTAATAAACTGAATATTAGGTTTAAAAGGATATGGCTAATTACTGATGTTAAAGAAAGAATGATTTGTTCAACGGAATTCTTACCGCTTGTACCAGTTAATATCGATTTAGACTATTTCTATTATTTATTATTAGATGATAATTTTACCGTAAACCTTATTTCAGAAAGTAAAGGAACCTCTAATAGTCATCAGAGAATTAAACCAAAGGATTTAATGGATCAACGTATTAATATTATTGAAGATATAGACTTACAAAAAGCAATTGCACATAAACTAAAAATCTTAGACCAAAAAATTGATTCAAACCAAAGAGGGCTTATATACTTGGAAGAACTTATAAAAATTCTATATAAAAGCTGGTTTAATGATTTTCAATTTCCTGGTGGCACATGTGAGTTAATGCAAGAAGTACCTAAAGACTGGAAAATTTCTAATGTATACGATAATGTTATAGAGATTAGAGAAAAAAACCTGAATAATAATGATTTCCCTGTCCTTTCAGTTGTAAAAGAAGGCAAATTCAGACTTTCTGAAGATGTGTTTACCAAACAGGTATATAGTAAATCAACTGTAAACTACAAAATTGTTAGACGAAATCAAGTGGCATACAATCCTGCTAGAGCAAATATTGGTTCCATTGCTATGCTGACTGATTTTGATGTTGGGTTAGTAAGCCCAATATATGTTGTCTTCGAATTGAAAGAGACCATAACCCCAACTTTTTTCTATTATTATATGAAACAGCCTATGTTTTTAGAAAATATCAAGCACCATGCTATAGGTACAACACGCCAGAATTTTCCGTTTGAAGCATTTAAAATGTTTGATATAATCGTACCTCCAATGGAGCTTCAGTTGCGATTTGAAGAAATAGCAAAACCTATAGAGCAGAAAATTGCAAAACTAAAAGAAGAAAATGCTGTTTTGGCTGAAATAAGAGATACTCTTTTACCAAAGCTTATAAGCGAAGAATTACCAGTGGAAGTAGGTGAAGCATAATAACTGATTATGAAAAATATGTACAAGAAGCATTCGAAGAGGAAGCTACAGTTTTTAGTGTTGGACACTTATTCGACAAGATTTCAAGATATAATAGCACAATTATTGAAAACAACACAACAGGCACTTTGCTATTTAGAGGGCAAGCAAATATTGACTTTCCAATGGATGCTAGTATTTTTCGCAACAACATGATTAGTAAAGAAACAGCTTTAATTAATGACTTGATTTTGCAAGAACCATATGAGTTTGGTAATCACATGACTGATTTTGAGCAGCTCGTGAAAATGCAGCATTATGGGCTTCCAACAAGGTTAATTGATGTTACAACAAATCCTCTTATAGCTTTATATTTTGCCTGCTCTGACAAAACTTGTGAAGATAAAGATGGCGAAATACTTATTCTCATAGAATCATTACAGCGTCCAACAGAAAAGCAAGTACAGTATTTTGCTGCGCTTGCTGAATATGATGGGAAAAGCATTGAAGCTTTTGTCGACTATTTTGTTCAAAAAGGTTTAATAAATAATGCTTTAGATTATAAAGAAAAGAATGAAAAACTCGAGAACATATTTAGAACAAAGTATATTCCTGTTGTTGCCCCCAAAAATAACGAACGAATTAAAAGGCAAAATGGAGCTTTCTTACTACTGGGTATAGACATTGAAAAACCAGATTATTTTCTTAAGAATACATTTAATTTAAAGGATCAGCTTATTAAAGACTTTGGCGACGGCATTCCACGCTCATTGGTTATTCCGCAAGAGCACAAACAATCGATACTTAAAGAACTAGATATTATAGGTATTAATGAAGCTTTTGTGTATCCAGAGCTTGAACATCAGACTTCATACATAAAAAGCAAACATCACATAAAGGTAGGTGAGTGATATGTCAAATTTTATTGAATACCATCTTGAGCAAGCAGTAATGGAATGGTTTCAAGATTTAGGCTACCAAACAATTTATGGCCCAGATATCTCACCTGGCGGCAGTTTTTCTGAACGGGAGAGTTTTGGAGATGTTGTCTTGTATGATCGTCTGCACAGTGCCCTCAAGAGAGTTAACCGACAGTACCCTGATAAGGTAATTGATGATTTGGTAAAAAAAATAACGCGCCATCAAAGTATGTCTATCACACAGAACAATGTCGCTTTTTTTAAAATGATAACTGACGGGATCGACGTAGAAATACGAAAAAAAGACGGAAATGTAAAAACTGAAAAAGCCTATATTTTCGATTTAACAGACATTGATAATAATGAATTTTTAGCTGTAAATCAGTATACAATTATCGAGAATGGTAAAGAACGTCGTCCCGATGTTGTTGTCTTTATAAACGGTATACCGCTTGCAATCATTGAATTGAAGAATGCGTCCAATGAAGATATTGGTATTGTTGAAGGCTTCAATCAATTACAAACATATAAAAAAGATATTCCTACTATTTTCAATTACAATGCCTTCTTAGTTACAAGCGATGGAATAAACGCAAAGGTAGGAACAATTTCTTCAGATTTTGATCGTTTTATGTTTTGGCGAACTGTTGATGGAAACGGTGAAGCACCAGAATCTTCGCCTCAATTGAAAGTAATGCTACAAGGAATGATGGACAAAAAACGTATTTTGGACATAATATCTAATTACACGTTTTTTGTTCATGAAGAGGATAAATCTTTTAAGATACTTGCTGGTTATCACCAGTATTTTGCAGTAAAAAAAGCATTATATAAGACACATATTGCTGCTGCAGAAAATGGAGATAGAAAAGTAGGTGTTATTTGGCATACACAAGGAAGTGGAAAAAGCTTTTCCATGCTAATGTATGCCCGACAATTAGTTCTTGAGCTAAACAATCCTACGATAGTTATTATTACAGATAGAAACGATCTAGATGATCAGCTTTACGGAACATTTGCCAAAAGTGCTCACTACCTACGTCAAATTCCAAAGCAAGCAGAAAACCGAAAACAATTAAGAGATTTATTAAGTGTTGAATCTGGTGGAGTTATATTTACTACTATCCAGAAATTTCTGCCTGATGAAAGTGATCAAAGTAATGAAGCACTAACAAATCGTCGTAACGTAATAGTAATTGCAGATGAAGCACATCGTAGCCAATATGGACTAGAAGCTAAAGAGAAGGATGGCAAGGTATCTTTTGGATTTGCTAAATATATGCGCGATGCTTTACCAAATGCCTCTTTTATAGGTTTTACTGGTACTCCAGTAGAATTGAGTGACAAAAATACACCTGCATTATTTGGAGATTATATTGATATCTATGATTTAACGCAGGCAGTCAAAGATAGAACAACCGTTCCTATATATTATGAAAGCCGAATTGCTAAGCTTGATATTCCTCAGGAGTTCAAGCCTAAAATAGATATTGAATATGCGGAAATTGTAAAAGAACAAGAAGAAACATATGTAATCAATCAACAAAAAAAGTGGGCTAGACTTGAAGCTCTTGTAGGAACCGATACTCGTCTTGATGTTATTGCAAAGGATTTTTTACACCATTATGATCTGAGACAGAGTGCACTCAGTGGCAAAGCTATGTTTGTAACAATGTCTAGAAACATAGCTGTTAAACTATACTCAAAAATTATTAAATATCGTCCAGAATGGCATAATTCTGAAGTGGATAAAGGAACAATTAAAGTTATTATGACATCTGCTGCGTCAGATCCACCAGAATTCCAGATGCACTCAACTACTTCTGCTCAGAAAAAAATTCTTGCAAAAAGGATGAAAGACCCGCATGATGAGTTAAAGGTTGTGATTGTTTGTGATATGTGGCTAACAGGTTTCGATGTTCCGTGTTTGCATACTATGTATATTGATAAACCTATGAGTGGGCATAACCTAATGCAAGCTATAGCGCGAGTCAATCGTGTGTTTAAAGATAAACCTGGTGGATTAGTTGTAGATTACATCGGTATAGCTGATAATCTTCGAAGTGCCCTTGCACAATATACCCCTTCTGATAGAAAAACAACTGGTATTGATCCTCAGGTTGCAGTAGATTTAATGATGGAAAAATATGAGCAAATAAAAGGTTTGTTACACGGATTCGATTATAGCTGTTACTTAGATGGTACAGCATCTCAAAGAATAGATTGTATAGTTAGATGTGTAGACTTCATTCTTGGAAAAAAAGAAGAAGAAAAAAAAGACTTTCTAAACTTTGTAGTTGAGATAGGAAAAGCATATGCTCTGTGCGCCACATCAGAAAAAGCACAAGAAATTAACCTTGAGATAAGTTTTTTTAAAGCGGTCAAAGCCGGAATAATAAAATTGTTACCCAAGGGTAAACCTAAGAAAACAAAAGATCAAGTTGAATATGAAATAGAACAACTAGTTTCAAAATCTGTTATTTCAGAAGAGATAGTAGATATTCTTGCAGCGGTAGGCTTAAATAGACCAGATATATCCATACTTTCTGATGAATTTTTAGAGGAAGTTAGAGGGCTTCCGCAAAAAAACTTAGCATTAGAACTATTACGAAGATTGCTTGATGGTAGAATTAAGGCGATTTCTAGAAAAAACGTTGTTCAAGCTAAAAAATTCTCAGAAATGCTAGAAGCATCAGTTAATAAGTATGCTAAACGGTCAATCGAAACTGCTGAAGTTATAAAGACGCTTATCGAAATGGCAAAAGATTTGAATAGTCTTCATAAAAGAGGTGAAGAACTAGGTTTATCTGATGATGAGTTAGCATTTTATGATGCTATATCTGAAAATGAATCCGCCAGAGAATTCTATGAAAATGATGTGCTGAAGCAAATTGCAAAAGAACTAACAATTAATATACGAAATAGCATGAAAGTTGACTGGGATGTACGTGAAAGTGTACGTGCTCAGATGCGCATTACCGTTAAGCGGCTTCTACGTAAATATAAGTATCCACCTGATAAACAGGCAGATGCAGTTAAATTAATTATTGAACAAGCAGAAAAAATGTCTGAAAATGAATTACAGTAAAATGACGAAAGACAAAGGCCAGCCATTTCAAGTACATATGCTTGAACATGACTGGTCTTTTTTGCCCCGCTCGAAGCTGTTCAGTTAAGTTTTTCTTTAATCCCTAAGTGAACGCTTCTTTCCTCCTCTTTTTTTATTTAGGGGCTTTCGAAGGTCGTGAAAGCCGCAAAATCGAAGGGACTCGATGCTCCTGAGATTTTATTTATCTTTTCTTTCGAACAAATTAATAGAAGTAAAATCGAAAGACTAGATGACCTAAAGAATTTCTATAAAATCTTTTTAGCGTCCCGACCTAAACATTGAAATTATAACTACCAATACAATGGAAAATGCAACTACTATGCCTATTCTAAGGGCAGTTATGTACAATAGATACATTTGGCTGCCTTCAATAGCGTTTTGACTTGAGCCTATTATTATTCCGGTTATAACAATACACACAGCCAGCAATATGACACTGAAGGATATTCTGTTAACAGCCCTGTCAAATCGCTTTTGAATATTTTCAATATCTTTTATTTTCAGTTGAAGGGTTAATTCTCCGTCATCGGCCTTTTCCAAAAGGTTCTGAATATAGAAGGGAAGTTCGCTAAGCAAATCTTTGTAGGCTGAAGCATTTCTGCTTATTGTGCTGCGAATATTTTTGACGGAATAGGATTGAAGCACCAGCTTTTTGGCAATAGGTTTTGCCACTTCTATTGTATTGAGTTCGGGAGCCAACTGTTCCAATATGCTCTGAAGAGTGGCAAAGGATTTTGCCAGCATGGTGAATTCACGGGGTAATTTTATTCCGTTTAGAAAAGCAATATTAAAAACCTCGTAAAATACTTCCCCTACATTTATCTTGCTCCACGGCATTGCAAGATATTTATCAAGCATTAAGTCCACATCTTGCTCGAATTTTTTAACATTTCTCTTATCATACATCGCATCAAGCTCCATAACAGCTCTAGCGACCCTTCGAGTGTCCTTGTTGGCCACAGCTACAAATAATTTGGATATTGTTTTCCTACGGGTGTCACTTATCCGTCCCACCATTCCCAAATCCAAGAATACTATTGTACCATCCATTAAAATCTTTATATTACCGGGATGCGGATCTGCATGAAAAAAACCGTCCCTCAATATCTGATTGCATACCGATTCGGCTATTCTTTTTGCGGTCTCCTTCTTATCAATACCAGCCTTGTCCAATGCCTCTTGATCGTCTATTCCCATTCCTTCAATAAACTCCATTGTAAGGACACGACGTGAAGTGTAGGTCCAATTTATCTCCGGAACTTTAACTCCCCTGTCTTTAGCAAAATTGTCCCTGAAAGTATCGGCATTTTCACCTTCCTTGGTAAAGTCCAGTTCATTTTTCAGCGTGCGATCAAATTCGTCCACCATACTGCTGAAATCATATATTTTCCCAAACTTGGTGTGATTGTCGACAAAATGGGCCAAGTCTCGAAGAATATTCAAATCATTGCTTATAACCCTTTCTATTCCCGGTCTTTGAACTTTTACAGCAACCTTTTTCCCGCTTTTTAATACTGCATAATGGACTTGGGATATCGACGCAGAAGCAATAGGTTCCTTGGTAAATTCTTTAAATATATTCTCAAGGGTATCCTCAAATTCACTTTCTATTACTGCCTTGGCTTCATTGAAGGAAAAAGGTTGAACTGAACTCTGAAGCTTTTTTAACTCTTTAACAATGTCCTGAGGGACAATGTCTGCCTGTGTACTCAATATTTGCCCTAATTTCACAAAGGTAGGTCCTAACTCTTCCATAGAAAGTCTAAGCCTTTCACCGATAGAGAGCTTGGAATTGGAGGTTTCTGCCTCGGTACCGTGTTTTCTCATTTTCAAATAATCAAAAATACCGAGCTGGTCAATTATCAGGCCAAAACCGTGTTTCGCGAAAACCGTAATAATTTCCTGATATCTTTTTATATTAAGCTTCTTGTTTATAACCATGATACCCTCCAAAAACAATAATTTTTCGAATCTGTGAAATTTCCTTACCGTACAAACTGCAATTGCTGGAGGAGGTGCATCTCACCTATTGATTTTTCTATAAATTCAGCAAAATATCCAAGAGCTCTTGAGGTTTTCTTACAAGATAATCCGGCTTTTCTTCCGAAAGAATCTGCTCTGAGTCGTACCCCCATGTAACGGCAATTACTCTTACACCGGCTTTCTTGCACGATACTATATCCCGGACTTCATCCCCAACATACCAAAGGTCTTCCTCCTTCAAATTATGCTTTTTCAAGTAATTTTTTATAGCATGATGCTTCCCGAACAAGTTGTTGGATGAATAAATTTTGTCAAACAGGTCTATACCCTTACCCTTGACGTAATCACTTATAATATCTTCATCATTTGAAGAAAGAATGTCCAATCTAAATCCTCTATTTTTAAGCTCATGCAGTATATTGGCCACTCCTTCTTTCAGCTCTATTGAACTCAAATATTTTCTGTAGATTTTTTTAGACTCAACAAACATTTTAGGGATTTTATACAATGAAATCCCTAGTATTTTGCACTTTTCAATAAGAGAATAGTTTCTCAACTTCTCGACATCTTCCTTAGTTATGGCCTTACAATTTTTACCTTCACACAATTCATTATATATATCCAGCAATATATTATCTGATTGAACCAAAGTGCCGTCAAAATCAAATAATAAATATTTACTCAATGATTTTCCTCCGTCCCTATTGGATATTAATTATTATGTGCACTATTCTCAAAGATAATAGCTTCATTTTCGTAACCCAATTTATATGCTTGAATAGTTAGTATTATTACATCCTCAATGGGCTTATCATTCTTATCAACCTCAACATCAGCTATCTTGTCCACCACATCCATGCCCTCATAAACTTGGCCAAAAACTGTGTGAACTCCGTCCAGCCAAGGAGTACCTCCTAAATCGGAATAGGCTTCAAGAAGCTGCGGGTCCATACCTCTAGCTGTGTAGAATTCTTTTACTGAATCATCCAAAATAGGATTTTGGACTATAAAAAACTGACTTCCGTTGGTATTGGGACCTCTATTGGCCATGGATAAGGCACCTCGTATATTATAAAGCCTGCCGCTGAACTCATCCTTAAAAGGCATGCCCCAGATGCTATTACCGCCTTTTCCGCTGCCTTCGGGATCTCCACCCTGAATCACAAAATTATCAATAACCCTATGGAATATTATACCATCATAGTATCCCTTTTGGGACAATCTCACAAAATTCTCAACCGCAAGGGGTGCATCTTCATAAAAAAGCTTTACTTTTATATCACCGTAATTGGTTTTTATAACTGCAACCAAGTCACCTTTTACCGGTTCTGAAAGCTGGTATGATAAAGGTGATTTCGAATCGTCAAATTTTGATATAAGCTGCTTTACTTTTTCAGAATCTAAATTTATTTTGGAATTGCTTATGACTATCAAGCCACTATCATAGAAGACTTCTTTTCCCAATGCGTTTTCCGCTAAAGCCCTTAAGGGTATTAACATTCTATCGTTTATTATCTGTGCCGGCTCATCCATAATAACCTTCTTTTCGTCAATATACATTGTTTTGTCGTTGGAAGTAAATCTTACAGTGATACCGTTATAAGTTATTATTGCCGTTTTAGTTTTATCTTCAAAGCTTATATTTGCATCAAATTTTTCACCTACGAACCTTAGAGGTACAAGTGTTCTCCCATTCTTAACAATCGCTTTAACCTCTTTGTTGGAAGGATCGATATATGTACTGATATTGTTTACAAAAGCTCTGTTGCTATTTACAAATAATATTACAGAATCTTTCAAATCATTATCCGCGTCTACAGTCATTCCAAATACATTAATACTACCGAATACACAGAAAGCTAAAACAAAAACACTTAATAGCTTTTTTATAAACATATCAAAAACCAACCTCCAAAAAGTTTTATATATAGATAAAATTTTATATATCAACAAGCTATAAAGGTCTAAAATCTTGTTCTCAATTTTTCGCCGCAGCATTCCTTTAAAATGTTTTCAAATTTCATTAAATCCTCTTCCCTACCTTCAAATATTCTTTTGGGTATTATATTGGCAATATTGGTAGTAATAAAAAGAAAAATTGCATTTTTATTGACAACTACCTTAACCAATTTAGTCCATTTTACGTTTTGAACATTTGACGATTCATTTACTGTGTAACGGTCTTTATATATCTTATACAAAACGGGCCTCTTTATTATCGCATCATTTTCGTAAGCTCTGCCTGAATTAATAAAGAGTATTATCGGAAACAAAAGTGTAAAAATCACTCCAAACATCAAGGATAACATGCAAGCAACCGACGGTACAAAACTGTCAGCTTTCTTAATGTCCATCAACCCTAAAACCAGTAAGCAAAGACCTATAACTGTAAGGACAATGCCCAACGGTTTTGTGTAATAATATATAAAATTAAACTTTATGTATTCCCTTTTCTTTAGTGTAACTTCCAGTAAAATTTCAGGTTCCTTATCTTCATTTTCCTCAACGGATTTTCCCGAATCAATGTTTTTTACGGCAAATTCCGTATCGCAATAGTCGGGACTGGAATACTTCAAGCTATAATTTTTGAGATTCAGTTTTTTACTTTGCACACTGCCATACAATATGCTTCTAAACTCCTCCAACTGCTCTTGGGACTCAAAACATCTTTTCGGAAGTATAAATATTTTTGCAGAGGATTGGTAAATAAAAAAACACCTGCTAAATTCCTGTATCCTGTAAATTTCATCCCAGGTCAATGCTGCGCTTGACTCTTCAGTGGATATAACAAGGTAGTCTTTCGAAACGTCAAAACACTGCATGGTTTGCAAAGCTTTACTTTTCTTAAAATTGTTTCTATAGACAAGATACGTAAACAAAAAGGGAAGAAACTCAATCACTGCACAAAAAAGTACTAGGAAAAGCAATTCCGGAACTAATACCAGCAACAACTCCGGATCCCTTGAAAAAAGCAAAAATGACACCAATATAAAGACGGATACCAAGGCTAAAAGTATTATGAACGGTATTAGAAGAATTTTTCTAAGCAAACCTCCAAACACTTTTGTAATACAAAAATCCCAAATATCTTTCAAAGTATATTTGACATATATCTTTACTCTTCCATTCATATCAGAATCCAACAATACTTATCCCTCCTGTTCTGTTGGGCAAAAACAATACAACTAAATTATACCATACTTAAATTGCAATATATATAATTAACTCCACTTACCAGTATATTTTCAATTATTATATAAACTCCTCCCAAGTATAATATTGCTACCTTATAGTCATAACCTTCCGCATACAGGACAATTCCGAAATGAAAGAGGCATTTCCAAACCGCAGTTCTCCAATAATTTGGAATTCCTTAAAATTTCTGTCCCTTCTCCGTCAGCCGCAACCTTACCTTGATGGATTACAATAACCCTTTTGCAAGTTTCAAAAACCATGTCCAAATCATGACCGGTAATAATCTTTGTGTGCTTAAAATTCTTCAGAAAGTCTATAACCCTTCGTCTTGCTCTAGGATCAAGGCCAGAAGTAGGTTCGTCCATTATCAGGATATCGGGCTGCATGGACAAAACAGCGGCAATTGCTGCCGAACGTTTTTCTCCCCCCGATAGTTTGTAAGGTGCCCTATCTTTCAAATGAGCTATGCCTACTGCTTCCAATGCTTCCTTCACCCGGTTCTCAACTTCTCTCTCATCCATCATGTAGTTTCTAGGCCCAAAAGCCACATCATCGTATACACTGGTCATAAACAGCTGATCGTCGGGATTTTGAAATACCATTCCCAACCGCTGGCGAATCATGGGCAAGGTCTTCTTTGTCAACGGTACATCTTCCACCAGAACTTCCCCGGATGTAGGAAACAGCACACCCATAATCAGCATCATTAGCGTGGATTTCCCTGCTCCGTTGGCACCAATAACTCCCACCGATTCCCCATGATGGATTGTAAACGAAATATTCTTAATAGCCTCCTGCCCGTCTGGATAAACAAACTGAAGGTTTCTTACCTCAAGTTTATGATGACTCATCTACACAATCACTCCTGTCAACAACACACCCAGTAAATTAGGTATATCAAAAATTCTAGCTATAGTGAAAAATAAAATCCAACCTACTAGATAAGCAAAATCTTTAAGTTTTAATTTTTCTTTTATCCCAGTATTATAATCACCGTTAAAGCCCCTTAAAACCATTGAATCGTAAAGCCGCTGAGCCCTGTCGAAAGTCCTTAATATCATCTGCCCCAGAAAGGAACCCAAATGTTTCAGCCGTACGCCTTTTTGTCCCGGAGCCCTTAGGGAATAAGCCCTCATCATTCTTGCAGCCTCCTCGGTCAACAAGTAAATATACCTATAGGTCAACAAAAGCTGTAATACGAAAACCTTCGGTATTTTGAGCAAACGCAATGCCGACGCCAGTTTTCCCATACCTGTAGTTGCAATAAGCAAAATACCGGCTGTCACCGCCAGACTGCTTTTTATGAAAAGAGAAATAAAGGTTATCCATCCCCTTGAAACAGCCACGTTTCCAAGAAGTATTCTTTGATTGTCCAACAAAGGATTCAGTATTCCCACTCCTATAACCAGAGGCTCAACAAGCAGTATTCTTTTTATAACCGGGGCAGCAGGCAATTCCGAAAAGGCAAAAACAAGGACGGGATAAAACACAAAGGGCATAAGTCGAATAATTTCGTACCTCCCAAAGGACAAAACCACAGTTAAATATATAACTGTGGTCAATAATTTCACAAGGGAATTAATCCTGTGAACACTGCTATCCTTTTGTGCCAGGTCATCTAGAAGCCTCATATTGTATAATGCTTTGCTTATATCCGGCATATAAATCCTACCTATCATTAATGCTAAATTTTAAAATTTATGCTGTAACTTTTCTCTTTTTCCTTTTAGCCAATCTTATTGCAGCACCCACTGACATCGCCATAGCTAGAGTCATAACTCCACCAACTATTCCGGAAACACTTGTACCGGAGCTAACAGCAGGCCACTTTTCTACAGATTCGGAGGTATGCACCTCATCATCAGCAGCAGTCTTAAAGCTATAATCCGGTAAAAATGCCATCTTGTTTTGCAAACGGGACATCACATTATATATCCAGCCATCAGCCTCAAGTTCAGAAGTTCCTGCAGTTTTCTCCATCGACCACTCCAAGCCGTCAGGATTTGACGATGCAAACCATGATAATACACCGCCCGTCAGAACCACAGCAACCAAAAATACCGCCAATACGTTTTTCATCGATATACTTCCAATAGCCCCTGAGTTAGCTGTTCTTTCCATAATTTCCGGACGAGCTTTCCATACAAAACCGATTACCGCTGCAGAAATAATCCCTTCCATCACACCTATGGCAAGGTGTATTGGCTGCATTAACAGTACAAAAGTTCCGAAAGGCAATTCAGTCTTACCCGATAAAAGGGTTTCAACAACTACACTAAATGCACCCAATTGCAAACCGACTATGGAGGATAAAAGGGAAGCTACAAATATTCTGACTCCGTTTACCTTTCCGCGGGTAATCCGCTTATAAATAAGTGGATATGCCAAAAAGCAGGTGTAAAATCCCAGATTGAACATATTGCACCCTAAAGCGAGCAATCCGCCATCGGCAAAAAACAACGCCTGTATCAATAATATGGAACACATGGTGAGAAATCCGGCATAAGGCCCTAGCAATACTGCCAGCAGCAGTCCTCCTCCTATGTGTCCGCTGGCTCCTGTCCCAGGTATTTGGAAATTTATCATCTGTGCCGCAAAAACAAAAGCACCCATAACCCCCATGAAAGGTATCTTCTTATCATCCATATCGCTTTGGACTTTTTTAATTGAGTAAGTTGCAATCCCGGCACTCGCTGCCATCATTGTTCCACCGACAATTGGCGAAATCAAAGCATCTGCCATATGCATAATATCCACCTCCGTATATAAAATTTTATTCGACTCTATCAATCCATTTCGTTCAGTACAATCGGTATTTACAGCATTCACAAATATATTCCGCCACATTTACAGATATAACAAAAATGACCCATAAAAGGATAGTCAAACTTAGCCCTTCTTGGGTCCGGTTATTTACACAATACTTAACACAATAAATTCAATTTGATATTTTTTTGAACCGGTTGAGTTATTGTGTTTTCACTAAAGAGGCTGTTCATACAGCCTTTGCAAGAGCCTTCATGGCTATTTGCACAAATTAAATATAACACAATTTTCTCGCCCTTGTCAAGCCCGACAATACCTATCTTTAAACTTAACTATCACAATATTACCATTAGTTTTAGCAAAAAAACAGAATTATTTTCTATGGTGTGCAGTACACTAAAGTTCATGATACAATATATGAGTTATATGCAATAAATAGTACCTCGGAGGATAGTCCATGAAGAAGCTATTGATTTATCTAAAAGGTTATATAAAAGAAAGTATCCTAGGCCCGCTGTTTAAACTCTTGGAGGCATCCTTTGAATTGCTTGTGCCCATTGTAATAAAGAGTATTGTTGACACCGGAATTGGGCAGGGAGATAAGGTATATATCGTCAAGATGTGTCTGCTGCTGGTACTGCTTGGTGTTGTGGGAATGATATGTTCCATAACAGCCCAGTATTTTGCCGCAAAAGCAGCGGTCGGATTTACAACAAAGCTGCGTCGTGCACTGTTTAAGCATATTGGCCAACTATCCTACACCGAGATTGATACCCTCGGTACATCCGATATGATTACCCGTATGACCAGTGATATGAATCAGGTGCAGTCGGGAGTGAATCTTACACTACGCCTGCTGCTTCGTTCTCCCTTCATTGTGTTTGGTGCCATGATTATGGCATTTACCGTAGACGTACAGGCAGCATTCACTTTCGTTGTAGCAATTCCTGCCCTCTCTATAGTTGTTTTCGCTATAATGTTGGTATCCATACCCCTTTACAAGAAAGTTCAACAGCGACTGGACAAAGTATTGAACTCCACAAGGGAAAATCTTACAGGTGTTCGTGTAATCAGGGCTTTTCGCCTTGAAGAAAAGGAAATTGCTGAGTTTGACAAACGAAACGAAGAATTGACTGCAATGCAGAAATTTGTAGGCGGAATTTCCGCACTAATGAACCCTTTGACCTATGTCATCATCAACCTTGCCATCATCTGGCTCATACATACCGGTGCTGTCCGGGTATCTACAGGCCTGCTTACACAGGGTGCCGTTCTGGCACTTTACAACTATATGTCCCAGATTCTTGTCGAACTTATCAAGTTCGCAAATTTAATTATCAGCATTACCAAAGCTTTTGCCAGTGCCAACCGGATAAGTGCAGTTTTAGACCTGAAATCCAGCCTTGAGGAAAAAGAAACTGAACCTCAAAACGTTCAAGCCGAATATGCCGTGGAATTCCGTAATGTAGGATTACGATACAAAAATGCCCAGGATGAATCTTTGACAAATATCAACTTTTCAGTTCGCAGAGGTGAGGTAATCGGTATCATCGGCGGTACAGGCTCCGGTAAAACCTCACTGGTAAACTTGATTCCAAGATTCTACGATGCCACCTCCGGTGAGGTTTTAGTGAATGGCGTCAACGTCAAGGATTATCCGTTAAAAAAGCTGCGGGACAAAATCGGTGTTGTGCCTCAAAAGGCTGTATTGTTCAAAGGCAGTATCCGGGACAATATGCTCTGGGGAAAAAGGGATGCAACCGATGAAGAGATCATGGAAGCGATAACTATTGCCCAGGCCGGTGAAATTGTCACTCAGAAGAAAGAAGGACTGGACTTTGTAATCGAACAGGGCGGTAGAAACCTTTCCGGGGGACAGCGACAACGCTTTACCATAGCCCGTGCCCTTGTAAAGAAACCCGAAATTTTGATTCTTGACGACAGTGCTTCAGCCCTTGACTTTGCGACCGATGCGGCACTCCGCAGGGCACTTCGTGAAATGCCCGGAAATCCAACTGTTTTTATTGTTTCGCAGCGTACCTCATCCATTCAACATGCCGATACTATCATTGTCCTTGATGACGGACAAGCAGTCGGTATCGGCAAACATGAGGAACTGCTCGAGAATTGTGAGATTTATCGTGAAATTTATGACTCGCAATTCAAGAAGGAGGAGAAATGATATGAAAAAGCAAAACATTCAAATGGACAACCTGCGAAAGGTTCTCAAATACATCAAGAAATATCGTATCCTTCTATTGATTTCCATAGTTCTAGCTGCCACAACAGTAGCATTAACGCTTTATGTACCCATTCTCATCGGTAGAGCCATTGATTGCATTATAGGTCCGGGAAATGTAGATTTTGAAGCAGTGGCCAAAATCCTTTTTAAAATATGTTTTACCGTTGCCGTTACTGCTGTTTTTCAATGGTTGATGAACCAGATAAACAACAAAATTACTTACCATGTGGTACGGGATGTTCGCAAAAAGGCTTTTCGAAAAATTGAAATTTTACCCCTTTCCTATATCGACTCCAAACCTTACGGTGAAATTGTAAGCCGTGTAATTAGCGACGTCGACCAGTTTGCCGATGGACTTCTAATGGGTTTTTCACAGCTTTTCACAGGCATTGTAACAATTGCCGCCACCTTCGTTTTCATGCTCACCATCAATGTACAAATTACCTTTATCGTAGTCATCCTTACACCGCTTTCCCTCTTTGTGGCAGACTTTATTGCAAAGCGTACCTATTCCATGTTCAAGCTGCAGTCGGAAACCAGGGGTGAGCAAACCTCACTCATTGACGAGATGATTGGCAATGCGAAAGTGGTTCAGGCTTTTTCCTACCAGGAAGAGGCTCAAAAAAGGTTTGACGAAATCAATGACCGATTGGAAAAACATTCCCTTCGAGCTGTTTTCTTTTCGTCTCTCACCAATCCCTGCACCCGCTTTATCAACAGTCTGGTTTACGCGGCAGTTGCCCTTGCAGGCGGTCTGGCTGTCATAGGAGGCGATGCGGGAAGTACAATGACAGTAGGTGGCCTTTCCATCTTCTTAAGCTATGCCAACCAGTATACAAAACCTTTCAACGAAATTTCCGGCGTGATCACCGAGCTGCAAAATGCCCTTGCTTGTGCCGGCCGTGTGTTTGAGTTAATTGAAGAACAGCCTCAAATTCCGGATGCCAATGATGCACTAATACTTGAAAAGGCCAGCGGTAATGTGTCTTTGGAAAATGTAGCTTTTTCCTATGTGCCCGAACGACCCTTGATTCGGGATTTCAATCTGAAAGTTAAACCTGGTCAGCGTGTAGCTATCGTAGGGCCGACCGGATGCGGCAAAACCACCGTTATTAACCTTTTGATGCGGTTCTATGACGTAAATTCCGGCAGTATAAAAGTAGAAGGCATAGATATTTGTGACATCACACGAAAGAGTTTACGGGAAAACTATGGCATGGTACTGCAGGACACATGGCTTAAAACCGGTACGATTCGAGAAAATATTGCCCTAGGCAAACCCGAGGCAACGGATCAAGAGATCATCGCTGCGGCAAAAGCTTCCCATGCCCACAGCTTTATTAAACGACTTCCCAACGGATATAACACCGTCATCGGCGAAGACGGCGGGAGTCTTTCCCAAGGTCAGAAACAGCTAATCAGTATAGCTCGCGTTATGCTTTGCTTACCGCCCATGCTCATTTTAGATGAGGCAACCTCCTCCATAGATACCCGTACCGAAATAAAAATCCAGGAGGCCTTCGCAAGACTTATGCAAGGTCGAACCAGTTTTATTGTCGCCCACCGCCTATCCACCATTCGGGAAGCTGATGTTATTTTAGTTATGAAAGACGGGAATATCATTGAACAGGGAACTCATGAGGAACTGCTTTCTAAAAAAGGCTTTTACGCCAACTTATACAACAGCCAATTTGCCACTTAAAATTTTATTTAGCCTTACTTTTAAGAGATTCACGAGTTAAACATAAAACAGGGGACAGTTCTCTGTTCTAGAATAGAGAACCGTCCCCTGCATGAAGGATAAGGAGAATAAGTATGTATAAGATATTGATTGTCGAAGATGACGAAACAATTACAAAAGCCATTAAAAACACCATAGAATCATGGAACTATAATGCTTTGTGTATTACTGATTTTCGTGACATTATGAAGGAGTTTGTGGCCTATTCTCCCCATCTGGTTCTTTTGGATATTTCACTGCCCTTTTATAACGGTTACTATTGGTGCAGTGAAATCCGCAAGCTATCGAAGGTACCGATTATTTTTATATCTTCGGCTTCCGACAATATGAACATAGTAATGGCTGTAAACATGGGCGGGGATGACTTCATAGCAAAACCCTTCGATTTGAATGTACTGACGGCAAAGGTTCAGGCAATGCTGCGGCGTACTTATGATTTTGCAGGGCAATCTAGCCTTATCGAACATAAAGGTGCAATCCTAAACACCGGTGATGCCACACTCACTTATAACAACCAAAAAATAGAGCTTACAAAAAACGAATACAAAATCCTCCAAGTGCTCATCGAAAACAAAGGCAAAGTTGTATCTAGGGACACAATTATGGCAAAACTGTGGGAAACTGATAATTTTATTGACGACAACACTCTTACGGTAAACATTACACGCCTTAGAAAAAAGCTTGACGAAGCCGGGCTTCACGATTTTATATCAACAAAAAAAGGTATAGGATACATGGTGTGATGGTATGAAAATATTTTTCCAATATCTAAAAAGCAAACGAAAAGACTTACTTAAAATCTTACTTTTTATAATAATTATTGTAGTTGTATATATGCTTTACAACCTTCCAATAGAGCCGATTGCGTATTCAACTTTATTGTGTTTGTCAATTGGCCTGATATTTTTATTGTATGATTTTTGGAAGTATTATAACAAACATAACCTGCTATCTAAACTTATAGAAAGTATAACTGTTTCAATAGATACACTTCCGGCACATGAGGATTTGTTGGAACTTGACTATCAGAACCTGATTAAAACCATTCATCAAGACAAAGCCCGGATTGAATCAAAAGCCGACAGTACCATAAGCAATATGATAGATTACTATACCCTTTGGGCACATCAAATCAAAACCCCCATTGCAGCTATGAGGTTATTGTTACAATCGGAGGATAGTGAACAGAATTTGGAGCTATCGGCAGAACTTTTTAAAATCGAGCAGTATGTTGAAATGGCACTTCAATATCTACGGCTTGACAGCTCATCCACCGATTTTATTATTAAAAAGTATGACCTTGATGATATTGTTAAGCAAGCTGTTCGCAAATACGCAAAGCTTTTTATACGGAAAAAAATCGGCCTTGACCTATCGGAGCTTAACTGCCAGGTACTCACCGATGAAAAGTGGCTGGTGTTCGTAATTGAACAGATTTTATCCAATGCACTAAAATACACTCCTCAAGGCAAAATATCCATATATATGGATAAGGACCGCAGCAAAACCCTCGTCATACAGGATACCGGCATCGGCATCCAGCCGGAGGATTTACCCAGGGTATTTGAAAAGGGATTCACAGGATACAATGGCAGGAACGATAAAAAATCCACAGGAATAGGTCTATATCTCTGTAAGCGTATTTTAACAAAACTCTCCCATACAATCTCCATTGAATCTGAAATTGGCAAAGGTACACTGGTCAAAATCGGTCTTGACAATATAGAAACTACTATGGAGTAAAACCTTTTGTTATGCTGCTTACTTTTGCTAATTTTAAACCTCGAAACAACCTAAAATAAATAATATACATATAGATTAAATACTTCTATCCATACCTTACAAAAATGTAAGGTATGGAGGCGAAATGTAAGCCAAATAAATGGAATCACAATCCCTCGTCTTGCTAAAATAATCATGTCGAAAGAAACAGAGGTGTTCTGCGAGGAGGTTAAATTAAGTGGAAATATTAAATGTTACCAATTTAAAAAAAGTATATTCTTCCCGATTCGGAGGCAATCATGTTCAGGCTCTGACCAATGTTTCCTTTTCGGTTGAAAAAGGTGAATATGTTGCAATCATGGGAGAATCGGGTTCAGGCAAAACTACATTGTTAAATATTATCGCTGCCTTGGATAAACCCACAAGTGGGGATGTTTTGTTAAACGGTAAAAGTATAGTTTCAATAAAAGAAAAGGAAATATCATCTTTTCGCCGGAATAATTTAGGTTTTGTCTTTCAGGATTTTAACCTGTTAGACACCTTTTCACTGCAAGACAATATATTTTTACCCCTTGTTCTGTCAGGTAAATCCTATAATGAGATGAATAGCCGTTTAAAGCCCATTGCTGAAAAACTTGGCATAAGCGATATACTTCAAAAATTCCCCTATGAAGTATCGGGAGGACAAAAACAGAGGGCGGCTGTTGCCCGTGCACTAATTACAAATCCTCAACTGATTTTGGCGGATGAACCGACCGGTGCTTTAGATTCCCACGCCACTGACGGACTGCTTCGCCTATTCAATGAAATCAACAATGACGGACAGACAATCCTCATGGTTACCCATAGTGTTAAGGCAGCAAGTCATGCAAAGCGTGTTCTTTTCATTAAAGACGGTGAAATATTCCACCAGATTTATCGTGCCAATATGAGCAAAGAGGAAATGTTTGCAAAGATATCCGACACCCTGACTTTACTTGCGACAAAAGCCACAAGGGGTGATGTCAATGAGTAAGGTCTTTTATCCCAAACTTGCCGTAACCACCATAAAAAAGAACGGGAAATTCTATTTCCCTTATATTTTAACGTGTATATGCACAGTAGCAATGTATTATATCATGTGCTTTATCAAATCCAATGACGGTATCAATAAAATGCCGGGAGCCGATTCCCTTGAACAAATAATGGGCTTAGGTACCAATGTCATAGCCATATTTTCCGTTATATTTTTATTTTACACCAACAGTTTTTTGATAAAACGCCGAAAAAAAGAGCTTGGTCTTTACAACATCCTTGGTATGGAAAAACGACATATAGCAAAAATTCTTTTTTATGAAACTATAATGACTGGGGTTATCTCTATAATAACAGGCTTACTTTTAGGCATTCTTTTTTCAAAGCTCATCCTTTTGCTCTATGCAAAACTTTTAAGCTTTGATATACCCTTTGGCTTCTTTATATCAGTACATGGAATTAAATCGTCATTACGTTTGTTCTCAGCAATTTTTTTACTCCTTCTCATTTCAAACCTCTTTCGAATAAAGCTTGCAAAACCCATTGAACTGATTAAGGGAGGAAATGTGGGAGAAAAAGAACCTAAAACCAAGCTGTTAATGGCTATTTTAGGTACATCATGCCTTGGAATAGGTTATTACATCGCCATCACTACAGAATCCCCTCTAGATGCCTTAATACTTTTCTTTGTGGCTGTAATTCTTGTAATAATAGGCACCTATTTGCTGTTTAACGCCGGAAGTATTGCACTCTTGAAACTTTTGAGGAAGAATAAGAATTACTATTATAAAACCAAGCATTTCACTTCAATCTCGGGAATGATTTACCGTATGAAACAAAACGCAACTGGGCTTGCCAATATATGCATTCTGTCCAGCATGGTTCTTGTAATGGTAAGCGGCACTTTATCCTTGTATTTTGGTGCGGAAGATGCTCATAAAAATAGATACCCTTATGATATAAAAGTCAGTAAAACCCTTCAGGAGAAAAACAGCGAAAGTGATAAACTAATGCAATCGGTACTGGATACTGTATCCGCCCAAAACAGAAAAGTAGTAAAAATAAAGGATTATGAAAGTCTTTCCATTGCATTGCACTATGACAAAGGACAGTTCACCACCAATATCACTAATGACTTCACAGGCTCCAACTACGAAATTTTTGTCTTTATCACAGCCGCTGAATACACTCACATTACCGGGAAAACTCTAAATATAGCAGATTATGATGTAATTGCATTCAGCAATAAACGCCAAATTGAAGATACTTTTACCCTGTTCGGTCAAACCTATACCGTTAGGGAACGCTTGGAAGATATGCCCATATTCAGCGATTACAGAGCTATAGCAATGAATTTGCATTTTATCATATTGAGCAGTGACAAAGTATTTGCCGATATAACCAATGCTCAATTAGAAGCCTACGGTAAAGGTGCAAGTGAACCAATATATGAAATATATCTCGACATCGACGGTACCGATGAGGAAAAGATCGCCTGTGCCCAAGCCATAGACAATTCGACAAGGGATAAAGTTGAATATATCACCGATGATGGCAGTATCGGTTATCGCTATATAAACTACATGCAATCCAGACAAATGCGGGCAAAACAATTTTATACCCTTTACGGAGGTTTCTTGTTCCTAGGGTTGTTTCTAGGCACCTTGTTTATGATGGCAACAGCACTAATCATTTACTACAAGCAAATATCGGAAGGTTATGATGACAAGGAACGTTTTCAAATTATGCAGAAGGTCGGTATGAGCAAAGACGAAATAAAAGCCACCGTTCGTTCACAGGTGCTTAAAGTATTCTTTCTGCCCATTATAGCCGCAGCTATTCATATTGCAGCAGCCTTTAAAATGATTACAAAGCTCCTTGCCCTAATGAACCTTACGAATGTACCTCTGTTTTTCTGGTGCACAGTAGTTACTTTGCTTGTGTTCGCTGTCATTTACGGAGTTGTTTATGCACTGACTGCAAAAGTATACTACAATATAGTGGAATAAATATATTAAGCGGGATATTCCAAAACTATTAAATCCAATGCATATACCTAAAAAGAGGTATATCTCATAAATCGGCTTCACTCTTTCTTCCCATGAATATCCCGCATTTATCTCAAACTCATGAACTTACTCGTTTTCCTTAATTATAAGCCTATATCTTTTCAAAATGTTTTGAAAAAATACTTAGATTGCCTTATAAGTCAACTTTCACAAGCCTTTTATCTCCATCCCAAAGTACACTTGCCCCAAGACTTTCGGCAATAAATCTTATCGGAACCAGAGTCCTTCCATTGACTATTACTGCAGGTACATCCAACTCTCTTACTTTATCGTTTATTGTGGCATATTTGTCGTTAATTTTTAATTTTACAACCGTATTCCCTTTTCTACCGGTAACGGTTTTTGCATCTGAATCCCAATCAACTTCAGCACTAAGGGATTCAAATATAGCTCTTAATGGTACAAGAACCCTTCCCTGGACAATTACCGGCGGTACATCCAACTGCAAGATTTTTTCGTTAACCAGAATGGAAATGGATTGATCCGGCACTAGAGTTTGAGAAACCATTATCGATGGTATCCCTTCAGAAGCAGATATTATTGGTGTGGGAGTGGGTGTCGGTGTAGGAGTGCCTTTTAATAGTGACGGATTGCTTCTTATACATCGAAATGGAGTAGTAAATGGAATAGGTTTTACAGAATTGGATGAATACGGACAAACACCATTGTTATGCAAGTGTGCAGGGTTTTCACCGCAATGATAATGGTATGAGCCAAGACCACTCTCATTATTTGTATCCATATGACCTCCATTTGAATCGGTTCTGCCAGGGTGAGAATAAACATTAATGCCAAGGGAGAACAGCAGTAATATTGTTATTGCTAAAAATTTTGACTTCATGCCAGCAAACCTCCTTTACGAATAATCAGTGATTATATTATTCATCGTAAATTAACAAATTCCTTTATTATAAGGAATATTTTTCTATATTATACAACAAATCAGGCGGTATATTCTTTCAACAATCTTCATTCCATATGAAAAAAGTTGACCTACTCACCATTCCGGATAATTTTAGGAAAGGTTACAAGCATAAGAATCTTACACTTACAGCTAAATAAAATATTATTGCGAATTAACATAGTTTTCTACTTCTTTATCTATTTCATTATTCAATTCATCAAAAATTGCATCAACATTATCCTTAAGGATATCATATACTTTCTGAGGTATGTCAGGGTAATTATAGCTTTCAAAATGGTCATAATATTCATGATTATCATATATGTATAAATTATTTTCTTTCTTAAATCCAACTCTAAATAGTCCGGACCAACCGGATACAATATTACCGTTTTTGTCTACCCATTGAGAAACAATACAAGCGAACACATTTACATTTTCAGAAGTGTCTACTGTATCAATAATCTTATACTTTCCAGTAAAAAAATCTCCCTTAGAACCTTTTGAGGAATCTATCTCTTTTATATAATAATCCATGGCTTCATCTATAGTCTTTCCACCATTTATCTTTACATTATCGTTCTTTGTAATTTGTGGCAGATTTACACTTGTAATTTGCGGTGTATTCTCAAAGGTTTTTGTTCTATCACTGCAAGAGGGCAATAAAAAAACAAAAATCATGGTGATCGCAAAACATTTCAATATATATCTATTCATTTCTTCCACATCCTTTAATTTACTATATACTTTAATAATTATTGTATACATTTTCTTGGTGAATTTCCAGTGTAACACCATTTTGTAAATATCCTCTTGACTAAAAAACCGGAACATTTTATCATAAAATAAATATAATATAAAAAACAGCAATGAAGAGAAGAGTAAGTTATCGATGTCTTTTACAGAGAACTCCGGTAAGCTGAGAAGGAGCAAAGAATAGATGACTGAAGATGGTCTCGGAGCTTTCGCACCGAATCCCTAACGGGGTTTAGACTGCGACGGGTGCACCCGTTATAGTGCCGGAGTATAATCGGGATGGATTTATCCTGACGTACTTGTTGAGGTTGATGCTGCGAAGCATCGACGAACCGGGGTGGTACCGCGAAGCGTAATGCTCTCGCCCCCAGGATTTTACCTGGAGGTGAGAGCTTTTATTATGCTTTTTAACTCAGAGTCAGTATAAAGAACTTTGAGATTGCCCTTCAATAATTTGAATGGGCCTACCCCAAATTGTTTGGAAATGAGGTGTTATTATGAATGTTTTAATCGGAGGAGCATGGCCCTATGCCAACGGCAGTTTGCATATCGGTCATATCGCAGCATTACTGCCGGGAGATATCCTGGCAAGATACTTCCGTGCCAAAGGTGATACCGTCTTTTTTGTCTCGGGCAGTGACTGTCACGGTACTCCTGTTACTATTCGAGCCAAGCTCGAAAATAAAACCCCGGAGGAAATAAGTGATTTTTATCACAATGAATTTTGCGAATGTTTTTTATGCTTGGGATTTTCCTATGATCTTTACGATAAAACATCCAGTGAGGAGCATAAAAGCTTTGTCAGGGATTTTCACCGAAAGCTTTACACAGGAGGCTATGTATACGAAAAAAGTACACCGCAAGCCTACTGCAATAGCTGTGGGCAATTCCTGCCCGACCGCTTTGTAAAAGGAGTTTGTCCCCATTGCGGAAAAGATGCAAGGGGCGATCAGTGTGAAGCATGCGGCAGTGTATTGGAGCCGGAAAACCTCCAGAATGCAGAATGCAGCATCTGCGGCAATACTCCCGAATTCCGCCTCTCAAACCATCTGTTTCTGGCTGTCACGCAGTTAAAAAAACAGTTGGAAAACTATATAGAAAGCCACAGCTCTTGGAGGAAAAACGCATATGAATTGTCAATGAGATATATTCGAGAAGGACTTCATGACCGAAGCCTGACCCGTGACCTCGATTGGGGCATTGATGTCCCTAAAAGCGGATTTGAAGACAAGAAAATATATATCTGGGCTGAAAATGTTTTGGGCTATCTATCCACCTGTCATACCCTATGCCAAAAATACGGTTTTGACTTCACCGAATTTTGGAATAGCAGCAAGCAATATTATGTACACGGAAAGGACAACATCCCCTTTCACACAATCTTTTTGCCCTCGCTGCTATTAAGCCGTACCGATACTTCTCTCAAACTGCCCGATGAGATTATTTCCAGCGAACATCTTACTCTTTTCGGTAGGAAAATTTCCACCAGCGGCAATTGGGCAATTTGGGTGAAGGATATTCTCAACCGTTACAACCCTGATTCCATACGCTATTTTCTTATCGGCAACGGACCGCAGAAGAGGGACACGGATTTCACATGGAGAGAATTTATTAACAGCCATAACGGTGAACTCTTAGGTGCATACGGAAACTTTGTAAACCGAAGTCTCGTATTTATTCAAAAATACTTTGCCGGAAAAGTGCCTGAAACAAGCAATAGGCCTGACATTTTAGAGTCCTTGCCCCAACTTTACAATGAAATAGGAGCCTTAATAGAACAGGGCTATTTTAAAGAAGCTCTGGAGGCTGTTTTTAAATTCATTCGCAAGGCAAACAAATATTTTGATGAGGAGCAGCCCTGGATAACGGTAAGAACCAATCCGGAAAAGTGTGAAGAAACCCTTTATGCCTGTATACAGATTATTGCAAACCTATCACTGCTGCTCAATCCATTCCTACCTTTTTCATCGGAAAAGATAAGAAAAATTTTCAAGATAGAAAATGCCACATGGAATTACATTGAAATCCCCTACGGATTTCAACTTGAACCTTTAGAAATCCTTTTTGAAAGGATAGACAAAAAGGCAATCGATGAAGAGAAAGCAAGACTTTTGCAAAGCCAGACAGTAAAGGCAGATTAATAAAACAAAATGAGCCATACTGTAAGGAAGTTAAGTATTATCCATGTAAAGCCTCCAAAACAGCATGGCTTATTTTATAAAGGCTTTCAAAGGTCGTAAAAGACACAAAATAGAAGGGGTTCGACACCCCTTCTTCTATGTTTTTTATCGACTATCATGTTCTCAACTACCATAAACGGTTCGCATTTGCCATATAGCTCCTCACAAACAATCCCCATAACCGAACCAATCAATTCATCGTCCTCAACAGCACTTAGTAATACATAACTACTATTCCTATGTAATTTTTCAAATTGCTTAATCATTGTTTCCACACAAAAGTCTTCATTCCAAAATTGCTTATACAGCAAAGCCAACTTTGGAACGTCTTCTACAGTCATTTTGCGGATTATCATTTTTAGTCTCCAAAAATATGTCGATCAAAACATACTGTTAAGCGATGACCTATTCCACTCCATTAAGTAGTTATACACATTTTCATCGATTATCAAGTGATATACAATTTCCCAGCTTTTAGTCTCCAATGCATCTTTTTTGTTTTTATTAACCATTATTGACCAAGCAGACAACAAATATAAGTCTTTGCACTGTTCACAATGTTTTAGAGTGACCTTGGTGTAGTGGTTGCTGTTTAATTCCGCTTTTCCCAAACTTGTCAGTGCCGAAAAATCGCCCTGTTCCAGTTTAAGTTTAAGTCCATTAACATCATCAGCATAATTTAGCGGAAAAAGAGTTTCCTCTTTTGTTACCCATTTATCGCATCTTTCACAAAACGGTTTAGTTTTTATCATATATATCGCTATAAGCAATGAAGCACCAATAATAATAGCTGCTTCACCAAACCATACGGCATAAAGTACTGCACCTGTAGGAGTAAAACGGCGTATACTCCATACACCGGTAACTCCAATTACGCGAATAAAACCATAAATATCCACCGGATTTAGAAGAAAAAACTCCCCATCTGTTAGGGCAAGTATATCAAAAACCCATTGACAATACTCCGCAAACAACCCCAATAAACCTGAAATTAAACCTATTATGGATATATTTCTAATTTTAAAGAATATTCCGCCTATACCCGCCAGTGCCCCAACACCAACTCCAAATAAAATTGTCAAAAGAATATTTAAATAAACAAAGGGAATATAATGGGTGGCATAGCTGTATATTAAGCTTAAAATTACCGTACCGACTGCTCCTATCGCTAGAATAACTATAACTCCCATGGGATTAAACATACCGGAATGCTTATAATACTCATGTCTCATCCCTGTGTTCATTGATGTGCTGCTAACATTCTCCACGATTTATCCTCTCCTTTTGATTTTTTATACAGATAATATTTTACTATAATAAATAATTGTTGCAAATAAATGACTGGAAAAATAAAGTATGGTACTCTTCCTTTTTAAAATATTTCTTCAGGGAATTTTTCAATTTTATTCATTACAGTAACATTCTTTTTAAATAATGTAATATTCTTTTTTACATATTCTTATTACTTTTTAATTGATTCTTATTACAAGTTTATTTGAATTGGCATGCTAAATGATGTAAAATGTAATTATGGAACAAATTGCAAAGAAAGCAAAAGGATTGGAACAATAAATATTACAAATATTGTTCAAAAGGCTTTCTTTATTGTTAAACGTACATTTTCAAGTTTTTTAAAAGGAGGGGAAAAATCAATCGGTTAAGTAAAATTTGATTTTTTATTATTTCATATTTTTTTGAGGAGGTTGTATAATGTACAAAAATCATTTTATCAAGAGACAAGCATTGATATTTTCATTAGTTTTTCTTGCCGTATCTCTTTTGGGCAGCATTAATATCTTTGCGTCTACCGCTTACACAGGTATGAGGGACATTTCTGCACTGGACTTGACAAAAGAGATGAGAGTCGGCTGGAATTTAGGTAACACTTTGGATGCTTACTCATCCTCTGCAACAGGGTTGGACTCGGAGACATGCTGGGGCAATCCTAAAACTACCAAGGCAATGATTGATAAAATAAAAGAAATGGGCTTTAACACTGTCAGAATTCCTGTCACCTGGGCAGGGCATGTGGGTTCGGCCCCAAATTACACTATCGATTCGGCGTGGTTAGACAGAGTTGAAGAAGTTGTAAACTACGTTCTTGACAACGATATGTATGCAATTATTAATCTTCACCATGAAGAAAGCTCCTGGCTTATTCCCACCTATTCAAACCAGGATAGGGTGACAGCACAACTTACAAAGCTATGGGAACAGATTGCAAACCGCTTTAAAAATTACATCGACTACTTAATCTTCGAAACAATGAATGAGCCTAGAGTTATCGGTTCCCCCAACGAATGGTCAGGCGGAACCTATGAAAACCGTGCTGTAATAAACAGTCTTAACGCCGCCGCTGTTAACACCATCAGGGCCACCGGCGGAAATAATGCGAAAAGGTTTATTATGATACCGACTCATGCTGCAGCCGCACTGACCGACACTATGAACGATTTGGTCATTCCGAACAACGACAGCAGAGTTATTGTATCTTTACATATGTACTCACCCTATTATTTTGCCATGGTGGCAAACTCAACGCCAACATGGGGTTCCAATCAGGACAAGTCTTCCCTTTCCGGTGAGCTTGATGCCATTTACAATAAGTTCATCAGAAACGGAAGAGCTGTAGTTATCGGTGAATTCGGTACAATTGACAAAAACAATTTATCCTCCAGGGTTGCCCATGCAGAATATTACACCAGTGAGGCAAGAAAAAGAGGTATCCCTGTAATCTGGTGGGACAATGGATATTACGGGCCCGGCAATGGCGACAGCTATGCTATATTTAACAGAAGAGCACTCACATGGTATTATCCTGAAATTGCACAGGCCCTGGTAAGGGGTTCGGGATATACCAATCCTACTGCTACTCCTACTTCTAGAGTTACACCTACTCCAACAAATACTCCAACTCCCACACCTACAAAAACTTCGTCCTCCTTTGTATATGGTGATGTGGACGGAAATGGAAGTGTGGATTCCCTTGACTTTGCTTACATGAGAAAATACTTGGTAGGAAGTATAAAAGAGTTCCCCGGTGAAAACAGCATGCATGCCGCCGATGTGGATGGAAACGGAAGTGTGGATTCCCTTGACTTCGCACACATGAGAAAATACTTGTTGGGGAAAATCTCTAAATTCCCTGCTGAGGAAAATACAGCCACACCAACATCTAATCCCAACAATCCCGGTATTTTATATAACGGAAGGTTCAGCACTTCAGACCCTGCAGGACCTATTTGTGCATGGTCCGGCTCCAATGTTGAACTGAACTTTTCCGGAACAGAAGTAAGTGCAACCATCAAATCAACCGGTGAAAACTGGTTTCAAGCTTTTATAGACGGTGTCGGACAAACTCCGTTTTGCGTAAACAACACCACATTAACAGTGAAACTGGCAAGCGGACTCTCAAACGGAAATCATCATCTTCTTTTGTGGAAAAGGACAGAAGCTTCCCAAGGTGAAGCACAGTTCCTAGGATTTGATTTTGGCTCGGGAAAACTCCTCAGTGCACCTGCACCAAAGGAAAGAAAGATAGAATTTATCGGTGACTCCATCACATGTGCATACGGAAATGAAGGGCAAAGCAAGGAACAGAGCTTTACTCCCAAGAATGAAAACAGCTATATGTCCTATGCGGCAATTACTGCACGTAATTTAAATGCAAGTGCAAATCTAATTGCCTGGTCGGGAATAGGAGCATGCAGGAACTATGGCGGTGCAGCAGGACCGTTAATAGGTGAACGCTATCTTTATACGCTGCCATACAGCAATGTTAAATGGGATTTCAAAAACTACATACCTCAGGTAGTTGTCGTTAACATCGGTACAAACGATTACTCAACTGCTATCCCTGAAAATTCTGTATTTATATCTGCATATAAAGACCTTATAAACAAAGTCCGTTCCAACTACCCTAACGCACATATCTTCTGTGCTGTGGGACCGATGCTTTGGGGAACCGGTCTGGACACATGCCGCAGCAATATTCAACAAATTGTGAATTCCTTTAATTCAAGCGGGGATTCAAAGGTATACTTCATTGAGTTCCCTCAACAAGACGGAAGTAACGGATACGGAGAAGATTGGCACCCGAGCATCAAAACCCATGAATTAATGGCAGATCAGCTTACAAAAGCAATAAGGGAAAAGGTCGGTTGGTAAAAATACAGTAGTGCTTCTTAACCATAACATTTAACTTATAAAAAAACATACAGCATAATATTCATATTAAAAGCAGTCAAATAGAATAGAAGGGTCATCAAGTCCCTTCTATTTTTGTAACTTTAACGTTCTTCGAAAAGCACTAAAATAAGCCTTACTGCAAAATTGGCAGTTAAGGCTTTTAGTATTGTCAATCTAAATACCGGCTAATTTATTTTCTATCCAAAATACTTAGCAAAACCGGAAATACCTTTCTAGGAAGCAGTTTAGATAATGTTACTATTGTTTTTGCACGTCCCCCATCCACTATAAACGGCTTACCTCTATCTAAGGCTTTTAATGTTGACTTTACCACTTGTTCGGGTTCTCATTTTACCTTTTGAAGCCTTTGATTTACCTGCCCTTTCAAAAAAGTTGGTATTCGTCGCTCCCGGACATATGGCAACAAACTGAATTCCCTTGTTTTTGTATTCATAATACAACCCTTCGGTAAACGACAAGACAAAGGCTTTAGTTGCCGAATATAGCGTATTGTAAGGTGCTGAAAAAAATGATACCATGGAACCGACATTTATTATTGTTCCCTTTCCTTTCTCCAGCATGCCGTCAAGAAAAAGATAAGTCAATTCGACTAAAGCAATCATATTTAAATTCATCATCTCGTCATAGCTTCTTAAAGCATTTTTTATGAATTCGCCTTTTAAGCCGAATCCTGCATTATTTACGAGGATATCAACATCCAAATTATTTTCTTTAACAGCACTGAACAATTGAATAGCTGCACTTTCCATACTAAGATCCACGATAAATATCTCTACATCAACTTTAAATTTATTCATCAAATCATCTCTTATAGCAGTTAATTTGTCTTGATTTCTAGCAACCAGTATTAAATTTCTACCGGACTTTGCATATTCATATGCAAATGCCTTGCCAATCCCGCTCGATGCACCTGTAATAAGTACATATCCCTTCATAATACCCTCCCTCGGCTATAATTCCATTTAACAATCGAAAAACCGGGATTTAATTAATTTAAATTTTCATAAGATCTCATCAGTATTTTATACTCCAGCTACAATTATACGATATTATAGGGAAGAATGATATGATCATTTGCAACGTAGATTCTCCAAAAATGGAATTCCTTCTTATTTTGAATAGAAATCTTATAGAGATCTGAATTAAAGCAAAACAAATTCCGACTTTAAGTGTTATAAATTCAAAAAAAGCTTACATGTAAAACCATGTAAGCTTGAATCTTCTTGGTTGCGGGGGGAGGATTTGAACCTCCGACCTTCGGGTTATGAGCCCGACGAGCTACCATACTGCTCCACCCCGCGATATACTGGTGCCGAAGACCGGAATCGAACCGGTACGGGAGGTAAGTCCCGCAGGATTTTAAGTCCTGTGCGTCTGCCAGTTCCGCCACTTCGGCAGTTTCATATCACTCACTCAAGCGACTTTTATATTATAATATATGTTTTTTTCGATGTCAATATTTATTTCGTGGTAATTATATGAAAAATTATTCCCCAAATCATCGAAATTTCATTGCTTTCTGTAAGAAACTAAAGAAACGGATTTAGCAGTTTTAGCCAAATCCGTTATCATATATAATCGAATTCATATTAATCCCATTAACCGTTATTAAAATACATTATTCATTTAGATTGCATCATTGCAATAAACCTATGGAACCGGAAATTAATATTGAACAGATCTTCTATATCCGCCTCCACCTCTTTTGGACTCGAAATTCTTCTTTAAGTCATAAAGCTTTTCATCACTATCCTTTTTAAATTTGGACATAAGTTCTTCAAAACTTAAATTCCTGCTATTTTCACTGCTCCAGTCAATCTCATCAGGTCTACTGGACTTCACAACCGGCTTTGGATCTAAAGCCTTCTTAATAGATAAACTAATCTTACCATTTTTGTCTACGGAAATAATTTTGACTTTTACAATTTGGTTTTCATTAAGATGTGCTTTAATGTCCTTAACGTATTCTTCGGCAACTTCTGAGATGTGAACCAATCCTGTCTGACCATTGGAAAGTTGAACGAAAGCTCCAAAATTTGTAATGCCAGAAACCTTTCCTTCAACAATTTTACCTACTTCAACGAGCATAAATATGATAATCCTCCTGAATATATAAAGTAATATGATTATATAACATATGCCGTTACAAGTCAAGTATCAACTAAATTTACAAAGGTGTTAATTGTTTACATCAACAAAAACCCGCTCACCATGTTTAACCATGCCCAATTTTTCCCTTGCTATCTTTTCAATGTTTTCCTCGGAATTTATTTCTTCGCTTTGTCTAAGTAACCTTTCTTTATTCTCTTGTTCGGCCTGAATTTTTGAATTAAGCTCATCGAGTTGGGTCTGCTTTGCATAAAGAACTCCCTGTTGATTTATCAACAAATACGTCAAGTACGCAACAGCAGCTAAAAAAAACACAGTTCCAATTCTAAACTTTTTTCTTTTGTTCATATTGTTACTCTCCCTCAACACAATACACTTTTGGTTTCCTTATAGTTCCAAAAAACTTCAAGATTTGTGTCGTATATATGTACACTAAATATGTATTTATAACTATTCATTCTACAACTTTTAGAAAAATCCTCCTATTTCCTAGAAATAATTATTTCTAAAAGCTATATCTTTTTTATAATGTTTTTAAACCTTCTTTTCCAAATAGAGAATCTGCTCAACCTAGCTTTACCTATTCTACGTGCTTTGCCGAATATTGTTTTAAAACCTTTTAATACTATTTTAGCCGGTACTTTTAATATTTTATATAAAATTTTAAAAGGAAGCAACAAAATTATGCATACGGTACTGAAAAACTTATATATTATTTTTATAGTAAAAAGGAATATCGTCATTACAATTCTGCTCAAGAGCAGAGTATACAGTACAATGCCTATCAGAGCACCTATAAATATATATCCCCTGAGTTCCCCATCATTGCTTATATAGACAACGGCAAAAAGCACAAGTGCCACTAATATCCAATAAACAAAGTCCTCAAAATATACTATTAAATTGCTTGTCTTTATAGCCTTCCTTTTTATTCTGAAAACATCATAGATGAAGGCTATAATCATTCCCCCCAAGACACAACACAAAAAGACATACGCTTGATTGCCGACAGTAAGAAACACTATAATCACTTATCCTTCAAGCCATTTTTGAGAATAACATATTCAATATTTATGATACAAGGTTAATAAAATATAACTCTTTGAAAAGTCAATTTTTTCATATTGGGCCCTTTCAAGAAAATTTCTTGAAAGGACGGATAATAAAACTTTTATGCAGTTTTATCTGAACATCTTTGAGAAGAAACCCATGCTTTTGGATCTCGAACTTTCACTGTCATTATATTCACAACTTATAATATAGCCCTCAACACTTAGCTCGTAATTGTCAAGGTTCAATTTATTGATATGCAAGTCTTCACCGCAAACAACTAGAAGACCCAATTCCGTTTCAATTTCCACCGTTTCATCATCAAAGCTTCTCACTTTGAGCACACCCGACACACTAAGTTTCTCTCTATTTTCCAATATTAAATTCTGGGTAGTTTGTCTGGAAAGCTTTTTATCTTCATTCATTTTAATCCCTCCTGTATTTTAATACATGACTAAATAACTGGAATTAAGTACACTTATAATAATTATGCCTGTACAAAGCAAAAAATTCCTATATAAAAAAAAGAATATCCCTTAACGGAACATTCTTTCAGCAAAATTATTTAAAGAACTTTATACATTTCTTTAGATTCTGCTTTGAGAACATGCTCACTTACCGAAACAACCTCTACTTTTGTGCTGCCGTTTCCAAACTGAATTTCAATTATATCCCCCACCTTGACTTCAGACCCGGGCTTTGCAATCTTATCGTTTATCTTTACCCGTCCCTGTTCACAAGCCTCATTTGCCAAAGTACGTCTTTTAATAAGCCTTGACACTTTAAGATACTTATCTATCCTCATAAATATTCCCCCTGTTTTCACTGATATTCTATATTTATAAAGTCTACCATGAAAATCTGAAGCTTTCCATCATAATAAAATTATTCCATATAACCCATGCCCAGAGCATTATTAAAAGGGCTGCTGCAAAAATTAACCGCACAATATAGTGAATTTACAGTATATCTCAGCGATTAAGCCAACTTTTGCAACAGCCCATTAATTCTCAAGAATTTTAACAAAATCCAGTCATATTCCAAATATTATTTATTGACCAAGTCTTTCAAACCTTTACCTACTTTAAAGACCGGAGCCTTTGTTGCAGGAATATTTATTTCTTCCTTTGTTTGCGGATTTCTACCCTTTCTTGCTGCTCTTTCCCTAACTTCAAAGGTTCCAAAACCTACTAATTGGATTTTATCTCCATTAGCCAGAGCCTCTTCAACACTCTCTATAAAAGCATTAAGTGCCTTTTCAGCATCCTTCTTTGATAAATCACTCTTTTCCGCAATACTTGCAACTAATTCTGTCTTGTTCATAGTTTAATCCTCCTAATTATTAATTTGTTTATTGCTTAAGAACTATAACTTCCAACTTAAATTATTTATGAATCTGTATTCTAACAAGCAAGTTTCTTGTATTATATGTTTAACGCAAATCTCCTCCTTTTTGTTTGATAATTTATCAACTTTTATCTTGTATCCTTTCAAAATTTCTCTAAAATATACTTTTTTGATGCAATAAATTTTATCAACGTTTATTTTTAGTTTTCCTTATGTATTTTTGCTTCATTCCATAACTCGTCCATCTCCTCTAATGACATTTCCTCAAGTTTTTTACCTGCCTTCTTGCTTTCAGTTTCAATGTACTCGAACCTTTTGATGAATTTGTTAACGGAAGCCGTTAAAGCAAGCTCAGGCTGCACCTTTAGAAATCTAGACAAATTTACGATGGAAAATAATACATCCCCCACCTCATCAGTTATTCTTTCCACATCTTTACTTTTATATACATCCTTTAATTCAACTATTTCTTCATCCAGCTTTTTAAACACATCTTCAATATTATTCCAGTCAAATCCAACCTGTGAAGCTTTTTGCTGTACTTTATAACTTCTCATCAATGCCGGAAGATTTGAAGGAACATCTTTAAGCACTCCTGTTTGGCTTTCAATGCCCTTTTCCTTCTTTTTTATTTCCTCCCAGTTGGTCAATACCTCATCGGAAGTCTCAGCTTTATCCTCTCCAAAAACATGGGTATGCCGTAAAATCATTTTTTTGCAGATCCCTGTTACAACATCATCCATAGTGAAGTTTCCCTCTTCCTGTGCTATTTGAGCATGAAAAACAATCTGCAGCAGTAAATCCCCAAGTTCTTCGCAAAGCCTCTTTTTATCATTTAAATCAATTACCTCAAGTACCTCATAAGTTTCCTCAATCAAATACTTTTTAAGACTTTCATGGGTCTGTTCCCTATCCCAGGGACAACCCTTTTCGCTCCTTAGCAGTTTCATGATATCCAGTAAATCCGAAAATGTATATTTGTCTTTTAACATAAAACCATCTCCTCATATTTCAGTTTTTTATTGTATTCCTCATTTGCGGTACCTCTTCACCTTGCATCAAATGCAGCCCCAAAGTTTTCAAAAGTCGTAAAAACTCAATCTTGAATACCTATTGCAGTACACTTTAAGGGCTACTTTATAATAAGTAATTATATCACTAATTACTTAACATCATTAGTAAATATGAAATTTTAAACACATATTTTATTATGTCCTCATTAATTTTTGACTGAATAGCAAAATTTGCAGCTACATTTCTCAATTATTTGAATAGTATATAGTATACGTAATTCTTTTATACCAAATAACCTGTCAATACTAAAAATATGAGGAGGTATGCGGGATGTATCCCTTTATATGCCCATTCACATGTCCTTTTATGTTAAGAGTTACTTACAAAATTGTTGTCAATACAACTACCCGAACCTTAACCTTATACAAAGACGGAAAGTGGTTTAAGTCTTTTCCCGTTGCTATAGGCAAACCCTCAACCCCAACACCTAAAGGAACTTTCCACATAAAAAACAAAGCGGCCAATCCCGGTGGTGCTTTTGGTGCAAGATGGCTCGGGCTCAGTGCAACATCCGGAAGTTACGGCATCCATGGAACGAACGATCCCTCATCGATAGGAAAGGCAGTATCTAATGGATGTATCAGGATGTATAACGAGGATGTTATTTTTTTATACAATACGGTACCGGTTGGAACCGAGGTACAGATTATATGAAACAATAAATACTTTCAGGGGCTATCTACGCCCCTTCGATTTCCAAGACTCTCACTTTCTTTCGAAAGCCCCCAAATAAAAATAACAGGCACTCTTATGGGCTACCTGTTATTTTTATAATACAAAGTTATTTAAGTTTTAATTAAATTAACTTTTGTATTTACTGTTCCATTTGCTTGCCGAGAAAACCTGCAGCTACTTGTGCCAGTTTCGCTTCAATTTCTCCCATACGAACATTCGGGTCTGTCGATAATATCATAACAGCACCTATGGGATCTCCTTCTGAAATTATTGGAGACACTACCTGTGACGAATACTTTTTCTCTCCGTTTTCATCGGCTAAAATTGTAATTGTTTTTTCCTCAGGAGCTTTTATAACCAGAGTATTCTTCTCTTCTATTATTCTTTCCACTTCAGGGCTTAAAGCCTTTTCCAGAAACTCTTTTTTGGAAGCCCCTGAAACTGCAATTATAGTATCTCTATCGGAAATACATGTTATGTGGCCGCTTGTCTTGTGAAGTGACTCCGCATACTGGGCAGCAAAATCACTTAGCTCACCTATGGGTGAATACTTCTTTAAAATAACTTCTCCTTCTCTATCAGTAAATATTTCGAGAGGATCTCCTTCTCTTATTCTCAAAGTCCTTCTTATCTCTTTTGGAATAACTACTCTGCCCAGATCGTCTATTCTTCTAACTATTCCAGTAGCCTTCAATGTGTTTTACCTCCTTCTACAGTGAATTTATAGTACAGTTTTATTATTAATTATTTATTGTTTTTTTATACATATCAGGTGAATTATGATAACTAAAAAATCTTTATGGCATTTTTGTAATTCTTTTTATCACCTAGCTTAATACTCCTAAAAATAAAATTTTAAAGCATCGAACGAAAGACCCTAAATAAAAAAGACCGAATTTCTCGGTCTTAACATTGATATCATTTTATATTTATCTTATTTTATATTTATCTTATTGAAAATTCTTTCGTTTTTAATAACATCAAACTCGGACTCTTTAGCCCAGTTTTCAAGCCTTTCCAAATATTTCTTCGTTTGCACTGCTTCTTTAACGGCATCCTTAACCTCGTCATAGGTGGTTCTGCCTTCCACTTTTACCACAAAATACCCCAAATCCGATTCCAACAGTTCGGAATCGCCGGGCTTATGGTCAAGAGCCCATTCCAAAAAGCCGGGTATACTGGAACTGCTTTGGGCACTTACTTCCAACAACCCTTTATTATCTTGTACGTTAGGATCATCGGAATATTTAAGTGCGAGTGCTTCCCCGTCCTCACCGGATTTAATTCTTTCCAGAACATCCTTTGCTTTGGACTTTATTTCTTTTTTCTCCTCATCAGTATATTCTTTTCCTGTTTTGATATCCATTGTAGCAAACATTATTCTTCTTACTTTTACCTTGTCAACCGTATTTGGACTTTCTTTATAGTATTCTTCCATTTCAGCTTCAGTTACATCAAAGGTGGGAAGTTCTTCCTCAACATACTTGTAAATCAGCCTCAGGTTCTTAAGAATTTTCTCATACTTTTTATAACTGATATTGTATTGCTTTTTAAATTCCTCTTCTCCCTTGACATCTCCACCATAGTTTGCAGCCATATCTGCTTTCAACTGCTCCAAAATGGCCTTAATATCTTCAAGTTCGCCCTTATCCAGCTTCAAACCCTTTTCCTTTGCTTTTATAAGCTGAATTTTATAATCCTTTGCACTGTCAAGTGCCTGTTGTTTTGCATATTCTCTTGCATCCATCCCCTCAATCTTGGTATCCCAAAAGGCTTTAAGGGCTGATATACTTGTCCTGTCCACATTGGCATTCCGTTCCATTTCAATTTTGGTAGAGCCAAGGAAAAAGTTAAACTCATCGGTTGTAATTTTCTCACCCTTAACGGTGGCAACATAATTTGTTGCATTGATATATAATAACCACCCAATTGCCCCTAATAATACTACCAGTACCGATACTAAAGCTATAACTTTTTTCTTATCAGTCTTTTTCTTCTTCGCCAATGTACCCTCTCTCCTTACGTTTTATAATCCTAATCCTCAAATATACAAAAAAATATCATATAGGCGGTTTAACACAACCTGAATTGCTCTATTATGCAGTGTATCTTAAGCATAATAATACCAGCCTGTACAATATATCAGCAAATAGAAAAGATTTCTATATATCAATCTAATATAATTATAATAAATTCTAGACACTACTTCAATTTAATAATGTCCTGTAATAAAATCTTAATATTGTCCAGCAAACTATCCCTTTTAATGTCGTTTATTCTATATGTAATGTAAGGTTTATTGCTGGCGGTAAACAAAAGCTTTCTCCTGTATTTTTCCATAAGTTTTCCGATCACTTCAAAATTTACATATTTGCTGTCTATAAACTGAAATACCACAACTTCGTTTTTTTCCTGCACCGACGAAAAACCGCATTTCAATGCCAACGCCTTAATATAGGCTATCTTTATTAGGTTTGATACGGGAACAGGAATGTCACCATACCGGTCGATAAGTTCGTCCTCCACATCCAAAACATCTTGTTCGTCTTGTACCGATGCTATTTTCTTGTACATTTCTATTTTTTCACTTTCCGTGCCTATATAACTGTTGTCGATATATGCACTTATGTTCAAATCTATAGACACTTCCACATCTTCTTGGTATGAAGACCCCTTTAACTCACTTACAGCCTCAGCCAAAAGTCTGCAGTACATATCATATCCGACAGAATCGATATGTCCATGCTGCTGGGCCCCTAAGAGGTTTCCCGCACCCCTTATCTGCAAATCCCGCATGGCAATTTTAAATCCTGAACCGAACTCTGTAAATTCCTTGATTGCCTGAAGCCTTTTTTCTGCAATTTCCGAGAGCACCTTATCCTTTTTATAAGTGATATAAGCATAAGCCATTCTGTTTGATCTACCGACTCTCCCCCTCAACTGGTAGAGCTGAGCCAGTCCCAATTTATCCGAGTCTTCCACTATAATAGTGTTGACGTTCGGCATATCCAAACCCGATTCAATAATCACCGTACATACTAAAACATCAAACTCACCGTTAATGAACCGGAACATAATATCCTCAAGCTCCGATTCATTCATCTGTCCATGAGCCACTGCTATTTTAGCATCCGGTACCATGTTTTTTATCTCCACTGCCTTTACGTTAATTGATCTTACACGGTTATACAGGTAAAAAACCTGTCCTCCCCTAGCCATTTCCCTGTTGATGGCTTCCTTTATAACTTCAGCATTGTACTCCATAACATAAGTCTGTACAGGATACCTTTCCTCGGGCGGGTCTTCTATGGTACTAATATCCTTTATACCCACCATGGACATGTGAAGAGTTCTTGGGATAGGTGTTGCCGTCAATGTGAGAACATCAACATTGGCCCGCAAGTTCTTTAATTTTTCCTTATGCATAACACCAAACCGCTGTTCTTCATCTATTACCAACAACCCTAGGTCCTTAAAAGTCACATCCTTTTGTAGAAGCCTGTGTGTACCTATCAACACATCCACAAGCCCAGCCTTAACGTCTTTCAAAATCCTCTTTTGCTCCGCAGGAGTTCTGAAACGGCTTACCATTTCTACTTTAACGGGAAAATCCTTCATACGTTCCTTGAAATTGTTATAGTGCTGTTGAGCCAGTACCGTTGTGGGAACAAGATATGCCACCTGCTTTCCATCCATCACCGCTTTAAATATGGCCCTAATTGCCACTTCCGTCTTCCCGTACCCCACATCTCCGCACAGTAGCCTATCCATAGGTTTATCCGATTCCATATCCTGCTTGATTTCTTCAATACACTTAAGCTGGTCCTCGGTTTCCTGGTAGGGAAATTGTTCTTCGAACTGCTTCTGCCATACAGTATCCTTCCCGAAAGCATGGCCCTTCGACGCTTCTCTTGTGGCATACAGTTTTATGAGCTCCCCCGCCAGTTCCATTATGGATTCCTTGGTCTTTGCCTTTGTCTTTATCCAATCGGTTCCACCAAGTTTATTAAGTTTTGGGGTCTTACCCTCCGAACCTATATATTTCTGTATAAGATCCAACTGGTTTGTAGGCACATACAAAAAAGCCCCATCCTGATATTGAATCTTTAAATAGTCCTTCTTAATGTTCTCTACCGTCAATTGCTCAATTCCGGTATATTTCCCGATACCGTGGAATTGGTGGACCACAAAGTCTCCAACGTTCAAATCGGTAAAGACATTTATTTTTTTACCCTTGTTCTTATTTGCTATCTGCCTTTTAATCTTTTTGTCCTGGCCGAAAAGTTCTTTTCCGCTAATTACGACAAACTTTACATCGGGATACTCAAAACCCTTGTTTAGACTTCCGTGGGTTATTATAACCTGCCCCGGCACAATATTTTCCTTAACCTCATCGATATATGCCGCCTCAACTTCCTTACCTCTCAGTGTCTCGGCAAGCATCTCACCCTTGCTTTTGGTTCCGGCCAGAACCAAAACCCGAAAGTTGTTTTTCTTCCAGTATTTTATATCCTCCACCATTAAATTGAGATTTCCCTGGTAGGAATTTAACAGTTTTGAAGCCAGACTGATTCTTTTACTTCCCGACAAAAGCACCTCGTCAACCATAATAGTGTTGAAGTAGATGGATTTTTTCCTAAACAGGCTGTTCCATACATAATCAAATTCAAAATAGATGTCAAAACTTCCCGGAAGAAGATACCCTTTTTCGAGCAAACTTTTACACATTTCAGTGCTTTCGTCAATCATATTTTCAATTCTTTGTTGAAATCTTTTAGGTTCATCGAAAAAAACAATCAAATCTTTTTCATCGGTGTAATCGGTTATCAATAAGGGATTTTGAATTATGTATGGGATGTATCTGTCCATTCCCGGAAAATAGAAATCTTCTTTAAACTTTTCAAGATCGCGGTTTATTCTTTCATCAAGCTTTTTTATATAATCCTGATTATCTTTTTTCTCAGCCTTTTCCTTTTGAATTTCCAAATCGTTTTGTATTCTTGAAATTATTCCGCCAAGCTCTGTTCGATCATACAGCATTTCCCTTGCAGGTAAAATCTCAACACTTTCAGCCTTATCCACAGATCTCTGTGAAAGTACGTCAAAGGTCCTTATAGAGTCAATTTCATCGTCAAACAGCTCAATACGATAAGCAATTTCGCTATTTATAGGGAAGATATCAATTATTCCCCCTCTGACTGCAAACTGTCCCTTACCTTCAACAGTGCTAACCCTTTCATATCCTATCGCTATCAGCTTTTGAACAGTAAAAGTCAAATCAATTCTGCTATTTTGGTCAAAGTTCAAACAACTGGCTTCAAAAAGCTCCCTGCTAATTAATTTCTGAACTATTGCCTCGGCACTGGTAACAATAAATTTATAATCACCTTTTAAAATTCTATTTAACGCTGTTATTCTTTCATAAACGGCATCGTAACTCTTGGCTTCAACATCGTGAAGCATTATTTCCTTTGATGAGAATAGAATTACATCCTTATCGAAAAAATAGGAAAAATCCTCATATATCTTTCTAGCTTGAAGCTCATTATATGCAATTAATATGCCCTTGCTATTCAAATGTCTGCAAATTGCATAGGAAATATGGGCCTTTTGACTTTCAGAAGGGCCAACTAGAGATATATGTTCTCCTTTTCTTATATTGTCAATAACATCACTATAATCTTTTGAATTTAGAAGCGGCTCAATTAAGCAGTCCTTCGTTTTTATATTATCCATAGCTATCCTCTACTTATTGTTAAACCTATTCATAGCATTATCGATACCGGATTTCAGAATAACTTCCACTGCATCTGCGGCATTTTCAATTGCCTTGTCCACGATTTTTCTTTCATCGGGTGAAAACTTACTCAGAACGAAATCTGCCAACTCCCATCCTTGGGGAGGTTTATCCACACCTATTCTAATCCTCGGAAAATCATCCGACTGAATTTGATATATTACTGATCTCATACCGTTATGGGTTCCTGAACTTCCCTTCGGTCTGATTCTAATCTTACCCACCGGCAAATCTATGTCATCATATATTATTATAATATTTTTCACAGGAACTTTATACCACTCAATTATTTCCCGCACGCTTTCTCCACTTAAATTCATAAAAGTCTGAGGTTTAACCAATAAGACCCTGTGCCCTTCGATTACACCGTCGCCAATCACAGCCTTATGCTTAACCTTTGTAATGGCAATATTATGCTTCCTTGAAAGCCGGTCAACGGCATCAAATCCTACGTTATGCCGAGTGTTCTCAAATCTTGTCCCGGGATTACCCAGGCCTATTACTACAGACAAATCCTCCAAAATGTTACACCTCTCCGATATAATTTTCCCACTCTTTTATCGCCAAGTTTGCCCATTTATAAACAGCACTGATTGTTCCATAATACAAACAATTGCCTCCTCAAAGTCTAAAAGCTTAAAGGAGGCACCTATATTATTATAATACTATATTTTCAGCTTAGCAAACTTCAATAACCGTTTATCTCCAAGTTGTTTTGAAGCCGCATCACAAGGTTGTAAATTACTTTTCATCTTGCTGAGTAAATAAAGTGCTTATGGATATATCTCCATAAATCCTCTCTATTGCTTCTGCAAACACGGGAGCAACTGAAAGCGATACCAATTTTGAAATTTTCTTGTCTTCAGGTATTGGAATGGTGTTTAGTGTAACCAGTTCTTTCATAGGTGATTCTTCTATTTTCTCAATAGCTGAACCGGATAATACGCCATGGGTACAGCATGCGTATACTTCCTTAGCACCTATTTCAACAAGTGCATATGCAGCATTTAATACTGTTCCTCCGGTATCAATAAGGTCGTCCACCAAGATAACCCTCTTGTTGTTTACATCCCCGATTATGTTCATAATTTCAGAAACATTTGCCTTAGGACGCCTCTTATCTATTATAGCTAAAGGTACATCCAACCTTTCGGCAAACTTTCTCGTTCTTGAAACACTTCCTACATCCGGTGACACCACAACTACATCACTTGTATCTTGGAACTTCTCCTTAAAATAATTTGCCAAAATAGGTACCCCAATAAGATGGTCAACAGGTATGTCAAAAAATCCTTGAAGCTGAGGAGCATGCAAATCCATTGTCAATATTCTGTCCGCACCTGCTGTTGTAATAAGATTGGCAACCAACTTTGCAGATATCGGATCTCTTGCCTTGGCTTTTCTGTCCTGTCTTGCATAGCCATAATACGGCATAACTGCAGTTATTCTTCCAGCTGATGCCCTTTTTAAAGCATCAATCATTATCAATAGTTCTACAAGATTATCATTTACCGGAGAGCAAGTGGATTGTATTATAAATACGTCTGAGCCTCTTACAACCTCCTCAATATGAATAGCTGACTCCCCGTCACTAAATTTGCCTACCTTCGCCAGTCCCAATGGTAGTCCTATTTTTTCTGCAATCTCTTCTGCCAATTTCCTATTCGAGTTTCCTGCAAATATTTTAATATCCTTACCGTGCAAATTCATCTTATGTTCCCCTTCTCAAAAATATTTATATATTAAAGAATAATCAAGTCAATCTTTCCACTTTCTATCTTGCGGGAATTAATTTCCAATTCACACAAAATAAATAACGGAATAATTCACTTGTTATTCCTAATTTTTATCCTTTATGCTGTTTTAAAATTCCAAATAAAAGTTTGCAATGTAAAACTTGTAATTAATCTTTTCGTAAAACACCCTTTTTTATAACCCAATCTTCTTTTACCACTTGGCGAGCTCTTGCTATAGCCAATGAATTTTCCGGAACTTCTTCGGTTATTGTGGAACCTGCTGCAACATATGCGTTATCTTTTACTTCCACCGGCGAAACCAAGTTGACATTACATCCCACAAAGCAATTGTCTCCAATCTTGGTTTTGTGCTTTTTCTTACCGTCATAATTAACTACAACAACACCGCACCCAAGGTTAACATTTGAACCGATCTCGGCATCACCGACATAGGTCAGGTGGGAAATCTTTGTTCCATCACCGATAACCGATTTTTTTACTTCTACAAAGTCACCTATTTTAACCTTTTTGCCTATTACACTTCCCGGTCTTAAATAAGCAAAGGGCCCGATACAAGTTCCTTCATCCACTGAACTTTCCATAACAACAGAATTCTTAACTTCAACACCCTTTGATATTTTAGATCCCACTATTCGACTTGAAGGTCCTATAATACAGTCTTCACCGATTTCGGTCCGTCCCTCAATCATACTGCCGGGATAAATAACCGTATCCATTCCGATACTTACATCGGCATCAATATAGGTATTGCTGGGATCAATTATTGTGACACCGTTTTTCATATGATTTGATAATATTCTTTTTCTCATGATTTCATTTGCCTTAGAAAGCTGAATTCTATCGTTTATACCAAGAATTTCACTACTGTCGTCTACTTTTACCGCTCCCACTTTTAAACCTTTTTTTATTAGTATTTCAATTGTGTCTGTCAAATAATACTCCCCTTGACTGTTATTATTGTCAAGTTCTCCTAATGCCGATTCCAAATCCTTTATATTGAAGCAATACATTCCCGAATTAATTTCTCTGATTTCCTTCTCAACCTCAGTAGCATCCCTGTCTTCCACTATCTTCATCACATTATTGTTCTCATCCCTGACAATTCTTCCGTAACCCGAAGGATTTTCGAGTTCTGCAGTAATTATTGTAGCTGAATTATTGTTCCTGCTATGTATTTCAAAAGTTTTAGAAACAGTTTCCGAGGTAATCAGAGGTGTGTCTCCGCATAATACCAAAACTTGACCCTCTTTACCGCTAAAATACTCCTTGGCCTGCATAACTGCATGACCGGTTCCCAACTGTTTATCCTGATGAGCATATAAGACTTTATCGCCCATGCTCTCTTTTACATCTTCAGCTTTGTGTCCCACTACAACAACAGTTTCGTTGACACCCGCATTCTTAACCGAGTTATATACCCAATCAATTAAAGTCATACCGCACACTTTGTGCAAAACTTTTGATTTCTTGGACTTCATCCTTTTTCCTTCACCAGCGGCAAGAATCACTGCCATCAAGTGTGCCATCCAGTATTTCCTCCTTTATAAGGTCACAATCCTTGCAATTGATTTAAATTTGCCCATGGCAATAAAAACATTAAAGTTAAGCCTTCTCTTTTACTTCTTTCACTAGAGCTCGAAAGAAGCAAAATAAAAAACGGCACCTATGCTCCTTTTGTTCATACCTACTTTAAACTCAAGCAAAAAGAAAACAAGAGTTTAAAAGTCTCATTTGTACATGAATCCTCTAAATTAAAGTACATGTAAAATGTTTTCGGATAACACATAGTCCCTTTGCATATTTATGCACCAAATATATTTTCTCATGTTTTATCTTACTTTTCAACCTTTTCAACATCAAATATCCAAAATATAATCAAATAAAACCATGTCCGAAAAAACTTATTACAGCAAAAAAAGGGGTGTATCCTTACTAGCCCCTTTATTATTATATAAAATTTTTCTAAATTTCAACACCAAAAGTGTAATAAAAAAAACCGTCAAAAAACACGCATTAATTTAACAATTACAATCAAATTCATTCAATGAATTGTTTTATAATTGTCCTCTTCTTTCAAATTCACCGACAAGAATTCAAAAGACAACTAATGCATTGTTTTTCACGATTTTTTAAATGATAAAATGCTAATAAATTCTTAGGCTTGGTCAGAAGTCTCTTCTGCAATATCGCTACTGCTTGAAATAGATTCATATTTTTCCAGAATAGCACTTTGAATCTTGGCCCTAGTTTCGGCATTGATTGGATGGGCAATATCTCTAAATTCACCGTCTGGAGCCTTTCTGCTAGGCATAGCGATAAACAATCCGTTTTGACTTTCAATAACTTTAATGTCATGCACCACGAACTCGTTATCAAAAGTCACAGAAACAACTGCTTTCATTTTGCCCTCAGAATCAATTTTTCTTACACGAACATCGGTAATTTCCATAAGATGTTACCACCTTCCGTTAAATTGTTTGTTACTAAGGAACGGACTTTAAGATACTCTTCGTTTTGTGCTTAGAGCAAAGCTTTGATTAAGTAACATAATAAAGTTCGTCTCGTTAACCATGTAATATTATATATTCTCCACTTATTCAAATTTTCCTTCTTATTTTTTATAATTTCTTTAAAAAACTTTTATATTTTTAATCTGTCTATAGCATTTGCCTTTATAATTCTAATTATTCATAATAAATTATTTCCTTATAATCCTTTAAATTCTAAGTTATTGTTTATAAAAACAAATTATAAAACGGATAATGGGGTTTACAGCATGCTCGGTTTTATGTCTATTATTTTCTCCTCATCATCAACAACATTCAAAGTCAGAAGTGATACATAATTTTCGATCAATTTTTTTGAAGGATTAACAGTCTCTATAAGAACTCCAATTCCGGTTACTTCACATTCAAACTCCTTAGCTAATTCAATTATTCCTTTTGCAGTTCCTCCGCCTTTCATAAAATCATCGATAAACAATAATTTGGAATTTCTCTTCAATGCTCTAAGGGAAAGTATCATCGTTTGAATTTTCTTAGCTGAACCCGATACATAATTCGTATTGACAGAAGGGCCATCAGTAGCCTCACTGTTGTGTCTAACAATAACGAGGGGAACATTAAGGCATTCTGCAACAGCAAAAGCTAGAGGTATTCCCTTGGTCTCCACTGTAATTACATAATCTATTTCTTTTTTATAGAAATGGCCGGCAAATATGCCTGCAATGTCTCGAACCAACTTAGGGTTATATATAATGTCAAGCATATACAAGTAGCCTCCGGGCAGTATTCTTTGACTGTCCGACAACATATTGCAGAGATTCTTAAGAATAGTTACGGATTTTTCCTTTGAAAATCCGGGTACAAACCTTACACCGCCCTGTGCGCCGGGAATTGTTTCTATAGTTCCAATATCAAGTTTGGCCAATAAACTTTTGACAATATCTATATCTTCGCTGATGGTAGACTTGGCAGAATTAAGTAGTTCTGCAAAGTTCCTTAAAGTCATTATCTCCCCCGGTGAATCGGTCAAACATTTCAGCAGAACTGCAATCCTCTCGTTCCTGTTAATCTTATCCATTTAAACCCCCTGCGTAAAAACACAATCATATTAAAATTACTAGATTTTTTGGAATATATTATACTATATATAAACAAACAAAATAAGGTTTTTTGTCAATATTACTATAAAAACTTTACAGCATTACCTTTGCATAAATTGCACTATTAATTTACGGCAAAAAGAATACAGTTTATAAAAAGCGGTCAATTAATTGTATAATTTTATGTTTTATGGTGTATTACATTTATAATATTGTCAATAATTTCATATAATACTAAATGGATACTTAACATTCAATACTTTTTCCATCTGGTATAAAAATGTGTTTCGCTTTTTACATTATGTATATTGTATATTATAATATAACTCAGTATGACCGAAAAGTAAGTTGACATTCTAATTTGTTGTTAATTAATGATTGAAAAGATGTAAATGTACTTTTTCAAAAAGTCATTTTTAAAAATATTGTGTGTTCCTTTACATTGTCAATTATAATAATGATAAGGCACTTGTCCTATCACATAATAAGGAGTGTTAATATTGGAGCAAATAAATTTATTGGATTCAAAAAATATTAAGAATGTCCACTTTGTAGGAATTGGAGGAATAAGCATGAGTGGACTGGCGGAAATATTAAGAAACCTTGGATACAATATTTCCGGTTCAGATATGAAATCCTCCAGTATAACCGAAAAACTCGAGAAAGAAGGAATTAAGATATACATAGGCCATAGAGAAGAAAATATTCAAGATTGTGATTTGGTAGTTTATACCGCAGCAGTTAAAGACAATAATCCGGAACTTGTTAAAGCAAGGCAACTGGGTATAACAACCATGGAAAGGGCAGTACTGTTAGGCCATATAATGAAGAAATATCCTTTCAGTTTTGCCATATCGGGAACCCACGGCAAAACAACCACTACTTCCATGATATCAATGATTATGTTGCAAGCAAATCTCGATCCCACGATACACATTGGAGGGGAACTTGATGCCATAGGCGGAAACACAAGAATTGGAGGTAACAAATATTTTATAACGGAAGCTTGTGAATATGTGGAGAGTTTCCTTAAACTACATCCGTATCTTGCAGTTATTCTCAATATTGAAGCCGATCACCTGGATTACTTTAGGGATTTGGACCACATAAAACAGGCTTTTCTAAAGTTTATAAACTTGGTACCCAAGGACGGTTACATAGTAGCATGCATAGACGACCCGAATGTGTCGTCACTTTTAAATCAGATTTCCGGCAATGTAGTAACTTATGGAATTAAGTCGGAGAATGCAAACTGGACGGCACGTAATATTGAGTTCGATTCTTCCGGTTGTGCCAGATACGACATGGTAAAAGACGGCAACATTGTCTCCACCATAAAGCTGAAAGTTCCCGGAATTCACAATGTCAGCAACTCTTTAGCAGCAGCCGCTGCCTGTCATACCTTGGGGTGCGGAATTGACGACATAACTGCCGGTTTGGAAGCTTTTTCCGGAACACATAGACGTTTTGAAGTAAAAGGTATTGTTGACAACATTAAAGTAGTTGACGATTATGCCCATCATCCCTCTGAGATTAAGGCAACTCTGAGGGCTGCCAAAAAAAGTACCGGCCATTCAAAAATTTGGTGTATTTTTCAGCCCCACACCTATACCAGAACAAAGCTTTTGTTGAATGAATTTTCTGAAGCTTTTTACGATGCCGATGAAGTCATCGTTACCGACATTTATTCGGCCAGGGAAATTGACACCGGTGAAATTCACTCCAGTATTTTAGCTGATGAAATAAATGCCAAAAGCAATAATGCAATTTACAAACCGGATTTTGCATCCATAGTAAAGTACCTGAAGGAAAATGTTTCCCCAGGGGATCTGGTTTTAACAATGGGTGCCGGGGATGTTTACAAAATCGGTGAGATGTTTCTAAAGGAAAAAGATGTTGCAGCCGTAAGTTAAAGTAAAAATTTAAGCTGCCGTTTTCAACATCTATTGTTACGATGTTTGAAAGCAGCAGCTTTGTTAATTTTTAAGATAGCAACCTAAAATGCCGGTTTTTAAGTGAAATATACTGCAATACGCCATATCCTACTCCTTAGGTGCATCAACCATTGCAAATCTTATTTCACCTTCACAGGCCACTTGCTCATCAACGGTGGCTACAACTTTCACTCTGCCCATTCCCATTTTAAGTGCTATAAATTCCGCCTCAAGTTTCAGAGTATCTCCCGGAACAACCTGCTTTCTGAACTTTATCTTTTCCAAGCCTGTGAACACCCCGAGTTTTCCTTTATTCTCTTCCAACATTAACCCTGCCACACAAGCTGTCTGTGCAAGTGCCTCAACTATCAGAACTCCGGGCATGATTGGATTTCCAGGAAAATGCCCCTGAAAAAAGGGCTCGTTTACCGTTACATTTTTAATACCCACTGCCCTCTTACCCGGTTCTACTTCCAAAATCTTATCTACTAACAGAAACGGATACCTGTGAGGAATAATTTTCTGAATATCAATATTAGTTAACATTTTAGTTCCCCCTAAATATGCCTCTTATTTTCCCATCCGGCCATTTTGGAAATGGCCTTAGAAATAATTCTCCATTATTGCCACTAAATTGTCAATATATTATTTGATGTAAAAGCCCTAAATAAAAAGTGCCTCAAACCTTAAAACAACCGGTAGAGGCACAATTTAGCAACAGTATATATATTTTTATCAATTAAAATTATTCATTTTGACCGGATTTATAATTTTTCAACTGCTTTGAAAGCTGTTTGTACAATAAGTCTGCCAAACCCAAACTATTTGATTTTGAAGCGGTTTCTACCAGCTTTTCGTCCAACATGCCTTCAAAGTACTCTGTACCGTAACTTTTTGGAATAAGCGTTGATTTAGGCACAGTCGCCTTCATCTGCTTATACATCATATTCAGGAGGATTCCCTCAAATTGGGTGCAAGCCTCTTTAAGTGCCTTCTCATCTTTTCTTTCCATGGCACTTTTTAAAGTATTCTCAAAACTTGCATCATCAACTGAACTTTTTGCAGTATTTATTGAATTGTCGGTATACAAACTGCCTATTTTAGATATCTCCATAGTATACTCACGTCCTCAACTTATTCACAATATATAACTACCTTTTCAGATTGTTTGCAATACCGAGCATGTCATCAGCTGTCTGTACTGCTTTTGAATTAACTTCGTAAGCTCTCTGGGCTATTATAAGCTTGACCATTTCCTCAACTACCTGAACATTAGAAGATTCAATAAAATACTGTTTTATATTGCTTATAGTTCCCAATTCATTGTCGGGGACCGATTCTCCGGAAGCAGGAGTACTCGCATATAAGTTGCTTCCGATGCTTTCAAGTCCCTGCCTGTTTGAAAATTTTACAATACCGATTCTCTGCCCTAATGGAATTGTAGTTCCATTTTCATCGATATAGGACAAGTCTCCGTAATCAGATACAACCAATTTTGAAAGGTCTACATCAATATATATTTCTGCACCGGTATCATCCAATACAGGATAACCTTCGGAGGTAGTAAGCATATTTCCGTCTTCCGAAACGCTCAATTTAAAACTGCCGTCACGGGTATAGGCATAATCTCCTCTAGGTCCTAAAACTACAAAAAATCCTTCTCCATCAATTGCAAAATCAAGAGGATTATCTGTCCTTTCAAGACTTCCGGTTCCGAAATTTTTTACAGTAGCTACTGCAGCTGCTCCATGACCCACCTGCAGATTGACAGGTCTTCCCTCTCCCTCCAACACTGTAGCCCTGTTAAGTGTTGCATAGAGCATATCTTTAAACTCTGCTCTTTCCTTTTTATAAGCAGTTGTATTTACATTTGATAGATTATTTGATATTACATCCACACAAAACTGCTGTGCCTTCATACCTGAACCTGCAGTCCAAAGTGCTCTCATCATAATTGTTTACCCTCCGTTTTAAATGTATGGTATAGTTTAATAATAAGCAACCAATTAATATGTAATAATAATGTCGACCTATCTTACCGCTCCAACTTCATTTACAGCTTTCTCAAGAGTTCCGTCCAGTGCCTGTATAATTTTTTGATTCGATTCATATGCTCTCATAACAGTAATCATATTTATCATCTCATTGACAACATTAACATTCGATTGCTCTATATATCCCTGCTTGACAACTCCCGTAAACTCCCGTTCCTGTGATTGCTCGGTAGTCTGTATTAGATTTTCTCCATACTTTCTTAGGGTTGTGGTATCGGTAAATTCCCTTATGTCAAGTCTATCCACAATTTGGCCGTCTTGAACTATTGTTCCGTCATCTAAGACGGTAAAGTCCTCACCCTCAAGTGTTATAGGACCATTCATACCCATAACGTAATACCCCTCACTTGTAACAAGTTGATTTTGGGAATTCAACACAAAACCGCCGTCACGGGTAAAATACTCATTTATTACTCCATTTCCACCGGGAACACCTATAGTGAAAAATGCAGAATCGGAGTCCCCAATTGCCAAGTCCAATGAATTGTCGGTCTTATTGAGGCTTCCACCGGTAAAATAAGTAAACACTTCTCCAACGTCATTACCTAAATGCACATTTCCCACTCTTCCCGACGGATTTAATTTACTTTGGGTATCGTTTATTCTCCTAATCAAGACTTCAGGGAAGCTCTCATAAATAACGGTATCCCTTTTATATCCGTTTGTGCTGACATTTGCAAGATTATTTGCAACTATATCCATTTGCTTATTGTTTGCTCGCATACTCCAGCCTGAAGTATATAATGATCTAATCATATTTATTCACCTAGATCCCTAATCCGATTTTTTATTCGTATAATATATCGTATTATTAGGCTAACAACTTTACAAAAAAAGAAAGAGGTTTTCATAAAATATAATGAAACGGATTTAAGGTTTAGGGCTTAATATAGACTTTAATTCCATAATTTTTTATTTCATAAAAATATATACTGCGAAGCCAAATACTTTTATAATAGTATTATTAGCGGTTTATGTATCTGCAAAACAGTAATTCTTAAAGGAGAAAAATTATAATGAACATTTTTGAAGCTCAAAATTTAGTGAGAAAATTTGCCTAAGACATAAATATAAATTCATCAGTGGGTGTAAGAATTATTGATTTAGCTTCAGAAGTGGGTGAACTGTCAAAAGAGTTTTTGAAGGGTACCAACTACGGCAGCAAAGAATTTGAGAAAACCGAAGATTGGGATACCGAAATTAGCGATGCATTATTCTCTTTAATTTGTGTTGCAAATCAAACACAAACCAATTTAGAGATTTGTCTAAAGCAAGTTCTTGACAAATATGAAAAGAGGAGGATGTAAGAAATTTTGTGTATAGATGACTGAATGTTCTCCTTCTTGGCAAGAATCAATAAAAGAGAATGCTAAGGAGGAGAATTTTATGTCGACATTACCAAAAGAACATGTAAAACAA
>Ga0134093_1000406_pt1 | contig 52976 bp, 33 predicted proteins | sample 4_1taG_FD_94452 | JGI IMG/M metagenome (GOLD analysis project Ga0134093, IMG submission 94452) | Switchgrass degrading microbial communities from high solid loading bioreactors in New Hampshire, USA - 4_13_20_68_A1 metaG | ecosystem: Engineered > Bioreactor > Semi-continuous > Anaerobic >...
ATATATATGAGCTGGGCAGGGTATCAAATGTTAATGATTATATCATAGAGGCTGAAGGTCTGGATAATGTAAGCTTCTATGAAAGAGTTACTATTGAGGATAAGGCTGAAGGATATGTCAATGCCATAGGGCAAAGATATGTAACCATCGCAATTACAAAGAAAAACGGAGATATTTATACAGGTGATGCTGTAATAGCTTCCGGTGAGGAGTTTTGCGGACACTATTCACCTGATTCGGTAGGTCATATAGTAGATATGTTTGGAGAGGACAAGCTCACCGGAAAGAAGTTTGACAACATAGTCAAGCTTTCCATTGAAACGAAGCCGATTCCGATTATGGATCGAAGCAGTGTTTGCCGTCCTCTGCTTACCGGAGTTACAGGAATTGATATGATCTATCCTGTGGGCCGGGGACAAAGACAGCTGATAATTGGTGATAAAAAGACCGGAAAAACACAGATTGCCCTTGATACGATAGTTAACCAAAAGGGCAAGGATGTTCTCTGCATATATACTGCAATCGGAAAGACCAAGAAGGAGGTCAAGGAGGTATATACGGAGCTTCTTAAGCGCGGTGCCATGGAGTATACCGTAATTATGGCCGCATTTAACGATGAGTGCCCTCCTGTTCTGCATAATACTCCCTTTGTGGCTTTGGCAGTGGCAGAGAAATATATGCTGGATCATAATATGGACGTTCTGGTTGTACTTGATGATTTGAAGAGACACGCTGATGTTTATCGTGAAATTAGCATACTTACAGGCAAGGTTCCGGGGCGTGATGCCTATCCCTCCGATATGTTCTATACCCATGCGAGACTTTTGGAAAAGGGATGCCAGCACAAGAACGGCGGTTCAATCACCATTCTTCCTATCGCCGAGACAAAGGGAGGGGACATTACCGATTACATATCAACTAATATCATTTCCATTACCGACGGCCAGATTGTTTTGTCATCCAAGAATTTTGAAAAGGGTATGAGACCTGCCATTGATTATACTCTGTCCGTATCCAGATTAGGTGGTGCCGTACAGACAGAGCAGATCAAAAGGATTGGAGCAAAGGTCAGAATGGAGCTCTTGTCCTATCTTGAGACCTGTGATGTATACGAGCTGGCAAATATCGATGAGATGAGTCCTGAGCTGGCGGCGAAGATGATTAACGGCAGGGAGATAAGAAACCGTCTGAACCAGTATAAGTTCAGTCCTGTTAGTCTTGAGAAGATGAGTACTCTATTTGATGGCCTGGTAGATTATGACTGACAATTGGTATTAGAAAATATGTAAAAGAAAGCGTGTGTTTTATATGAATATAAAAAGCATAGTCAAGGTAATGAACTTCCATTCCTTAATCCGTGTTGATAACGCCATGAAAAAGGCTAATAAATATCTTCAGCTGGAAAAGGAAGCAGCAGATATCATGGATATGATTGTAAACAACAGAAATTTCATTCTGGATAAAAGGCTATGGGAGATTGATAAGAGCAAGCCTACTCTGAACATTTACTTCGGAAGTGACTACGGATTTTGCGGAAGTATTAACTTTCTGATTAACCAGCAGCTTATGAAAGAGCCTGAGGCGAAAAAAGTACTCATAGGAAAGAAGGTTCGTGATGTCAGGGAGGGTGTCATCCTGAAGCTTTCCAGAGAGGAATTTATTCAGCGCTATGAAGAGGTGGAAAGGATACTGTCCAGCAGCATAATAAACCGTGAGCACTCTGAAATTTATTTAATATACAATCATTTCCATAATATTAGCAATATAGAACTGGTCAAGAAGAAGATTTTCCCCTTTGATATAGTAGCCGGTGGCAAGGGCAAGTACAAGGAGGACTATTATATCGAAGGCGATGCAAACACCATATTGATTAACCTGGTTATTTCCTACCTCAACTATGAGGTGAAAATCGCCAATGTTAACAGCTTTGCATCTGAGAATATAATGAGACAGAATTCAACCTCGGAGTCCCTGAAGAAGATAGAAGAAAAAGAAGTAATTGATTTAATGGAGGCCAGAAAGGAAAGGGCCCAGAAGGAATTCAGAAAGGTTATCGAAAACTATGTTAAGAAAGATAGATACAAGGGGTGATAAATGATGAAGGCCGGTAAGATAATATCAATATCCAATATGAGAGTAGAGATTTTACTTGAGCAGAATAAGGTAAAACCTGGTGATATAGTCAGCACTGAGCATAACGGCATCCATCGCTTTGAGATAGCGCGTGTAAACGGTAATATAGCAACAGCCATTCCCTTTGATAATGTCAAGGGTCTGCGTAAGGGTCTTGACGTCAATATAGAAGAGGGTGGACTTGCCATACAGTATTCTGATGAGATACTGGGTAAGGTATTTGATTCCTACGGAAATCTAATCGACGGAAACACCATTGAAACAGTCAGGACGAAAAATGTATATGAGCGTAATTTGAAGCTGAATGAAATAGATATTGACGGAGACATCCTCTGGACAGGCATTAAAGCGATAGATTTCTTTGCGCCTATGCAAAAGGGCTTTAAGATGGGACTTTTGGGAGGCGCAGGCGTAGGCAAGACCGTATTGATAAAGGAATTGATCAACAATGTTTACAAGGGCCTGAGATCGAACTCGGTATTTGTAGGTATTGGTGAACGTTCCAGAGAAGGTAAGGAGCTTTACGACGAGATGCTGGATGCCAATCTGATAGACAAGATGTCGATGGTATTCGGGCAAATGGGTGAAAACTCCATGAACAGATCAAGGGCTATCTACAGCGGCCTGACTCTGGCAGAATATCTTCGTGACGAGAAGGGGCAGGATGTACTCCTCTTTATTGACAACATGTACCGTTTCGTGCAGGCTAACGCGGAAATTACAGCAGAGATGGAACAGCTGCCTATTGACAACGGCTATTCATCAACCCTCTTATCCGATATCGCAGCTGTTGAGGAGCGAATCAACTCTACCGACAAGGGCTCCATAACCTCCTTCCAGACTGTATATATTCCGGCAGATGATATGAACGATTCAGCAGTACATGCAATAACCTCCCACTTTGACGGGCAAATCGTTCTGGATCGTAAGGTTGCTGCCAAGGGTATATATCCGGCTATAAACGTATTTAAGACCAGCAGCAAGCTGATATCGGTTGATAAGGTTGGACAGAGGCATTATCAGCTGGTTCAGGAGGTGCTGCGCTATATGTCCAGATATAACGAGCTGGAGGAGATAGTTGCGGTCTTAGGTATTGAGGAGCTGTCGACCGAGGATTACAATATTTTCTATCGGGCAAGAAAGCTGCGTAATTATTTCACCCAGCCTATGTTTGTTGCTGAGCAGTACACCAATATACCGGGTAAGTTTGTCGCTATTGAGGATGTCCTGACAGATGTGGAGGCTATACTGGACGGCAAATATGATACGACCGATGAAAACAGATTCGCCTATATTGGAAATCTTCATGAGTACCGCAAATAAGATGGTTTTTATATATTCCGGAAAAGAGGTATATAATGGCTAATACAGTGCAAAATGCAGGGAAAAAAAGTATAGAGGCGATAGTAATAAGCTTCAGAAACGGTTATCAGATATACTATAATGTCAAGCTAATCCGTATCGTCAGCAAGAAGTATAATCTTCTAATTATGGTTGACTATATGCCTATAGTAGGGGAGATGGATGGCGATATTGAAATCGTTTCGGAAAATGATGTAGTCAGCATGAAGAACATCAATGCCTTCTATATCATGAAGAATAATGTGTTCAAGCTATTGATCAGGGAGGATACACATGCAGAATAATATTGTCTACAACCTGTCCATGATGGGACCCTACATTCTGACGGTTGTAGTATTTATGATTGCATTTGCAATGATCAGTTTGCTCCTTATCCGCAATATAAGGTGGAAATCCGGACTGATTAAGGTATATGGATTGTTTATAGGCATGAAGTCGGTTAAGCAGTTTGCACTGGCTGCTATATTGCTTCGGCTGCTATTTATATGGTATCTGGCGTTTTATAACGAGCTCGATTTGGTCCATATAATCTACGGAGCGATCATTACTATACTTATACATTTGCTTCTTGCAGATTTAAGTATACTTCCATTTGACCTAATCTGCATGGTATTGATGTTTGCCGAGCTGTATATTGGCAAGATACTGGGCTTATATATCAAAAACACAAAAACCGATATCCTGCTTATTGCGGGGTATATAGCAATTTCAGTGTGCGTTTTGGTTACATCCGTATACTGCATGACCGAGCATATAATCAGTCTTGTCAATGTCAGAAAATCGAAAAAGCTCGGTGCCAACCTGACAAAAAGATTATATTTTATTCTTGCGGGCCTGTTTGTGGCTGCCGTTCCCTATATATATATAAATCAAATTGATATATATCAAACCGATCAGGAGGTATATCAGTATACGGCAGCCGGCAAAACGACATATCCTGCCAAAAGCAGAATATCAAAGACGGAAGATATTGGCATAATAGAGCAGGACAAGGAATTAATCGCCCTGGATAAAACACCTTTGTATTTTACTGAAGATGATGCATTAATGCTGACAAGCGTTTATTCAATTATACAGCCGAATCTTGCCCTTACCAACAGGGTCGGAATTAACAGTATAATTTATCTTGATGATGACGGTACATATTATGTTGACAACAGTCAGGCCAAGGTAAGGGTTTCGGATTTCTTTCTGTTTGACGGTAAGGATACCTATATATTCTTTGAACCAACAGAAATAAGCTGGGATGAAAATGCAATAGAAATATCACCCTTTTCGTATGTAACAGTTAAAAGCAACAGAAGCATCGAGTTTTTTGACAGGGCAAGCGAAAGCTACAGAGTAATTGAAACAGGGGTAAGTTATGTCTATGCGAAATTAGGCAAGGGCTCATCTATAAATATGAGCTCGGATATATTAATCAGAAGTAACGGTCAGGAGCAGTTTTTATTCCTGCAGCCTAATTTGCTTGAGGATTTAAAATAAATTAAGATAATCAGGGGGCGGCAGATTGTTTGGCAGGTTTTTTGGCAGATTGAAGGACAAGCCTGATGGAAAATTTATAAGTAGGATAAGAAGCAGATTGACTGGAAATAGCATAAATATGGTAAGGGTCTGGTCTGTCTTGTCCGTGCTTATCATGATGCTCATTATTATAATAGCGGCTAATGTTATCCTAAAGCCCGAGGAAGAGCCTGTAGAGCACAAGGAAGAGCCGGAATATGTATTTGACAGTGAAGGCTTTGTATTGGCAAGCGACAGGCTCTATGCAATCCTGTCAGGGGAGCAAAAGCCACAGGGCTGGGATGAGGTAAAATGCAGCTTCCCTTCAGCCAGCAGCTTAATTCTTAAGGATGGCATATATTATATAGAAACGGAGGAGACCAGCATCAGGCTGGATAATAGCTATCCTCTTTTTATCAATGAAGGCTCCTATATTTATCTTTATCATAATGATTTTAAGCTGATCAATGAGCAATTGGAATCAATTGGCAGCAAAATGGGAAGCTATATAAGCGGTACCGGCCTGTTTAATGAGGAAAAAGTACGTGATATCAAGGATATTATAATAGCTCTGAGGCTTCCTTGTGAGCTTTACATAGGATTGGACGATTTCAGGCTTGAGCTCTGGGACAGGGAAATGGTTATACCAAGGGATTCAGTAATATTATGGAGGAGCGACAGTATTTCATATATTAATCTCTATGACGAGAGCATGACCGTGAATACCGTTAAAATATCGGACCCAACGGCCATGATGAATTTCAGCCGGCAAAGAATAAGCTACAGATCATTTTGTGATCGGCTGGAAAACCAGGGAAGTGGAAGCGAAAGAATTGAAAAGCTCCTTATTACGGAGGAGCTGTATCAGTATTATATGGCCAATAAATTTATATATGCAGGCGACAAGACCTTCTATAAAATTAATGACGATTATTGCATGGAAACGGGTGACGGAAGATACATAATCAATGATGCGCCTCTTTATGTGACAGATGAGAAAAGGATTATTTTGCCTGCCGATTATGTGCTGGTTCAGCCAAGGCTTTATCTGATGAACAGAGCTACTGCATTATCGGATATTACAATGGATGCCAATGCTGTATATATAAATTACAACGGACAGCTTAGTTCCTTTACAGAATTGTTTTTATATAACGGAAAGGATACATATATTTTCTTTGATAATCTGGAACTTTATTGGGGAGATAAGAAGCTTGAAATATCACCCTTATCATATGTGATGACAGACAGCAACGGATACATTGATATATATAATTATGAAAACGACGAATATATCACAGAACATATACAGGGCTATCAGGATGTCTTTGTTAAGCTAAAGGATGGTGCGACCATAAATCTAAGCAAGGACATAATGTACCGGGTTGACGGTCAGGAATTCATGCTTTTTAAAAATCCTTCATTATTAAATGAGGTACAATAAAGGGGAGGAGCTTATGAAAAGAAGCAGGTTAATAATAGGTCTGATATATGGCTTATTAGCTGTAACTGCATTAACGGTTTTTTTGGTAATTAGGCTGAATGTTTTCTCAGTATATCTGGTATTGAATCATGACGGATTTTTAATCAGTCAGGATGAAATATCAAAAAATATATTTGCCGACAGTTTGGATACAACAGCCGCCGATTACAAATTAACTCCTTTTTCCGTATCAGACATTATATACAAGAGATCAGGTAAATATTATCTGGGAGAGGATAAGATTCCTATAAGCAAGGCATATCCTCTTTATATAAATAATGCAACTACAACTATGCAGCTGGATGGCAGTTCGGAGCTGGTTACGGATGATTTTGAATTCCTTAAAAGCTATCCGGGCTTGTATATTATCGATGGAAAGTCCTTTAATCCTGACTTTGAAAGGGCCTACAGGGAGGAGTTCATTCTTCAGAGTCTGTCAAACGGACTCTTTATCAATACGAAGGAAATGACACTTAAGGGAAATTTCTTTATTGAAAAGAACATACCCATCAATTCCATTATCCGTTTTATGGAGAATGAAGTAAGATATTACAGTGTAAGCGGAAATAAGCTGATTCTTTCATATATAAAACCTTTAAACAGTACATCTGTTGTTGTTATCGAGGACAAGAGCTACCTGTATTATGACTTTCTGGAAAGACTGGGCCTATACGAAAGGGATGAGCTTAAGGATCCTGAAGGTGTGCCGGAGCAGGATAACCAAAGCGGAAATATCGCTGTAAACACCCCTACTCCTACGCCTACTCCTACACCCATCCCGCCTGCCGATAACATAAATGAGCATACTGAAGCTATGGATGAAGCCGGCAATGATCAGTCACAGATCGGACATGACCTTGTACCGGTTGAGACGGATATTGCTGTGCTTACGGCAACTCCCAAGCCTGTTGAACCTGCAGGAAAAGAAAAAGACAGGAAGGATACTGAGTCCAATCAGAAAGATAACGAAGATCTTGAGTCTGATCTTCCGTCTTCCGAAGAGCAAAAGCCTTCAGAAAAGCCGATCCCGACCAAACAGCCGGCCAAGCCTGCAAAGCCTGCAAAACCGGCTGAACCTGCCAAACCGGTAGATTTGCCGGAAATACCGGAATATGAAATTCAGCAGCCGCTGGAGAGTGATGAAGTGGATCCCGGCAGTGGTTTGGAAGAGGATGAGGAAGATGAAAAGAAATGGAAGAAGCCGGTTGTTACCCTGGGAGAATTTGCCACATCGGTCTATTCAATACTTAACAGTCTTAAAATAGAAAATGCGGAATATCTCTATCGTTCCGGAGTAAGCTTTGACATATATGAAGGCTCACAGCTTATAATGAAGAAAAGCTATACGGTCTCGGATGAGGTAAAGATAGGTCCTCTTAAGCCTGATACCGAGTACAGGGTAGAGGTTACTATGGCTTACCTTAATGAGAAGGGCCGCAGGGTGGATGAATTTATTACAGAGGCTGTTGTACGGACAAAGCCCTTAAGCGAGCTTGAGCCTATAAAATTGACATGGGAAAACGGGGATATTTATTACAACAGACTGGAGCTTAAGGATCTGGCCATTCTGAATGCGGTAAAGGGTGTCGATTCAGGGGGAGCCTATTTGCTTAATGAAACAGTACAGTATTTAAGCAGAATTGAGCTTAAGGTAACAGGAAGAGACAATGAAAGCCTGAAGTATAACTTCACAATGAACAGCAAAGAGCTGAATGACTTAAGGAATGGCAGATACATAATATACACCACCACGGGAAGCATCAAATCAAATACCTGGTATTACTATGAGTTTGCATTTTATGATCGTTTTGGCAATGTATTGCCGACGGACGGCCTTCTGAGAGGGGCATCACATACCTGTAAGCAGCCGCCGGTTGCCAGCATCAGGCTGTTGAAAAATGAAGTAAAGAACATAGAGCTTTCTATTAACATTACTAATCCTGACGAAGCAGAAATTGTTGAGAATAGCTTATACTTTGCCCTTTATGATATAGATGGCAATCCTGTCGAGACAATAATTTCCATAATGGGTGAGGATGGAAATTACTCCGAAGAGTTAGAGACAGGCTATATCCATTCTCTGACTCTTAACGGGGCTGTAATAAGATTCACTAACCTATTGGATCAACAGCTGTATCATATCAGAGTATTCTGCAGCTATGACATTAATGACAGTAAAGGTATATATGAAAATGCCGTTATCGGTGAGCTTAAATTTACAACCATACCGATTTCAGCACTGGGTTATGCATTTTTTGATGTAAAAATAAATACTCTTGATGACAGAAGCGCAAACCTTACCATTAAGCTTGATACAAACAGGACCGACAGGAGACTGGTAGAGCTTATTTCACATATTGATATTGGATTTGCCAAGGCTGATACAATGGAAAGTGAAGGTATCAGTGTATATCATGAGTGGGTAGAAAGCGGTTCTGCCATTAACATACCCGAATTGCTGCCTGAAAATAATGGCCTGCTTTCCTTAACGTCGGATGAGGTTATAAGGATGAAGCAGCAGGAGGAGGACGGGGCGTTTACATTCTATGTCAGCAACCTGCTGAGCTTTACGGATTATAAGATTCTCATAATGCCCAGGGTATTAATGGGAACCGGGGAGCATGAGGTTCTGCGTGATATCAGGCCCTATTATAACCCTGACAGCTTCCTTACCCTGAAAAGAACACCGGTAATTGAGATAGATGCTATATATGCCTCATCAAATTTCATTAACTTCTATGGTGTGTCCGTTAATGATCCTGACAAAGCCATAGTGAAATACCCTGTCACTATTATGGTATATGATGAGGAGGAACGGCTGGTATCTGTTGTAGATATTACGTCGGAGGAGAATGTGGAGAAGATTGAATTCACAAAGCTTGAGCAGAACAGGCTCTATACCTTCAGATTCTTCGCCTATGAGTTCAATAACGGTACTACCATTGCAACCTATCACAGAAATTATGAATTATATTATTCAGAGCTTTTTGAAAGTAAGCAATATCTTCAGATAGCGACCAGGGAATCAATAACCGGCTCTATCAGAATTTTGCAGCTGAATAGAAATAAAATAAATTATCAGGTTGACTATCTGGTAAGAGACGGACACATAAGAAGCCACACCAATAAAGTAACCGTATATAACGGCTACAGATTTACCAGCAACAGCGTCACCAGGGCATTGTACAGCCTTGAGGTTGATTTTGACGAAAACAGGATAAATGGCTTCCAGATTTATTATAGCTATATTAAACCTACAAACTATTGGATTTATCTGGAGAATCCTGATACCAATCCATACGCTCAGCCAATAGGCTCTACTACCGTATCCGAGGAAACACTGGGCTCTGAGTATGCCCGTTGGTCAAATGTAGAGCTGTTTGACAACAGTCGGGAGCTAACAGGAAAACATACCATATATATTGTAGCTGATACCGGCGGTAATGGCGGAATTCACTGCTTGTATGGAATTAGATTCCTCAATGCGGAAATAAGTCCTGAGGATAAGTATTATGCAAATATGGAAACAATTATTACAGACGTGAATCAGGAGCTGGTAGATGCTTCATATTTGCTGTACATCTATAAGGACGGTATATGGCAGGAGGTAATCAGGCATAGCTGGAGCAGAAATACTGACGGTACATACAAACTGGATATCTACAGAAGAAATTCCGAGAATAAGGAATACTTGGCGGAATCAAAGATAATTGAGGGCTCGGAAAGAAGCATTTGTTCAAACCTCTATTATGAGGTGGATAAGGGCTATCATAACTATCGCTTTGAGCTTTACGTGCGGGTATTTACCTACGAAATCCGGCTTGACTATGAAGAATTCAGCAGTGAGCAGGAAATAATTGGAATACGCACAGAGGAGGATCTGAAAAATATCCGCTTTGGTCTTAATAAAAAATATTTTGTACTGAATGATATTGAGACTACCGACCAGTTAGTCAGAATTACCAATACTGCCGATTTTAACGGAGAACTGGACTTCAGAGGGCACAGGCTTATCTATAACAGCAGATACCCGTTTATATATCGGATAGGAAGCAGGGGCATATTACAGAACCTGGTATTGGTTCATAATGCAGCCTGGGGCACGATATCAGATACCAGCAACGTCTCTTATCTGATATATGCCAATCTGGGCAAAATTAGGAATCTGATGCTGATTTTGAATAATGGAGATGTGAATGAAAGGTACAGATCCGAGGCATGCGGCTTGAGCCTGTATAATCTGGAGAGCGGAGTTATTGAAAATTTTGTAATAAAGCTCAATAATCCATTTGTTGTCACTAATACTGCTTCAGGATTTGTGACATATAACAGAGGTACTATCAGGAACGGTTATATTTACGGGGAACCTATAAGAATGACCAATTCCCTGTATATAACAGAATCGCAATACGCTTCCGACAACTATATAGGAGGCTTAGTCACCTATAACAGACCGAGTGGTATTATTGAAAATGTATTCAGCCTTATTGATATTTACACAAGGGAAAATCTGTCTGCAAATGACAGTGTTGCTACGATAGTTTCCAGAAATTATGGAGAGACCAGGAACAGCTTTGCAGTCGGTGATGTATATTATGACAGAAAGATCCGTAAGAATTACGGTCCGGCTTACAGAAACGGCAGAACCACCAGCCAGGTAAAAAATGTATTTTATCATTCCGATAATGAATACGGTGACACAGACAACAAGTGGATAGCCAAGGCTGTTCTTCATGACATGACCTGGTATGATCTTTTGTTTAATGATCCAAGTACAAGCAGAACAAATCAATTTGACTTAAATTATGTAAGAATGGGATATTATCCTCATGTAAAATGGTCATACCTGATGCCGGTACAGGAGAATATAAAGCTGCCTGAACTGGACAATAACTATAAGATTGAAATATTAAGCAGCATGGTAGTTGAACAGGGAGATAATTATGCCAAGGCGGTAATAACATTCAATAACCCTGAAAAGCTGCCGATTAAAGAAATTAATGTCCGCTGGTTAAATACCCAAATACTATCCCAGGAGGAGGACGGAGACTTCTACAGGGTTACCGTGCTGCTGACACTGCCGGCGGTGACCAAGTACTATTCCGAATATACCATTACATCCTTTAAATATACACTGGGCTTCTCATACCTTGAGTACACCAGGGAATATTATGATGACGAGGAAGCACCTACAATTCCGGCGGAATTCTACATGCCTGTATCCACGTTTGAGGAATGGGTGGCAATAAAGAATGACTATGAGCAGAACTACCGCCTGGTGGCTGACATAGACTGTAATTATCGTGCTCCACGTGATATAGTGCTGCCCGGAGATTTGACCGTGGTTGATATTACCAAGGAAAATGCCATTAAGGATGCCTTCAGAGGAAAGCTTGACGGTAACGGATTCAGATTGAGATTTGTAAACACAGGTGAATATGGCTATGTAATTGGTAAACTGCTGGGAACCGTAAAGAATTTGACGGTAGAGCGTCTGGATCTCACTGAAGGTAAGAGCTCATACAAGGGATTTGTAGGAAGGATGATGGAAGGCTCTGTAGTTGACAATGTACATATACTGGGGATGAAGGCGGTAAGCTATCATTACTGTGGTGCTATTGCTGCCGATGCATATATGGCCATAATAATGAATTCATCTGCACATGATGTGGAAATAAGCTCAGTGGCTGATGCCGCTTATACCCAGTATATAGGAGGATTGCTGGGTAGACACAGGGCAACCTCCGCAGAGTCGATTTATGCGGATATAAAAATATATAATTCATATGTTGACAATATTAAAATTGAGGCATTGTCTGCAGGTGATATCGGAGGTGTCGGCGGCCTTGTAGGACTGATAAGGGCAAGTGCCGAAATCAATAATGTATATGTGGTAAACGGTAAGATAAATACGGTATTTAAGAATGCAGGCGGTTTAATCGGGGCTGTAGATACCGTTACAACTGGAGACGCTTCCCGATATACACTTAAGAACTTTTATGTAGATGTGGATATAATTACCAACACCGAAAGAGCGGGAGGTATCATAGGATATTCAATAGTAGATAACGCCGAGAAGAATACCAATGGCCTTGTTCTTGGTAATGTTGCATCCACAATGCGTAAAGCAGGAGGTACTGCGCAGGAAATTGAGGTCGGCAGATTTTTTGGATTTGTTGATCCTGACTTCAGTAATCCGAATATCTATGGCTATGAGCTTTCCAGAGTAAACGGAGCCATAGTGAAGAGCAATGATGGGACAATATTAAGCTATGATGAGCTTACTGATCCTAATACCTATATGTATGGCGGCAAGCTGTATTGGGATGAAGAGTTTGAGCTTGATCAGGAAAAGCTGTCAATGGGTATAATGCCTAAGCTGAAGGATTTAATGGGTAATCTTCTGCCCTATCAGAAGGATTACTACATACCTCAGAATCCAGTAAAGGTTACCGAGATAATCTCCAAATCGGAAACCGGTGATATCTTTACGGTACAGATTAATACTGAGCATGATCCTGCCATTACTCTAGAAGGGGCGGAATTTGACGGCTTGATTCCTTCCGGAGCTGATGGAGACATAGAAATAAGCAGAGACGATGATTTGGAGGAGAATGTTTCAAGAACCTACCTTACATATCAGCTTAAGCTGGTTGGCTATTATGATGCCTATTACCTGACAGAGCTGAAATATAAGGATGCGGGAAGCGAAGATCCTGATATGCTTCTTACACAGGAGGAGTATCTTAATGTGGGAATAACTTCTCAATATCTGAATATAAGCTCTGTTGATGACTGGAACAGGGAGATGGCACCGGAGCGAAACGGACGAAAGGGTTATAATGTAAGGATCATGAATGATCTTGATTTCGATGGCAGAGAAGCACAAATAAATGTAATCGTGAATAGTTTGCTTGGCTCAGAGACTGAAGAGGGGAAATGGAAAACCATAAAGAATATTAAAATGACCACTTCAGAACCACTGATAGATAAAGCATATGGCAAGGTATACTTCTTGAACTTTGAGGACATAGAATATAAAAAGACTGACAACAATAATGCTGAAACCTTTGGTTTATTTGGCACCGTAACGGGAGGCTTTGAGAATGTAAGCTTCAAGAATATAACAATTGAAGCACGTAACAGCTATTATGTGGGTATTGCCGGATTATCATACGGCTATAACAATACCGTAACCATGCAGGATATTAACGTTAAGGCTACATTCAGCTCTGTGCCCTCAAAAAGAGGGACGGGAGGTCTGATTGGAAGACTGTCCGGTTCGGCTTCGGTTGTGAATGCTACCGCCAGGAACATTAATGTTGAGGGTGCAGGGTATGTAGGCGGACTGGTTGGCATTCAGGAGGATGGCAGAAACTTCTGGAACAACGAGGTGAATAATGCTCTCGTTTCCTCATTGCAGAATACCACCTTCTATCCGTATGCCGGAGGAATAGTCGGATATGCTCAAACATCAACCCTGTCAAAAACATTTGGCAACAACAGAGTATTTAATGCGGTTGTACTGGGAACCAACTATGTCGGCGGTGTTGTGGGACAAGGTAATACAACCGGTGACGCTTTACTGACTAACCGAGAAAATGATGACTACACAACTCAGGTGGACAATGTGTTTGTTGTCGGACTTGGATATTCGGTCGGAGGAGTAGCCGGAGCAGGCAGGGTACAAAGAGCGGAAGTAAGAGATTCATCAGTATATGGTTATTATTATGTAGGCGGCGTAATAGGCAGCGGCTCGGCCATATACTCCTATTGCCTGGATTCGGTTGTATCAACCCCTTATGACAGAGAAAACCTCAATGAAGGCAATAAGAAGTTCCAGGATGCCGTTAAGAATAAGAAAGATGAGCTGGCAGACAATACAAAGGCTTATACGGCTTTATCTCAGCTGATTACTACATCAAGAAACAGCAGCTTATCAAGCTTGCCAACTGACAGTAAAAACAGTATTATAGGCGGTATCAGTGGCAGAACAATAACCGCATGGAATACAATTGCGGCAAATTGCACGGTTGGCTCCTTTGGTGCCAGGGATGTAGGCGGCACAGTAGGAAGGACAGAATCCGGTTCTCTTGAGGACTGGCCATATCGAACCATGTCTAACGGAACAATCGGCTGTACTGTATATGGAGCCATAAATATCGGCGGAGTCGTTGGCAATAGCACCAGGAGCTATATCAGCAACTGCTACAGTAACGCAAATGTAACGGCAACAAAGGAGTATGCGGGAGGCATAACCGGCTATATCAAGGCCAATGTTTCAAATCAGGGACAGACACCATATATCAGCAGAGTTTATTATGCAGGTACCGTAACGGCTCCAAATTATGCGGCCGGTATCGTCGGAGGAATGGGCCAGAACCTGTTCAGCGTAAATGACGGCTGGCTTATGATAGGAAATGTTGCCGTTCCAAATACTGCCGACAGATATGATTTCTTCATCAACAAAATGGACAATGACAAGGGCAATATAAGAAAGGCGATGGTATACGAGGGAAGCACCATAACCAAGGGTGAAAATAACACCATCATGGCTGCGGATTATTATCAAAATAACCCGAACATTGAAATTGCCCTGGCAAACACAGATGCTTTGAAAGAAAAGAATACCTATATTAATTATCTTGGCTGGAACACTGACGCAAGCTCATTGACCTATACCAGCAGGTATTATAATTACAATGGCCTTAAAAATGGTTACATGCCTTATCTGACTCATGTTCCTGAAAATAACTATTATTCTACTTCTGCAATGAGGATAATGAAGTATCAGGAGGGATATAAGCCGGATCCGGCAGATCCTTCAAAGCCGTTAATTAAGGATGGTAACTATGTATATAAATATGAAACATATGACGGTGGAATCCCTATTCCGGGTACCGGAAATAAGGTAATACAAAAAACTTTAGCCATACCTTTGGTATCAATGCCGAGACCTGAGGTCTATACATCAGATGTGGATAAGGTAAATATTGAATTTACAAATGAAGATCCTGATGCCGTCCTTGCGGTATATGCAGACGGAGTCCTGGTGGCTGAGACTAAAATAGACAGAAGGACATTTACCTTAAGCTACAATTTCAGAAGCGAACTGGAGCTTGCAGTCAGAAAGCAGGACAGGGTGAACAGTTATAGCTTCTGGCCTGAGGATCTGGCAAGGAATGTTATGACCTGGGGGGCAAATTATTACTATGTTACCGGCGGTGGAATTGCAGGAAGCCGGGAGCTTTCCGGTACATTTGTCAATATTTATAACGGAAAGGCTTTGAGTGCCGACGGCAGGGTATATGATCTGCAGACAGGCGAGCTTGCTGGTTTTGCCGGCAGGATGGAAATAGCAGAGACCAGACCTTTGCACAGCTTTAGCTATGAAGGCTACAGGATCAATACATTTGCCAACTATACGCTTGTTGATGATACCGTCCGGAACGATATGAGGCTGTATGTGAAGAACGGAGAGTTAACCGCCATATCCTCACAGATGGATGTGATATGGGACAGTATCATAATTGACAATTATAATGGAGACAAATACTGTATTGTGCTGACCGACGGCATGATTGTAAATATGACTGACAGTAGGGTAAATATGCCGAAGGATTTTGTCAATCAGGACATCCTGTATATGACCCATAACATTAACAGTAACAGCCATATCCTGCTTGTACGCTATGATGACGGAGCAGTTGCCGGTTTCAATTATATAACCGGAGAGCTTCTTCCGATAGTAAGTCCAAGGGGTAAAACAACTGACCTTAATGATCCTAATGCGGTCATCAACCGAACAGTCAAAACATCAATGACCAACTTTGCATCTCTCTACAAGGATGCCATACAGTTTGAGACAAGCCTTGAAAATATAGGCTGGGCTGAGATTAATGGAAGCAACACCGATTTAGGTTTGGCGATACCGGAGAACGGTTTGCTTACGGAATATGACCAGGCATTAATGGAGTTTGAAGAGGATCAGTATGTGGAAAGATTTAAGGCAGATAAAAAGTCACTTACAGCCTCCGAAATCGAACAGGCTCAGGCGGCTAATCAGGAGAGGTTTATTAACGAAAGCCTTCAGAAAATAGAAGAGGCTATAAAAGAGGCACTGGAGGCAAACGGTGCAATATCCGAAACGCAGCTGGATGCAATTGCAGCCTCATTGGATTATCTGAAGGAAATGGGTGCTCCTCTTAACAGCATAGCTTTATTGGAGGAGAAGCTGGCCGTACTGACTGATCTGGTAAGAGGCTACAGCAGGTTTGATGATCCAAACAGTCCGTACTTTGACGGTTTTGTCAATGCCGATTTGATTTCACCGGATGAGGCGGGTGGTCAGATTGCCGGCATGGGCGGCAGTGATTCGGTTAATGGTGTAAATGCCGGATTGCCGCAGGATACGGGCTCAGATGAGAATTCTACATCGACTGACAACGGACAGGCAAGCCAGGCTGATACTCAAGCCGATGATGAGGATAAGGCCGACTCGGATATGCCTGACGCTGATGGGCAGACAGCTGACAATGAGACTGTGAAAGATGATGCCGGTGCAGAAAAGAACGAGACAGCAGCAGAGGTTGATCCCGAGCAGGAGGGACTAGCAGCTGAGGCTGAGTCTGACGAAACGGCAGCTGATGAGTCCGCAAATGGTGACGGACCTGGCAAGGAGGATACTGTATCCGATAAGGGTACGGAAGATGAAGCTACAGCAGATGATAACAGGAATAATAGCGCTGATGAGAAGGAACGCTCTGAAAAGGAGAGCAAAAAGACTGTAAATGAAAAAACAACCAAGATACGACTTGTACCGGTTTATGACGTTGTTGAAACAAGGTATCTGTTATATGAGGAAAAGGATTTGCTGACCAAGCAGGATGAGGAGCTTGTTTCAGTCAATGAAAAGTTTGAGAAAACCGGTCGTATGGTTGATTATCGTCCGAAGAGTAATGCTGATATCAGCTCGCCGGGAGACAGCGATATCTATGGATACATCTTACTCTCCATAGCAATATCCGGTGTCGCATTGCTGCTGGGCTATCTGCTGTACAGAAAGCACAAGGAGGCTAAGCTATGAAAATAAAGGGTATTGTGTTGACTCTTTCCGGTATTGTTATAGTAGCATTGATTCTGTTCATGACGAAATTGGCCATAGACAGTAACAACCAAAACGTAAAGCAATATTCAGAGGCCTATCTTGGCAATGAAACGGATAAGATTGCACAAAGCATCGGAATATATCTGGAAAGCAGACATAATAATATATGTCTGCTTTCCGAGATGCTTTCGGATATGCTGCCTGATCTGCCGGCGGAAGAGTATGACAGCAGCATTATGAATAATGACAGTCTGACAGAGATTTTAAAGAATGCAAAAGAAAGCCTATCCCTTATGGATATAATGATCTGCAATATTAAGGGCAGCGGTTTTGATCTGAAGGGTAATGAATATAAGCTGGATTCCTGTCCGCTCTATCAAAAATCGCTTCTTGGAGAGTCGGCTGTTGCATTTACTGATTTCTACTATAGCGGCGACAGCCTGGCTATAGTTGACATTGCACCGATAAAGCGAGACAATGAGCTTATCGCATTGGTCAGAACCGCAACAGACCCGGAGAAGCTAAGGGGCCTGATGACAACGACCGCATTTCGCGGTAACGAGGATATCTTTATTATAGAGCGGGATGGGGATATTGTACTATCGACATCGGATATTGCAATTGAGTCCAATAATATTCTTTCATTACTGGATGAAAAGGCTGATGATTATCAGCTGCTTATTCAGGTAATTAACCAGGGAAAAAGTATTTTGTCGGTAATGAATATTAACGGACAGAAGCATAGCATTTACTACCGGGGAGTAGATGGGGCAGGCAAGTTGGGGGTAATGACCATTGTTTTGCAGAAGCAGATGATAGAAGCATACAGAATTGCTAATAGCTCGGAGCTTAACCGCCTGCTTGTTGTGACAGTAATTCTTGCCTCTGCCGCAATCATAATACTGATAGCTATATCAATATATGAAATCATTAAGAGAAGGAAGGCGGAGTATATTGCCTTTAACGATCCGATAACCGGTGGTATGAATTTCAACAGCTTCAGAAAATTTGCCATAAGGAACATTCAGAAAGCAAGCGATAAATTTGCTATTGTGCAGATGGATATTGATAAATTCGATTATATCAGAGAATTCTTTGGTCAGAATGAAATCAAACGTCTGCAAAAATGCATAGCAGATGTGCTGGCATCCAATATGCAGGATGATGAGCTCTTTTGTCGATACAGCTCAAAATATTTTAATATCCTGCTTAAATATCACAATAAAGAGGAGCTTGCTAACAGAATAGCCTATTTGAACAACCTAATTAAAAACTATGAGGAGGAGAGAAGGGACAGCAATAAATACGAATTTATCCTGAGATTTGGCATTTATTTGGTGACAGAGGATGATAATGATATTGAGCATATGGTAGATAAGGCAAATCAGGCATTACTGCATATAAAGGACGACCGAAGCAATCTGATGAATTTCTTCTCCAATTCAATGTACGACAGACTGCATGATGAAAATGAAATTATGGAGGGTATGTACAGGGCGATAGAAGAGAAGGAATTGGTTCTTTATCTGTTACCGAAATATAACCTTAAAACCGGCCTGCAGGTAGGGGCGGAGGCACTTGTAAGATGGATGCATCCGGATAAGGGACTTTTATATCCCGGCCGCTTTATCAGTGTGTTTGAAAGGACCGGCTTTATCGGTAAAATGGATATGTATATGCTGGATCAGATGTGTTGCCTGCTTAGAGACTGGACCAAAAAGGGCTATCGTCCTATGCCCTTGTCACTGAATATATCAAGGCTTAACCTTTATGACCCCAACTTCATAAAGAATGTGCTGGAGATAACAGAAAAATACGGTGTTCCTACGGAATTGCTGATATTTGAGATTTCTGAGGAGTCAATACAGGACAATATGGAGCTGGCGGCAGGCTTTATCAGAGAATTCCGGAAGCATGGCTTCATAGTATCCATCGATAATTTTGGTACAGGCAACGTCTCCCTGGATACTCTTTATCATATTCATGTGGATGAGCTCAAGCTGGATAAAAGCTATATTCAGGAGGCGGAGAAGTCCGACAGAGGTCTGATGATTATACAGGGTATAATAGAAACCGCAAAGAGACTGAATATCAAGGTGGTATCCCAGGGAGTCATGAGCCAGAAGCAGGCAAAGCAGCTGGGACTGATGGGCTGCGATATGCTGCAGGGCTTTGTATTCTCGGAGCCGCTTCCTGTAAATGAGTATGAAGACTATGCCTACGGACCAAGAGCATTGGATAATAAAATAAGAGTATCATAAAACTCAAAACCTCCCGGAAGTCTGATATCGGACTCTCTACCGGGAGGTTTATATACTTATTTATATCATTTTAATATAAGTTTTATATTAATTTTTGATCATACTTTGGTCATATGAAATCAAATGAATTACTGCTTGAATTACTGCTGGTAGGGGTAAATTACATGCAGGCCAAAGCAAAGTTAGAGGAAATATATTTAGAGCGATTAATTTAGAGCTAATTAATGTACTGAAATTTAATTTATATACTGCAAAAATTATCTATGCAGTTATTTCGGAATTATTTATGTGCGTTTTTTAGCTGTTGCCAGGGACCAAATTGAAATGATACCTTTGTGTTTTCATATACCAAAAGGTGCTTTATTATCACGATAACTGCTATAAGAATGCTGCCGTAACGAATTCCCTGAGCCGGACAGTAGAAAAAGCTGTATAAAGCAAATAATGTATATGAAATGATGCAGCGAAGGCCGTCCGGACGGATAATTATAAAAAAGGTAAAGAAAAAGAGAGGAAGTGCCAATGCCAGTACTATAAAGCTGTCGGGAAGAAGCCCTAACAAGCAGCCGAAGGATGAGGCAATCGCTTTGCCTCCATGCCAGCTAAACAGGGGTGCGGTGGCATGGCCCAGAACAGGAGCTGCCAGAACCGGTATAAAATACAAGCTTTCAATATCCAGATATTTTACCGCAAAATATACCGGTATAAACCCCTTTGCCACATCCAGAAATATAGCCGGGATGCCGTATTTTATTCCCGCATATTTGATTATGTTGGCGGCACCGGGATTTTTGTCGTCACTGATTTCTGTGATATCGATATTACAAATATATTTACCAATCATGTAGCTGTACAGGATGCTTCCGGATATAAAGCCTGCAGCAATAAAAAGTATATATTGCATCAAGAGCCATCTCCCTCCCTTCCTTTCAGCTCAGTCAGAAGCATATATATTTTGTCGCAGGTATCACGTGCTATATTTTCCTGCTGAGCTTGTATGATTTTGCTCCTGTAATGATCATCGGAGCATATTTTTGCAGCGGCCTTAAGCTGTTTTCTGATATATTTGCTTGAGTATGACATGAATCTGTTTTTGAAAAACTCTGCATTTTTACTTTCGCAGCCGGGAATTGGAGCCATATGGATTATGGGTATACTTTTTATGGCTGCTTCCGTACTGCTAAGCCCGCCCGGTTTTGTAAACAATACATCTGAAGCATCCATTATCAGGGGCACATCCTTACAATAACCGCATATGGCCACATTTTTATTATTCTTATAGACCAGCTTCAGTTTGCTTTGTAGCCTGTGGTTGCTGCCGCATATCACAATTATATTTACTGAGCTCCTATGCAGCCTTATAGCTGCTCTTACCAGCCCTTTGATTTTACCGTATCCCATGCTTCCCGACATGATCATATACCAGGGTTTGGAGCAATCAAGGCTGACATTATATTGCCTGCAAAATCTTTCCCTGGCCATCTGCCTGGGAAGCCTTTTATAAAATTCAGGCTTGACAGGGATACCGAAAGGAAGGAGCTTTTCCTTCGGAATACCACGGCGGACAAACTCACGGATAAGATCCCTGTGGGGGATTATATAATAATCCAGCTCAGTTTCCTCCCAAAATGGAATACAGGTATAATCGGTATTGACAGCTATGGTATAGGCTGATAAACGCTTAGCCCGCTTCAGGGCCGTCAGTGCCTCGGCCGGAAAAAGATGAGTGGTTATTACCGTATCAAAGCCGTTGTCATTTATATATTCGTACAGTTTATCACTGTAGCTCTTATTCATATAATAAACCGGAGATTTAAACCTTGAACTGCTGACCAGCATGCCAGCCTTATATATAAGTCCAAAAAGACACGGAATTCTTATTACACTTAAATAGGCCATCGCAGCTCCTTTTGATGCTTTTTCGCTTTTTAATGACAGGGCATCAAGCACCTTACATTCAACACCGGCTTTTTTGAGATATTTGCATATTGCTATTGCTGCCGAATTGTGCCCTTCTCCCGTATCACAGGAGAGAATTAACACCTTCATATGTCATTATCCCTTTCCTGCCATATCAGTTAGAATGGATGTCAGAGCATATTTGATATAGTCGCACATATGCTTATAGAATACCTTTAGTATGTAGATGTAAAAATATATAATAAAAAGTGTATACTTTATATATTAGTTGAAATAACAGCACCTTTTACCTCTTATCATATTATACCACAGCAAATTCAGTTGGGAAGTTAAAATTAGATTAAATACCCAGAAATTATGTTAACTGATCTTAATAAACGGTAAAATTCAGAACTCGAATTATGTCGGTATAAGCGTATAGCATCAACAAGCATGAACTTATATCCGGAGCTTTTGTTGACTTGCATGGTATGTAATGCTATAATCCGAATTGGTATGGGCGATATTTACTTGTCTGGTTAGGTCTGCTAAGACCGACAGTTTATGTTGTTAATTTGCTTCTTCAGCAAAAATTGATAGATATTGCAAAAAAAGCACAAGTCGACATTCGGCTTGTGCAAATAAATATATGTCAGAATGGAGATTAGTATGAAAACAAGTGTTATCGTACCTTTTTATAAGGGAATTGCATTTCTTGAGGAGTGCCTGGAAAGCCTGGCGGAGCAAAGCTGTAAGGATTTTGAGCTTATTCTAGTATGCGACAATGCTGAAGAGGATATAGAGCCGCTTATAGAGCGCTACAGTAAGGAATTTGAATTGAAGCTAATCCGGCTGAAGGATAAAACAGGAGTTGCTGCAGCAAGAAATGAAGGGCTGGCTGCAGCAAGCGGTGATTATGTTTATTTTCTGGATGCGGATGACTATCTGGCCTTTAACACTCTCGAGCTTTTGATGTCAAAAGCCGAGCAGACGGATGCTGATATAATATACGGAAAGAAAATATGGACCTGGTTCAGAAAGAAGGTTCTGTTTGCCAACTTCAACACTGATGAGATGAATGAGGTTGAGGAGGAGGATGAGGAGGGCCAGGACAGTGTATCTACAGATAACGAACAGCAGGAATCCGACTCTGATGGCGGAGATGACAGCGACAGCAGGGATGCGGCTGATGATCAGGCCGAGGACTCTGCCGATGATGAGCAGGAGCCGGACAGCGAGGCTAAGCAAAAGGCTGCAGTATATCATCTTGTATCCAAGAGAAAGAGCCTGCGCAAGATTTCCGTATTAAATATACTGATTAAGCGCTCATTTATTGAAAAGCACAATTTAAGATTTAATGAGGAGCTGAGATTTTTATCAGATTATCCCTTTGTGCTTCAGCTGCTGATAAAGGGCGAAAGCTTTGAGCATGTGCAGCAGGCGGCTTATATAAAGCGCAATCACAATGATCCCATCAATCATCCGGCTCTTAGTCAGCTAAGGGCAAGCAAGAATTTATGGGAATACATCAATGCTTATAATTATGCAATAAGCCTGATACCTGAAGACACGAATCTAAAGCGAAGAATTGACAAGAAGGTAATGCGCTATTGCGTCAGATTTTATGCTCCAAAGCTTCGTACCAACCACAAGGATCCGCAAAGACAGGAGAAATTTGATGCCATCTGCCGGATTATCAGAGGAATGGACAAGGACCTGGTTCTGGGCAAAAGGCGTTATAAGGGCAAGCTTTTGCGGGCCTTGTATAACGGCGATATTAAAAGGGCGGAGTCTCTTGTAAGATGGCACAGGAAGAAAAAAAGGCTAAAGAGCTTTTTTAAAAACAAGAGGGAGTTTCCCAAATACTTATATAAGAGATTTTTCCTCAGGCTGTCGGTTAAGGATAACTGGGTATTCTGTGAGAGCTTTTTTGGCAAGAATTATTCCGACAGTCCCAAGTATGTTTATGAATACCTGCAAAAAAATTACCCGAACAGATACAGGTTTATCTGGGTTATCGACAAGAAGGGAACAAAGATTCCATATAAGCATACTAAGGTAAAGCGCTTCAGTATACGTTACTGCTATTATCTGGCCCGCTGCAAGTATTATATCTTTAACGGCCGTCAGCCGGTCTGGATAAGGAAGCGCAAGGGAAATGTATTCCTTCAGACCTGGCATGGAACTCCGCTGAAGAGGCTGGTATTTGATCTGGAGGATATTAATTCGGCAACACCAAAATACAAGCAGCAGACCTATAAGCAATCCAGATTGTGGGATTATCTGATTGCTCCCAATAAATTCTCCAGTGATATCTTCCGGCGTTGCTTCATGTATGATAAGGTAATGCTGGAAACCGGCTATCCCAGAAATGACATTCTTCATTATGAGAATAAGGAGGAGCTGGCTCAGCAGATAAAGAAGCGCATCGGTGTTCCCATGGACAGGAAGGTTATTCTGTATGCACCTACCTGGAGGGATGATGAGTATTATACCAAGGGGCAATACAAGTTCTCCCTCAAGCTGGATTTGAGACTTATGAGACAGATGCTGGGCTCAGAATATGTAATCTTGCTGCGGACACATTATTTTATAGCAGACAATATAGATGTTACCGGACTTGAAGGCTTTGCCTACAATGTAAGCCATTATGATGACATTTCGGAGCTGTATCTGATAAGTGATATACTTATAACCGACTATTCATCGGTATTTTTCGATTATGCAAACCTGAAGAGGCCGATGCTCTTCTTCACATATGATTTGGATAAGTACCGTGATATACTGAGAGGTTTCTATATAGATATTGAAGAGGAGCTTCCCGGACCCTTGCTGTTTACAACCGAAGAGATTATAGACGCAGTTAAGGATATAGACAGAATTAAGCAGGATTATCAGAAAAAATATGATGCCTTTTATGAAAAATACTGTTCATGGGAGGACGGACAAGCTTCAAAGAGAGTGGCAGAAGCTGTATTCCGGTTAAAAGGGGATAATTAATGAAACAGATAATAAAAAACTTTCAGAAATACCGCTTTTTGTTGTCCCAGCTTGTAGTCAAGGAAATAAAGCTCAAGTACAGAAAATCCTATCTGGGCATTCTCTGGACATTGATAGAGCCCTTACTTACGATGATTGTTTTATATCTGGTATTCTCAAAGCTGCGGAAAAACAATGACAGGACCTTTGCGGTCTATATTCTGACAGGAAGGCTATTATACTCATATTTTTCACATGCCACCAAATCGGCGATGAAATCCATCAGGGTTAATGCCCAGATGATTAAGAAGGTATATGTTCCAAAATATATTTATCCACTAGCGTCAGTGCTGTCGCAGTTTATTACCTTTCTTATATCCCTTGTGGTTTTGGCGGCTGTGTCAATAGTATTGAGGATCAAGCCTACGATTCATATTTTAGAGGCGATCATTCCTATAATAATACTATTTTTCATGGCTTTGGGAATAGGGCTTGTACTGGCTACACTGGCCGTCTTCTTCAGAGATATGGAATATCTCTGGGATGTGGTGCTGATGATAATAATGTATTGCTCCGCAATATTTTATTATCCCTCCATGGTTAGCGACAACAGCTGGATACTTAGGATGAATCCTCTTTATGCGGTAATACTGAATTTCAGAAATGCCATACTTGAGGGAGTACCGCTTGATTCAGGTGCACTGCTGTATTCAATTGCTTTCAGTGCTATAGCGCTGTTGGCCGGTATATGGCTGTTTTATAAAAATCAGGACAGATTTATTCTGTATTTGTGATAAGCTGATGCCGTTTAAGCACCTTAGTAGAGGCGGTATAAGCTTCAAGCTTTGACTTTTTCTGTTTTTGAAACCAGGTATCAGGCAAAGATGTGCCATATGAAGCTGTAAGGAACTCGCCTGCTTGGCCTTATTATGCAGGCAGCAAAGAGAGGCATGGATACTGCTATGTGTAAAGTTGTAATAGATGTTGATGGCGTTGGTGTAAAGTTTCGCATGAACGATGAAAAGGTTGACAATTTAAAGGAATATGTAATAAGGAAAATAACCGGCAGGATTGGTTATAAGGAATTCTGGGCCTTAAGGAATATAAGCTTTACTGTAGAAAGCGGAGACCGGGTAGCGGTACTGGGTATGAATGGAGCAGGTAAAAGTACCCTGCTTAAGGTTATAGCAGGAGTATTGAAGGCAACAGAGGGTAAGATTACAAGCCAGGGCAGGATTGCTCCCTTGCTGGAACTGGGGGCCGGCTTTGACCCGCAATATTCCGGAGCCGAAAACATCTACCTGTACGGAGCCATGCTGGGCTATTCCAGGGACTTTATACGCAGCAAATTTAATGAAATAGTGGAGTTTTCAGAGCTGGGCGAATTCATCAATTCACCGGTTAAAAATTATTCATCCGGAATGAAAACAAGGCTCGGCTTTTCAATCGCTACTGTAGTTGAGCCTGATATACTGATTCTGGATGAGGTTTTTGCAGTAGGTGACGCAAAATTCAGAAAAAAAAGCGAGAAAAAGATACAAAGCATGTTTGATCGGGGAATTACGGTGCTTTTTGTGTCCCATAATATTGAACAGGTGAAGAAAATATGCAACAAGGCAATTTTTCTTGAGTCGGGAACTCTTATAGCCTCCGGACCATGTGAGGATATTTGCGATATATATGAGGTTAAATCAAATCAATAAAAACTAAAGTGAAACGGAGATGCACTATGAAAAAAGTAATTACCTATGGAACCTTTGATCTTCTTCATGTAGGGCATATAAATCTTCTGCGCAGGGCAAAGGCTCTGGGGGATTATCTGGTGGTAGCCTTATCAAGCGACGAATTTAATGCAATAAAGAACAAGAAGGCCTACTATCCCTATGAGGACAGAAAAATAATACTTGAATCCATCAAATATGTCGATGAGGTAATCCCTGAATATACCTGGGAGCAGAAGATAGATGATGTGATAAAGCACAAAATTGATATATTTGTAATGGGAGATGACTGGAAGGGCAAGTTCGATTTCCTCAAGGATTATTGTGAGGTTATATATCTGCCCAGAACAGAAGGTATATCCACCACCAAAATAAAACAGGATTTGTCGCTTAAGCTGTAATATGCGCTACTAGCATAAGGCCGGCCAAAGCCCTGTATTTCTTAAGCCGCCATATGCCATTTGCATTTTTATTCTGCATTTTATGTAAAGGATGCTTGCCATGATGCTGTTGGTCAGAAAAATTGCCAAGTACCTGATGCTGGTGCTTTATAATATTTTTATCCTGTTTAGCAGGGTGAATAAAAAAATTATTATTTTTGAAAGCAATCTTGGCAGGAATTATTCCGGCAATCCCAGGTTTATTTATGAGGAAATGGTAAGAAGGGGCCTGGATAAGCAGTATCGCTGCCTTTTTGTACTGGAAGATACCCGGCAGGATTTGCCGGGGCATGCCATAAAGGTAAAAAGACTCAGCCTGAAATATTTTTACCTCTTTGCAAGGGCGGGCTTTTGGGTAAGTGATACCAGAATGCCCAATTATCTAAGAAAAAGGAAGAAGACAGTTTATATTCAATGCTGGCATGGAACCCCTCTTAAGAGGCTGGGCCTTGATCTGGAGCAGATCAGCATGGAAAGCGAAAGGAGCCTGTCCTCCTACAAGAGGAATTTAATCAGGAACACAAGAAAATGGGATTATCTTATTTCACAGAACTCATATTCCAGTGAAATATTCAGGCGGGCCTTTAATTTTAACAAAAAAATACTTGAAATAGGCTATCCAAGAAATGATATCCTCTTTCAGAAAAATAACCGGGCTGATATAACAGAGATAAAAAGAAGGCTTGGGCTTCCTTTGGACAAGAGGCTTATACTTTACGCTCCCACCTGGAGGGATGATGAGCACTACGGCCGATTAAAATATAAATTCAGCACCCGCCTGGATTTTGATTATCTGCAAAGCAGGCTTTCCGGAGAATATGCCCTGATAGTTAAAGCTCACTATCTGGTAGGGGAAAGGCCTGATTTTAGTGCTTATGAAGGCTTTATATATCCCTTCGGAGCGGACTTTGACATAGCCGAGCTTTATCTGGTGGCGGATTTGCTGATAACCGATTATTCATCGGTTATGTTTGACTACAGCATACTGAACAGGCCGATGATATTCTTTGCCTACGATATAAGCCGGTATAAGGACAACATTCGGGGCTTTTATTTTGATTTTATGAAGGAGGCTCCGGGCCCGATTGCGACCGATACGAAACAGCTGGCTGATATCATATTGTCCGAAGCCTATAGGCAATATGAGGATAGCCTGCGCACCTTCAGAAGGAAATTTAACCATGCGGATGATGGAAATGCTTCAGCAAGAGTAGTAGAGCTTATAAGATCACTCAGTTAGTATGGAGGAGCACTTGAAAACAATAGGATATTTGATTTTTGCAGGCTTTTATTATTTATACAGGCTATTTTGCCCTGCTGATCCCAAAAAGGTCTTTTGCATCATGACCCATGATCCCGGCAGGGACGGCAATGTTTTTGCACTTGTAGAATATTTGAAGCAGCAGAAGGAGGGCTTTGTCTTTCGTTATATCGGGAAGGCCGACTCCGGGAACGCCAAGAGCCTTCGCATAATGAGGGGGAAGTTGTCCTTTTTTATTGTCAAGCCATATCATTTGGCCACCGCTTCATATATTTTGCTGGATAATGTCTTTATGCCCATGGCATATATACGCTTTCGCAAAGGAGTAAAGCTGATTCAGCTCTGGCATGGAACCGGCACCATTAAGCGCTTCGGTCAGGATGTCAACAGCGGCAGGCTGGCGAAGCTGGAAAAGAGGGCCAACAGCAGGCTGACCCATCTAATTGTAAGCTCTGATTCAACAAAAGCGATATATGCAGGAGCCTTTGGGGTCAGCAAGGACAGGGTATATACATACGGCCTTCCCCGTACTGATATATTGTTTGACCGGCAAAGGCTGCTGGATAGGTCGGTAGACTTTTACCGGCAATATCCGCAGCTGGCAGGAAAAAGGCTTATCCTTTATGCCCCCACCTTCCGGGATAATGAGAAGGGGGAAAGCAGGGCAATATCTGATATATACAAAATAAGCAGAAGCCTGCCGGATTATACGATACTTCTCAGGCTTCATCCGCATGTTGCAAAGGCCTTTGCGCAGGCGGAGCTAAAGGCGGCTGAAAAGTCGGAAAATCTGGTCAGCGTAAGCTCCTATCCCGATATCAATACCCTCTTGATTGTGGCCGACTGTCTTATAACAGATTACTCATCAATCATATTTGAGTATTGCCTGCTGAACAAGCCGATGATATTCTATGCCTATGATCTTGAGGAGTTTAGTAAAAAGGGCAGGGGTTTTTATCGCGATTATATAGAATATGTACCCGGACCGGTGGTAAGAAATATAGACGATTTGGTGGCTTTAATCAGAAATAATCAGTTGACAACTGACAAATTGCAGGATTTTGTGACAGAGCATTATAAATATCTGGACGGACATTCATGTGAGCGAATATACCGCAATATTTTTGCCCGGCAGTAAAATTATTTGATTATTTGACTCACTATTGATGAATGCTTTAATCAGCGCTATTTTGGAGGGAATACAGGTGGAACATAAATTTAAGGTCAGCATTATTATACCCGTATATAATGTGGAGCGTTACCTAAGGACCTGTCTGGACAGTGTTGTGAATCAGACTCTGGATGGGATAGAGATTATTGCTGTAAATGACGGCAGTACCGACAACAGCCTTGCAATACTTGAGGAATATCAGAGTAAATATTCCGACAGGATGAAGGTATTTACCACCGAAAATCATGGTGTGAGCCATGCCCGCAATTATGGCCTGGCCAGGGCAAGCGGTGAGTATATACAGTTTGTGGACAGCGACGACTTTATTGAGCCGCAGATGACCGAGAAGCTGTATAGCAAGGCAAAAAGGGACAATAACGATATTGTTATATGCGGAAGATACAATGTCTATGAAAGGGAGCACATCAACGAGCTTAACAAGGAAGCGGCAAAGCTGATATATTTAAACCGCAATTTCATATTGCAGGAAAATAAGTATGAATTTGCCCAGATTCTGCCCTTCCCCTGGGACAAGATATTCAGGAGAAGCCTGCTGGAGGGGATAGAATTCCCTGAAAAAATGCGCTTTGAGGATCTGGTATTTGTATATAAGGTATGCTGCAGGGCAAAAAGCATCGGTATTATTGATGAGCCTCTTTATAATTACAGAAGAACCACACAGGGAGGCTTCCTTCAGAGCTTTTCGGAGCAGACCCTGGATATAGTCAAAGCCTTTCGTTTGGTTATAGATTATATGAAGCAAAACGGCTATCTGGACATCTATCATGACGAGATAGAGTACATCTGTGCAAGACATTTTATATACCGTTATCCGGCTCTGTTTAAGGGCAGTAATAAGGGTAAGCTGGATATTAAGAAAAGGATAATAAATCAGACCCAGGATTTTCTGGACACCGAATTTCCAAACTGGAGGAACAACCATTATCTGAAATATTCATCGGGCTCGGTCAGAAAGAAGCTAAGGCTCTATACCAACAGAAGGAAAATGCTTATGCTGACCTTGCTGAGGGAGATTACTCCCGAGTTTGCCATGAGGAAGTTCAAGAGTGGCAGAGATAGTCTGGCCAAATGGAAGGGCAGATTTAAAAAATTTGTTAAAAGCGGTAACAAGCTGTCTCTTATCAAAAAAAGACTGCCCATGCTTTCCGTACTTGCCCAGGGCGGTTCGGTTTATTATACAAGGATGTATGAAAGGCTTAGTATCAGGCCAAAGGATATCCTTTTTGAATCCAAGCATGGCGAGGATGTGGCCGGCAATGTATTTGCCATGTTAAGGGAGCTTATGCAGGAGCAGTACAGCGAATTTAACATATATCTGGCTATGGAGAGGCAGTATATGGAGCAGTACAGGAGGCTGCTTGTAAAATACGGAATAGACAGGCTGACTATGATCGATATCAGTTCCAGAGCTTATGCTAAAGCCCTCGCCTCCTGCAAATATCTGGTTACCGATACCAGCTTCCCGACATATTTCATAAAAAAGGAGGGGCAGGTATACCTAAATACCTGGCATGGAACCCCGCTTAAGGCTATGGGAAGAATAGTTCCCCAAAGGGAATATGCTCTTGGCAATGTTCAGAGGAACTTCCTGATAGCCGATTATCTGATCTATCAGAATGATTTCGCCAAAGATGCCTTTATGACCGATTATATGATTAAGGATATCTACAGGGGCACGGCTATGGTTTGCGGATATCCGAGAAATTCGATATTTTTTGATAGGAAGCGGTATTTTCAGATACGAAAGGAGCTTAAGCTGGAGGATAAGCAGCTGCTGGCTTACATGCCCACCTGGAGAGGGCTTCTGCACAAGAAGGAGACAGCAAAGCAGCTGGAGCTTCTGGGAGGCTATTTTGCTCAGATAGATGGCAGACTGACGGATGATCAAATTCTTTTCGTCAAGCTCCATCCATATGTAAAGGATCAGGTGGATTATTCCGCCTACAAGCATATCAGACCCTTTCCTGCAGAATATGAAAGCTACGATTTTCTGACTGCCACAGATGCGCTTATAACCGATTACTCAAGTATAATGTTTGACTATGGAGTAAGCGGCAAAAAAATCATTCTCTTCACCTATGACAGGGAGGAGTATAATAACGGCAGAGGCTTATACTTTGAATTGGAGAGCCTTGGTCTGCCTATAGCTGATACGGTGGATGAGCTGATAGCTGAGATTAACAGGGTTGGTGTTTTAGGAGATGAGGTTGTAAAAGCTCCACACGAGCTGGCAGCAGCTAATTATCCGCAGTTTTATCAGCGCTTCTGCAGCTATGATTCAGCAGATACGGTTAAAAGGGTTGTAGAGACCCTGCTGTATGGCAATGCATTAACAGGAGAGCGGGCTGCTGCCAAAGCTGCACAGGAAGCTGACGCCGAAGTAGCACGGGAAGCTGATATAAAAGCTGCACGGAAGATTGAGCTTACTGCAGCAGGCGGAACAGGAGCGGCACCTGTCATGTCGGATAAGTCTGGTATTTCCTGTAAAAAGACTGTGCTGATCTTTATTAAGGGGCTGAATGATGATCATTACAGCAAAAATCTCATTGCATCAATTAATGAGATTCCGGCTGATAAATATGATGTATATGTCTGCTTTAAGGCTAACAGTGCCAAAAAGCATTCATACCTGCTATCCGAATTCAGAAGGGAAGTTAAATATTTCCCCATAACGGAAAATGTAAACCTGTCAAGAGCCGATTACTTTATCAGCAGGCTTTATACGCATTTTGGCATCAGGCCGGGAGCAAAAAGACTAAGGAAGATATGCCTGAGGGAGCTTAGAAAGCATTTTGACGGAGTTAAGTTTGATTACGCAATCCATCATTCAGGCTCAGACGCCCTGATCGGGCAAGTCTGCAGTCTGGCCGGCAAGACCAGCATATATAACTTCAAGCATTTTAATTATAAGAAATACAGGGAAGAGGGAGTATACCGCCGACAGGTCAGGAAATTCCTGCGTCTCTTCCCGGCATTTACAGCTGTTATAGCAACAAAGGAGTACAATCAGCTGCGCAAAAGGGCTGACAATATAATTTATAATGAGGACAGGGTATTTCCTGTAACAAAGATTTTGTCGGAGGTGACACAGCATGAAGGTCGGAGTAATAACCTTTCACAGCGCAAATAATTACGGAGCAACCCTGCAGGCATGGGCTTTGCAGAAGGTGCTTAAGGGGTTTGGCGCAGATGCTGGGGTCATCAATTATCATCCCGATATTATAGATGCCCTCTACGACCCGATGCAGCTGAGCAGGGGGCCAAAGCGTTATGCAAAGATGCTTAAAATAGCCCTTCGCAAGAGAGACAGCCTAAAACGCTACAACAGCTTTCAGAAATTTTTGCATAAAAACTTCAAGCTTATAGGTGATTTCAGACGATATGAGGAGCTGGCAGCAGCCAGGCTGGGGCTGGATGCCTATATAGTAGGCAGTGATCAGGTCTGGAACCCCACCCATATTGGGGGCTATGATCCCGCCTATTATCTTGAATTTGCCGAAGCAGGCAGCAGAAAAATTTCATATGCCGCCAGCATCGGCAGTGACTATATCAATCCCAAATACAAGGACAAAATGAAGAATGCCCTGTCAAGCTTTAATGCAATCTCCGTCAGGGAAAGAAGTATAAAGGATGCCATCAGCGAGCTTTCCGGCAAGCCGGCCCAGCTGGTGCTTGATCCTACCTTGCTGCTGGCAAGGGAAGATTATGATGAGATAAAGGTAAAAAGCAGGATAAAGGAGCCTTATATCCTGCTGTACATGATAGAGAAGAATCCCCAGGTGATTGCCCTGGCCAACAGGCTTAGTGTATCTCTTGGCATGCCTGTTATTCAAAGAAGGCCCATAAAGGGCCTGACCAACGAGCTGCCTCCCTTCTATACGGCGGATGCAGGACAGTTTTTGGGGCTTATTGAAGGAGCCTCCTATGTAATCAGCAACTCCTTCCATGGTACGGTATTTTCAATTATATATGGAAAACCCTTTGTATCCATGCTTCATTCCGATACAGGCAGCAGGGTGGTGGATTTACTTACCGAGCTTGGTCTGGAGTCGCATATAGTGCATGACCTGTCTGATTTTGAGGGCTTTTCAAGCTTTGCCCTGGATAGTGAGGCTGTGGGTAAAAGACTTGAGACGCTCAGGCAATCATCGATAGACTTTTTGAAGAAAAGCTTGTTTGAATAATGATGAAATAAGTATTTATATTACAATATATACATTTATTTTTATATATGAATAGCATATTAGAAAAGCCGGCATAAATATTCACCTGATAACAGGAGAGTATTTATGCCTTTCTTTTGTGCACCCTGCGGGTGCACATTTCAACTCTATGATGTAAAGCAAAAGAACAATAATAGATATAATATAACTAATATAGGAAAAGATGTTGAAAAATGTATTAATATGATGTATAATCCAAATTGATGAAAGACAAAATAAGGAGAAAATATATGAGTACAAAATTGCATCAAATAGTAGATAATATACATGGTACTATTTATTGTACAGAATTTGAAAATAAAATTATCAGTACTCCTTTCTTTAATCGTTTGCACGATGTCAATCAAAGCTCAACAGTTTATTTGACATTTCCTCCGAACAGAACAAAAAGATTTGAACATTCCTTAGGTACTATGCAATTAACCTCAGATATTTTTTATAATGCAGCAATAAATTCAAGTAGTGATCCAGCTTTAGAGAAGCTATTTGCTTATGCTGATAAGGAATTTGGTAAAATAATTGATTTCATTAAAAACGGAGAAAATATTATAATTAATTTAGGAGACAAAACACTTGATATAATAGATTATATTAATAGATATTACGATATAGATAAAATCAAAGAGATAATCTGTAAAAATTTATGCTCTGTTTTTGGCAATAACTGTCTGATAAATTTAGCTCCCAGTGGTTTGGATTCATATAACCTTTTTTTATTCCTATGCTTAATGCAATCACTTAGAATTGTGGGATTACTGCATGATTGTGGTCATCCGCCTCAGAGTCACATTATTGAAAAGGTATTAGCAGATCTTTATGATGAAATAGTAGCATTAGAAAAAAGAACTGTCAGACAAAATGATTATAAAAAAATAATTGAGAAATATAGATCTTTGGACAGTAAACATGTTAATCAAATTGATAATTTGATGGCAATAAAAAATGAATACAGTAAAAACGATGATTTGCATGAAATGATAGGCGTTCAGGTAGTCAAGAATATTTTTAATTATGTAATACCAAAAGAGCTGGCTTTTACAAATGAAAGAGAAGTAATTAGTGAAAAGGAAATAATATATACACTATTCTACCTTTCAATTGTTGAATTTGTATTTGCTATTTTAAGAAACAAGAATATTTTTTGGGCTGAACTACACAGTGTTGTAGATGGTATAATAGACACTGATCGTCTAGACTTTGTAGTGCGCGATTCACAAAATTCAGGAATGCTATGGGGTGGTATATCATATAAAAGATTAATAAACACGGCAAGACTTGGAATAGTAGAAGATAGTTTAGGTGAAAGAGTAGCTGTTTGCTTTAGCGATAAAAACATAGCCTTGATGGATGAAGTCTTGATCAACAGATATAAAGTTTTTACGACAATAAATTATCACCATAGAAGTACAAAAATAGCGTGTTTATATCAGGAAGCTGTAAAAATACTAATGAAGGATTATTTAAATGCTACAGAAAATGAGAAAAAGATAAATAATTCAGCATATTTTTCTGATATAAGTGGACTTTGGAAGACGATAGATACAGTATATAGTACTAAGAATTTAGTATTAAATTTTATTCAATGGAATGACAGTTGGCTTAATGGTTTATTACATAAGCATATGGTAGAGGATGGAATAAAAAATGATGACTTATTAAGATGTCAGAATTATCTAAAAGAAATATTTTTAAATGAAAGGCGCCACTATTCTTTAATTAAAAGATACACTGAATTTATGGAAATAAACAAAGCAATGGAGAATGATATTAGTGAAATTAAAAATGATATTACAGAAGGAATTACCGGCAGTAAAAATAATATTGATATTACTTCCTTAACTAATCTGCTAAATGATTTAGAAAAATGCAATTGGACTGGTGTAAAATCAATTTTGGGAGAGGATGTGTTTGTTAAATCAATTAAAAAGGTACTAGAGGAGAATAGTATCTTCGACTATATATTTAAATGGATCGATTTCTCATTAGGATATTTGAATGGAAATGCATATATATATGATAATAATGGTGAGATTAGTAGATATTACGATTATTCTAATATAAGGGAGGTTTTATCAAATATAAGATTAAGTTTTCCGTATTTTTATATATATGTTAATGTCAATACTAATGAAAAAATAAAAGATCCCGCTTATCAGAAAAAATTAAGAAAAGAAATAGGACAGGAAATAGGTACAGTAATTAAACTCGAAGTAAAAAAAAGGATCAATAAATTATTGACGTAATAAGCATAATATGATAGTATAATAATACTCTTATTAATTGATAGGAGAGTGTTTATGGCTAATAGTGATTATAAAATTTATAATGATGCAGATTTACAATGGTATATAACTAGTGTAATAATGCAAAAAAAAGAAAAGTTTGATTATAATAGTATTTATAATGAGATAAAAAACGACTTAAGAGGAAAAAAAGTTCCGGAAGAAATAGTAAGTAGTTTCAAGCTTGAAAATATGATAAATAATGCTCTCGATAATTTAGTATATCATGAAGTGCTCTTCCGTTTTAAAAATCAATATGTGCCTGTAACTGCTAAAATGTATGCAATAGTATAGATTAATCAAAAATAATGAATGCCCTGCCATAAAGTCAAAATGACAATTTTAGGCAGGGCTTTGTTAGGCGATATTTTTGCCATCATAATGCTAAATATATCAGTGGTTCTTGATTTAGGGCTTCAGCTTTTTCTTATCCCTTCTATATAATCCGAATATTCCTGCACTGTTCTGCTGGGGCTATATTCGCTGTTTCCGAAAAGAAATTCATGGAGCCTTTTAACATTGTCAGCCAGGTTGATGGGGAATACATATGAAACCCCCTTATAGCTGTGGGCATCCTTTTCGAAAGGGAAGCCGGTCTGATCAACTATGTCGTATGAGAATACATCCTTTGCCAGGCTTAGAATTTCCATTTTGTCAAGGTTGGTTGCCACCTGAGGGAAAATGGTGTCTATCATTTCGTTTATAGTGGCAAGGTCTGATTTCTTAACCTTTTCAAATACCTTTTGTATAACGATTCTTTGTCGCTCCGTCCTCTTGTAGTCAGCACCCTTTGTATAGCGGATTCTGGAATAGGCGGTAGCCTGGGTACCGTTAACCAGCTGGGTACCGGCTGATTTAAGATGGGCAACCGAGGTGCCGTTTATTTCATTGAGGGAATTTATATAGCCGTTAACATAGGGCAGCTCTTCCTTTGTAATATCAAGTGTAATTCCGCCTACCAGATCCACCGCATCCACCACAGCCTTGAAATTAACTGTCACATATTCCTTTATGTCAAGATCAAAGTTTTGATTGATGGTGCTTAGGGCCAGGGAATATCCTCCGTTGAAAAAGGCTGCATTAATTTTCTTGTAGCCTATATCCGGAATATTGGCGTAGGTATCCCTGTAGATGGAGACCAGTTTTACGTCCTTGGTCTCTTTATTCAGGCTGGCTATAATTATTGAATCACTATGGGTGCCCTTATCCAGGGAGTTTCTTCTGGAATCCACCCCAAAGATTGCAATATTTCTGTAACCCTTATCTGTTTTTACTTCATCATTTACTATGATATCCTTGTCGTCCTCATCGACGATATTTATTTTGTCAAGAGATTGATTTAGCTTTAGTACTCCAAGAAGTACACACACTACAATGATAAGTGCTGCGCAAATTCCCAGCAGCAGACCGTTTCTTTTTGCATTTTTCCTGCGTTTGCCTTGTGCCATAGCTTTACGTCCTTACCTTTCCAGTCAAAAAGCACAACAGTGGTTAATATGCATTCTTGTTAATAAAGCCCTTAAAAAAGGTTAAAAATATTATCTTGAAGTCAAGTCCTAATGACCAGTTTTCAATATAATACAAATCATGCTCTATGCGCTTTTTAATAGATGTATCACCGCGGTATCCGTTAATCTGCGCCCAACCTGTAAGACCGGGAGCAACCTGATGCTTGATCATATATCTGGGGATTTCTTCCTTAAATTTTTCTACAAAAAATGGACGTTCGGGTCTTGGCCCGACAAGACTCATATCCCCCTTTAGAACATTGAAGAGCTGGGGCAGCTCATCCAGGCTTGTCTTACGGATGAATTTGCCAATTCCCGTTACACGGGGATCCTTTGGAGTTGTCCATGCCTTCCTTTCTTCATTGTCCGGCTGAACCTCCATAGAGCGGAATTTATACATTTTAAATTCCTTGTTGTGCCTGCCGATACGGATTTGCGAAAATATCACCGGACCCGGGCTGGTCAGTTTGATTATTAGTGCCACCAGCAGCATTGGTATTGCAAAAATAATAAGGGCGACGGTGGCTCCAATCAGGTCTACCAGACGCTTGATAAATCTGTTTGAGAAATTACTGAGGGGTACATTTCGTATATTTATTACAGGCAAACCAAAGATGTCCTCGGTGTAAGGGGTGGTGGGCATAAAGCTGTAATAATCAGGGACAAATTTAGTGTGGACACCTGATTTTTCGCATATTGCAACAATTTTCTCAAGCTTTTGGTATTCTTTTATGCTGATGGTTATTACAATTTCATCAAGATTCATCTTGGCCAGAAAGGCTTCAAGATGATCAATACTGCCGATTACCGGTACCTTTTTGTACATGGTTCCTACTTCAATAGTATCATCCAATATTCCATGTATATAGTATCCCCACTGAGGGTTATTAAATATTCGGTCGATATAAGCTTCGGCAGATTGTCCGTATCCTACCATTAGAACATGCTTCAGATTATAGCCCTTGCGTCTGATGTATCTTAATACCTGCATTATGATCAGGCGGGACAGCAGGGTCAGGGAAATGTTCATCAGGTAGAATAAGCCGAGAAACTTACGGGAAATATTAAACTCCTCAATTATATACAGGAAGGAAGTTTGCAGGGCTATACCTATAGTGTTGGCAATTATGATATTGAAGGCTTCGGATACTCTGCGCTTGCTGCGTTTTGGCGTATACAGATGGGAAAAATAATAAATAAACAGATATACAGGTACTATAACCAGCAGGCTTTCTGCATATTTTCCCACCGGGTAGAATTTCTCATCCGCAGCAAGTCTGAAAAAGGGCATATATTTTAATAAAACATAGAAACGCAAATAATATGTCAGCAGATAGGAAATAACTATAATACAGGCATCCATGAGTACATGAAGTCTGTTAAAGGTTTTCTGATTGTCTTTAATCATAACATCACCTGCTTTAACCCTTTACTTTCTATATAATTGACAATTGTAAAATTATGTGGATAATTATCTTTATGTTGATTTATTTAATATTTGACGATTTACGGCGGTAAATGTTTTCAAAAAACGACTTCTTTTTATTTACATGACTTGCAATTCCAGTACAACTTCTCTACTATAATACATGATTGTGCAGATTTCAACAATAAAATTTTTCTTAAGATTTGTTAAATGACCTTAAATATCTGCTTATTCGAGTGATGTTTATTTGTTTATCAGGCCGGGACAGGCCTTGTCATATACCTGCTTGTGCCCGGAAGAAATCGGTCTGCAGATATATGGACCGGAAAAGAACCGTCATGGTTTAGGCTGTGTCTTATTTTGAAGTATTTTTACATATATAATAAAGTATAAAAGCTATGTAAAGCTGATAAGTAAATTGATGGTATGGTCTGATTAAATCAAGCCGTTATATGAAGAGGGATTCGGAGGAGTTTTTCACGATTAATTTTAAATTTTTTCACAAACTAAACACAAAATGCTGATAGACTTAAAGCAAATCAGAGCAGTTGGTCAGCAATATTATACCATAAGTTTGGAAAGGAGATTATCAATGTCCGAATTTGAAAATAACAATCAGTATAACACAAATAATCCCGAAAGCTATGGAATGAGTAACGCAGCTAATGATGCAGACAATTATGCATCTTTCAATAATAACGATATTAATTACAATATTGAGGCCGGCAATCAAAAGCGGGAGGACAGCTCTCTGCCGGATTACAGCTTTTATGCCGAGCAGCTTCAGAACGACAGTCAGACGGCCCCTGCTGGGGGCAGCCCCTATTACGGCTATAACTCAAATAATTCAGCCGGACAAAATGCAGGCGGCTTATATCAGGCCGGACAAAATTCAGGCAGCAGCTATCAGCTGCAGCCAAACGAGTCAGGAGTCTATCCGGCACAGCAGAGTACGCCGGGGGCTTACCAGCAGCAGATGGCAGCCGGCTATCAGCCCCAAACCAATGCAGGAGCTTATCAGCAGCAAAATCCAGCAGGCGGCTATCAGCAGTCCTGGTCAAGCAATTACAATCCCCAGCCTGGAGGCGGCTATCAGCAAAGCCAGTTCAATAACGGTCAATATAGCTACGATAATACAAATCCTTATGGTAATTATTATAACCAATATAACAACAGCGGAAACAAGCCTGCAAAAAAGGATAAGAAGCCGAAGCGTTTTGTCAGGCTAATGCAGTTTACGGCGAAGGCTCTGTGCTTTGGCCTTATAGCTGCGGCAAGCTTTATAGGCTTCCAGAGGCTGTATTCGGTTATTTATCCTGAAAAATCCGTTGAAAGAGTTTTGGATGTATTGGACAATAACAGCAGCGGCTATGAAATCTCCTATACAAAGCCGTCTTCGATTACGGTATCCGACATATCGGTTGTATCTGATGTTATAGAAAAAAATCTGCCCTCCATAGTATCAATAACCAGCATTACAAGGCAAAGCAACTGGTTTGGCCAGAGCTATGATATACCTGGAAGCGGCTCAGGTATTATTGTTGGCAGAACAGAGAAGGAAATCCTGGTGGCCACCAATAATCATGTTGTACAGGGAGCAGGGGAAATTACTGTAACCTTTGTTGACGGCAATGAGGCAAATGCTATTATCAAGGGTAGCGATGTAGCGGCCGATCTGGCTGTGGTGGCTTTGGATATTGCCGATATACCGAAGGAAACCCTGGATAAGATAACCGTAGCTAAGCTGGGCAATTCTGATGAGGTTAAGGTGGGAGAGCTGGCAATTGCAATAGGCAATGCACTGGGCTACGGACAATCTGTTACAGTAGGCTATATCAGTGCAAAGGATCGTGAGGTTGAGGTATCCGACGGATATCTGCAGACCAAGAAGATGATTCTGCTTCAGACAGATGCTGCCATCAATCCCGGAAACAGCGGTGGAGCCCTGCTGAATTCAAAGGGTGAGGTTATAGGAATAAATTCTGTAAAATATGCCAAAGAGGAAGTTGAGGGTATGGGCTTTGCAATACCTATATCAACTGCCATCCCAATAATAAACGAGCTTATGAGCCGTGAGATCCTGAGCGAGCATGAGCAAGGCTTTTTGGGCATAAGCGGCACCGATGTAACCGAGGATGTATCTGAAGCATATAATATGCCTGTAGGTGTATATGTGTATGAGACGGTGGAAGGCGGACCGGCGCAGAAGGCTGGTTTGCAGCAGGGAGATATAATCATAAAGGTTGATGAAATCAAGATAACCTCAATCTCGCAGCTTCGTGAATATGTAAACAGCAGGCGTGTCGGAACAAATGTAAAGCTAACCTATATGCGCTATGAAAACGGGCAATACAAGGAAAATATGGTTACGGTTACTCTGGGCAAAAATCCGAATCTGACCGAATAGGCAGGATTTAATATCAGATGGCTGATGAGAACCCAGCATTAAAAGAGAATTAAGCACGTATACCAGCAATAAGAGATATAATTGTATAAAATAGTTTAATATGAAGGGAATGTTCATATCGGGCATTCCCTTATTTCTAATTTATTAATACATTTATTAATGCATTTACCCTGCAGATATGCAGCCGTTATCCTGCTATGCAGTTGGCTATTGTCTGCACGTGATTTTTACGATATAATATCATAAACCATTTTAAATCTATGGATTGAAGTGGCTTTAAATAAGGTAGCAGAAGAATCTGGTTTAGCTGCATATTGCAGATTGGAAGAAAGGTAAGGTCATTATGAGCAATAAGAATGATGATTTTGACAAAATTGAAATAGATAAGAAAAATTCCTCCTCAGGCGGGGATGACGACAAGAAATTTGAGCAGGTTTGCTATCTCTGCAGAAGGCCTGAGAGCAAGGCGGGCAAAATGATACATATACCCAACCAGATATGTATCTGTGCCGACTGCATGCAGAAGACCTTTGATGCCTTAAATAAGGGTGATAATCCTTATTTTCAGATAATGGGCTTCTCACCTAATATGATTAACCTGTCCTTTATGCAGAACGATATCCCGAAGGCGCAAAAGGTTAAGAAGCCGGAGGCTGATGAAGCAGGGGCGGAAATAGCATTTGACAGAAGCAAGATACCGGCTCCCCATATAATCAAGGCAAAGCTGGATGAATATATCATAGGACAGGAGCATGCCAAGAAGGTTATATCTGTAGCCGTATATAACCATTATAAAAGAATCGGAGCAGGTGCGGACCATGATGTGGAGATAGAAAAGTCCAATATGCTGATGATTGGCCCGACAGGAAGCGGCAAGACCTATCTTGTAAAAACCCTGGCAAAGCTCCTAAACGTGCCGCTGGCGATAGCGGATGCAACATCACTGACAGAAGCGGGCTATATAGGAGATGATGTTGAAAGTGTCATATCCAAGCTGCTGGCGGCTGCAGGGAATGATGTAAAAAAGGCACAGCGGGGTATTGTATTTATTGATGAAATAGACAAGATAGCCAAGAAGCGCAACACCACCAGCAGGGATGTCAGCGGTGAGTCGGTTCAGCAGGGGCTTTTGAAGCTCCTTGAGGGGGCGGATGTTGAGGTACCAGTAGGAGCATCCTCTAAAAATGCCATGGTTCCCCTTGTAACTGTAAATACCCGTGACATACTTTTTATATGCGGCGGTGCCTTCCCGGAGCTTGAAAAGATAATCAAGGCCAGACTGACCAGACAGTCATCAATCGGCTTCAGGGCTGAGCTTAAAGACAAATATGACAATGACCCTAACATTCTGCAGAAGGTCAACAACGAAGACCTCAGGGAATTTGGCATGATACCGGAGTTCCTTGGGAGACTACCGATAGTATTTACCCTTGAAGGGCTTACAAAGGAAATGCTGATAAAAGTTCTTTATGAGCCGAAAAATGCGATAATCAAGCAATATCAGAAGCTGCTGGCACTGGATGAGGTGGAGCTTATCTTTGCTCCTGAGGCCATGGAAGCCATAGCGGACAAGGCTATGGCCAAAAATACCGGAGCCAGGGCATTAAGAGCCATCCTGGAGGAAATAATGCTGGATATCATGTATGAAATCCCCAAGGATGACAATATCGGCAAAGTTATAATAACCAAGGAATATGTCGAGGGAAAAGGTGTACCTATTATAGAAATGCGTGGTATTCATAATCACAAGCTGCTGATGGCGGGTGAATAAAGCCGGCGGCTTTATCAGGGCTGACATAAGTTTGGAGGGTGGTTATATGTCATTAATTGGCAGGCTTATCAGGAAAAATTCCGGCAGGATTTCGGAAACGGCTGACAGCGGGGAGACAAAAGAGGCTCAAACTGCAGCCGGCAAGGAAGGCTGTGTAAACCCGGACGGCAACAAGCCGGAGGATGAGGAGGAATATGAGCTGGTGGAAATAGAGATTGCGCCTGCTAGAATAATCTGCCCCGATTGTGGAGGCATAACCCTGGAGGGCCTTGAGTTCTGTGACAAATGCGGCGGTGAGCTGCAATAATAATAATCAGCCCTGTTTCTGTAAATCCTTTGGCGTATTAAAGAATTATACTGTTAAAAGATTATATTGACAAACTGTGATCCTTCAAGTTAATATATAGGCATGTATTTAAGAGATTCATTGGCACTTCTGGCAAAATTACATGGCTGATGAAGCTTAGATCCTATTATTCCTATATTAGACAGGAGGAGATTTCATGAAAAATTGTATGAGGAAGATTGTTGGTATAGGCCTTACCTTGTCTATGATAGCGGCCCTTTTTGCAGGCTGCGGCAAGAAGGCTGATAAGGCATCGGATGGCGAAAAGGTGTTTTACATAGGAGGAAGCGGCCCATTAACAGGCAGCTATGCAGCATATGGCATGGGAGTAAAGAATGGCGCCGAGCTGGCTGTAAAAGAGATTAATGAAGCTGGCGGCATTAATGGTGTAAAGATTAAATTCAGCTACGAGGATGACGAGGGTGACCAGGAAAAGGCTATTAATGCTTACAATATTCTGAAGGATAAGGGCATGAACATCATGATGGGTACGGTAACCAGCGGCGCTTGTGCTGCAGTTATTGAAAAGACCAAACAGGATGGCATGTTCCAGATTACACCCAGTGCTTCTTCTACCGATGTACTGAAGTACGGCAATGTATTCCAGGTATGCTTTACAGATCCCAATCAGGGTATTGCATCTGCAAAATATATAGCAGAAACAGGATTGGCTAAGAAGGTTGCTATCATATATGACAGCTCAGATATATATTCATCAGGTATCCAGGCTACTTTTAAGGAAGAGGCACAAAAACAGGGCCTTGAGATAGTAGCCGACGAGGCATTTACCTCCGATAACAAGACAGACTTTTCAGTTCAGCTGCAGAAGGCTAAGGATGGTGGAGCAGAGCTTGTTTTCCTTCCTATCTATTATCAGGAAGCATCATTGATACTACAGCAGGCGGCATCAATGGACTATAAGCCGATATTCTTCGGTTGCGACGGTATGGACGGTATACTTAATGTTGAGAACTTTGACACTTCATTGGCAGAAGGTGTAATTTTGCTTGCTCCTTTCGCTGCTGTAGAAGGTATTGATGATCAGACTACTAAATTTGTTAAGGACTATAAGGCTGCTTATGGTGAGCTTCCCAACCAGTTTGCTGCCGATGCATATGATGCTATTTACGTTATAAAGGCTGCCATAGAGGAGAGCGGTGCTACAGCTGATATGAGCATAAAAGAACTTGGTGACGCCCTTAAGGCTGCTATGCTGAAGATTAAAGTAGACGGTCTTACCGGTAAGGAAATGACATGGTCATCTACTGGTGAAGTAAACAAGCAGCCCAGAGTTTACAAGGTTGTAAATGGCGAATATGCTCTGGCAGAATAAGCTGCACAATCGGATTAAGGCTCTGTAATATAAAATTGTAATTATTGCAGCAGATCTTAAGTATAAATTCTATTAAATATACAGAGGGACTAATATGCCCTCTGTATATTTATTCTATCGGACATTTCTCAGAATTTAACTATTAAACCAGGGATTGGTGCGGATTTTATTAATCAAGATGCTTAATATGACCTAAATTCACGTTATCTGAAAGCGATAAATCTTGCTCTGCCGGAGATTGGCATAAGGTGGCAATCAATATTGGCGGAGAAAACTCATATTATCATTTTTTTAATAAAATAAGCCAAAATAATAAGGATTAAAAGTTGTACGAGGCACTTTTCTGTGCTACAATGTTAAAGAAAAAAACGGGATAGTTCATTGAATACAAACATAAACGGGGGTAGTTATGAGCTTTTTGTCATACTTAATAAAAGGTATAAGCTTGGGAAGTGTATATTCAATCATTGCCCTTGGCTATACCATGGTTTATGGAATAGCAAAGATGCTGAACTTTGCCCATGGCGATGTAATAATGGTGGGTGGTTTTGTCATTTACACTTTGATGAGTCTGGCAGGGATTAATCCACTGATCTCGGTACTGGCGGCAATAGTAATATGTACGCTGCTGGGAGTGACAATTGAAGGTATAGCATACAGACCTCTTCGTAAGGCTTCATCCCTGGCGGTACTGATTACTGCAATCGGTGTCAGCTATTTTCTGCAAAATGTTGCGTTATTAGTATATGGCAGCAATCCTAAATCCTTTACATCAGTAATTAATGTGCCTGCGCTCAAGCTGGCGGACGGAAAATTAACAATCACAGGTGAGACGCTCGTAACGATTCCTCTGTGTATTATAATTATGGTAATACTAAATCTATTTATTAAAAAATCGAAGGTTGGCCGCAGCATGATAGCCGTATCTGAGGATAAGGATGCAGCTGTCCTGATGGGAGTCAATGTCAACAAAACAATCGCAATTACCTTTGCCATTGGGTCAGCCTTGGCGGGGGTGGCAAGTGCCCTGATGTTCTCGACCTACCCTAACTTAAGCTCGACATCAGGCGCGATGCCCGGTATCAAGGCCTTTGTGGCTGCAGTTTTCGGAGGTATCGGTTCCATACCGGGAGCCATGATTGGAGGAGTTCTGCTGGGTATAATACAGATTTTAAGCAGTGCCTATATTTCCACCCAGTTGGCAGATGCCATAGTATTTTTAATCCTTATTCTTGTTCTTCTTATAAAGCCTACGGGAATAATGGGTAAAAAGCTTCATGAGAAAGTGTAGGTGACTCCCTGATGAAGAAAAATATTATGAAGGTTAATCTCAGTAAAGATGCAAAATACAACTTAATTACGATAGCAGCCATTATTGTGGTATATGCAATGTGCCAGATAATGATAGCGGCAGGAATGATGTCATACCTGATGAAGGGCTTATTGGTGCCCTTTTGCTATTATTCCATTCTGGCGGTTTCGTTGAATTTGACGGTAGGAATACTCGGTGAGTTGAGTCTGGGACAGGCAGGTTTTATGTGTATCGGTGCATTTGCATCCGCCTTCTTTTCCAAATGTACCATCAATCTGATTCCAAATACATTTATAAGATTTACACTGGCTATTTTTGTCGGTGCTCTGGCTGCCGCGATCTTCGGCATGTTTATCGGAGTGGCGGTGCTGAGGCTTAGAGGCGACTACCTTGCCATAGTGACCCTGGCCTTTGGTGAAATAATCAAGAATGTGCTAAATACTATTTTTGTAGGCTATGACAGTAAGGGCTTCCATTTTTCATTGAAGGATGCCGCATCCTTGAAGCTGCAGGGGGATGGAACCCTGATAATAAACGGTCCGCAGGGAATTACAAGTACTCCCCAGGATACCAATTTCACCGTTTCAACCCTGCTTTTGATAGCTACCTTTATAATAGTGGCAAATCTGATTAACTCACGGTCAGGCCGGGCCATTATGGCCATTCGTGACAACAGAATTGCTGCCGAGGCTATGGGTATAGATGTAACCAAATTCAGAATTCTTGCCTTCACAATAACAGCCGCCCTGGCGGGTGTCGCAGGTGTTTTGTATGCCCACAATATTTCCTCCCTTAATGCGACCCCTAAGAATTTCGGCTACAACATGTCTATCATGATTCTGGTATTTGTGGTTTTGGGAGGCATAGGAAACATTCGTGGTTCGATAATTGCATCAGTAATACTTACCCTTCTTCCCGAATATCTTCGTTTCCTGCAGGATTACAGAATGCTGATATATGCAATAGTACTTATAATTATGATGATTTTAAACTGGAATCCCACATGCATAGCCTGGAGGAAGAAGTATTCACTCGGGAGCATTTTCAGGAAAAAAACACAGGGGGAGGTATAGCTTATGGAAATGTTGTCAGTTAAGAACTTAAGCATCTCCTTCGGAGGCTTGCGGGCGGTGGATTCCTTCAACATCACAATTCAGAAGGGCGAGCTGTATGGACTTATCGGGCCAAACGGAGCCGGTAAGACAACAGTATTTAATCTGCTTACCGGAGTATACAAGCCTGACAGCGGAATAATTATTCTGGATGGAGAAAATATCAGCGGAAAAAGTCCGATTGAAATAAACAAGGCGGGAATAGCCAGAACCTTTCAAAATATAAGGCTTTTTAAAAACCTTACGGTTCTGGATAATGTAAAGACCGGCCTTCATAATCAATACAAGTATACAACACTTGCCGGAATACTGAGGCTACCGTCATATTACAGGACGGAAAAGCTTATGACCGAAAAGGCATATGATATACTTAAGGTATTTGATCTGGACAAGGAGGCAGCTACCTTATCAGCCAACCTGCCATACGGAAAGCAGAGAAAGCTTGAGATTGCAAGAGCCCTTGCTACAAATCCAAAGCTTTTACTGCTGGATGAGCCTGCTGCAGGTATGAATCCTGCAGAGACCGAGGAGCTGATGAAAACCATTACTCTAATCAGGGAAAAATTTGGTGTTACGATATTGCTGATTGAGCACGATATGAAGCTGGTAGCCGGCATTTGTGAGAAGATATTTGTACTGAATTTCGGTATGGAGCTGGCAAACGGCCTGCCGCAGGATGTACTTAACAATCCTGAGGTAATAAAAGCATATCTGGGCGAATAATGGAGGATACTACAATGCTGGAAGTAAGAAATTTACAGGTTTATTATGGAGTTATCCAGGCTCTCAAGGATGTATCCTTTACCGTTAACGAAGGTGAGGTTATAGCCCTAATCGGTGCCAACGGAGCCGGCAAGACGACTATATTGCGTACCATCACCGGCCTGATAAGTGCCAAAGCAGGTGAGGTATTATATGAGGGAGTTAATTTGCAAAAGATAGCTCCCCATAAGATAGTTTCACTGGGAATAGCCCATGTCCCCGAAGGGAGGCATGTATTTGCGCAGCTTACCGTATATGAAAACCTTCTTATGGGAGCATTTACGCGTAAGGATAAATCCGAGATAGAAGAGACCCTGCAAAGCGTATATAAAAGATTTCCCAGGCTGATGGAAAGAAAAAACCAGCTTGCCGGAACCTTAAGCGGTGGTGAACAGCAGATGCTTGCCATGGGACGCGCCTTGATGAGCAGGCCTAAAATCATGTTGATGGATGAGCCGTCGATGGGACTTTCACCAATTCTTGTGGGTGAGATCTTCGATATTATCAAGAGTATAAGTGAAAGCGGCACCACCGTGCTTCTGGTTGAGCAAAATGCCAAGAAGGCCTTATCCATTGCCGACAGAGCCTATGTTCTGGAGACAGGCAGGATTGTATTGGCAGATGACGCTAAAAAGCTTATGGATAATGAATCTGTCAAGAAGGCTTATCTTGGTGAATAGCGGGAGAATAGGCATATTAGATGTATATATGAACTAAAATGGTAATGGAGATATATGAGCGCTTTGCGATATAAGCAGTTATAAAGGAGGGCGTGGTAATCAATATGGAGAATTATGTAATAACAATTGCCAGAGGCTATGGCAGCGGTGGCAGAACAATAGGCAAGATGCTTTCGGAGCAGCTTGGAATTCCATATTACGACAGGGAACTGCTGAGACTGGCCTCGGACGACAGCGGTATCAATGAGCAGCTGTTTGCACAGGCAGATGAAAAAATAAAGAAGAGCTTGCTTTGGAAAATTGCCAGCAATGTATACAAGGGTGAATTGATACCGCCTGACAGCGATGATTTTGTATCCAATGACAATCTTTTCAATTATCAGGCCAAAATCATCCGTGAGCTTGCCAGCAGCCAGTCCTGCATAATTATAGGACGCTGCGCCGATTTTATATTAAAGGATTATCCAAATGTAATCAGGGTATTTGTACATGCTCCCCTGAAGGAGTGTATAAAGACCCTGAGGGAAATGACCGGCAAGTCTGAAAAGGAACTGGAAAAGGAAATCTTAAGAATTGATAAGCGGCGCGCTGAATATTACAGATATTATACCGGACGTGACTGGCAGGATGCCAAGAATTATGATATCTGTCTTAACAGCGCGCATCTGGGCTTCCAGAAATGCGTGGATATTGTTAAGGCATATATGGATATACGCTTCCGTTAGTATATAGGGCGGACATAGATAAAATATAGCCTGTATATAATAAATTGCAGCAGGAATAATGATAGCCTCCGCAGTAATTACCGGCGGCAAAAAGGTTAGGGGGATAGTTATGATTTCAGAGAAGATGAAGGATTTGGTAAAAAACAGTTCGGTGATAAGAGCCATGTTTGAGGAAGGCAAGAAAATGGCGGCTGTTTATGGAGCTGAGAATGTGTACGACTTCAGTCTTGGCAATCCGAGTGTGGAACCGCCAAAGGCTATCAGGGAAGCCCTTCTTGATATATTGAACGAGGAGGAGCCAAATCTGGTACATGGCTATATGAATAACTCCGGCTATGAGGATGTCAGGGAAAGGATTGCCCGATCAATCAACGAAAAATTTAATACCAAATTTACTTATAAGAATATAATTATGACGGTCGGGGCAGCAGGGGGACTTAATGTTATTTTAAAGACCCTTATTAATCCCGGTGACGAGGTAATTGTTTTCGCTCCGTTTTTTGGCGAGTACCGCAATTATGTCAGCAATTTTGACGGCCGGCTGGTGGTGGTTTCTCCAAACACAACAACATTCCAGCCTAACCTGGCGGAGTTTGAAGCAAAAATTACCGACAGGACAAGAGCGGTTATAATCAATTCCCCGAATAATCCAACCGGTGTTATATATTCCGAGGAAACGATAATAGCCATATCGGATATATTAAATAAGAAGGAAAAGGAGTTTGGCAGCTCAATTTATCTTATTTCAGATGAACCCTACCGGGAGCTGGTGTACGACGGAGCGGAGGTTGTGTATACAACCAAATATTATCATAATGCCATAGTAGGCTATTCCTTCAGCAAGTCACTCTCTCTTCCCGGCGAAAGAATTGGATATTTGGTGATACCCGATGAGGTGGATGATTTTAATGATGTGGTTGAGGCTGCAAATGTAGCCAACAGAATCCTTGGCTTTGTAAATGCGCCTTCGCTTATTCAAAGGGCAATAGCCAGGTGCATTGACGAGAAGGTGGACGTGGAAATCTATAACCGTAACAGGGAGCTTTTGTACAACAGCCTGCTTTCATACGGTTATGAATGTGTAAAGCCCCAGGGAGCCTTCTATCTTTTCATCAAGGCTCTTGAGGAGGATGATAAGGCCTTTGCGGCAGCGGCCAAGAAGCACAATATACTTATAGTACCGGGGTCCAGCTTTGGCTGTCCGGGCTATTGCAGAATAGCTTATTGTGTCGATTATTCCATGATAGAAAGATCCCTGCCGGCCTTTAAGAAGCTGGCTGACGAGTATCTGGCTGGGAAATAAAACAGGGAATTAAACAGGAAAATGCTGACTTAGATGAAAGGTATGGTTTTTAGATGAAAGAATGGGAAAAGAATATCCGCAGGGTGATCCCGTATGTGCCGGGGGAACAGCCTGCGGTGGAAAAAATGGTCAAGCTTAATACCAATGAGAATCCCTATCCTCCCGCACCGGGTGTAGCAAGGGTGCTGCATGAGCTTAATGCCGATACACTAAGATTTTATCCTGATCCCACCATCAGCCTGCTGGTGGAGGAGCTGGCACGCTTTTACGGACTTGGAAGGGATCAGGTATTTGTAGGAGTTGGTTCGGATGATGTGTTGGCAACAGCCTTTTTGACATTTTTTAATTCCGAGCTGCCTGTTCTCTTTCCGGATATAACATATTCCTTTTATCCGGTATGGTGCCAGTTGTACAGGATACCCTATAAAACTCAGCCATTAGATGAGAATTTCCGCATTGTCAGGGAGGATTATTACAGGGAAAACGGCGGAATAATTCTGGCAAATCCCAATGCCCCCACATCCATTTATGAGAAGCTGGAGCTGATTGATGACATAGTCAGCCATAATAAGGACAGTATAGTTATTGTTGATGAGGCATATATAGATTTTGCTGATGGGCCTTCCGCGATTGAGCTTATAAGAAAGCATGACAATCTGGTTATTGTTCAGACCTTTTCAAAGGCCAGATCAATGGCCGGAATGAGAATTGGCTATGCAATGGGCAATCCTGAGCTTATCAAGGCCTTGAATGATGTTAAATACTCTATAAATTCCTATACCCTCAACCAGACAGCCATACTTGCCGGAGTTGAGGCTGTAAAGGATGAGGCCTATTTCAGAGAAAATATCAAAAGGATTGTTGACACAAGGGAAAGGTTTGAAGAAAGCCTGCGTGCTTTGGGCTTCAGCTTTCCAAAGCCTGCTGCAAACTTTGTTTTTGCAACACACAGGGAAATACCTGCAATAAGCATTTTTAAAGCCCTACGGGAAAATAATATATTTGTAAGATATTTTGACATGCCCAGAATAGACAATTATTTACGAATAACCATCGGAACAGATGAGGAAATGGATATTTTGACCTCATCCTTACGCAGGATTATTGAAAATTATAAATAAAGGCCTTATGCCATGCTTCAGATATTTTTGACGGAATAAGAAGGTTCAATATATAACTGCTGTAATAAATTAATTGATGTGGCTGCACCCTATGGTTTATGATTTAAGCCGGTGCAGTCTGTTTTTTTGCGTTAAAAGAGCATTTTTTACCGGATGCAGCTTATGAATTTTCAGAATAAACTTTTTTGTAGAAAAAAAATAACTATTTAAAAAAGGAAATTTGATAACCTTGTAGAATATTAGTATTATAGGTGTGGATTTTTTGGCGAGCGAACACACCCTTATGAGAGCGGGTTTATAAATGTGTATGGGATGTGGGTTATATGGATACCAGGTTAAATATCAGGCAGATGCTTGAGCAAAGGGAACATGAAATGCTTAGTCCATATGCAGCCTTTTCCGACAAATCGCGTGGGAGGGCAAGGGATGAGGAAGCCTGCGACATCAGGACTATTTTTCAGGTGGACAGGGACAGGATTATCCATTCCAAGGCCTTCAGGAGGCTTAAGCATAAGACGCAGGTATTTCTTGCCCCGGAAGGTGACCATTATCGTACAAGACTTACACATACACTTGAGGTTTCCCAGATTGCCAGGACAATAGCCAAAGCCCTCAGGCTTAACGAGGATCTGACCGAAGCAATTGCCCTGGGACATGATCTTGGACATACCCCCTTTGGCCATGCAGGAGAGAGGGCACTGAACCGTGTATGTCCGGAAGGCTTTGAGCACCATCTGCAAAGCATCAGAGTAGTTGAACGCCTTGAAAAGCATGGCAGAGGCTTGAATCTGTCATGGGAGGTAAAGGACGGCATATTAAATCATAAAACCTCAGGCAGGCCGTCTACTCTGGAAGGACAGATTGTCAAGCTGTGTGATAAAATTGCCTACATAAATCATGATATCGATGATGCGATACGGGGCAAGATTATAACAGAGGATCAGATTCCGAAGGAATACACAGATGTGCTGGGAACGGGGCTTGGAGAAAGACTGGACATTTTGACTCACGATATTATTGTCAACAGTGCCGGACGAGATTATATTGCCATGTCTCCTGCCATAGAGGAGGCTATGTATAAGCTGCGGGAATACATGTTTGAAAGTGTATATACCAATAAAAGCGCCAAAGACCAGGAAGCACAGGCAGAGCGAATGATTGAACAGCTCTTTCACTATTATAACAGGCATCTGGAGCTGCTTCCGGAGGAGTATTATCAGAGGGTTAAAAACCAGGATGAGTCGGCCCATCGTATTGTTTGTGATTATATAGCAGGTATGACGGATCGATATGCTGTGGCGAAGTTTAAGGAATTAATGATTCC
>Ga0134093_1000425_pt1 | contig 52075 bp, 37 predicted proteins | sample 4_1taG_FD_94452 | JGI IMG/M metagenome (GOLD analysis project Ga0134093, IMG submission 94452) | Switchgrass degrading microbial communities from high solid loading bioreactors in New Hampshire, USA - 4_13_20_68_A1 metaG | ecosystem: Engineered > Bioreactor > Semi-continuous > Anaerobic >...
GTAGCTACGAGTCAAGGGCATTAAGGCTTGAACAAAGTGAAAGCCAGCGCCTTTAGACGCTGGCCGGTAACTGCCCCTTATAGGGGCGAGCAAACCACCCGTTTGACGGGTGGTCATGATTATATCTGTTGTTAAGCAATTGATAAAGGGAAAACTAAAATTTTATCTATAATTAAAAACAATTTAATAAAAAGTTGAGGAGGGAAAGATAGTGGGTAAAAAAAGTGAACTGATTAATGAAATGATAAAATACTATGCAGGGGATGTTAAAAGAATCAATCATTTTATGAAAGTATACAGCTTTGCAAAAACAATCGGTGAGATGGAACAACTTGAGATTGAAAAACAGGAGATACTGGAGTTGGCAGCGATTGTCCATGATATTGGTATAAAGGTCAGTGAGCAAAAATACAATTCAAGTGCGGGAAAATACCAGCAAATTGAGGGCCCGGGCATTGCAAAGGAACTTTTGCAAAAACTGGGCTTTAGAGAAACAATAATATCGAGAGTTTGCTATTTGGTTGGGCATCATCACACCTATAATATGATTGAAGATTTGGATTTTCAAATTCTTGTGGAGGCAGATTTTCTGATAAATATACACGAGGATGGTATGGATATGGATACAATCTGCAAAATTCGTGATAACTATTTCAGGACAAAGACTGGAACCTCCTTTTTGAATATGATATATTTGAGCTGATTCTATTACGGTTCATCCTATGAACTTGATTTTTTTGTTTTGAGTATTATTGAAGTTCTATTGCCAATAATAAATAAGGAATAATAACTAAACTGACTTTACAGCAAAAATATTGCTCAATACCTGCAGGATTTATTAACTTGGACGTAGAAAAAAAGATTAATTTATTGTCGGAAGGAGAAAAATAGATGGAGAGCAAGGAACTAATCAAAAATGCAGGGAACTCTGACGAGATAACCAGAGAGTATTTTGATTCGCTGTTAGTTGAGATGAGGCACATAGATTCGGTAATACCTTCAACAAAACTTGAGTTATATGGAGAAACCTTCGATACTCCAATTATGATGGCTGCATTATCCCATTTGAATAATGTGCATAAGAACGGACTGGCTGAAATGGCTAAAGGGGCATTAGCAGCAAATGCGGTAAACTGGGCAGGTATGGGGGATGAAGCGGAACTCGAAAGAATTGTTGCCACCGGTGCCAGGACAATAAAAATTATTAAACCCTATGCCGATAATGATTACATTTTCCACAGGATAGAACATGCTGAAAAGTGCGGAGTAATGGCAGTGGGAATGGATGTGGATCATTCTTTTGCGGGAAACGGCCAATATGACGATGTCTTTGGAATGAAAATGTCCTCTAAGAATCTCAGTGAAATTAAGGAATTTGTAAAGGCCACAAAATTGCCTTTTATAATAAAGGGTGTTTTGAGCGAGCAGGATGCATATAAGGCTTTGGAGGCAGGTGCAAGGGGAATTGTTGTGTCCCATCATCATGGGATTATGAAGTATGCTGTTCCTCCTTTGATGATATTACCCAAGATAGCAAAGTTGGTTGACGGTAAAATTCCTATTTTTGTTGACTGTGGAATTGTTAGCGGTATGGATGCCTTTAAGGCATTGGCCTTAGGTGCAACTGCAGTTTCGGTAGGTAGAGCCATTATGAAACCCCTTGCCGAAAATGGAGCTGAGGGAGTAAAAGATCTGATTGTGAAGATGACCGGGGAGTTGGCAGGAGTTATGGCAAAAACTTGTTCACCGGATATTAGACACATCGATCCTTCAGTTATTTGGCACAAGAATAGAATAGTATAACTTCAATTCATAAACAAAGGAGAAATTGATATGAGAATTGGCGGTTCTATAGAAAGGCCCTATAATAATCCTGAAGAATGGTATCAACTGGTGAAAGAACTGGGATATAGAGCGGTATTGGCACCGGTTGACTACAAGGCAAGTAAAGAGGAAAAACAGGCATATATTCAATGTGCAAAGCAGCATGATATTATAATTGGCGAAGTCGGTGTATGGAGAAATATTTTGGCTATAGACGATAAAGAGCGTAAAGAAGCTATGGAATTTTGCAAGAATCAGTTGGAATTGGCAGAGGAACTTGGTGCCAACTGCTGTGTAAATGTCGCCGGCAGTAGAGGCGAGATATGGGATGGTTTTTATGTTGAGAATTATTCAAAGGATACTTATGCTTTAATAGTGGATTCTGTCCGGGAAGTAATTGACGCAGTAAAGCCTAAGAGAACCTTTTATACCCTCGAGTCAATGCCTTGGATGATACCCGATTCACCCGACAGTTATCTGCAATTGATTCGTGATGTTGATAGGGAAGCCTTTGGGGTACATTTGGATTACGTAAACATGATAAACTGCCCGAAAAGGTATTTGTTCTGTGACGATTTTATCGAAGAATGCTTTAAAAAGTTAGGTCCTTACATAAAGAGCATTCACGGAAAAGATGTAATAATGGAAAATGCCTATACAACAATAATTCGTGAAACCATGCCAGGAAAAGGGATTATAAATTACCAAAAGGTTGCAAGATTATGTGAGGCTTTAGGGCCGGATACTCCTCTTTTTGTAGAGCATCTGCCCGATTTTGAAACTTACAAAAAAGCAGCAGCTTATGTGAGGGAACAGGCTGAATTGGCCGGAGTTAAAACAAGTTAGTATTTATTCTTATTCGCAGAGTTTTTGATTAGTCAGGTAATTTACTAACTTCATTGGAAATTCTTTTTCTAAAAATTAAATAAATGACTATGCCGGGAGCAAACATTTATCCCGGCTTTTTATGTTTACATCCTTTTTCTTTAGGAAGCTGGGGAAAATATATTTTATAATTATCCTCTGTTTAAATTTGATAAGTCAAAGTATAATTAAAGTATAAGTAAAAATTTGTACGTTGTTTTTCTTTATGACCGAAGATAAATTTAAGCTTATAAGGGGGAGCTTATAGTGAAAAGGTTATTGGCGTTTTTTGTTATGTTTGGGATTATGTTTAGCTTATTTTCGAACATTGCATTGGCAGATGGCATCATTTCTACAATGTATGGGGATCTTAACGGGGATGATAGTGTAAATTCGCTGGATTTTGCAATGCTCAGAACCTATCTTGTGGGAAAAAGGTCAAACTTTCCGGTTTCAAACTGGGAAGTGGTTGGAGATGTCAATGCAGACAATTCGGTGGACTCCCTGGACTTTGCTTTAATGAGAAGATACCTAGTAGGACAAATTTTACAGTTCCCGGCAGAAAGAATAAAACCTCTGCCGACACCTACACCCGAAGAAACAATATGTCAAGCGGAAGATGCCATTCTTTACAGTTCAATTTTTGAGAATATACATTCCGGTTATACCGGCAGCGGTTATGTAAATTATAATAACGAATACGGAAGTTACGTTGAATGGAAGATTAATGTTGCAAAATACGGTACCTATAAGCTTATATTCAGATATGCAAACGAAACAAGCCAAAATCGTGCCATGTCAATAAGCATAAACGGAGAAAAAGTACTTAACAGTTTGGATTTCAATTCCACCGGTTCCTGGAGCAGCTGGGGCGAAAGCTATATTGTGGTAAACCTCAATCCGGGCGATAACTCGATTAGGGCTACCGCCATAACCACGGATGGTGGGCCGAATGTTGATTATTTAAAGGTAGTATCGACAAATGAACCGGTTATGACACCTGAACCGACAATAGTCCAAACACCTACACCGACCCCGAAAACGGGAACCCCAACTCCTAGTTCTTCATCAAACATACCTGCTGGGGCAATTGTTGTAGATAAAAACGGCAGGGGCAATTATACAACTGTCCAGGCCGCTGTAAACAGCTTGGGGTCAAAGAGCTCTGAAGCAAAGACAATTTACATTAGAAACGGAAATTATAAAGAGGTTGTCACCATACCTAACGGAATTTCCAACCTTACAATTATTGGAGAATCTAAAGATAATGTTGTTATTCATTATGACAATTACAACGGAAAGAGTAACGGCAACGGAGGAACCTATGGCACCAGCGGAAGTGCTTCGGTGTTTATAAAGGGCAGCGATATCACCGTTTTAAATATTACCTTTATGAATTCCTTTGAAGAAAAGGGAAACAGCAATGAACAAGCTGTTGCCCTCAGTGCAACAGGCAACAGGATAAAATTCAACAACTGCAATTTTATCGGCAATCAGGATACATTGCTGTGTGATGGCGGTACACAATATTTCTATAAATGTATGATTTCCGGTGATGTGGACTTTATATTTGGACGAAGTCAGGCAGTGTTTGAAGATTGTGAAATCCGTTCATTAAACAGAGGCAGTAAAACCAATAACGGATATATTACAGCAGCAAGAACAGATACCTCCGCACCCTACGGTTTTGTGTTCCTCAACTGCAAACTGACCTGCGAATGGGGTACGGCAGCGAACAGTGTATGGCTCGGAAGACCGTGGTGTCCGAACGGTACCGACGTAAATAAGCCTGCTGTGGCTTATATCAATTGCAACATGGGGGCACATATCAAGACAGAGGGATGGACATCAATGTCCGGGGTGGATCCTTCCCATGGTCGCTTCTATGAATATAACAGTTCGGGAAGCGGTGCTGCCATTAACAGTTCAAGGCCCCAGTTGACTCCATACCAGGCTGCAAGTTATACAAAAAGTAATGTATTGGGCGGTTGGAATCCCAGTTTTTAATAAAAGTTTTAAGTTACAATTATCCGATAAACAGCACCGTATTTTGTTATACGGTGTTTTTTATTACACCTCTTTCGAACTCAGTGAAAGAGGGAAAAACAGGGGCTCGATGCCCTGAAGTTTTTGTTTAGGGGCTTTAGAAAGCAGTGAAAACCTTAGAAATGGAAGGGATGTAGATAACCTCTAAGATTTTATTTCAGGTTTGTTCCAGGTGTGAAAAAATGACTTGGAGATTTAACTTGTCATAAGATTAAAAGTGTTTGCTTTCTTTTAAGTTTCAAACTTGTAAAAGTCGATTGTATTATATGTAAATTGATGGAAATATCATTGTGGACAATTTGGTTGTTGGATAGTATAATTAGCATATACTATCGGTAATGGCTTTAATCTTCAATATAAAGCCATCGGAGCTAATGCAAAAACTACCTTGGAGTTCCGAATTGGCGGAAGAGAGTTGTAGGTAGAGATGGAATACATAAGTGGAGTAGTTGAACGAATTACATATGTAAATGAGGAAAACGGATTTAGTGTCATAAAGATAAAATCCAAAGGTTTTAGCGATCTTGTTACTGTTGTGGGAAATCTGGCTTCCGTGAATGTTGGTTCTGCACTAAGGCTGAAAGGGAGCTGGAAATTTGACAGCAAGTTCGGCAGGCAGTTTAATGCTGTCGATTATCGTGAGACAGTTCCGGCCACTATTGCAGGGATAGAGAAATACTTAGGCAGCGGTCTGATAAAAGGTATAGGCCCTGTTTATGCCCGGCGAATTGTCAAGCATTTCAAGGAGGACACCCTTCGAATAATTGAGGAAAGTCCCGAACTTCTGATTAATGTTGAAGGTATAGGGCAAAAACGGGTGGAAATGATTAAAAAAGCTTGGATGGAGCAGAAGGAAATAAAAAATGTCATGCTCTTTCTCCAAAGCAATGGGGTTTCTACTGCCTATGCCGTAAAGATATATAAAACCTACGGTAACGAGAGTATAAACATCGTGAAAAATAATCCTTTTCGTCTTGCTGACGATATCTGGGGAATAGGCTTTAAAACTGCCGATAAAATAGCACAGCAGCTTGGCTTTGAAAAAAACTCCTTTGAACGCTGCAGATCAGGAATCATTTATGTGTTAAATGAACTTTCAAATGACGGACACTGCTACTTAAAAAGGGAGCAGCTTGTTGAAGAGGCAGTGAAGATACTTGAAATAGATGAAGATTTGATAAATGCCACTCTTGACAGGATGATTGAAGAAAAGACTGTAGAATCCGACGAGGATAATGCTATCTATCTTCCGGCATTTTATTACAGTGAAACCGGTGTGGCAAAAAGAATTATTGAAATCCTTTCAGAGAAAAGTAAAATCATGTCAATTGATATTGAGCGAATAATTGACCAAATACAGTTAGAACATGGCATATCCTATGATGAAGTTCAATTGGAGGCTATTAGGGCGGCAGCTGCCTCCAAATTCATGGTTCTTACCGGTGGTCCCGGTACCGGAAAGACTACCACTACTTTAGCCATTATAAAAGTGTATCAAAAGATGGGTCTAAAGGTTTTGCTGGCGGCACCGACCGGTCGTGCCGCAAAAAGAATGTCTGAGACTACCGGAATGGAAGCGAAGACTATCCATCGTCTTCTGGAATTCAAACCCGATTCGGGATATCAAAGAAATGCCGACAATCCTTTGGAATGTGATGTATTGATTATCGATGAGACATCAATGGTGGATATTGTCCTCATGTACAACCTTTTAAAGGCTGTGACAAACGAAACTATTGTGATTTTGGTGGGAGATGTGGACCAGTTGCCGTCGGTGGGAGCGGGAAATGTACTTAGGGACATAATCGATTCCGGCATTATAAAGGTTGTCAAACTAACGAGAATATTTCGCCAGGCTTTGGGAAGTGCCATTATAACAAATGCCCATAGAATTAACAAGGGTGAGATGCCCATATTAAAAGGCGGACGTAACAGTGACTTTTTTTACATAAAGGAAGAAGAACCTTCCAAAATAGCCGAAACCATAAAAAGTCTATGTTCCAAACGCTTGCCTGACTATTACAAGGTTGATCCCATAAACGACATACAGGTGTTGTGTCCCATGCAGCGGGGGGAAGTGGGGGCACAGAATCTCAACATTATTTTACAGGAAGCTTTAAATCCTACCGATGAGACTATAAAGTACGGAGGTACGATATACCGGCTAAAGGACAAAGTAATGCAAATAAAAAACAATTACGATAAGAATGTCTTTAACGGTGATGTAGGGATAATAAGTAGAATAGACCTGGAAGATAAAACTCTAACAATATCCTTTGACGGTAATGATGTGGAGTATGATGTTACCGAATTGGATGAGGTTACGCTGGCCTATGCCACTACAGTGCATAAGAGCCAGGGCAGTGAATACAAAATAGTGGTGGCACCCTTTACAATGCAGCACTACATGATGTTGCAAAGAAATTTATTGTATACCTGTGTAACCAGGGCGAAAAAAGTATTTGTACTGGTGGGTTCGATAAAGGCTATAGGCATTGCCGTATCAAACAGTAAAATCCAGCATCGCAATACCATGCTGGCAAAAAGACTTCAAGAGAAGTATTCATTAAAGGAAGCCGAAAATTTGCCTTTAACCTGATTAAACTTTTTCGGCCGAAGTGAATAACACAAAATCAAAGGGGCAAAGATGCCCCGAAGATTACCTTGTAAGATGTTTTGAACAATGTTTTTTAATGCTTGGGAAAAGACTGTGTTGGAGTATTGGACACTCCGTTTTTTTGAACATTGGTTTCAAGATTATGTTTTTCCTCAGCAGCTTCTGCGTCTGCTTTTGTTTCATGAATTGTGCTTTTGGGATGCTGAGGCGGTGCGTAAATTGAGTACAGTTTTATCGGTATGCTGCCTATATTGATTAAATTGTGCCATTTACCGGCCGGTATGACGAAAGCATAATCATCGTATACATTTGCCTGGAAATCGAGATTGTCCTTCTTATCTCCCATTTTGACTATTCCCTGACCCTGTTCGATGCGAATGAATTGGTCTAAGTCGGGGTGGATTTCAAGGCCGATATCCTCTCCGGGATTGATACTCATTAGAGTAATCTGCAAATGCTTTCCGGTCCACAATGCCGTTCGAAAGTTGTTGTTTTGCTTTGAGGCTTCTTCTATGTTAATGGCAAAGGGATCCGGACCGTAATCCTTTAGCTTGATGTAGGCGGTTTTACTTGCGGGTGGGAAGTTTGGGTTATTGTAATTCATGTACGGCATTGGAGTATTGTACAATTGCGGATACAAAAACGGCTGGCAAGCACAGTTCATGGGTAAATTGATGTAATAATAGCCCGGGTATGGATTATTTCCATTGAACATATAACTCATTCCTTTCAAACTATATAATATTTATCCTATGCTTTATGTCTACATTATGTGTTTGTAAACTTGATTTATAAATTGTTTACTGTTTAGAAAGTGAAAGCTAAGCCATGCTAATCGTTATAGATACTTGTATATCCGTACAAATAGTGAATATGGCCATCTTCAAAGGAGGTTGCAGCCCGGTAATAGTGGGTATGTCCGCCGTTAACGGGAATAGCAGGACCGGTTTGCAAATTATAGCGATGTATATGCCCATCTTCAAAGGTGGTTTCACCGACCATATAATGTATGTGCCCGGGAATATCGGGATTTACGCTGGTTACTCCTGAATATCCGTGTATGTATCCGTCATTGAAAGTAGTTCTTCCCATAAATCTATGACTGTGCATTCTGTTTTGCATAATAATCACCTCGTTATATATTATGTAAACCATTTTAAGATTGCTACTTTTCAATAATACTAAGAGATGTAATTGATATTTCTTTAATTTGTTTACGGATAAATATCTTAAAAAAGTTGCTTGGATTTAGATAATTATTTGTAAAATATATTTTGAAGATTTAATGGTATTGAAGCGGGGTATTATATTATAATGATTTATAAAAAATGTTATAATGTCTTATAAAATGAAGTTTATCTATTTTATAGCCTTTTACCTTTGATAAATTTTTAAGAAAGGAAAAAATATAGTTTTTAAACTATATTAGCGGAAAATATGTTGGCTTTTGAAAGGGTAAAATCGGGTATTCCGAGTTTGGACAAGGTGCTTGACAATATCAGACTTGGAGATAATGTGGTTTTCCAGGTAACTAGTTTGAAGGATTTTAAAAGATTGGTACATCCTTTTGCGAAACAAGCCATAGAAGATAAAAGAAACATCATATACATACGTTTTTCCAACCACGAACCTTTATTGGAACACATGGAAGGTCTTAAAATTTATCAGTTAAGTGCCAATCGAGGCTTTGAGACCTTTACCGTTGAAGTTCACAATATAATTAGGAGGGAAGGAACAGAGGCCTTTTATGTGTTTGACTCCCTCTCAGATTTGCAGGTTGCTTGGTCCACAGACCTGATGATGGGGAACTTTTTCTGCGTAACTTGTCCCTATTTGTTTGAACTTGATACTGTGGCATGGTTTCCGGTATTAAGAGGGCATCACGATTTTGCAACAATTGCCCGTATTCAGGAGACTACCCAGCTGTTTATCGATTTGCATTCTAACGATAAATACACCTTTGTGCATCCTATCAAGGTTTGGAACCGCTATTTGCCGGACATGTATTTGCCTTACAGACTCAATGACGACAATCAGTTGGAATCCTTGACCAACAGTGTGGATTTGGCTGATTACTACAACCTTATTCATAGTGAGCAAATGGAGCAGGCGGAGCAGAACATCGACAGTTATGACCGGTTTTTTAGAGAGGCCAAGGAATCATATTACCGGGGGGAAATCACCGAGTGGACTATTAATAAAATAGTCCGCAGCATGATGACCCACGATGATAAAATGGCTTTTTTGATAAAAAAGGAGTTCAGTCCCGAGGATTACTTTTATATAAAGGAAAGAATGATCGGGACGGGAAGAATTGGCGGGAAAGCCTGCGGTATGCTTTTGGCGAGAAAAATGGTTGCAAATTACCTGCCTCAGTATGAGCAGTATTTGGAACCACAAGATTCCTATTATATCGGAACGGATATTTTTTACTCCTATATAGTGGAAAATAAACTTTGGAAGCTGCGTATTTTACAGCGTAGCGATGAATACTATTATGAAAAGGCGGAGGAACTGAAGAATGCCATATTAAACGGTCAATTTCCCGAAACAATTAGGGCACAATTCAGAAGAATGTTGAATTATTTCGGGCAAATTCCCATTATTGTACGTTCAAGCAGTTTTCTTGAAGACGGATTCGGAAACGCCTTTGCAGGGAAATATGAGTCGGTTTTCTGCGTAAATGCGTGCAGTCCTGAGGAAAGACTTACGCTTTTTGAAGATGCAGTACGTAAGGTATATGCCAGTACAATGGATAAGTCTGCTTTGGAATATCGCAAACAACGGGGATTGGACAAATCGGACGAGCAAATGGCCATTTTGGTGCAGAGAGTCAGCGGAACGAAGTTTGATAAATATTATATGCCTTGTGCTGCCGGGGTGGGTTTCTCCTACAGTGTGTATCGTTGGAGTGACGAACTGAGTGCCGATGCAGGACTGTTGCGATTGGTTGCCGGATTGGGTACAAAGGCAGTTGACAGAACAGGTATTGATTATCCCAGACTTGTAAATTTGGATTTTCCCCAGAGTACCACTTTAACAAGGTCAAGCGATAAACATCGTTTTTCACAGCGAAAAATAGATGTTATAGATCTGCAAAAAAATGAGGTTAGGGATGTTTCGGTAAATGATTTGATTCCCGAACTTCCCGATTGGTATGTGAAGCTTGTCTGTGAACATGATTACGATACCGAGAGAATGTTTTATGAAAGCGGTAGACCTAGAGATATACTTTTTGTTTCCTGTGACGGAGTTGTTGAGAAAAAAGAACTTATGGATATGATGAAAGACATCCTGGCCACACTGGAGGAGCATTACGGAAATCCGGTAGACATTGAGTACACCATTAATTTTAGAAAGGACGGAGCTTTTACCGTAAACATTCTTCAGTGCCGACCCATGTTTGTATGGCAGAGTGCTGCCAATCAGGAAATCCCAAATATTGAAGAAGATAAAACACTATTTAAAGTAAATCACACTTTTATGGGTAATTCGTCAAAAATAAATATTGATGTGGTTGTTTGGATTGACTCCAAAAAGTACTACAGCTATCCTCATAATCAGAAAAGCTCAATATGCGGTATAGTGTCTAAGATTAACAAGTACTATGGAGAAAGGGACAGGAAAATGATGCTTGTAAGTCCGGGACGGATTGGAACTTCATCGCCGGAATTGGGTGTTCCTGTTGTATTTTCCGACATATCCAATTTTAAAATTCTATGCGAGTATGCGGATACCGAAATAGGATTTGTCCCCGAATTGTCCTATGGCAGTCATATGTTTCAAGATATAGTTGAAACGGAGATGTTTTATGTGGCTGTAATGGGCACGGAGCAAAACGGTACCGAATTGTTTGACAAGGAGTTTTTCAAAAATGAAGTTTCAATTTTGGAAAAGATAGTTCCCAATACGGAAGCATATTCGGATATCGTTAAAGTCTATGAATTTGATTTTCCGAAATCATTGAAGCTCTATGCCGATTTTAAGAGAAGAACGGTTATATGCGGTTTGAGTTCTTAATTGTTTGAGTATGTTGTTTTTTAAATGGGAAACAATTAATAAATAATCTTAAAATAGAAGGGAAGAGTATTATGAACAATTTTGATTTTTGCAGTCCTACCTATTTTGTGTTCGGAAAGCAGAGAGAAAATGAGGCAGGAAAATATGTTGCCAAATTCGGTGGAAAGAAAGTTTTACTTCACTATGGAGGCGAATCAGCAAAAAAATCAGGGCTTCTCGATAGGGTTAAAAAGTCATTGGAACAGGAGAAGATACCCTATGTGGAGTTGGGTGGAGTGAAGCCCAATCCGAGAAGCGGCTTAGTCTATGAAGGTATATCCCTGTGCAGAAAAGAGCAGGTGGATTTCATTTTGGCTGTTGGAGGAGGAAGCGTAATCGACTCTGCAAAGGCTATTGCCATGGGTGTATTATATGATGGGGATTTTTGGGACTTTTTCAGCGGCAAATCACCGGAGGAAGCTCTGCCGATAGGTACTGTTTTGACCATAGCAGCGGCGGGTAGTGAAGGGTCTCCCCATACTGTTATTACCAAAGAAGAGGGAATGCTCAAAAGAGGTGCCGGTGGAGAATGCCTTCGTCCCAAGTTTTCAATTTTGAACCCGGAACTTACAATGACACTTCCGGCATATCAGACAGCATGTGGTGCAGTGGATATTATGGCCCATATTTTTGAACGCTATTTTACCAATACTAAGGAAGTAGAGTTTACCGACCGGTTGTGTGAAGCGGTATTATTGACAATGGTAAATGAGACTCCAAAAGCTATAAAAAATCCCATGGATTATGGAGCCCGTGCCAATATCATGTGGGCAGGAATGGTGGCACACAATAACCTTGTGGGTGTGGGAAGAGAGCAGGATTGGAACAGTCACATGATAGAACATGAATTGTCAGCCTTATATGACTGTGCCCATGGTGCAGGTTTGGCAGTTATCGTACCCGCATGGATGTCTTATGTGGTGGAACATCATGACTGTATGAAGCTTGCCCAGATGGCTGTAAGAGTGTTCGGCTGCCAGATGGATTTTGAAAATCCGAAGGCAACGGCTTTGGAAGGAATAAATGCTTTAAAGAGGTTCTTTTCTTCCATTGGAATGCCAATTAACTTTAAGGAACTGGGTGCAAGGAAAGAAGACATACCTTTGCTTGTGGAAAAACTGGGTATCGGAAACGGAAAAACCGGTGGATATGTGCCGCTGGATAAAGATGCCATTACAGCTATATATGAATTGGCAGCAGAATAAAAATTAGTAACATACAAAAATGCTTCCACTTTTTGCGAAACACTTATGAGTGTTGCAGCATTACCATAGTGGAAGTTTTTTTGTACGGTTTACGCAGGGGGGATACAATGGCAATATGTGAACAACAAGTGTAATAATCAGAATTGTTGGAAATTAATTTGAGAGAAACGGTAAAATTGTATTATAATGGTATCGGTAAGGAGAGTGAGGATTTACTCAAATGAGATTAAGTAAAGAAGCATTAAAGAATCATGCTGCATGGGAAGAGGCAGGCATTGAATTGCCGAAATATAATATTGATAAAATGGTTCGTAGGACGAAGGACAATCCCACTTGGGTGCATTTTGGAGCCGGAAACTTGTTTAAAGGCTTTATTTCCGTATTACAGCATACATTATTGGATAAGGGGAAAACCGATACCGGAATTATAGCTGTTAAAACTTGCGATTTGGAAATTGTCGATAAAATTTACAAGGCATATGACAATTTGGGATTGCTGGTTATAATGAATGCTGACGGAAGCCTTAAAAAGAAAGTAATAGGAAGTGTTGCCGGATGTTTAAAAGGAGATGTGGAAGAAAAGGATGATTGGGAGAAACTTAAGCAAATATTCAGCAAACCTTCATTACAGATGGCAAGTTTTACTATTACTGAAAAGGGATATGCCCTATTTGATTTGTCGGGCAATTACCATCCCGATGTAAAACTGGATATTGAAAATGGCCCTGCTTATCCGAGGCATGTCATTTCAAAGGCCGCATCGTTGATATATATAAGATATATTAAGGGAGAATATCCCCTTGCTCTTGTCAGCATGGACAACTGTTCAAAAAATGGAGAGGTGCTTAAAAAGTCCATTTTTTCCATCGTAGGGGAATGGATTGACAGGGGTTTTGTAGATCCGAATTTTATGAAATACTTGAATAACCCGTCAAAAATTTCCTATCCATGGACTATGATTGATAAAATAACTCCCGGACCTTCGGAAAAAGTAAAAGATATCCTAAATAGTGCCGGTTTTGAGAGTACCGAGATAATTTGTACCGGTAAGAAAACTTATATAGCACCTTTTGTAAATACCGAAGCATCACAGTACCTTGTGATTGAAGATGATTTTCCCAACGGAAGAATGCCGTTGGAAGAAGCGGGTGTGTATTTTGCGGAACGGAACACAGTGAATTTGGCAGAGAAAATGAAAGTAAGTACATGTCTAAATCCATTACATACCGCCCTTGCAATTTTCGGATGTCTTCTCGGCTATAAATCCATAGCTGATGAAATGAAAGATGTGCATTTAAGAAAACTGGTGGAAAAAATTGGCTATGCAGAAGGCCTTCCTGCTGCTGTAAATCCCGGAATATTAAAACCTAAGGATTTTCTCGATGAAGTAATTAATATTAGACTTTGCAACCCGTTTATTCCCGATAACCCTCAGAGGATTGCTGCCGATACTTCACAGAAGATGCCCGTGAGGTTTGGTGAAACAATAAAGACATACCTAAATAGATCGGATTTGGATGTGAAAAATTTAGTATATATTCCTTTGGTTATAGCAGGCTGGTGCAGGTATTTGATGGGGTTGGACGATTGTGGAGAGAGTATGGAGCTAAGCCCCGATCCTATGATGGATGAGCTTAAGGGCTATTTTTCAGAAATTGAATTGGGAAATGTGAATTCCATAGGGGATAAATTGAAACCGTTTTTGTCAAAGGAAAAGATATTCGGGCTTGACCTTTATGCTATAGGATTGGGTGAGAAAATAGAGGATTATTTTAAAGAAATGATTTCGGGAAAAAATGCGGTAAGAAGAACTTTGGAAAAGTACCTGGCCTAGTTTTTTACTTGGGAAAATACAAAGTGTTAAATCACAGGAGCAATATTTTACAATGGATAATGAGGAGGCAAATATGAACAATAGGGATAGTGTTAAAGAAATAGATATAAATAACGGCTATTTCTGCTGGTTGGAGTATGGAAAGCTGGAAGACTTAGATACGGCAAATACCTACAAAATATGGTGTCAAAATTTAGTGAAGCTTGAGAATACACCGTTAATTAATTGTGCTCTAAAAGAGCTGACTATAGGTATAAAGAATATGCTTGGCATAAACCCGGGGATTAATGACATTCCGGAAAGTAAGTCTTTTATTGCTTTAGGCACATTGGGGAAATCTTCGGTTATAGATAATGCAGTTGATGAAAATGAGCGTAAAGGCATAATGGAGGATGGATTTCTCATTAAAAACGTTATAACTGGAGATAGGAATTATATAATTGTGACTGGTGTTAACGATAAGGGGGTGCTGTATGGCGTGTTTGATTTGCTGCGGCTTCTACGCACCCAAAGAGGGCTAAAAGATATAAAAAAGATAGAAAACCCTTATTTTAAACTGAGAATGATAAATCATTGGGATAACATGGATGGCAGTGTGGAAAGAGGATATGCGGGAAAATCAATTTTCTATAAAGATAACAAATTTATTGATAATACCGATAGAATAAGAGATTATGCCCGGCTTTTATGTTCTATAGGAATAAACGGTGTTGTCATTAACAATGTTAATGTGCATAAGGTTGAAACAAAGCTTATTACGGGAGAGTATCTTCCGGAAGCTAAAAAATTGGCGGATATATTTAGAGAGTACGGTATTGGAATTTATTTCAGCATTAATTTCGCAAGTTCCATGGAAATAGGAGGTCTTGAAACAGCGGATCCCGTTGATGCGGAGGTTAAGAAGTGGTGGCAAAATAAAGCTGAGGAAATCTATAGCTATATACCTGATTTTGGAGGCTTTCTTGTAAAGGCTGATTCCGAGTTTAGGCCCGGACCCTTTACATATAACCGAAGTCATGCAGAAGGTGCAAATATGCTGGCTGCTGCATTAAAACCCTATGGTGGAGTAGTGATTTGGAGATGCTTTGTGTATAATTGCATGCAGGACTGGCGTGATTACAAAACCGACAGGGCAAAGGCTGCCTATGATAACTTTAAGCCTTTGGACGGTATGTTTGATGATAATGTGATATTGCAAATAAAGAACGGTCCAATGGATTTTCAAGTGAGGGAACCTGTGTCTCCTCTCCTTGGAGGCTTGGAAAAAACCAATGTTACTTTAGAACTTCAAATAACCCAGGAGTATACCGGGCAGCAAAAACATTTGTGTTATCTTATTCCGATGTGGAAGGAAGTTTTAGACTTCGATACCTTTGCAAAAGGAAAAGGTACTGAGGTAAAAAAGGTTGTTAGCGGTTCGGTCTTCAAAAATAAGTATGGAGGAGTGGCAGGTGTTGCCAATGTTGGAGATGATGATAACTGGACAGGGTTCCAATTGGCACAGTCTAACCTGTACGGTTATGGACGCCTTATATGGAATCCCGATTTGACTTCGGAGGAAATAACTGAGGAATGGGTAAGGATGACCTTTTCCAATGATAAAAAAGTAGTGGATACCATATCAAATATGCTGCTAAAATCCTGGCACATTTACGAGAGCTATACTTCTCCCCTAGGTATAGGTTGGATGGTAAATCCCAATCATCACTACGGTCCTAATGTTGACGGATATGAATATGACAAATGGGGAACATACCACCGGGCAGACCATAAAGCCATAGGTGTTGACCGTACTGTAAAATCCGGTACGGGTTATACCGGGCAGTATCACAAGGAAGTGCGGGATATGTACGAAAATATGGATACTTGTCCCCAGGAACTACTGCTTTTCTTCCATAGAGTTCCTTATACATATAGGCTTAAATCGGGAGAAACTCTAATTCAGTATATCTATAACACTCATTTTGAAGGTGTGGAGCAAGCTGTAAATTTGAAAGAGCAGTGGCAAAGTATTAAAGGGAAAGTTAAAGACCAATTGTATGAGCATGTTCTCAGCAGGCTTGAAGGACAGATAGAGCATGCAAAGGAGTGGAGGGATGTTATCAATTCATATTTTTTCAGAAAAACCGGAATAGACGATGAGCTTGGAAGAAAAATTTATTGACGGTGAAAGTTGCAGATTGAAACAGTGTTCCAAGAATCAATCAAAAAGAAACATTTGCATATGATATAAAATTAAATAGGCAAAAAAAGAAGAGCTTTATGCTCTTTTTTGCATCTATTTTTTTCATTACAATAAATCATCAACATTGTTTTGGTCTACAACCTCAAGGCGGGTCCAAATAATTTCGTTTTCCGGTTTTTCACCGGTAACAAGCATATTATACAGATATATGATAGGATCATGGCCTTGACCGAAGGGATCCTGACCAATGGCTGCAGCAATTGTTCCTTTTCTGATATATTCATATATTTCTTTATTATAGTCAAAGCATACAACGAAAGTTTTTCCGGTAAATCCAAGCTCGTCTACCGCTTTAGCTGTAGCGGCCATTGTTCCACCGGTAACAAATATACCGCGTATGTTACTGTTTTGTCTTAGAAACTCCTTAGTTGTATTATAGGTCAGCTCAGGATTGTCGGCACATCGAGCTTCACCGTATATTTTTATTCCCCGGTATTTTTTTAACTCGGCGAGAATGGTTTCCCTTCTGGTTCTGTGTACAAAAGCATCGAGTCCTCCTGTCAACAATACTACCTCACCTTTTCCGTCGATTGCTTTTGCCATGAGACGTGCTGCCAGTGTTCCTGCTGAGTTTACGTCAGGACCGAAATACGCTACCCGTTTTGTTTTTTCCGGGAAGTCACAGTTGTATACCATAAAAGGAATTCCTTTATGGTATGCAGTTTCTATCATAGGGATGAGGTCAGCGACAAAACCCGGGGTAATTATTCCGTCAACTCCATTATCAATAGCTTCTTCCACTGCTCTTCTGATTTCAGGACCTACGTCTTGTTTAAATCCGCGGTAATCTATAACAACATTTCTATCGGCTAATACTTTCTGTGCGTATAAAACACCTTGACGTACACCGTACCAAAAATCATGGTCCAGCGGAGATATAAAGGCGATGCGGAGCTGTTTCGGGCTGTCTGCATCAACCGGAACTACTGATGTACGGAATTTTTTGACTAAGTTTTCAATGCCTGTAAGCATATTTTGCAGGGAAGAAGTGTAGTTGTTGATTTCTTCAAGTTCTGCAAGTTCTTCCTGCGTAACCGCAGCAACTTCCTGGGTTTTTGTGGATATTTCCTCAGATGCTTGGTGAAGCAAAAGACTTTTGTTGCTTATCTCATGTGTACTGTTGTTGATTAAAGAGATTTCGCTGTAAACCTTTTTTATATCCGCTTCTAGTGAACTGGCACTACTATTGATAATTTCGAAGGATTCTTTAATGGATTTGAAGAGCTCTCTGCTGGTACCGTAATTTTCAATACAGCTGTCTATGCTGTTGCTTACAAAGGAACTGCTGCGGTCAATATTTTTTAATATGGTATTTATTTTACCGATACTTTCTTTTGTCGCTGTTGACAATAAATTCATTTCATGGGCAACCACAGCAAAACCTTTTCCCGATTCTCCAGCTTTGGCAGCTTCAACAGAAGCATTAAGTCCTAAAAGTTTTAACTGTTCGCTTATTTGTATTATGAATTTGCCTATCTGGTCTATTTGGGTTATGTCTTCATTCAGTTTTTTAATATATTCCGAAGTGCTGTTGAGATTGTCGGATATGACATTTACCTGCTCATAGTATTCGTCTAAATTTTGCACGCCCACAGTTGTTGCCTGAACGGTTTTTGCAACGGATTTTTCTACTATTTCAATGCTGCTTGTAATACTTTCAATTCTTTTCCCTACTTCATCAATATTTGCCATGGTTTCTGCCATGAGTTTTGATTGCTCTTGAGCTTTCTCTGCGACATTTCCCATACTGGTGGCTATTTGCTCATTTCCTAAATAGCTGTTATCCATACTTTTAGACACATTATCAATAGCATCGGAAATGGTTATAATATTGGTTTTTGTCAATTCTATAAAACTTAATAAGTTGGATTTCATATCGTTAAATGCCCTGGCTAATATTTCAAGTCCCCGAGCTTCTCCCGGCAGTATATCACTAATGTTCAGTTTACCGTGGGCAAGCAGTTCGGCTTGGTTATTTACTGTGTCTACAGCTTTAAAAAAGCGAAATAATGTAACAAACAAGGTTACAGTCAGTATAAGTTCCAAAAATATAATAACTGCGAGGAAAGGTTTTGATCCGGGAGATGAGAATAGCCCCATAAATATAGCCGGTACAGAGAAAGCAAGAAGTATAATCAAGAGAGTTACCAGTAAGAAAATAAGAGATTTTGTGAAGTTCTTCCCGGATAATCCGCGTTTTGTATTGTTCATACTTAATCCTCCATTTAACAAATATGCTTAATCAGGTACATGAAAGAATGTCGCCCGATTCATTCAATTACAATATCTGTTTTATAATTCCTAATAATCCATTAAAAACAATCAAAAATGTCTATGGGTTGACAAAATATACTTTATCAATAATTATATCGGGTAAAATTAATATAAAGTTAATATCTAGAGTGCTGCATAATTATTGAAAATAAATATATAAAACAGTGGATAGAGGTAATGGAATATGTTATAATAGACACGTTGAATTTTCCGGATAAGTATTAAGCCTATACTTTATGTCAATTGAAAAATCACATTTATTTGTTTATCGAACGAATAATTATAAATGTAATGTATGAATTTTGGTTAATATAGAGAAATCATGTATGGTTTATTTGTATGGCATTATTCTTTAATGAGAATTGTATTATAATTTACTGGGGATTTTTTGGCTATGAATAAGTTTGGGTTTGTTATTTTTTTTGCATTATTCATGGGGATTTATGTATTTTCCTATAGAAGAAAATTTGTGACAAAAAATGCCTATATATTAACCGGTATTGCTGGCTGTGCCGGAAGTATTATAATTTTATATTTGTCGTATTTGGAAAAATTCAAAAATAACGGTATTATTATTTTTCCTTTTGTGTTTATAACTACGGCATTAATTATCGAAAAGCTTTCCCATCTGTCAATCTATTTTGGTACAATCGGAGGATTGACACTTGTGTTATTGTTTGCTGCAAAATATCCTTTAGCGGATATTCTAAGCATAACAATGTTTATGATCCTTTTTTTCATTGTTTCCTACACAAATTTAAAAGTAAAAATGGACTTAAAAAATAAACTTTATGACAGTATTGAGCACTATAGAAAGTTATTTGAATTTTCACCTTTAGGTGTGTTCATACATAAAAATGGAGAAATACTTTATGCCAATTCTGCTTTTTTGCAAATGATGAAGCTGTCAAAAAGTGAGAATGTGGTTGGGAAACAATTTATTGAGCTGATTCATCCCAAATATAAAGACGATGTAAAATTGCATATGGGAAAAAGGGTTGATGATGAAAGACTTGATTTTATCGAGCAAAGACTTGTTTTACACGATGAAAGTATAATTGAAGTTGAGACCGATTATGTTGAAGTGAATCATAGGGATCAATCGGTGGTTATTTGCATGCTAAAAGATGTTACCGACAGAATGAAAACGGAAAGGATGCTTATTGAAGCAGAATCAAGATACCGTGGGCTTTTGGAAAGTACATTGGTTGGCGTGTGTTTGTGCCAGGATAACTTTATCTATGCAAATCCTTATCTTGAGAAACTTTTGGATTATTCTAAAGAGGAATTGTACAATATGAGCTTTTTTGATATTGTTTATTCCGAGGACAGGCCGTTAGTCGAACAGTTTGAACCTAAAAAAATGAAAAGCGATGTAAACAGCCAGTTTAGAATAGTTCGGCGAGATAAAAAAATAATATTTGTCGAAGCCCATGCTGTGGGTACTACGTATTACGGAAATCCTACAACAATTATAACGCTACTCGATATTTCCCATATTAAAAAGACGGAAGAGAGAATAAAGTATATTGCTTATCATGACTCTTTAACAGGCCTTCCAAACCGATATATGCTAAACGACTATATCGACAAGGTGATTTCAGATAGTAATGCATGTGCTTCAAAGGTTAAATCAATGGGAGTAATGCTGGTGGACCTTGACAGATTCAAAATTATTAACGATTCTTTGGGGCATAGCTTCGGAGATGCCGTTTTAAAAGAAGCTGCTCAAAAGTTAAAAAGTTGTGTAGGAGAAAATAATGTGGTATTTAGATATGGCGGGGACGAGTTTGTGATTCTCCTGCCCGAGGCAGATACTAAAGAATGTGCTGATATTGCCAATAGCATTACAGATGCATTTCGCCAACCGTTTTTTATAAACGGAAAAAAGACCTTTTCCACTACCAGTATAGGAATAAGCATGTTTCCTGAAGATGGAGACAATGCGGAAATGCTGATAAAGAATGCGGATGCGGCTATGTATGTGGTAAAGGATATAGGAAGGAATAATTATCAATTTTATCATGAAAGATTTAACAAGGAACTACTACGAAAAATGGAATTGGAGAACAGCCTTAGAAAAGCGTTGGATAATAACGAATTTGTGCTTTACTATCAGCCGCAAATCGATTTGAGAACGGGCAAAATAGTGGGATTTGAGGCTCTGATAAGGTGGCACCATCCAGAATTCGGATTGGTATACCCTGCTGAATTTATACCTCTAGCTGAGGAGACTGGACTTATTGTACCTATCGGAAAATGGGTAATAGAAACAGCTTGCAGGCAGAATAAATCGTGGCAGAATATGGACTATGGATATATTCCGGTTGCAGTAAACGTATCGGCTTATCAAATACTTCATTCCGACCTTTCGACCATTGTACGTGAAGCCCTTGCCAAAACGCAATTGGATCCGAAATGGCTTATTGTGGAGATAACTGAAAGCATTATGCAAGATATTGAAAAGACCGACGCAATAATTAATGAGCTTAAGTCTTTCAATGTCAGGGTGGCTATTGACGATTTTGGGACAGGGTATTCCACAATAGGTCTTTTAAAGAATCTGAAATTTGATATTTTAAAAATCGATCCTTCATTTACGGCTGATTTGAAAAAAGATAACAGTTCTGTGGATTTGGTTAAATTAATTATTGATTTTGCATGCCAACGCAGTTATTCAATTATTGCAGAAGGAATAGAAGATGAAGAACAGGCGAAAATACTGACTGAAAAAGGCTGTAATTGGGGGCAGGGATTTTACTATAGCGAACCTATACCGTACGATTCTGTTATGGAGATTCTCAGTGACATGAATTCTTTAGGAAGAAATTAACTTAATTGAAATGAAGGTAAAAATAATAATTTTTCAAAAAGGAATCTATATTGACAACGTGTAATGAATTTTTTAAAATATAATAAACTGAAATGAGGTCTGTTCAATTAAAGACCTGTTTTTTTGAAAACAAATTGATAATGATTATCAATACGGTATTTATTATTTAAAAGGATGATAATATGTCAAAAAAGGATATTGATTTGAGAGAGCAATTTAAGAACAGCAGCTATAAGTTAACCGGGCAAAGACAGGCCATTATGGATATACTTATGGAGAACAGCAGTAAACATCTTAGTGCTGATGATATATATAAGATTTTATCTCAAAAAAATACCGGCATTGGAATTGCTACCGTGTACAGAACATTGTCCATGTTGGAGAAACTCAAAATGGTAACGAGAATAAATTTGGACGACGGATGCATAAGGTATCAAGTTTCTGATCTTCACTCGGAACATGAACACCACCACCTCATATGTGAGTGCTGCGGCAATATACAGGATATAAAGGATGACCAGCTGGAATTCTTGGAGAAGCAGGTTCTTGCCGAAAACGGTTTTCATGTTTATAACCATAAAGTTAAGCTTTATGGTTTATGTAAAAATTGTTATAAAGGGGAATAATTTTTTTATTTTTTAATGATAATGATAATTATTATCAATTACGGGGTAATAATATAAAAGGAGGATGAAAAAAATGAGTATTGTATTGGTTGGCGGACATGAGAGGATGCTTGATGAATACAAAACAATTGGAAATAAACATGGGTGTAAAATAAAAGTTTTTACACACTTACCGGCGAGATTCGAAAAGACTATTGGACAGCCGGATGCCATTGTTTTATTTACCAGCACTGTATCTCACAAAATGGTACATACCGCTGTTAAGGAGGCTAAGAGGAAGAAAATACCTGTGATTCGATGTCATACAAGCAGCGGTAACTCACTTAAAGAAACTTTGAAGCAAATTTCTGCAAAAATTGTGCATTGAACAGCATGTTGTTAACATAAACAAATCAATAAAAAATATTCTGGAGGGAAATTTATGAAAAAAATTTCAATTATCTACTGGAGTGGAACAGGAAACACACAAAAAATGGCTGAAGCAATTGCAGAAGGAGCAAGAGCTGGAGGTAATGAGATAAATTTGCTTAGCGTAGATAAAGCAACCAAGGAAGATGTATTAAATTCCGATGCAGTTGCTTTCGGTTGTCCATCCATGGGAAGTGAGGAGCTTGAAGATACGGAGATGGAACCTTTTATCGGCGAAATTGAAAAAGAGAACATAAACGGTAAGCCAATAGCATTATTCGGTTCCTATGACTGGGGAGACGGACAGTGGATGCGTGATTGGGAGGATAGGATGAAAGCTGTAGGGGCAAATCTTATCGAAGAGGGATTGATAATTCGAAATACTCCCGATGATGAAGGTCTCAAAAGGTGTAAAGAATTGGGAAAGAAACTGGGTGAGAGCAAAAACTAGGCTTGTTATTGATTTTCAACTCCTGAAGGGTATATCTATTGGGAATGAGTTTTGCTTCGTAACATTTTGGCATATGAATGCAAAGAAAAAAGGAGGAAGTAGGTGTTATTGATATGGATAAATTGCTTAAACTAAAATTTGCAGAAACATTGAGAAAACTTAGCGGAAAAGAATACCTTGAAGCCATTGTTGCGTTTGCGGCAGCACCGACAATTCAAAATAAGAAACCTGCTTCCTTGATGAATTTCAATTCATGCGGAAGAAATACAGCGGCTCTTTGGCGAAAATACGGAAAAGATATATGTGAATCTTTCAATTTGGAATACTTTGAACTTAAAAGTGATAATGACAGCACAATTATACTGTTATATCAAAAGAAATTGTTGGAATGGTATTTAAATCATCCGAGGAATCAGTCTTTTTTAAACAAGATGGGATATTGCACGGAATATAGTTTGAAGGAGAAGCTGGAGATTTTAAAACATCGTTTCAATAATTTCTGTCCGCATGAGGTGGGGATTTTTCTAGGTATGCCCGTAGAGGATGTGGAAGGCTTTATAGAACATAAAGGCAAGAATTGCTTGTCGTGTAAGTATTGGAAGGTGTATTGCAATCCCAAGCGGGCAGAACTGATTTTTAGTGCCTATGATAAAGCCAGAAACAGTATGGCAGAGTTTTTAGTCAAGCTAAATGAAGACAGAATGGCGAAGTGCTGTTAGTTGAGTTGTATGAATATATCAGACCGATATGATGTAGAGTCAACATGATATTGGAGAGTTTTATTTAAGTTCTTTTGATGAAGAACTTTTCTTTTATATTGGGGTTTACCGTAATAGCTGAAAACGTGGATTTTGGATTTATTATGGTGAAAATTTTCTTGACAATAGGTGAGAAATTTGATAACATATCAAAAAAATACTAAAATGCGTTGATAGGGACAAAACGCTGACCGGTAGTGCTTTAGAGAGCTGTTGGTTGCTGAAAAACAGTGCACAGGTCGGAATGTGAACTCACCCTTGAGCAGTCGGCTGAAAGTTTACAGAATATATTAACTGGAGACAATTAAGCTAAGATCGGTTTCTCACCGTTATAAAGAGAGGCATTCATTAATTATGGATGCATAGAGTGGGTATGTTATATACCAATGAGAGTGGTACCACGGGAGTATAATGCTTTCGTCTCTGGCAAAAATGTTAAGAGACGAAAGCTTTTTTAGTCTTACCGATATCTATAAATATTTTAAAGATATAAAGGCGGGAAAAGACCGACCAGACAAATAAATAGGAGGATATGATTATGAAATTAGCGTTTTCAACTTTAGGTTGTCCTGACTTCAGCTGGAACGACATTTATTCTATGGCAAAGGATTTTGGCTTTGATGGGATTGAGATCCGCGGACTTGGCAATGAAATATTTGCAGTCCAAGCACAACCCTTTACGGAAGCCCAGTTGCCTAACACAATTAAAAAGCTTTCGGAACTTAAAATTGAAATCCCTTGTCTTTCTTCCGGCTGTTGCCTGAAATTAGCTGAGAATGCCGACAAAAACTATGAGGAGATTATGCAATATATCGAGTTGGCTTCGAAGCTTGGTACACCATACATACGTGTTTTGGCCGATCAAGAACCGCAACCTAACGGTGAGGTGGATGATAATGTCGTCCTTGCAGCTTTGCAACGTTTAGTCCCCGAGGCTGAAAAAAAGGGAGTGACACTTCTTGTGGAAACAAACGGTGTATATGCAGATACAGCCCGTTTATGTTCGCTTCTTAATAAAATTCCAAGTGATTCGGTAGCTGTTCTATGGGATGTACACCACCCATATAGATTCTTTGGTGAGAAACCCGAAAAGACAGTGCAGAATCTCGGTGCATACATAAAATATGTACATATAAAAGATTCAGTTATGGAGAATGGTGTACCGAAATATAAAATGTTGGGAGAAGGAGATCTTCCCATAGATGAGATTATGATGGCACTGAGGTCAATTAACTATGACGGTTATATCTCCCTTGAATGGGTTAAACGTTGGGCAGCTGATCTCGATGATGCAGGAGTGGTTTTCCCCAATTTTGCCAACTATATGGAACGCTATTTGAAAAAAAGAGAGGTAAGAGGCCGGTTATTCGAAAATAGGGCGAAAACGGGTAAATATGTGTGGGAAAAGGATATACTGATTGATTTGACTTTCCCGCAGGTACTTGACAGAATAGTGGAGGAATTTCCGGACCAGTATGCCTTTAAATATACAACATTGGATTATACCAGGACTTATGCCCAATTCCGTGATGATGTAGATACTTTTGCACGTTCACTTATTGCTCTAGGTGTCAAACCCGGTGACCATGTTGCCGTTTGGACAACCAATGTTCCTCAATGGTTTATTACTTTCTGGGCGGCTACAAAAATTGGTGCAGTTTTAGTTACTGTAAACACAGCCTATAAAATTTATGAGGCAGAGTATCTGCTTCGTCAATCGGATACTCATACATTAGTAATGATAGATGGATATAAGGATTCGGATTACGTCAGTATAATTAAGGAACTCTGTCCTGAGCTTGAAACTTCTGAGGAAGGTAAGCCATTGTATATAAAAAGATTGCCGTTCCTACGCAATATTATTACCGTAGGTTGCAAGATAAAGGGCTGTCTGACTTGGGATGAAGCTATCGCTCTTGCCGAGAAGGTTCCCGTTGAGGAAGTCTATCGTCGTGCCCATTCCTTGGATAAACATGATGTTTGTAACATGCAGTACACATCAGGTACAACCGGTTTCCCGAAAGGTGTTATGCTTACCCACTACAATATTGTGAATAACGGAAAAACTATCGGTGATTGTATGGAATTTTCAACGGCTGACCGCTTGTTGATACATGTTCCCATGTTCCATTGCTTTGGTATGGTTCTTGCAATGACAGCAGCAGTGACTCATGGTGCTACAATGTGTCCTATTCCATATTTCTCACCTAAGCAATCCCTTGAATGTATCAATAAAGAGAAGATAACTGCTTGTCATGGTGTTCCCACCATGTTTATAGCCATGCTTGAACATGAAGATTTTGCAAAGACAGATTTCTCACATATGAGAACCGGTATTATGGCGGGAAGTCCATGTCCTGTTAAGGTTATGCAGGATGTTTTGGAAAAGATGAACATGTCCGAAATTACTATTGTTTATGGACAGACCGAGGCTTCACCGGGATGTACTCAAAGCCGCATTGACGATCCTATTGAAGTTCGGGTCAATACTGTAGGGCGTCCGCTTCCGGGTATTGAATGTAAAATTGTAGATCCTGTAACGGGAGAGGATTTACCTGACAATGTAGACGGAGAATTTGTTGCAAGAGGCTACAATATTATGAAAGGTTATTACAAGATGCCTGAAGCAACGGCTGCAGCTATTGATAAGGACGGCTGGCTCCACACCGGAGATATGGCAAGGCGTGATGAAAACGGCAATTTCAAAATTACCGGACGTATAAAAGATATGATTATTCGCGGAGGAGAAAATATTTATCCTAAGGAGATTGAAGATTTCATATACACCCATCCGAAAGTTAGGGATGTTCAGGTTATAGGTGTGCCGGATGTGCAATATGGGGAAGAGATAATGGCATGCGTTATACTGAAGGATGGTGAAACTCTAACCGAGGATGAACTCAGAGATTATATCCGCTCCAATATAGCAAAACACAAGACTCCTCGTTATATAGAATTTGTAACTGAGTTTCCGATGAATGCGGCAGGAAAGATATTGAAATATAAGATGAGGGAGCAGGCGATAGAAAAGCTTGGTCTTCAGGCTGCAAGCAAAATAGAGACAGCATAAAGAGCTTTAGTTTGTTATAAACTTGGATATGGTGAACGAAGCAAAAGGTGCAGAGATTTTATAAAATTTCTGCACCTTTTGGATAATAATACATTAGAACCTGTAATATAAGGGACGGTTCCCTGTTTTAAAACAGAGAACCGTCCCCGGTTATAAATCGAAAAAATCTTGGCAATATTGCATCTGAAAAAAATGTTAAGGGTTCTTTATCAGGGAAAAACAATATTAGCCTGATAACATATACTATCATAACAATGATTATGAGAGAAATTATCAATCCATTAAAAACTTTCTTATTAGACTTGATTTTCTCATGGCTAATAAATATGACCACAATAGGTATAAGGAATAACGGATGATAGTAAAATGCCTGTGCCAAGTTTCCTTTAAACAGCGAAATATAAGCTCTAGTCATTCCGCATGCAGGACAAGGAATCCCTGTTATATTTAAAAACAGACAAATACTTCTCTCAAATATTAAACCAAACAGAATACCAACAATTCCAACTGATAAAAATATTACAAAACTTTTCTTCACCAGATCAGCTCTATCAAATTTATTTTACATTACATACTTGCAATATTATTCATTTGGCTTTGCATGATAGCTAGAGAAACGATTCCTAAACCGAATATGGCAAGAATCAAGAACAATATTGAATCATCCGAGGAAGTGCCTCGTGCTTGGGCAATTCTTTTACCCATCTTGTAGTTCCAATAGTAATAATAGATTCCGCATGTAACCAATGACAGTAGAAGCTCTATTCCAGGATTGGCATTTTCATTGTTGTATTCTGTTATTTCCTGTGTCACTTTATACATCCAATACAGAGTGTATATGCCACAAGTTATAATAGATAGTAAAATTGCTACTCCAACGTTTCTTTGACTCATATATTCGCCCCCTCATTTTAATTTAGTTGGTGAAAAGTAGAAAAGGTGTTTCCTACAAGTATATTTTATACGCATATGGGGGTATAGTCAAATGTTTTATTTTCTTTTTTTCAATATTTAAACTTGAAAAGAGCTCAAAGCAAAATTTCGGTTTGTCTTATACAATAGGTGGTATAAATTAGTAAGAAGTCAATATAATAATACATTATTAGTATTGATGTAAGACAGGAGGAATGACCATGTCAAAAGATTTTTATTCTGCAGTGGCAGACAGAAGAACCTATTATGGAATAAGTAAAGAGTCACCGATACCCGATGATAGAATAAAAGAAATAATTGAACATACAATAAAACATACTCCTTCAGCGTTCAATTCCCAAAGTGCAAGAATTGTTTTGCTTTTAAAAGAACATCACGATAAATTATGGGATATCACAAAAGAGGCTTTGCGAAAAATTGTTCCAAAAGATCAATTCAGTTCTACCGAGGATAAAATTAATTCTTTTAGAAATGGTTACGGAACCGTTTTGTTCTTTGAAGACAATACTGTAATTCAGTCTTTGCAAAAACAGTTTGAGTTATATAAAGATAATTTTCCAATATGGTCGCAGCAATCCAACGGCATGCATCAATTTGTACTATGGACAGCCTTGGAAATTGAAGGTTTTGGCGTTTCACTGCAACATTACAACGAACTTATCGAAGAAGAGGTAAAAAGAGAATGGGGAATTCCGGAAAACTGGAAGCTTATTGCTCAAATGCCCTTTGGCAAACCAACTTCAAAACCGGATGAAAAATATTATCAACCGCTGGAGAACCGTATAAAGGTATTTGGATAAGGAAATGAAAAAATTCCAATAGTGAAGGGTTGGTTTATATAGTTATCAATAACTAATTACTATGCTTAAAAAGTTTGTAATCCAAAAGATTGCAAACTTTTTTGCTTTTAGGCTTTTTCGAAGGTTATGAAAGATACAAAATCGAATGAAGCTTTTTATACCTGAGATTTTATTTATGAGAATATAATATACTTTTGTGTATGAATTCTTAAACATTGATTAAATTGACATTTTAGTGTAAAATTATACAGTAGTAGTATTATTTAACCGCTCTCATAAAGGATGCTCTACGGACTAATCTATTAATTACTTTTTGAGAGATATTATTCATCGGATTGTTAGTTCTGTCACAGCTTATGATTGAATTTTTAATGCTTGTATTTTTAATTTCCCGCAACTCCAAATAAAAATCCACTAGGAGGAAAATATGTCAATAACAGATAATTTGGAAGGTATTTTGAAGAACCAAAAAGAAACTGTTTTACAATTGGAGAAGGAAATCAAAAAAATTGCAAACAGCGATTTGACAAAGGAAAATGCAGTTTTGAGAGATGAGCTTGCTTCGCTTAAAGAAGAGTACCTACAAATAAAGAATGAACTGAAAGCAGCTCAAGATGAAAATGCACGTATTAAGAATATGCTTTATGAGCAAATATACAGCGAAAGGTTGGCAATACTTAACCAAACGGCCAAGAAATTGGATGCTTATTTCAAGTCGAACCGAGAGCAAGGTTTGAATAAACTATCTCAATTTGAACGCAGTGTTCGATTACGCATTGATAAGATAAATAGGGAACTTCAGGAAAACCAAATTGACTTGAGCGATGATATATACAGTCAATTAAAAAATTTGTCTATTACTCTCGATGAAAGAATCCGCCAGATAAAACTAAAGTACTCTGTGGATAACAATGAGCTGTCAAGAGATGTAAAACAGGAGTTTGAGGCACTAAAGAATGAACAAATCAGTGAGGAGCAAATAAATGCCATAACTAGGAAAAACAATATAGAAGCTTTTATAGGACAGAATCTTATAAACAAAATCGGTATATTTTTAATTATAATAGGCGTGATTGCTGCATCTCAATATACTTATGTAAGACTAACCGACATGCTGAAAGGTATCAGTATGTTTGCATTAGGCAGTATTATGCTTGTTATAGGTGAAATTTTAAACAGGAAAAAGCCAAATGTATTCTCATTGGGAGTTACATCGGGAGGTATAGCAATTTTATACGTAGCTACGTCGGTAAGCTATTTCGGACTGAAGATATTGTCCATGTATCCGGCGTTAATTATTTGTTTGCTTGTTACTGCGGTTTCTTTTGTACTTTCCTTAAGATACAATTCTCAGACAATTGCAGCATTTGCATTAATAGGGGGATACCTGCCAATTTTTTCAATAAGCGGCAACTTAATAATGATATTTGGTGCTATGGTATACTTTACCATTCTAAACCTATTTGCCTTAGGTATTTCTTTTAATAAAAAGTGGCAGATATCATCTTTTATAGCTTTGACCTTGAATATATTCGGGACTGTTTATATAGTAGGCAGTGCATTTACTAAGATGCGAGATTTGAACTTTGGAATAAATCAAATTATAGTGTTGGTTTATATTATCACGGCATTTTTAATTTATACCGCAATACCTGTTATGTCTACATATAAAACGACAAAGAAGTTTAGGGGAGCCGATGTGGTTTTCCTAAGTATCAATACTTTGATAAGTTCAATTATAATGTATGTTGCTTTTTATGAGTTTGAACTGGATAAATTTACTGGAATGCTCTCCCTTTTGTTTGCAGTTATCTACTTGATTTCCGGAAGGATAGTTGAAAAGAAGTTTGAAAATGAAAAGAATGTAACAGCCCTGTTTTATCTTACCGGTTTGGCTTTTGTAGTCCTTGTTGTGCCCTTCCAGTTTGGAAAATCGTGGGTCAGCTTGGGATGGCTTGTTGAGGGAGTGCTGCTGACAACCTATGGAATATTGAGAAAGGAAAAAATGTTCAAGATAAGCGGTTTTGTTATTAATTATATATGTTTGATTGCCTTTGTTTTGTTGGATGTTTTGCTTAAGGTAGATGATCTTTTTGCATATAAATATTTGGCGATAACCTTGGGAAGTTTTATAATACTAGGTGCCTACATATATAAAAATGAGGTGTGGGAAGTATCCCAAAAGATATACAAATATGCTGTAATTGTTAATCTTTGGTTTTATGCTGCATATACCTGCGGAAAGATATCAGAAATATTGGATAAGGTATTATTGGATGCACCGGGAATTAGTGAAGCATTGACATTCACCGTTTTTATAACCGAAACTTTCCTGATTGCCTATGGATTATTACGAATAAAGCGTATTGCAGATGTAGGTACAAGAGTTATTTCCTACCTTATGTATTTTGTTGGAGCTTTATTGACCGTTGCATTCAACAGTAATTATATATTTACATACACTGGAGAAGGTGAGATGCCTTTGGTTATAACGGTAATAGGTACCTTGGTTTTGATTTTTGCCAACCTGTTGGCTGTATTGGCGGTAAAGGATCTTACAAAGAATTTTGTTATAACTGAGAAGCTAAAGGTGGAATGGTATCCTTTGATAATATCTGCCTTCTTTGTCCTTTTACTGACCCAAAACCTTACCGTTCAGTACGGTTTGGAGTTTTCCAATATTGCAATAAGCATTATCTACGCTGTAACGGCATTGATATGGATTGTCTTCGGGTTTATAAGGAAATATACTTTTATTCGAAGATTTGGATTGGGACTTTCGGTGATGTCGGTGGCAAAGCTGTTCTTAATCGATTTATCCTATCTGACTATGGGATATAAAATTGTGGGATACTTTGCCCTTGGAGTATCGCTCGTTGCCATATCCTTTGTTTATCAGTATTTCAGCAAAAAACTCGAAAAGGTCGAAAGGATGAAAGAAATTGATTAAGAAAGCAATTGTTTTATGCTTTATAGTTTGTATGCTTTACACCGAAGTGTTTGCACATACGGCAGATATATCAAACAGTGGGGAAAACAAATACAAACTGGTTCGTTTGACACCTCAGATATACAATCTTGCAAACTCCGATTTGTCCGATATTAGGCTGAAAGATGAAAAGGGGAACAACGTTCCCTATTTCATTAATTCGGGTTATTTGACAACATATGGGGAAAGTTTTGATTATCCAATGGTGCTCGTAAATTCCTTTGAGAAGGATGATTTTTTCTACTTTGATTATAAAGTCGACATGGATTATGAACAGAATATATTGGCAACTTCAATAGTTTTAAGTACCGATAATGTGGGTTTTGCCAAGAAAGTTGAAGTGTCGGGAAGTTATGACGGAATAAATTGGACTAAAGTAAAAGATGATATAATTTATAGTGTGGACAATAAGAGCAATTTGGAGATTAAGTTTGGTAGCACTCAAAAGTTTACCCATTACAGGTTTGGGCTTTCGAATAATATTGAGAAAGTTTCGTTTCCCAAAGTACAGTTATGCTATAGTGAGGAAAAAAGCAAAACCGAGTATTTTATCGAAAGTTTAATTCCCGAGTATAACATTGAGGAGAAGGGGAAAGAAACTCATATTAGCATATTTGGCCTTAAAAATTTGAGACTGGACGAAATTACAATATCAACCGATGACGTCTTTAAAAGAATGGCTGGAACACCAAAGGGTATGAAAGAGATATACAATTTGTCTTTCGGAAACGAAAGATACTGTGATACAACCCTGCAAATGAATCGATATGTTTCGAAAGATGATGTATTTACGGTTGTTATATACAATGAGGATGACAAACCTATAGAAATATCCGCAATCAATGTTAAATATTTTGCCGATGAACTTGTCTTTGACGGAAGCGGAAGTGGGGCTTTTGTGCTGGAATTTGGAGCCGATGCTTCTTTAAAAAAGCCAACCTATGATATTGAAAAATACAAAAACGATGTTTTGAGGCAGCAAATTGACAAACTGGATATATCAAACATATCCATTGTTCAACCGACACCACCTGTACAAAAAGATGAGGAGAAGAAAGCTGATTATACCATTGTTTTCAATGTAACGGTTATTGTTGTGGCAGTTATACTTGGTGTAATAATTTTAACAAGATTAAAGGGATATGGTGATTTTGACTAGAGGAACTGTGGATTTGAATTTATAAAGTGTACAGCTTAATTTTGCAGTCAGGGGAATTGTAGAAAGACACGCATTAAAAAACGCCAGTTAAAAAGTTTTGTTAACCGGCGTTTAGTTTCACTATAACTTCTTATATTAATTTTTGAATTCTTTCCCTTACTTTTGACTCTCCCATTATCTGCTGAATTTCCCAGAGATCCGGTGAATTGCTTCGACCGACAAGGGCTATTCTGATAACAGTACTTACATCCCCGACATGACCTTTGTACATTTCGGGATTTTTCTTATAATCTTTAGGTTTTGCAGCGTACCCGTTGGCAGTAGCTATCTCTTTTACTTTTTCGAACCACTGAGTTTGATCGTCAGTGTGGTTGTAAGTTTCAAGATAAGCCTTTAATATCTTTTTGGCTTCTTCATCGCTTATGTTTTCAGGGTACTTATCTTCAATTTTAAAGTACTCGTCAAAGAAGTAGCTGATAAATTCGAATATTTGCTCACAGTAAATAAGGTCTTTACGCGGTTTATCAGAATCCCTGCCGACACCTAGCAGTTTTATTACAGCATCTTTTTGCTCTGTTAAAAGAGTTACAACTTCCTGCTTATATTGTTTAGCCCATTTTAGAAGGAAATCATATATTTCTTCTACCGGAATTTTTACCATAACGTTTTTGCTTATATCATTCAATTTGTTTAAATCAAACAATGCACCGGAGTTGCTCATTTTCTCCAAAGTAAACTGAAAATCGAAAATGTCGGCATCAGGGTTTGCAATTCGCCATTCTTCAAAGTTGGAGTTTAGTATTGTCATAAGATATTCCCTAACTGTTGCAGGGTGATAACCCAATTTCATATAATATTCCAATCCCAGTTCGGGATCTTTTCTCTTTGAAAGCTTCCTCTTTACTCCTTCGTCAATTTTCATCAAATGGGCGGTGTGACAGTAAACAGGATGCTCCCAGCCTAAAGTTTTAAAAAGTTCATAGTGTATTGGCAGGGTTGAAAGCCATTCCTCACCCCTTACCACATGGGTAACCCTCATCAAATGGTCATCCACTACATGGGCAAAATGATAGGTGGGAATACCGTTTGCTTTTAGAATAACTATATCCTGATTGTTCTCAGGCATTGAAAGACGACCCCTTATGGCATCATCAATTTCGAAGTTTACCTCCGGATTTCCCATGGATTTAAAACGCAAAACAAAGCTTTCGTTGTTGTCTAAGTGCTTTTGGATTTCTTCCAAGGATATATCCCTATATTTTGCCCATTTTCCATAGTAGCCGGTGGTTACGTTTTGGGCTATCTGTTCATTCCTTATTTGCTCCAATTCCTCTTCGGAACAGAAGCAGGGGTAAGCTCTGCCTATTTCAACCAAATATTTGGCAACGGTCTGATATATTTCTGCACGATTGCTTTGATAATAGGGACCGTAATTTCCTATTTCGCCATTGATACTGGCCCCTTCGTCAAATTTCAGACCGAAGTATTCCAAAGAAGAAATAATAAGTTCCACTGCACCCTCTACTTTACGTTTTTCATCGGTATCCTCTATGCGAAGCATAAAAACCCCGTTGCTTTGATGGGCCAAACGTTCATCTACAAATGCTCCGTAAAGATTACCGAGATGGATAAAACCTGTTGGACTGGGTGCAAGTCTTGTAACCTTTGCACCTGCACTTAGATTTCTATTTGGAAATACAGTATCTTCATAATGGGATATTGTCTTTGTAATGTTTGGAAAAAGCAAATCGGCTAACTTTTTATAATCCATATCTTTACCTCGTTTCATTATTATTAAATATTAAAAATTAAAATTAAAGACGGCCTATTTTGTCAATTTAACAAAAAACCGTCTGTTTTATTCTTACTAAATTAAGAATATTAATTCATTTTCCATTGTGTTGTAGTATTGCAATATACTCAATTGACAATGGTTTATATTTACATTTGATTATTATACACCTAAATCAAAATTTTATCAATATTAATTACCCTATATCATCATTATTTGTTTCAATAATTAAGTTAGGGTCATGTTTTTGAGCCATTTTTTTTCTTTTCTTTCGATTTTCCACACTCTCAAAAATGATTGAAAAGTCATAGTTCTCCGGATAGAGCTTATCAGCCGGTACATGCAGCTTCAATCTTTTGTAGTTCACAAAAAGTTTTTTGCCCCTTATCTGAACTCCAACTTCACCCTTTTCGTTAGCTTTTTTATATACTATTCCAATGATCTTTTGAGGGTATATAATGACACTGTCTCCAATATTTAAATTTGAGGCTGGTGTATTTTTAGGGGCTTTCTTTACTTCATCCTGGATAACCTTTTTGGAGGGCTGTGTATCCTGGATAATTTCATTTGACGATACAATGTCGAAGGCGATATCTATTTTTTTACCGTATGCGGCGATGCTTGCCCTTTCTATCATTCTATCCGGAAGTCCTAAACGCTTTGCAATATATAAAGCACAGCTTTCGCCTGCCTCTCCGATTACAAGACGGTATAAAGGCAATAGACTTTGGCGGTCAAAGGCCATTCTTGCATTTACCAGACCCGGTGTTGATTTTGCATATTCCTTTATTTCAGGATAATGGGTGGTTGCAACAAAGAGACAGTTTTTGGCCGACAGCTCTTCAAGTATTGCTATTGCCAACCCCATTCCTTCGGCAGGGTCAGTACCGGAACCCAATTCATCAAGTAAAACCAAGGACTGATGATCTGCTGTTTTAAGAATCATAATAATATTTGTCAAATGGGATGAAAAGGTGGACAAGTTCTCTGATATGCTTTGCCCGTCACCGATATCGCACAATACATAATTGTTCATTGTAAAGCAGCCACCTTCTGCCGGGACATGTAGTCCGCTCTGTGCCATTAAGGATAAAAGTCCGATGGTTTTTAAAGCAACCGTCTTACCTCCGGTATTAGGTCCGGTGATAATAACTCCCTTGGTATCACCACCGATATGGAAATCGAGAGGAACTACGGTCTCGGTTTTTAGCAGAGGGTGACGTCCTGCTTTTATTTCAATTTTCCTCTCTGTGCTAACATGAAGGGGAATGGCTTTCATAGATATGCTCAGTTTTGCCTTGGCAAATATGAAATCAAGGATTTCCATAGCCTCTATATTGATATTGATATACTGAAGGTTTTCTTCTACAAGGGCAGTAAGGGTGTAAAGAATTCGTCGTATTTCATTTTCCTCTTCTATTTTCAGTATTGATATTTCTTCATGCAGTTTTCGGGCAGAAGAAGGTTCTATAAAATAAGTACTGCCACTCTGGGATACGTCAATAACAGTGCCGGGTACTGAATTTTTATATTCTCTTTTTACAGGCAGGGTATAATGCCCGTTGCGTATTGAAACAAAGCCTTCAGAAAACCAGTTTTTATTATTTCTAAGAAGTGAATCGAGTTTTGATTTTATCTGCATGCCTGCGTTTTCAATTTTTCTCCTGATGGAAAAAAGTTGAGGTGAGGCTTTATCATCAATTTGACCATTACGGATTGCACGGTTTATTTCTTCTTCAATGTTTGATAAGTCAAAAATGGAGTTTCCATAGGATGCAACTGTTGTAAAGGTGTTTTCCGCCTTTTTTAAGTATGATTTCATTCTTCTGCACGCCGCGAGAAATTGTGCGATATTTCCGAGATGATCAGGCATGAGGAGGCCACCTTTGTCCAAAAGTGAAAGAGATTTGTCCAAATCTTCCATAACAGACAAGGGAGGTGTGCCGTAGTTCTCCATTATTAACTTGGCTTCGGTTGTTTCTTTCAGGTGCCTTGAGACTTCGCTTTCCGACAAATAAGGTTCAAGCGTTAGTATTTTTTCTTGTACATTTTTGGACAGAGCATGTTCCTTAAGAAGATTCAGTACTTTATCAAATTCTAGTGCTGTAAACATTTTTCTTGTCATTTTACTATTCCTCCTCGATTATATTAAGACTATATAAGACATACCGGACATACCTTACAGTGCTTTTATTTTCACCGGTTAGGAATAGCAGAAAATATTGCAATCAAATGTATATTTGGATTAATATTGATAAGCAATAATTAAGCCCAAGTACTCCTTAAGACCTGTTTTCAATTGTATTTTTACAGGAATAATAGAAGGTCGGTGGCTATTGCCTCGTTATATAGAAGGGTTGGAAACAAAATAAAACTCAGAGGCGTAGGGCTTTTTGATTTTCGAGTCTTTTACGACCTTCGAAAGCCCCTAAACAAAAACAGCCCGACTAACCTTGACGGGCTGTAAATTCCTAATTCCTATATAACAAATACAACCGAAACGATTATTGAAGCTGTCTGTAAGGTTATGTCATTTTTGACACAAACATATAAACCCCAAAATTCATTATAAAATGATTTTGAAGAAAATAAGAGATAGAGTAAATTTTGCTTTGTTTGTGTCCTTCAACATATTCAGTTGAAATTTACCTTTACATAGCTTACAGACATCAAAACCGTCCTTTTTACTTGTTAATATATATTTAATTTATCATAAAATATATTGAAAATCAAGACAGTGATTTTGCACATATAAATAGCAATATTTGGTATCATGTAAATTTTTATTGTTAAAAAAATGCTGTAATCAGTCGGCAACTCTATACTCCCAAAGGCATGATTTGACCACTTTGTTCCTTTGGTTACCAAAGTATAATCTTCATTGTCGTATTTTGAGAAATACAATTTGTTGCCGTATTGGTTAAGGTCCCAGTAAAAAAACTTGAGCTGGTTTTGAAAATAGTCGGCCATCTCTTCATTTTCAATACCTACTATGCATTTATAGGATGGAAGACTGTCTCCCCATATTTCCACCGATAATGTTTTCTCTTTACCGAGGTAATTTTCAAATTCATCGGTTGTAAGTGTAGTACCTGAGGGAGGTGTTTTGTATATGTTGCCTGTATCGTTAAATTTAATGTTCCTACCGTAAGTTTTGTTGGTCGGAAGCATGCAAATATAAGAGGTTCCTACATAAACATCTTTTATAAAGTCAAAATCGGTGTACAGATCGATTCTTGAAGGTTTAATTATGTAGGTTCTTTTAACGTAGGCATATTTAGTTGAATCGCTCAACGTCAGACAGGTATCCTCTATTATTTTGAGTTCGGTTACATTTTCTTTTTGACCAATATTTAAGGAAAATTCCCTATCCCTATCATTGTCAATAAGCTTGAAGCTTTTCAGAATTTCATTGTAGTGACTACCTCCGGAGAATTGATAGGCAGTATTTACTTTATCAGTGACTCTCAAAACGTATTCCCAGTCGGATGTACTTCCGGCTAAGGGGATGGCGTTCCTAGACGGAATTTTATTATCGGTGGAAAGATACCAGCCGCGTAGATTCCATGTTCCATTGCTTTTGTTTTCAATTCGTATAAAACTTTTTTTGCCGTTAGTCATTGAAAAGTAAATATCAATATTTTTTTGATCTTTCCTAAATACTGTAAGTCCTCCGTCGGAATTGCCGGAAGTCAGGGGGGAAATGGAAGTTTTTGCTGTGCCGATGAATGGGCCTAAATGGGCGGAAGATTTAAATGCCATAAATGTTATGGGAGCAGTACATATACTATCAGCAAATGCTGAACTGTTACCTTTTATATAAGAATACCGGTTTTGGAATTGCAGATTTGCATGATTGTTAACTTCATAAAACTTAGCTGCAAACGATAAAATCAATATAAAGATAAGTAAAGTTATAATGCGAATTATTGTCTTTTTCATTTGCAATTCTCCTTAAGTCAACACATTATGGTAAGCAACAAAATATTACCATTCGGTTTAAGTTTTGTAAAGCGGGTAGCTTAAATGTTGCAAACTTTCAAAAGATTATGCGTGTCCGGCTACTGGGGCAATTTATAGAAATTGAATGAATTTGTTGAACTTAAGAACAAAATATAGTATATTGAACTCAAAAAGTTTTACATCTGTATGTAAATAGGTTTAAGTAATTAGTGTTAGGAAGGGAAAAGGAAATGGGAAATTTATTCAGTTTTTTCAACTATAACAAGCCGGGTCCGGGAGTACCAAAGGATGAACCTCCAAAGCCTAGGATAGTTGTATTTTTTCAGATATACTTCGATAAATTGTGGGAGTTGATAAAGCTCAATCTTATGTTTTTGTTTTTCAATATACCGGCATTAATTTTAGTGTATTTTTTGTTTACATTGTTTTTTAGTTCCATGCAAAGTTCTTTAGCGGAAGATGAAACTTTCTTAAGTCTTGTACTGTTTACTTCTTTCAGCTCCATATTTTTAAGTATACCGGTTATTACAACGGGACCTTCCCAAGCTGGTTTCACTTTTGTTTTACGAAACTATTCAAGACGGGAGCATGTTTTTTTAATGTCGGATTTTAAAGAGAATATCGGGAAAAATTTCAAACAAGCCCTGGTAATATCCTTGATTGACTTTTTGGTGGTTCTTTTTATGCTTGTGGATATTTATATTTGCCTCAATTTAGGAATAAACAGTTTTGTTGTAAATTTGATTGTATATGTTTTGATATTTGTTCTAATTTTGTTTTTAATGATGCATATATATATTTATCCCATGCTTGTGACCTTTAGTCTTTCGGTAAAGCATATTTATAAAAATGCTTTGATTTTTGCAATAATTAAGTTTCTTCCAAATCTTGGGATTTTATTATTGTGTTTTATACTTTCCGCACTGCCTTTTCTGTTATATCTTCCTGCGGGGCTGATATTGTTTCCCTTAATCACATTGAGCACTGTGGGATTTATAACAAACTTTTATGCTTATCCGACTTTGGAAAAATATATGATCAAAAAAGAATAGGATATATATACTGCCTAGTGCTGTACATTTCTTGACTTGAAAAGCGAAAGACAATGAGAGGATGAAAGTAGGCAAAAGAACGAGGAATTGTCGGGGAGGTTGTTTTATTGTGTCTATATCTATAAAAGATTTTGGATATGGAAATAAAAAGTGGGTGGGAACCTGGGCTACCGCATTGCAGTTGGTTGAAGAGCATAACATGCCTCCTACTCCCGGTCTTTCAAACAATACTTTTCGTCAGTTAGTACGGGTGTCATTAGGCGGAAATCAATTAAGAGTAAAATTCTCCAATGAATACGGAACATCAGACCTTGTTATGAATTCGGTGCATCTGGCTGTTTCAGCAGGTGGAGATGCAATAAAACCCGACACCGGAAGAATATTGACCTTTGATGGGAAACAGTCGGTGACAATTCCGGCAGGAGGCACAGTTACATCCGACACTCTTGATTATTGTCTTCCGAAACTTACAGATATGGCTATTACAATTTATTTTGGAAGTACACCGGCTGCTCTGACAGGCCATCCAGGTTCGAGAACAACATCTTACATAGCGACCGGCAATGGGATTGACAGTATAAGTATGCCGACAGCTATAGCCACAGAACATTGGTATGTGATAGCGGGAATCGATGTAACTGCAGATGCTTCATGCTGTGCAGTTGTTGCATTGGGTGACTCGATTACCGATGGAAGGGGTTCCACAACAAATATGCAGAATAGATGGACCGATAATCTTGCAAGACGCTTGCAGGAGAATGCTGCTACAGCGGGAGTCGGAATGCTTAATCTGGGTATAGGAGGCAATACGGTGTTTTCGGGAGGAATAGGGCCTAACGCCGTTGACCGGTTTGAACGGGATGTATTGTCTCAATGCGGTGTTCGATATTTGGTAATATTTGAAGGAGTCAATGACATTGGATTAAGTAATAGCATAAGAGCTGCGGAAGATTTGATAAATGCCTATAAAGAGTTTATAAATAAAGCCCATGCCAACAATATTTTGGTATACGGTGCAACCATTTTACCCTTTGGGGGTTCACAATACGATAACGAGGTTAATGAACAAACAAGGCAGAGAGTAAACGACTGGATAAGAACATCGGGAGAGTTCGACGCTGTGATAGATTTTGATGCAGCTGTGAGAAACTCAAAGGAACCTGCAAAACTTCAGAGCATTTATGACAGCGGTGACCATTTGCATCCAAACGCAGAAGCCTATAAACGGATGGCTGAAATAGTGGAGCTTGAATTATTTACTAGGTGATTTTAAAGATACCGTTTGGTTAATTTTTTTAAAGACTTGCACGATGTTCATATATCGAAACTGACGTGTTCATTGTACTTTTGTACAATTAATCAATAATAAAATAAAAAGTATAAGCCAAATGTAAATAATAAATTAACACATTAAGGGGAATCGGTCATGGACTATAAAATTATTGGGATACGGGAAAATAAAGAATATCTGACAAGAGCTATTGACTACTTCACTGAAAAATGGGGCATCGATAGGAGAATTTATGAAGATTACATGAGTAACAGTGTTACAACACAAAGTCCTTTACCGAGATGGTTCTTAATGCTGCACAATGAAGAAATAATAGGCTGCTATGGCCTGATAACGAATGATTTTATAAGCCGACAGGATTTATATCCATGGCTGTGTGCATTATATGTTGAAGAGGAGTATAGAGGCAAGGGATTGGGGTCTAAACTTTTGGAACATGGAAGGATTGAAGCGGCAAAGCAGGGTTATAAAAAAATATATCTCTGTACCGACCATGTAGGCTATTATGAGAAGTATGGCTGGGTTTACATTGGTAAAGGTTTTCATCCCTGGGGGGAAGAATCTAGGATATATGAGCACGATACAATACAAAAAAATAATGAACATTGTATTATAAGCAAAGCCGATGTAGAAGATTTGGAGGAAATACTCAGGCTTCAAAAGCTTGCTTATCAATCGGAGGCCGCCATTTACGGTGATAACAATATACCGCCGCTAGTACAGACTTTTGAGGAGCTTGTGGCGGAAGCAAGTTATTCAGTTGTTTTAAAATATATTGAGGATGATAAAATAGTGGGTTCTGTAAGAGCTTATAAAAAGGATGGGACTTGCCATATAGGCAAGTTAATTGTACATCCCGGTTATCAAAATAAAGGAATTGGGAAAAAACTAATGGCTGCAATAGAAAATCAATTTCAGGGCCTACGGTACGAACTTTTTACGGGACATCTCAGTGAAAAGAATCTCAAGTTATACAAAAAGTTAGGCTATCGTGAATTTAAGACAGAAAAAATTAAAGACGGGTTAAGTTTAATTTATTTGGAAAAGTAAAACGCTATAGCATAGATTAACATGCAAAAAATCAAAGGCTGTGGTATAATATTTTCCATCAATTTCACAAATCATGAAAGGAATTAATATGGAGAATATAACACAGAAATTGGTTTTTAGAACAGTTATTTTTGTGGGTGCTGTTTTACTGATAATATTAAATTTTTCCGCAGTCATTGAAATGATCAAAAACGTATATAGGGTTATTTTTCCTCTTCTGCTTGGAGCGGGTATTGCCTATGTTCTGAATTTGCTGGTCTCACAATATGAGAAGTTTTATTTTCCGAAGAGTAAAAAAAAGATAGTCAAAATGTCTCGCAGAGCGGTTTGCATATTTATGTCCATTGTAACTATTTTGATTTTTGTGTTGTTTTTCCTGCTGATACTTATTCCTCAGGTTAATCAATTTATTAATTTGCTAATGGAGAGGTTTCCCAAAGTATATGAAACTGTTGTTGTATGGATAAACCAATATGCGGACCAGCTTCCGGTTTTGCAGGAAAAATTAAAGGAACTGAATATGAACGGAAACACTGCTTTGGAAAAAGCTTCAAAAATATTGACCAGTTGGGCGGGAGGTACCGCATCTATAGTAGGGACCATATTTGGCGGAATAATGAATTTCATTTTAGCAGTGTTTTTTTCCATATATATACTAGTCAGCAAGGAAGACCTTAAACATAAGTTTTGCAAACTGTTAAATTCCTTTGTAAAGAGGGATAAAAGAGAAAAGATTTATAATGTTTTACAAGTTGCCAATGAATCTTTCTCGAATTATATTGCGGGACAGTGTAAAGAAGCCGTAATTATTGGTGTATTGTGTACTTTGGGTATGTGGATTTTTCGTTTTCCCTATGCAACCACAATAGGTTCGGTAATTGGGCTAACTGCACTTATTCCGTTAATTGGTGCATACATCGGTGCTATTGTGGGATTTTTGCTAATTGTGACTGTTGATCCTGTAAAAGCTCTTTTGTTTATCATATTTATCGTTGTTTTGCAGCAGCTCGAAGGAAATTTAATTTATCCCAAAGTGGTGGGGGAGAGTGTTGGGCTTCCGGGTATTTGGGTGTTTGCTGCAATTACTGTCGGCGGCGGATTATTGGGAATACCGGGAGTGTTGTTTGGAGTGCCGATTTTTGCAACATTTTACAAATTGCTCGGTCAAGCGGTGAATGAGCGGCAGAAATTGAAAGAAATTAAGTGATGTTTGATAAAAGTATTGAGATACTTGATTAAACTGTTTTGAGAGGGGAATTGATTAATGGATAAAAAAAATAGACCTATCGGAAGAGAAAAGCATATTGGCACCGACACCGGAAGTGTTCAAAGACGCGGTGACGGACTTGGTAGCAGACCTGTGGGGAATTCAAGCGGTTATTCCGACAGAAAAAGTCATTCATCCGGAGGATTTGGGAGAACAAGAGAAACAAGGAAAACATGGAAAACAAGAAATTACTACGATGGGAGGTATTATGGCACAGGAAGAGAGGGAGGAATTTCCAATTTTATAATATCTTTGATTGTTCTGGCGGTTTTGCTTTACTTTGGATATAACTATTTCAACAATACATCCGACGAGGACTACAATACTTCGTTTAATTTGTTTCATAACTATTCTTATTCACCTCTACCAACTTACTATTCCGGTACATTCGACAAAGGGGAATATCCGGTTAATACTTCTGTTTCCAGTCTTGCTCGGGAAAAGCGTACAGTGTTGAAGGGAAATGGGGAAGATACTGCAACAATAATGATATATATGTGCGGCACCGATCTTGAGTCTAGAAGCAGTATGGCCACTTATGACCTTCAAGAGATTATAAAGGCAAAGATAGCCGATAATGTCAATATTATTGTTGAAACGGGCGGGACATTAAAATGGCAGAATAATTTTATAGACAGTAATACCAATCAGAGGTTTAAAGCGACAAAAGACGGCTTTATACCGCTAGAAAACAATCTTGGAAAAAAGTCCATGGTTAAGCCTGATACACTCGCAGACTTTATCAAGTATTGCAAGGAAAACTACCCGGCGGACAGATATTCGCTTATTTTGTGGGATCATGGCGGCGGTTCCCTTGGCGGATTCGGATATGACCAGCATTTTCCCAACGATGCAATGACTTTGGATGAATTGTCTGTTGCTTTGAAAGAAGGTGGTTGTACCTTTGATTTTATAGGCTTTGATGCGTGTTTGATGGCAACTCTTGAAACAGCAATTGTCATAGAACCTTATGCAGATTATATGATAGCTTCGGAAGAGGTGGAACCCGGTATCGGTTGGTATTATACCGGATGGATAACGGCACTTTCCGAGAATACGTCCATACCGACAGTTGAGCTGGGTAAAAAGTTGATTGACGATTACATAAGGGAAGTTAAATCGAAAACGCCTCGCAGTCAGGCGACTCTCTCCATTATAGATCTTGCAGAGTTAAAGGGAACTGTACCGTCGTCCTTTGAAGCTTTTGCAAGATCAACAAGGGAACTTATCGATTCGGGTAATTATAAAGTGGTTTCGGATGCCCGTTCCGATACCAAGGAGTTTGCCAAATCATCCAAAATAAATCAGATAGATCTTATTCATTTCGCCGAAAATTTAGGTACACAAGAAGGAAAAGCTTTTGCTGCAGCACTTCGTGGGTGTGTTAAGTATAACCGCACATCTTCAAATGTTACAAATGCAAACGGAGTTTCCATCTTTTTTCCGTATAATAACCTCAAAAAGCTTAACTCGATGCTTGATACCTATGAGCAGATAGGATTGGATGACGAATACAGCAATTGCATTAAGAGCTTTGCCAGTGTGGCGGCAGGAGGGCAGATTGTTTCTTCAGGAAGCAATAACATGCTTGAAATTTTGTTGAACGGTCTTACGGGAGAGGAACAAAATCAGTCTTCCGGCTCTGTTTCCATAGAGAGCTTGCTGAACGAATTTTTATCCGGAGGAGATTATAGCAGTATTACAGGTCTTGCAGGAAATGCATTGGGATGGCTAGATGTCGATCTTATGAAAGCCTCTATAGACTTTTATAAAGATAACAGAATTAATGCATCAGATTTGAAAATAACAACAAAGAACGGACAAAAAGTTCTTGCACTTTCGGAAAAGCAGTGGGAACTTGTCCAGAATTTAGAGCTCAATGTTTTCATAGATGACGGATCGGGATTTATAGACCTTGGTCTTGATAATGTATTTGAATATAATAACGATGGAGATCTCATAATGGAATTTGACGGTACATGGCTTGCACTGAACGGTAATATTGTAAGCTACTATATGATAAGTGAGGATCGCTATGGAAATAACTATTCGATAAAAGGGCGTGTGCCTGCGTTATTAAACGGTCAGCTTGTAGATATTATAATTTTGTTTGATAATCAAAACCCTAGAGGCATGGTTTTAGGGGCTCAGATAAAATATGATGCCGAAAAGGAGACAGAAAATTTGGCTAAAGGGCTTATAGATATCAAAGCCGGTGACAAAATCGATTTCCTATGCGATTATTACACTTATTCCGGTAAATATATAGATACCTATTATCTTGGAGAGCAATACACCGCTACGGGAAGCTGGAAAATTGAAAATCTGTCGTTGGGAAATGTAAAATATAAGATGACTTATCGCATAACCGATATTTATAACAATAAGTTCTGGACACCTTCTATTTCTAATTAGGTTTAGGTATTATCCTATTAAATTTTTATCATATATCAAAGCTCCTATCTGAAGTGTTTCAGAGGAGTTTTTTTATTGTGGAAATTGAATCAAAATTGGGAAATATGTATATTTATTGTATATGTTTAATAAATTTATAAAGTGCTTATAAAATTTGGAAGTTTTTTACCGTTAGTTCAGACTCATAATCTATTCTAGAAAGGAGGAACATGTCCTTTTGAAAACAAGGACCATACAAGCATATGAATTAATTGCAGCGAACTTCCGAGAAATGATTAGGGTTATAGGCAAGGTTGGTAGAGAAATCGGTAAGGGTGTTTTTAAAAAGGGGAATTCCGATGGGATTGAATTAACAGGGTATTTTAACAGAGAAAATATTCTTTTTATATACAATATGACAAGAGAGGTAACGGAATGATACAAAGGATTGCTTTAAACCCTGTTACAAGAATAAGAGGCTTTATGGAGGTTGAAACTACAATTGACAATAATAGAGTGGTAAATGCAAAGTCAAAGGGATTGCTTTTCCAAGGTGGTAAAAAAATACTCAGCAACAGGAATCCATTTGATGTGGTTTACTCTACTCAGGACATATGTCAAATTTGTTCAACTGCACATTATGTAGCATCATCCGTTGCATTGGAAAATGCAATTGGTGTTGCTCCGTCCCAACAGGAAAGATACTTTAGGGATATCCTTCAAGGTTGTGATTTTCTTCAAAACCATATCCGGCATTTTTATCAATACACCATGACTGATTTTGTAAAGCTACCTGAAAATTTCTCGTTTTGTGAAGCAGAGCATAAAGATTTCAGACTTCCGGAGGATAAAAATAGTGAAATAGCTGAGCACTATTTTGAGTCGTTGAATATTATCAGAAGTATACAAGAAATATTAGTTCTGCTAGAAGGAAAAGCATCAAATAGTTACAGAGTTTCAATAGGCAGTATTGTTGCTAATATCGCGATGGATAAGATCATTGCCATAAAGTATTTCCTGCATAAAATCAGGCAATTCATAGCGGAAAGGATGATACCCGACGTATTTACAATTGCACAGTATTATAGCGATTATTATAAAATAGGCAGAGGTTGTTGCAATTTTCTCAGTTACGGTTGTTTTTGCGGCTATAAGGAATTTGGAACACTCTATGTGAATCCCGGGGCATACATTAAGGGAAAAGAAACATCCTTCGATTCGGCAAAAATAACTGAGGAAACCGACTACTCCAGTTATATCGATAAAAAGGAATACTATAAGGCAAGGGCTGCAACTTCTGGTGAAGAATCGGGAAATAGCATAGAATACCTGTGGATCAAGACTCCGAGATATAACGGTTTATCTTGCGAAGTAGGACCGCTTGCACGGCAATGGCTTAGCGGAGATTATAGAAACGGGACATCAACAATGGACAGAATAATTGCCAGGGTTTTGGAAGCTAAAAAGATAGTTGAAATTATTGAGGTTCTCATTGAAAATTTGAACCCTAAGGGGACTTGCAGGAAAGAATATGTTATTCCTTTTCATTCGGAAGGAGCAGGGTACATAGACACAGCAAAAGGAGCACTGAGCCATTGGATTAAGATAGATAACGGTAATATAAGTTTTTACCGCATTATTACTCCGTCAGCATGGAATCTTTCGACACGGATCAATAATGGGATGATGGGGACTGCTGAACAAGCATTGGTTGGAACTTCAATACAGAATATCGAAAATCCTGTTGAGTTGGGAAGGATTATTCGATCCTTTGATCCTTGTGTGTCATGTACAACCCATGTGTATTCACAGGGGGAATGTGTAAAAACAATAAAAGTAATACCTTAACGCCTGTTGGAATACTGGAGATTTTAAAATATTTGATTTTAGCACAATAGACCCTATTTATTTGCTTTTTATTCAGTTAAGTGAATTACTGACAAAATAGTGGAAATAATTCATATTGAAAGAAATTTATTTTTATTCCAAGTATGGAAAAAGATGAAAAGAGTGCTTTGTAATTGGCTAATACAAGATAGTCTTTTCAATATGAAAAATAAAAAGCAAATGGAGGGTTATTGTGGCTAAAAGCAAGAATAAACTAAGAGTTATACCTCTTGGCGGATTAGGAGAGATAGGAAAAAACATTACTGTATTTGAATACGGAAATGACATTTTTATAGTTGACTGCGGTTCATCATTTCCGGATGATGACATGTTGGGTATAGACCTTGTGCTACCTGATATAACGTATCTTAGCAAAAACAAGGAACGGGTAAGGGGAATTATTATTACCCACGGTCATGAGGATCATATCGGTGGGCTTCCCTATATACTCAAAGAAATTAATGTACCGGTCTTTGGAAGTAGACTTGCTCTGGGACTATTAGAGTATAAACTGGAAGAACACGGCATACTGTCAAGAAGTAAGCTAGTGCCGGTAAAACCTGGACAGACTATTGAACTGGGAGCTTTCAAAATTGAGTTTATAAATTCAACACACAGTATAGTCGATACCATGGCATTGGCTATTTATACTCCCGTTGGCACTGTTGTACATACATCGGATTTCAAAGTCGACCACACACCTATTTCGGGGCAACCCATTGATCTTCCTCGTTTTGCAGAGCTTGGAAGAGAGGGTGTTTTGCTTCTTATGTGCGACAGCACAAATGTTGAACGTCCCGGATATACAATGTCGGAAAGAACTGTGGGTGAGACTTTTAATGAATTGTTTCGCAATGCAACGGGCAGAATTCTAATTGCAACCTTTGCCTCTAATATCCATAGAATCCAGCAAATAATACATGCAGCTGTCAAATATGACAGAAAAATTGCCCTATGCGGCAGAAGCATGGTTAATGTCTGTAATAAGGCAATGGAACTCGGATATTTGACCATACCGCAAGATATACTTATCGATATTGAGGATGCCAGGGATTATGACGGTGAAAAGCTGGTTATTATTACTACCGGAAGTCAGGGCGAACCCATGTCTGCTCTATCTAGAATTGCGGCAGGAGATCATAGGCTGGTTGATATTGTACCTGGGGATTTGGTTATAATTTCTGCCACACCTATTCCCGGAAATGAAAAATCTGTGTCCTATGTCGTAAATGAACTTTTTAAAAAGGGTGCAGAGGTGATATATGAATCCCTTGCAGAGGTTCATGTTTCCGGTCATGCCTGCCGGGAAGAGCTCAAATTGATACATAGATTGGTAAATCCACAGTATTTTATGCCTGTGCATGGAGAATATCGTCACTTGAAAAAGCATGCCGACCTTGCAAGAAGCCTCGGAATGGATTCGGATAGGACTTTAATCATGGAAATAGGACAGGTACTTGAGATAGATAGTTTCGGTGTCGAATTAAGCGAAAGAGTTCCCGCCGGCAAGGTACTTGTTGACGGACTCAGTATAGGGGATGTGGGCAACGTAGTACTGCGGGACAGAAAACATCTTGCTGAAGATGGCATGATAATTGCCATTGCAACAATTCATAGGGAAACCGGTGCCGTTATTAATGGTCCGGATGTTTTGACAAGAGGTTTTGTGTATGAAAAAGAGTCGGAAGAATTTATTGAGGAAGTAAAACAGGTATGCTTGGAAACAGTACAAAAAAGCAGTAATAGAAATTTACATACCAAAAAGAACAGAATCAAAGAGGCAATTCGAGATTATGTGTATCAAAAGACTAAACGTACACCTATGATAATACCTGTAATAGTGGAAATTTAAAATGTACATTTCACTATTTGTTGAAAAGTCTATAATGGACTTTAAGAAGGCACTGACAATAAAAACAGTGCTTTCTTTATATGCCTGTAAGTTCAATGAGTTCAAAGAAATCTGCCAAAGTTTCATACCATTTCACTATCGACAGAAATGTAAATATGATAGTACAATATATGATATCAATGAGCCGTAATGAGTGTATTCGGAGGAAAATGGAAATGAATTTTACAACGAAAAAGATAATATTATTCGATCTTGACGGAACAATTACCGAGTCCGGTGAGGGAATAGTAAATTCCATAGAATATGCTTTAAAAGCCTACGGAATAACCGGTTACAACAGGTCAGACTTATACAGGCATCTCGGTCCTCCTCTAATAGATACTTTTAAAAAGGAATTTGGATTTGACGAAATTAAGGCTTTTGAGGCAGTAGAAAAATTCAGGGAGTATTTTCGGGAAATCGGTATATATGAAAATAAATTATATAACGGTATCGAATTGCTGCTGAAAAGAATTACGGATAGCGGGATGAAAATCATACTTGCAACATCAAAGGCAGAGGTGTTTGCAGTAAGGATATTGGAGCATTTTAAGATAATAAACTATTTTAATGTTGTTGCGGGGAGCGAGTTGGATGGAAGCCGCCTTAGAAAGGGTGAGGTTATCCGGTACGCATTAAGCAAGGCTGGGATTACTGATTTGGACAGTGCGGTAATGGTTGGAGACCGTAAGGAAGATATCCTTGGTGCAAAGGAAGTAGGCATGGATTCAATAGGTGTTTTGTATGGATATGGAACCTTAGAGGAACTTGAAAATGCAGGGGCTTCAATCATTGTGGAAACAGTGGAGGAGCTTGGAAAAACACTTTTGGGTTAATTGTTTTTCTTTATAAAAGCGATGTGTTATTGAATTATGTAAATTATTCACGAAAATTATTCAACCATATACAATAAATTTACTGTTATTTGCTTTTTTCTTTATCTTATTGAAAAATTGTCGTTACTGATATATCATTTATTCTGTACGTTTTTTAATACAATAAAATGTATGTTGGAAGCGATAAGCTTCATAACATAAGTATTTTCATAGGAGTGATTAAATGAGCCAAAATTCAAAAGTTGTTAAAACACCAAATCGTGTGTTGCCTTTGATCGCAGGTGTCTTGATCCAGATGTGCTGCGGTACAGCTTATATCTGGGGGATATTTCAGTCTTATCTGATTATTACAAACAGTACTCCCAATGCACTTTTCAACTGGTCACCAACTTATGGAACACTAGCATATGCACTGCTATTGAGTATGCTTACTGTAGGTAGTATTACCGGAGGAAAAAGTCAGCAATCCGGAAAAATTCAACCGAAAACCATTATTGTTATCGGTGGATTGGTAATGGGAGTCGGATTCCTACTTGCTCAATGTATAACTAATTCCACACCTTGGCTTCTTTGGCTCTCATATGGAATTATGGGCGGAATTGGTATGGGTATGGTTTATACAACTACTATTGCTGTTTGCCAAAAATGGTATCCGGATCGTAGAGGTATGGTAACCGGTATTATAGTTTCGGCACTGGGTGCAGGTACTGTTATATTTACACAATTATCGGAAATAGTAATACCGAGTATTGGAGTATTAAGGACTTTTGGACTTCTAGGTGTTGTTTTTATAGTAATTTGTACATTAGGTTCCTTTTTTATAAAGAATCCGCCGGAAGACTTCAAACCGGCCGGTTGGAATCCTCCAGTTCCTAAAGATGGGGTAGTGGCTAAGAATTATTTGCCTAAAGAAGCTTTAAAAACCCCACAGCTTTATCTAACAGCTGCAGCACTTATGTTTGCTTCCACTGCAGGCTCAATGGTAATTCCTATGGCAAAAGTATTCGGGTTATCAAACGGTTTGTCGGAGTCTGTTGCCGCAGCAGGGGTTCTTATTATTGGTGCTTGTAACTCTTTGGGAAGATTTGCATGGGGATATGTATCCGATAAAATCGGTAGAAAAAACACTCTCATAGTTCTTCTGGTTTTAGCGGCAGCTTCAATAATAGCTTTGTCATTTGTTCCAAGTAGCTTGATTCTCTTTATGTTTGTTCTGGTTGGTTTCTCCTATGGTGGATTCCTTGGAGTATTCCCATCACTTACAGCAGACTTTTACGGAACCAAGTATGTTGCAACCATATATGGAATTGTACTTGCCGGATTTGGAGCAGGTGCAGTCGTGTCAGCGTTTATCGTAGGTGAGCTGAGCAAAGTAAAGGCTTTCTCGACAGCATTTGCGATAGCAGCGGTTGCTGCAGCAATAGCGTTTGTTATAGTTGTATTCCTCAAAGCACCTAAAGAAAAAGCAAATTAATTTTATACAAATTAGTCATACAAATAAGGTCTGATTTCCGAATAATATCGGAGTCAGATCTTATTGTATTTATGAATACCACCTGCTATGCAGGTGGTTCAAAAAGCTTATAGCTATGAGTAGATAAAAATACCTCCATTTGCTAAAATAGAGCAGGTTTGGCCAACCGCATAAAAAGCAAAA
>Ga0134093_1000432_pt1 | contig 51527 bp, 59 predicted proteins | sample 4_1taG_FD_94452 | JGI IMG/M metagenome (GOLD analysis project Ga0134093, IMG submission 94452) | Switchgrass degrading microbial communities from high solid loading bioreactors in New Hampshire, USA - 4_13_20_68_A1 metaG | ecosystem: Engineered > Bioreactor > Semi-continuous > Anaerobic >...
CCTGCTCTCCGGTGTCGCCCTCTCAACGCTTCTGTCGGCACTCCTCTCCTTCCTCATGTATACCGCAGGGCAGAGCCTGCACCAGATTATGTTCTGGCTGATGGGAGGGTTCTGGAACATATCGTGGAACGACGTCTTCGCCGCCCTCCCTATCCTGATCGGGGTTGCAGGGATCTATCTCTTCGCACGCGACCTCAATATCCTCGCCTTAAACGAAGAGGACGCGACCCATCTTGGGGTGAACGTCGAGCGTGTGAAACGGATCCTCCTCGCACTGAGCGCGTTCCTGGCGGGCATTGCCGTCTCGATCGCCGGATCGATCGGGTTTGTCGGCCTCATTACCCCGCACGTTATGCGGCTGATCGTCGGGCCCGACCACCGCGTTCTCTTCCCTGCAGCCGCGCTCGCAGGAGCCATCCTCCTCGTATGGGCAGATACGCTCACAAGAACCTTCACGAGCGACATGCCTGTTGGCATTATAACCGCCTGCTTCGGCGCACCGTTCTTCATATACCTCCTCCGGAGCCGGATGAAAGCATGAAACCGATTGAGATCATCGATATCGACGTCTCCTACGGCGCCAAAAAGATCCTCGAAGCGATCACGTTCAACGCAGACGCAAGTGAGATCCTCGGTATCGTCGGGCCGAACGGATCGGGGAAGACGACGCTCCTGAAAGCGATGAGCCGGGTTGTCGCCCGGGATAACGGAGATATCCGGCTTGAGGGACGGGATCTTGACTCATTCGAGCATCGTGAACTTGCGCGCAGGGTTGCGGTCGTTCCGCAGGATATCTCAATCGGCTTCGATTATTCTGTGCGCGACGTCGTCATGATGGGCAGGCACCCCTACATCGGAAGGTTCGCCTCCGAGACGGCCCAGGATATGGAGATCTGCGATCGCGCCATGCGCCTTGCGAACGTCGCACATCTCGCCGGGACCTCGGTGCGTGACATCAGCGGCGGGGAGCGCCAGCGCGTGCTCATAGCACGGGCGCTCGCACAGGAGCCGAAGATCCTGCTCCTCGACGAAGCAACCTCGAACCTCGACGTCAGCCACCAGGTCGAGATCCTCAACATCATCCGGGATCTTGCGGAGGAGATCACGGTCGTAAGCGTCTTTCACGACTTAAACCTTGCCGCACACTACTGCGATCGGCTCCTGCTCCTCAAAGATCGGAGGGTCTACGCCCTGGGAACGCCCTCCGAAGTCCTGACCCGTGAGAAGATCCGCGAGGTCTTCGGGATGGAGGTGCTCGTCAAATCGCACCCGCTGACGGGGAGACCATACGTCCTGCCGGTGTATATGCACCAGTCGGGTTCGGGGGGGAACCGACGGGTGCACGTAGTCTGCGGCGGGGGGACGGGCTCCGATATCCTCCACCTCCTCCATACTGCGGGTTTCGCGGTCACCTGCGGTATCTTAAACGTCCTCGACACGGACTACGGGACGGCCATGCACCTCGGTATACCCTGCGTCGCAGAACCCCCGTTTCACAATATCACCCCGAAATCACTCGCGGGCCTCCGGGAGTGCCTTGACGGCGCAGATACCGTCATCGTTACGGCAATGCCGATCGGCAAGGGGAACCTCGACAACCTCCAGGTGCTGCTCGACTATCCCAAAAAGCCCATAATCTTCTACGCAAGAGACCACACCGCCCGGATGGAAGACTTCACCGGAGGCGAAGCCTGGGCGGTGCTGACAAACCTTGAGGCGCGCGGGGCGCACCGAATCGAAGGGGCGGCGGAACTTCTTGCCTATCTCTCGCGGGACGGGTCCGGGTGCGATCGCACCCCCTAACGCCAAGCACGGTGAAATGCACAGGATCGTTTGGGAAGGGGAATGAGAGGCCTATGACAAGTAAGCGCCTTTATGCCGCACCGTGAATCCGATTTGTAAATAATGACTTCAACGCAACTATACTATAGTTATGCAAACCAAGCGCCTGTTACTCATCGTTACATCGCTCATCGTGCTGCTCCTGCTTGCCGGGACGGTCGGTGCGACACCCACAGACGACGGCGAACGATCCATAACGGTGATCGACGACTCCGGGAAGACCGTCCTCATCCAGGGAGAACCGCAGAGAATCGTCTCGCTCGCGCCTTCCAACACCGAGATCCTGTATGCCCTCGGGCTTGAAGACCGCATCGTCGCCGTCACCGAACGCTGCGACTATCCCCCGGCAACAGCAGATAAACCGAAGGTAGGCGGTTTCAGCACCGTCAATATCGAGAAGGTGATCGCTATGGAGCCCGACCTGATCTTCGCCGCGCCCGCCAACACCGACGAAGTCATTGACCGCCTGCGATCGCTCGGGATGACCGTCGTCACCCTCGACCCGCAGACGATCGACGGCGTCCTGCACGACATCGAACTTGCCGGACGGGCGACCGGGCAGGAAGAGCAGGCATCCGTGCTCATCAGGGAACTTCAGCAGCGTATAAGGGCTGTCACCGAGAACCCGGCCGAGAGCCCGGCCGACCATCCGTCCGTCGCCCACGTCATCTGGTACGACCCACTCTGGGTCAGCGGCCGGGGGACGTTCCAGAACGAGGTGATTACGCTGGCCGGAGGAATCAATGCGTTCGGTTCCATCGAGGAGTGGGGAATCGTCAGTCTTGAAGAGTTCATCGTTACGGATCCGGATTATATCCTCGTCAGTTCCGGCACCGGCATGAGCAAGGAGGGGTACGACGTAATCTACGACTACTTCATGAACGAACCCCGGATGCAGAATCTGAAAGCGGTCAAGAACGGTCATGTCTACGTTGTCGACGCCGACACCGTCAGCCGGGGGGGACCACGGATCGTGGATGCGCTTGAAGAGGTGGCAAGAGACCTCCGCCCGGATCTCTTTGATGAGCCCGCTCCGAAAGCGATCCCTGCAACCCAGGCGCCTGGATTCGGTCTGATTCCACTCGTCTGTGCGCTTTTCATCGTCCTCCGGCTCAGAGCAAAGAGATAGGGCCAGGAAGGTATACACACCAGATGCCGTATCCAGGGGTAATAACTCTTGAGTGACTGGAACTCGGGCTTCATGCCGCCGCGAGAGATAATTGGCTGCTCGACCTGCTGCCTGATGGACCGGCCACTCGAGGAGGCGCTCGGCCTCATTGCCGGCCGTACGGGCCTTGCGGAGATCCTCTCCGATGGTCCCCATAACCTCTTTCGGTCTGAAGTGGTCTGTCATTCGTTCGATCTCCGCTACACCGTCCATGCACCGGTAGCCGATATCAACATCGCGTCGGAGAACGAACACCTTCGAAGAGCGGCCATCAGAGTGATTGCAGACCTCACTGGAATATGCGATAGGATCGGCGCCGAACGGCTGGTCGTTCACCCGGGACACATCTGGGGAGAAGAGATGCGCGGGTCCGCGCAGGCTGCTCTCGACCGATCGCTTGAAGACCTCGCCGCAGTTCAGCAAGAGGTGAACGTCCGGTTCGCCGTCGAGAATATGGGAGCGTGGGAGGTCTGTTTCTTCCGGGAGCCGGGGTTCCTCGACCGCCTTGCGGACCTCGGTCTTGGGTTCGCCCTCGACGTGGGGCATGCCCACACAAACGGCAACCTGGAAGAGTTTCTGGAGCGAGGAGGAGCAATTCATGTCCACCTGCATGATAACTGCGGCAATCGGGACGACCACCTGGCATGCGGGGAGGGGAAGATCGATTTTTGGCGTGTAATCGCGGCCCTCCCCCGCAACGTCACGATGATCGTCGAGCCGACCCGGTTTAACCAGTTTGAGAAGAGTCTCGAACACCTAAAGCATTACAGTTCCTTCCCGATCAGCCGTTCCACCGCCGCGCGGAACCCGCGAAACGCTCCCGAGACCTCAGGGCCTTCTGAGCCCGGATAGGCGTTCGCGCCCCGCACGACGGTGCCGTGCCCGTCCATATCCAGCCTCAGGTGCCAGTACGTGACGTCGCAGCAGGAGTGAGCGGAGAGATACTCCGGCTCCCATTCCCAGACGCCGAGCCGGTCGACGGTTTCCCGGAACTGCGCCCACTCCTCCGGAGCCGGCGATGCCTCCATCACCTCCCCGGAGTAGCCGCCGGCACTTGCCCGCTCGTAGAAGAGCCGGCCTTCTGCGAGCCTGACATAGAGGGACGGCCCGACACTCCCGCCGATGTAGAACTCGAACGCCTTCGGAGGTGCACCGTTGCGCATACCGGGTTTATACGAGCAGCACGGCCAAATATCCTGCGGTTGCCAGGGCCATGCAACAGATACAGGCGACGTCGGCGCGGCCCGGCGAGAGGTTGCGCATCGGCGTCCGCCTGCCGGAGCGGTAGCCCCTGAGATCGATGGTCAGCCCGAGGACCGTGGCTTTCCCGAGAGAGTTTGAGACCAGCGGGATGATGATGGGAAAGAGCCCTCGTATCTTCCCGGCAAGGCCCTTTCCGGGGTTGTAGGCGCGGGCGAGCTGCGCTTCATGGATCCGTTTCCCTTCAAGTTGCAGGCTCGGGATGAACCTGAGGGCTATCAGGAGCATGAGCGTGTAGTCGACGGGCATGCGAAGGCGGTCCATGAGATGGACGAGATCGCGCGGCTGCGTCGATATGACCAGGAGCTGGAAGGCAAAGAGCATCGCCGCAAACCGAAGCGACATCGCAACGGCAAGGTCAACCGCGCCCGCCGTGATCGGAAAGGCCCCCCCGATCACCGGGACTGTGGGTGGGACCAGGTAGCCAAGGATAGCACCGCTTCGGATGGTGAGGACCGTGAGGAGGAGCAGGCTTGCCGCGAGAGAGAGGAGCAGAGGCACCTGGCGAAGAAGGTCGCGGGCGAGTCCGCTTGCTATCGCCACCACCACGACCGCCCCGGCAAGGAGCGCGAGCATCACGAGATCGCTCGTCAGCACCGCAAGGGCCACGACGAGGGCCGCAAAGATCAGTTTGGTGAGTGGGTGGAGGCGGTGAAAGGCGCTCTCCCTGGCGACGTACTGCATAATCTCAGACATGGTTCCTCCATACTGGCACTTTCGCTACCGATGATCCTTCCCTGTTCCATCCGTATGATCCGGTCGGCATACCTCTCTCCAAGACGCAGATCATGCGTCACCATGATGATCGCGCGCCCCTCCTGCCGTAAGCGTTCGAGAATCTCCATGATGCGCGCTGCCTCGCGGGCATCAAGCCCGGTCGTAGGCTCATCGAGCACGATGACCTTCGGCTGCATGGCGATGACGCACGCTATCGCGAGGCGCTGCCGTTCACCCCGTGAGAGCGACCGGGGGTAGTCCGTCCTTCGATGGAGGAGACCGACCTCCCGCAACGCAGCCTCAACCGGCTCATTGTTGCAGTGAGGATCGATATTCCGGACCCCGAAGGCCACTTCGTCCTCAACAGTCTCCGCAAAGAGCATGGTATCGGGGTTCTGAAAGACAAGGCCCACACGCCGCGCGAGATCCGCTATCGGGACGGTTGCCGCATCCAGTCCGTCGACAGAGACGCTGCCTTCGGTTGGGCGAAGCAGCCCGTTGAGATGCTTGATGAGCGTTGTCTTTCCTGAGCCGTTCTCCCCAACCACGGCCACGATCTCACCGGGAGCAACATCGAGATCGATACCTTTGAGGGCTGCAACCCCGTCATAGCGGTGGACGAGATTCCGAATGGATACGATCGCAGGTGCACCATTTTCAGGTGCTGTTACCGACTGGCGGCAAAAGGGGAGCCCATCGTCAGTTAGGTGGTGCAGAAGGGCATCTTGCATCATCTCTGCCAAAGACCCCACTCTTCTGATCGAACCGTCCTCGATGAGGATTATCCGATCCGCAATTTCAGTCAGTTCGTCGAGTTTCTGCTCGACGATGAGCACGGTCGTGCCCTCGTCCGCGAGCCGCCGGAGGAGGGAGGCAACCGCACGGGTCGCTCCAGTATCCAGTTCAGCGGTCGGCTCGTCAAGGATCAGGATCTCCGTCCCGAGAGCAAGGGTTGCTGCGAGGACAACACGCTGCTTTTGCCCACCGGAGAGGGTGTGCGGCGCCCGGTCCGCGAGATCGACGATCCCGGTCGCCTCCATCACGTAGCGGAGCCTCTGCTGCATCTCCTCCCGGGGGATTCCGAGATTCTCTAGACCTGAGGCCACCTCCTCTTCGACGGTCGTAAAGATGAGCTGAGCATCGGCATCGTCAAAGACCACGCCGACGCTCCTCCCGATCTCGCCCATGTTCCGGTAGTCCTGGACGTCTTTACCGAGGATGGTGACTGTCCCCTCGATGATGCCACCGTACTCGTGATGGAGGATGCCGGATGCTGCAAGACAGAGGGTCGTCTTCCCCGCCCCGGTAGGCCCGGTGACGAAGACGATCTCGCCCCGCCGGATATCAAGGTCGATTCCCTTGAGGGCCGGTGTTACGGAGCCCGGGTAGGTATAGGAGACCCCCTGAAGGCCAAGGACTGTCTCCCGCTCGATCTCAGGGCTCATCGACCTGATTCACACTCCGTGTCGGGACCGTCTGCCTGGTCGAACGCATCAATGCCCGCGATGCCGGCACCTCGAGCACCTGGCTAACGACGGCGTTCACCGCTGCAGTGATGAGGACGATCGGAACGGTGACTGCAAGGAACGCACTGACGGTCCCGAACGTCCCAAGCACCGTTGGGGCCACCGCGAGGAGTGCGACAAGGATGAAGGTGAACCCGCTTGCGAGGGTGGCTAGAAGCGTCGTTACGGCCGGAGCGAAGACGATCCGGTCTTTCAGTGCCAGGTAGGCCCCAAGGCAGACGACCGCTCCGATTGGCTCACTGATGAGATTTGCCGGCGGGAAGATCGAGTGGCTGAGAAGGGCACAGATGATACCCGCGACAATGCCGATCCCGAGTGCCTCGCGGAGCGTTGGCAGAGCAAGAATGATAGCAAGGCTATAGAAGGCGATCACAAGGTTCGATACGATGGGACCGGGGATCAGGAGGGACATATACCTGATGATGGCCCCTACGGCAAGGAGTATGCCGACAACTGCAATATATCTCGACTTCATGGTATCAATATACAATATGGCGTTCGACAGCGGTCCGGTTTGAGTGATGAAACGAGTTACGCACGCCAACGTGGCTGAGGGAGCGGCCAGAAGAGCTCCTGCGGGGTGGTCGCAGGGAAGGCAGAGGGGATGGATCTCCCCGACACCATCGGATACATCACAGTACATAGATGTACATTTATGTATATATAATCGACGATCTGTTAAGAGTCACTTCGAACCACCGCCGTGCCGGGCACAACACCTCCATCGCCGCATCATCGATGTCCTGGAAGTCTCAAATCTCCGGAGACGAAGCCAGCGGCTTAAGGGTGACGGTCTCATCCGGTGGCTCCTCTCCAATTATGCGGGGAGAGTGCGCTCAATGCCACCAAGCGCATCGGCAAGCCGCCGGGTGCTTGCCTTCGGCTCGCCGCCCGTAGGGGTGAAGCGTCCTCCGTCAAGGGCGGCGCAGATCGCCCCGATGGCCTCTGGATGCGACCGCCCGTAACCTCCCTCGAGCACGAGGGCAAGGGGCGTGGGACTTTGGTCCACAAGCATCCCCACCAGAACTCCAAAGTCCTCGGGGCGAAGTCGCATTGAGCCAAGCGGGTCATCAAAGAGGGCATCCTGGCCTGCCGATACCACGACCAGATCCGGTTCAAATCGCTCAAGCGCCGGAATGAAGACTTTACGAAAGACTAAAGCGTAATCGGCACCGGTCGAACCCGGTTCAAGCGGGGCATTGATGATATGACCGGCACCCTGCTCATCCGGCCATCCGGTCCCGGGGAAGATTCCCGCCTGATGAACCGAACAGTAGAGCACCTGGCCGGAGGTGTAAAACACCGCCTGTGTCCCGTTCCCGTGATGCACGTCCCAGTCGAGAATTGCCACCCGATCGATCTCACGGAGCGCCCTCTCTACCGCCACGGCGACGTTATTGAAGAGGCAGAACCCCATCGCCCGGTTGGGCTCGGCGTGGTGTCCAGGCGGGCGGACCAGGGCAAACGAGTGTTCACCATCAAGCGCCCGGTTCACTGTAAGGATTGCACCTCCTGCTGCATACAGGGCCGAATCGAACGAACCCTGTGTGACATAGGTGTCGGGGTCGATGTAGCAGGCCCGACGAGGGGGGCACTCCCTGCAGAACGACCGGACGGCTTCGATATGCCGGTGCGTATGCACCAGCGCCAGATCTGCGAGCGTCGCCTGTTTTGGGGTTATGCGGCGAGCGTCCGCCGGTACGCCCAAAAGAGCTGCATCGAGACGTCCCTGCGACTCGGGATGGCCGGGATCGTCATGGGCACGGAAGAGATCGCCCGTTACGATCGAGTATGGCATGACCCGGAGATTGGAGGCACCGATCATGAATCTTGCCCATGGACCCGGGTGTGCATTTATATGGGGAAGCAGTCATGGAAGTCTGCATGGTCCCGTCCAGTATGATCTCCCCGTCTTACATCTATGCCTGCACGCGATTCCGGGTACGGAAGACCACACTCCTTCCTCGTGAAGAATACCTGAGGATCATGCAGATGAGCATACCGGAGATCATCACCCACCTTGGCCGACAGGAGGATTACAGGCAGGATATCGTGAGTCTTGCGCATGAGTTTACCGGTGCGCAACTCATCGAAGAGGCAGTAAACCAGAACCTCTCGCGGTCCTTCCATCACGCCACGGCGATCGCTCCCGGTGACCTGCAGACTCTGACGAGAGAGTATCTTGCCCGGTGGGATATTGCAAACGTCATGGCAATCCTGCGGGGCACGGTCCACAACGTGGATCGACAACAGATCCGCGACCTCCTCATCCCGGCGGGGGAGATCGACGACGCGCACCTCAATCACCTTCTCTCTCCCTTGCATCCTGTAGCGAGGTTATTGATGGGCTTAGAGGCTGGCGGTTCTACCCGGTCCTTGCAGAGCAATACCGGGCCTGCGGAGAGAAAGGTGTCTTTGCCCAGTTTGAGAATGAACTCTACCGCGAATACTATACCAAACTGCTCAATCTCAGCACATCCGGGTGCAGTGGGTGCCAGGAAATGATTGCTTACCTCCGGTTCGAGATTGATATCACCAACATGAGAAACCTCCTCCGGCTCCATTGTGCAGAAGAAGCATGCGACATCACCACCATCGAACGGACTATGATCCCGGGCGGCCGGATCCCCCTAAGCCTCTTGCAGCGACTTTACGGCATTGAGACGGAAGGAGAGTTTCTCAACGTCTTCCTCAAGACCGATATCGCTCCGGTTCTGGCCCAGGCGGTGCGCGAACTCCGGCAGGACCCGGACTTCTCCAGCACTGATGCCGCAGAACTGGTCTGGCAGCGGTGGCACGAGCGCCAGCGGCCGGTTCACGAGATCGAGATGGCCATCACCCGGATCAGACTTCACCAGATGGAGGCCCTCTCCCGGCGTCACCCATTCTCAGTTCTCCCGGTACTTGCCTACCTGGAGCGCAAGAGGTATGAGATTGCAAATCTGAGGGCAATCGCACGAGGCAAGGCATTCGGGCTGCCGGCAGAGCGAATATGGCAGTACATCGTCGTATAGGAGCTCAACCATGCCACCGGACAAGATCCAACCCACCCGGTCCGGCCTTCTGATCGTCAGGCGGCAGTTGGCACTCGCGAAGTGGATACACCGGCTCTTATCGATGAAACTCGACGGTATGATGCTGGAATTAACCAAACTCGCCGAACAGGCTGCCCTGCATCGGAGAGTTCTCGAGAAAAGGTACACCGGGGCCCGTGAGATGGCGGCGGTCGCCACCATGATGGAGGGGGGAACCGGAGTGCTCCTTGCAGCTCTCTCGGTTGAGACCGCCCCGACCTACAAGGCCGGGCGCAAGAATGTCTTTGGAGTGCACCTCCCTGACTTCGAGCCGGTTATGATAAAAAAGACGCTTGAGCAACGGGGCTATGGTCTCCTCGGAACCTCGTCAGTCATCGATGATGCCGCTGATGCCTACGAAGATCTCCTCGAAGCAATCATCACAAGCGCCGAACTCGAAGGCGGGGTCAAACACCTGCTCGACGAGATCGAACGGACCCGGCGGCGGGTGAACGCGCTGGAGTTCAAAGTCATCCCGGAACTTGAAGAGATTCGTCGGCTTATCGAGGACCAGCGCGACGAGATGGAGCGCCAGGAGTGGACGCGGCTCCGCCGTATTAAAAAGATAAAAGCAAAGAGAACAATACCCTAGGAGGTCTCGGTCTCTCGCTTCTTTAGGCACTTGATTGTGGTATCCACAATCGCGCCGAGAGCGTCCACGCCGAAGGTCTCAGACGAGAGGACGATATCGTATACCGAGAGGTCGGCGATATCGATGTTATAGTAGTTCTGGTAGCGAGTTGCTTCCGAACGCTGCCGGTTCTCGGTATAGATCCGAGCCTCTTCTTCGTCCATTCCGTCACGGCCTGCTATCCGCTTTGCCCGGCAGGAGAGGGGTGCAGAAAGCCAGATCCGGAGATCGGCGTTCTCAACCATCCATCCTGAGAGTCGACCCTCGATGATGATATCATCAGTCTCCTCACCAATCTCCTTCTGTCGGGCATCGATCATCTTGTCAATCGAGGGATCGTTCTCCGCAAGCCTGCCGAACTCAGCGAGATCCATGCCGTGCTCCCGGGCGAGCTGGCGAAAGACCTCCCCCGCGGAGATGATCTTAAATCCATATTTTCCGGCCAGGTAACGGGCAAGCGATGTAGTGCCGCTTCCCGGCGGGCCGCTGATAGTGATTCGCATCAGAGCCCTCCGATGTTAAGTGACTTCCTTATCACCTGGCTGATGGTCAGCGAACAGATCATATACCAGAGGATCCAGGCAGGGATAATCCAGAACGCGAAGTCCGAGAGGCCAACCGTTCCAAGGAAGGGCAGAACGATGCCGTTCGTGATGCTGATCTCCGCCCCTCCAGGAGGGAGACGGAAGAGAAGCCAGAAGAAGATCGGAACCGTCAGGATGAGGATGATCGCCATCGGGGTAAACTGCTGTCGGAATAGTTCAAGCTGCTCCTGCATCATCCGCTCCTGCTTCGTCTGAAGTTTCTTGATCTTCTTCTCGTCCCCGGAGAGCTGGGCTTCCCGGAACTCCTTCTGAAATGCTCGCATCTTTGCCTGCGACTCCTGCATCTTCTCGTAATCGATGGTGTACTTCTGGACGAGCGATGAATAGAGACCTGTGATACTGGAGAGGACCAGAATCATGACAAAGAATGGTACGCCGAGGGTATCTATGAAGGGGCCCAGCAGTGCATCCATTATCGCACCGATCGTCACTCGCACCCACTCGATGCTGTACGAGAGGAAGACCAGCATGGTGAAGAGGAGGGCGATCGTCGGGCCGTGCTTCTTCAGGTCTACCATGTCAGGTTACCTCAGCGCACTCACCAGGTCGTCAATGCCCTTCTCAAGCAGGAAGTTCTCGTTTCTGACTATCTTGATGGTGCAGCCGGTGTACATCGCATATGCCGCGCTGATGGCACGGTTAAACTCCTGGTGCTCTGCAATCTCCCGGAACCCCTCCATATCGCGGATCCTCGAGGCATCGCCAAGCCGGCGCGTCAGGATCTGGTCCGGGTCGGTCTCAACAAGCACGATCATATCGGGCATCAGTTCCCGGAGCACCCACTCAGGCAGCCCTGCAAGAAAACCGCCCGGGGTCTTGACGCTGCTGTGGGTGTCGATAATAATGTTCGAATCCCCGCTCATCGCGGCGATCTCGGATGCAGCAGCCTGCTGGAGGCGCTTCTGAACATCTTTTCCAAGCTTGCGCATCTCATCGCGATTCGAGACCAGGTTCTCTTTCATGGCCACTTCGAACATACACGTGCCGAAGTTGACAGCCTTATAGGGGATACCCTCAGCCGCCAGTCTCTCCATCGCACCGTTGATGACGGTGGTCTTCCCAACGCCGGGAACCCCCGTCACGACAACTTTCTTCCCCAAATCTATCACTCCATTAGCATTGGGTTTGCGTGTAAAATAAATCCGCGCCTGAAGAATAATTCCTTTCGGAATCATGTCGGGCGATCGCGGAAGGAATCGCGTGATGACCGGATGACCTGTCCAGGGTTAACCCGTGCTTGAAAAGAGCAATAATTTCAGGAAAACGAACCGGCCCCCAGAGGGGCTTCAAACGATCTTAAAATATCGGGAAAGGTGCGGATGCACCTTTGAACTTACTCTTTCCCGAAGAACCCGCGCATGAACGGGTACATCTCCATGATCTGCTGACTTGCGATCTCCTCGTAGAGGCGGTAGGTGATACTCACCGCAAGCAGCAGTCCAGTTCCTCCGACGGCCCCGATGACACCGAAGAGGTTCGCCACGACCGAGAGGATACCGATGAACGCACCACCGATGATGGTGATCCGCGGGATGTAACGGTCGAGATACTTCTCGAGCACCTGGGCGTTTCGGCGGTATCCGGGGATCTGCATTCCGCTCCTCTGGATCTGCCGGGCGACGTCCTTTGAATCGAGGCCGGCGGTCTTAACCCAGAAGAGCGCGAAGATCGCGCCTCCAACCACCATGACGGTGATATCGATGCCCATACGCAGGAGTATCTCCCAGGGAGCGTGCCCAAGATCGCTGAGCCACCACATCCAGTCTTGAGGGGAGTTGATGGGTGCGATGTACCACATCAGGCCGTTGATCGGCACCTGCCCCTGGAACTCACCAAAGATCGTGATCCCGGCGTTCGAGAGGAACATCCCGATCATCTGGATGTTCGCCTGCAGCACCCGGACAAGGATCATGGGTAGAACGCTCGCATAGATGAGCTTCACCGGGAACCGTGCACGGGCACCGCGGACAGCGCTGTGCGCAAGCGGGATCTCGATGCGGGTCGACTCCACGTAGACGATGACCATGAAGATCACGATCGTCGTGATAAGGGCCAGGATATCCGTGCCGAAGTACTCAAGGAAACTCGCACCCGACGTCCCTATGGCAATCAGTCGCGGGAAGAACCCGATCGGGAAGGGATCGGTGCCCGTCTGCCAGTTCAGGAAACCGTTCACGAGACCTTGCGAGACACCAGCGACGATGAAGAGCCCCACGCCGGAACCAATTCCCCACTTGGTGACGACCTCGTCCATCAGCACCACAAGCAGACCGCCGATGCAGAGCTGGAGGAAGATCAGGAACGAGACCAGAAGCATGTTCCCGCCGAAGATCTGCATTGCCACCGACGGGTCGGGCATCATCATCCCGCTCGCAACCATGGGGAACGCTTCGACGACGATCATCACGAAGATGAGCAACTTCTGCAGGCCCATATACATGACCTGCCCACGTGCTTCACTGGTATCGATCTGTAGGAGTCCAGCACCCTTGAGCAGCTGCAACACAATCGATGCGGTGACGATCGGCCCGATACCAAGATGCAGGAGCGAACCGCTCGCACCGGCAAGCAGGGCACGCCATAGTCCGAATATATCCTGTGACTGTGGAGAAAGTCCAAAGATATCGATATTTGTCAATGTGAAGTAGAGGAGCAAGATTGCAAGCGTCCACATCAGTTTGTTCTTGAAGTGGACATGCCCCTCCGGACCTTTGACTGCAGGCATTGCTGCAAGGATGGGTTCGAATCTATCCAGCAGTTCTCCCATGGTATTTCACCTAAAAAGGATCAGACGGTCACTGCCTGACCGCCCATCTCCTCAATTTTTGCCCGGGCTCGTTCGGAGAACTCCCGTGCAGAGATACTCATCTTGTGAGTGACTTTTCCGCCACCGAGTACCTTATCGATACCGAGTTCGGTGACATCGAGGGCGATGAGATCGCCCTCCTGAGTGGCCAGCCCCTCACGGAGCAGCGCCTCGGCCATCTGATCGATCTCCCCGATGTCAAGAGCGGAGACCGGCACGCTGGTCTTGTTGACAAAACCATGCTTGCCGTTGGATATCTCACCCTTCAGGTAGAAGTGGGAGAAACGGTGGTCACGCTGCCCGGCTCTACCCCGTCCACCCCTGTTGCCGGCGCCACGCCGGTTTTTGTGCGTGCCGCCGCCGCAGGTTCGTGAACCCCTATATTTGGATCTCTTATTTACGGGCATGTATCTCACCTCATCTTATAGAGGAGATCGTTGATCTTGGGGCCGTAGTAACCGAGAGCCCCACCTTGCTGAAAGGTTCGCTTGATTGTTTTATAGCCCTTTCGCGGTGGGTGCAGTCTCAGCACCGGCTTGATCTCCGCAAGATCGCGCAAGTTTATCTCACCCTTGCAGAGGGCTGCCGCAAACTCGTCGATGTTGGCATATGAGGTATGCGCACGGATGTAGTCGTCGGTCAGCCGCTCGTCCCCGGTTAATCGACCCCGGGTGCGCAGGAGGGTGGCCAGAGTCTCCGGCTCCACCTCGCCGTACGCCACGAAGTCCTTCACCTTGCGAATCATGCCAAGATACGCCGGGGTATCAGGCACGAGGACACAGTGGTTGACGTGGTGCAGACGGAGCATCTTTAAGGTGTCCTTGATCTCGCGGTTGGTGTTGACCACACCGCGTACCTGCACTATCGCGTACATCACTCTTTCCCTCCAATCCTGACGATATTCGTCTGTCGGAGTGCCTCAAACGTCGCCTTGGCGTAGTTGATCGTCGTCCGGGTCTGCCCCCGGTTAAAGGCCCAGACATCCTTGATGCCTGCAAGCTGCAGGACCTTCTTCGGGATATCCCCGGTCACAAGACCGATCCCCTGCGGGGCGGGCTTCAGCGTCACACGAACGCTGCCTGCCTTACCGGTCACTTCGATGGGAATCGAGTGGGCAGTCTCGCAACCACATTCCCAGCTCCCGCATCCACGGGAGACCTTGATGAGATTCAATTTCGCGTTTGTTATTGCTTTCTGGATTGCGTTGCCAACCTGGGCATCCTTGCCCTGGCCGAACCCGACATAGCCGTTCCGGTTGCCAACGACCACAACGGTCCGGAACTTCACGCGGCGACCCGAGTCGGTCATCCTCTGGACCATGTTGATGTCCAGCACCTCGTCATCGAGGTCGGGCACGAGGAGGTCGACGATCTGCGGCTCCTTGATCGGTCTGCCGCTTGCGAGCACCTCGTCAATACTGGTGATCTCGCCTGCGGCGACCTTGCGCCCGAGACCGGTGAGCGGAACCCATTCTTCCTGTACGTATGCCATGTCACACCAGCTCCTTCTTGATGGCCTGAGCCACAGCCTCTACATTCTCCACCAGGTCACCCGCACGCTCGGGGGCATACCCGGCAATGTGGGCACCTTTGAGACGATCCTCATCGGGGAGAACCGATTCACCGTGGGGAACGTCGAGACCTGCATCCACTGCTCCCTTAAGGGCAGCAAAGACACGTGCACCCGGTTTCGCCCGGGCAAGCCCGATATCAAGGATTGCCTCATCGTACCCCGCATTCAACGCCTTGACTGCAAACAGCATCCCGGTCAGATAGGCAGCCGGGGTGCACGAAGTCGATCCCTTGTAGCCATACTTGACAAGTTCAGTCGAGTATGCGGCTACCAGGGTGCGGTCTCCCTCAATCTCGGGGACGATCAACTGCACGATGATCTGCCGGTTTGTCTTCCGGACAACCATCCGTGGTGTTCCCGATGACAGGAGCGCCATCCGCTTGTAATAATCTGTCTTGCCCTCATGCCTTCTCCGGAAGGGCACGAAGTATCTTGGGCCAGTTGCCATTATCTCATCCTCCCTGCCATCGCCTCAATCTGAGCCTCAAGGTACGACACACTCCGGAACTGTCCTCCGGAAGCCCGCCGATACATCACGCGATAGAGACTCCGTTCGATTCTGCCTTCGTCGCGCATCTGGCGCAGAACACGGCGCTGTGCACGGATCTTGCGCATCCATGCCTGTTTCTTGGGATTTCGAGCGCCAGCGGCACCCTTTCTCCGTCCGGGTCCTTTCTGGTGACCGTAGGAACGCTTTGCCATCCGTGCACGGGTCCTGCCCCGGCTGTTTCCCTTCACGGGGTGTGCCCGGATCGCACCCTCCGCAATGAGCTCGCGAAGGTCGTTTCGGGAGATAGCAGCCTCAATATCGGCCTGGCGCTCAGGATCGAACCAGACACGATTGACACCGCACTTTAGGATGGCTGCCGCTATGCGCTTCTGGCTTGCGAGATCACTCATTCTCGCTCACCTCTTCTTCGGTCTTAGCGGGTTCTTCGACAGCACGGGTGAGGTCCTTTGCGTTCAGAACTTTGAGCCCCAGTTCCATGGCCCGCTTCTGAATCTCTCCACGCTTCCTGTTACCCACAGATCCGCCGATCCGGACAGCCTGAGTCTCCGGATTCAGCCCGGCAAGTTCTGCAGGCGTAAAAACCCGCACTTCTTCATAGCCGCTCGGGTGCATGCCGCGGACCGCAGCGGGGCTGCCATACCCAGGTCTCGGCAGAGCGCCCTTTGCCTTGATCTGGCGTCTCTGCTTGCTGTGCAGACCACGCGGGCGCCGCCAGACATCTTCCAGTTTTGCTTTTTGCCAAAGCCCCTGCCTCTTAAAGGAGGGCTTGTTGTGCCGGGTACGGACGCGGATCAATCTTCTTGTCTCATCCATCTTCTTCACGCCCTCTCGGTGATGTAAATGCCGTCCTGGAACACCCTGGGGTCCCGCTTGGTGATCTTGGTCGCGTGTTCGATGTTTGCGGCCGTGTTGCCCACCTTCTCTTTATCGATACCGGTGAGAATCACCTCGTCGCTCCCAAGCCGGACAGTAACGCCTTCAACGATCTTTGCTATCCGGGGCTGCTTCTCGCCAAGGAAGTTGTTGATCTCAAGACGATCGCCCTGCAGTTTCAGCTGGATCGGGAAGTGGCTGTAGACCACTTTCATACGATACTCGTAGCCTTCAGTGACCCCCCGGATCATGCTCTTTATCAGGGCCTCAAACGTGCCGCACATTGCAAGGAACCGCTTCTTGTCAGACGTCGTGGAGACGACAACCTCTCTGTCGTCAACCGTGACATCGATCTGCGGGAAACGCATGTTCCGTGCCAACGTGCCCTTCGGTCCCGATACCTTGAGCATGGTGCCTTCGAGTGCAACATCCACACCAGGAGGGATCTCAACCCGTCGTGTAACTCCCATATGCATCTCCTCCCTTCAGTAGACGAATCCCAGCAACTGCCCGCCGATACCCTGGCCGCGAGCCTCCGCATGGGAGATGACTCCTTTTGAGGTTGAGACAATCAGGATACCGAAGTTCTTTGCAGGGAGATACTGCGACTCCCAGTATTCCATATCAGCCATCGCCACCGCGAACCGGGGGGAGATGGCGCCACACTTATTGATCATTCCGGTAAGCTGGACCCGGAACTGGCCGCCGCGGCCGTCGTCAATGAACTCGAAGCCGCCGATAAAGCCGTTTTCCTGCATAACGCGGAGCATTGAGCCGAGGAGTTTGCTGGCGGGTTCGACAATTACCTCACTCTTCCCAGCATCGCTGGCATTCTTGATTGCGCTCATCGCGTCAGCGATTGGATTCAGTCGTGCCATATTCTCGAAACCCCCTAGTTCATCTTCTTAAAGCCCATCTTGCTCGCCCACTCGCGGAAGCACTGGCGGCAGAAGTAGATGCCGTACTTACGTACAAGCCCCTGTTTCCGACCGCAGATGCGGCATTCGTTTGCCCCACGGCCGAACTTCCTCTTATTCTCGCTTACCGAAGGGGCCCCTGATTCTTCTGCCATTCCTTACACCTCCACCTGATAGTGCTCACGCATGAACGCGATGGCTTCCTCTTTATTCACTTTCTGCCTCACCGGCAGTTTCCTGCGCCCGACGCTCCGACGCGCAACTCGCACGCCCTTATACTCGAGCACAATGTTGATGTCCATGCCGTAGATGCCGACCATCGGATCGTACACCATTCCCGGGAAATCGGTGTGCTCCTCGATACCGAAGGAGACGTTGCCGGTCTGGTCAAACTGCGAGGGCGCGAGCCGCCGATCGATGATCTCAAGCGCGGTCTGGATGAACTTCTCGGCATTCTCCCGGCGCAGGGTGACCTTGCACCCGATGGGTGCGCCCTTCCGGATGCCGAACGCCGGCTGAGTCCGCTTTGCGATGGTTCGAACTGGCTTCTGGCCGGTGATCTGCTTCATAATATCCTCGGCCTTGACCAGACGCTCACCGCTCTCACCAACGCCCATGTGCACAACGACTTTGTCAATGTAGATATCCTTCATTGCACTCATGCCGAGGCCTCCAGTTCGGGCGCTATTGCGGAGCGACCGACCATGAAGATATAATCCTCAATGGTCTCAAACCGCTCCCCTGACGAGTCGTCCACGAGGACGACACGGTTCGGGACGGAACTTGCAGTCTTGATGATCTCAACGATCCTGCCAACCTTTCCGGAGTGCTTCCCACCCACAATCATGGCCACATTGCCCTCCGCGAAGGGGAAGTGATCGACGATCCGGAACCGCTCTTCGCCGTCAACCCCGAGGGTCACCACGATAGAGTCTTTTGTCTTGTAGGTGTTGTCGGCGAGTATGTTTGCGCCGTATGCAAGGTTCAACTGGACTTTGCCGCCCTTAATGACGGTCTTATTCCGGATCTTGCAGAGCCGGGTCTTTGCGGACTCTGCCGGGATCTCAACTCCAACCAGGTTGCCCTGCTTGTCGAGCTGTATCCGGTAGTGCTTGTTGAGTCTCGGGATCGAGACGATATCAAAGACACCAAGGCCTATCTGCGGGTCCTTGCAGATTCGCCCATTGACGACGATATCGCGCTGGTGCAGGATCTTCCTGACCTCGCTTGCATTCTGCGCAAGACCAACGTGCTCACGGAGCCAGACCCCAACCGGCAGGGCACCGGCGTTGTGGGGGCCCGGAGCGGTCTTCATGACGAATTTCTGTACTTTCTTCGGGATGTGCCAGGACTCCGGCGCCACCAGTCGCTTAAGATAGGGGGACATTATTCTTCGCCTCCGAGTCTCTCCGCACGGAGTTTGTCTTTCAGATTGAGCTTCGTGATCTGCACGTTCGAGGGATCGATCGGCCGGGGAACCTCAGTTCCATCCGCCTTCGTCACCGTAACACCGTGCACAACCAGCCGGCACGTCTTCATATCTACCGCGTCGACGACGCCCTCTTCACCAGCGAAATCTCCGCGGAGGACTTTCACGGTGTCGCCCTTGACCACACGGACTCTCCGGGTTTTGTGCTTCTCACGGAGTTCGGGGGAGAGCGGTGCGGAGAGGAATCGCCCCCTGGTGTGGTTAGGTGCGTTGTAACGCGCCTTACGCTGTTTTCTCGGTTGTTTACTTGCTATGCGTACCATTTTGTCACCACACCTTACACGATCATCGTCGCCATTGAGGCGATCTTGGGGTACCGCTCTGCGATCTCACGGGGGACAGCACCCTTGATCTCGGTTCCCTTCGGCTCGCCGCGGTCGTTGACCAGCACCATGGCGTTGTCCTCGAACGAGAGACGGATGCCGTTCGCGCGGCGGATCTCTTTCTTCTGCCGGATGACCACAGCTTTTTCGAGCTTCCGCCGCATCTCGGGGGTGCCCTTCTTGACACTCACGGTCGCCATGTCGCCGATGCCCAGGCAGGGCTGCCGCTTCCGGACGCCGTGGTAACCATCGACCGAGACGACCTCAACAAGTCGTGCGCCTGTGTTGTCAGAGCAGACCACCCGGGTGCCGGTGGCGAGGGCGCGTGGAATGGTCGACTGCAGCGCCTTCATTCCTTCATCACCTCAACCACAACGAAGTTCTTGGTCTTTGAAAGCGGTCTGCACTCCGCGATCCGGACCACGTCGCCTACGCTGGGATGCAGACAGGGTGTGCTGTGGGCATGATACCGGGACCTGCGCTTCTCGTACCGCTTGTATTTCTTGACGTAGTGGAGGTACTCACGCTCCACGACGACTGTACCGCTCATACGGTCGCTCACGACTTTGCCGGTAATCACCTGGCCGTGTACCGGCAAAGTGCCGTGAAACGGACAATTTGCGTCCTCACATTCTGTTTCCGGAATGGGGACATCCAACCCAATGTTTCGTGCCATTATTCATCCTCATTTATTTGATCCGCATGCTAATCCGCCGCTCCGGCTGCGCCTCCAGGCTCGATCCGTCTACATCGACGATCGTGCCGTCCGGGAGCCGGATGCGAAAGACACTGGATCGTTTTGGTATCCGCTTCTTCTTCCCCTCGGTCTGGATGATCAGGGTATTCTTGGTCTCATCGATGATGCGGCCAGATACCCCGACATGACCAGGGTTGCTTGCAGAGACGACCAGAACGTTCAGGCCGAGCAACTCGTGCCGCAGAACGTTCTGGGGAGAGATCATGCGTTCCTCCGTGCGTTCTTCTCAGTCTGGATACGCGCGATCGTTCTCTTAATCTCGCGGATCCTCCCGGGGTTCTCAGTGGCACCGCCGGCGCTGACTTTCCCCCGCCCCTGGATCAGTTCAAGGGTGAGCTTCTGCTCCTGCTCGATAAGCTCGGTATCGGAGAGCTGCCTCACTTCTTTTGCGCGAAAGATTGCCATTTATCTCTCCTCCAGGAACTCCTCTTCAAAGATATCCTCGTCGGGTTCTTCATCGAACTCATCCTCGAAGGGAACTTCGCTGACTTCCTCGGGCTTAGGGGCCTCAGGAGCCTTCTTCTGCTGGGGCTCGACAACCTCAAAGGTATCTGGCAGTTTTGCACCCGGCGGAACGATCTTAACCTGGACACCGATGGTCCCGAGTTTCTTGACGGCAATTGCATAGCCCGTCTCGACGATCGTCTCGCTGGGCTCGCCGCTGTGCTTGACGTAACCCTCGGTGAACTTCTGGGTCCGCGCCCGGGCCCCGGTCAGTTTCCCGGAAATGACGACTTCGCAGCCGAGCGCACCGGAATCCATCACGCGACGGATCGTGCTCTGTCCTGCCTTCCGGAAGTACCAACCGCGCTCAAGAGCGTTTGCCAGCCTCTCCGCCATGATCTGGGCGTTGAAGTTGGGGTTCTGGATCTGCTGGACCTCCACCTGCGGGGACTCAACACCATAGGTGGTGGCAAGGTCCTGGGTGAGTTGCCGAACCTGCTTACCGCCCTTTCCGATCACGATACCGGGCTTCTCCGCAAAGATGGTCACCTGGGTACCAAGCGGCGTCCGGGTGATGTCCATGCCGCCGTACCCCGCCCGCTTGAGTTCGTTCGCCAAGAACTTCTCGACGCAGACGTTGCGGACACCGTCCATGATAAACTTCTTCTCGGTCGCCATTACGCCACCTCGCTCACGATGATCTCGATGTTCACGGTCTCCCTGCGCTTCGGGGTGGCGCGGCCCATTGCACGTGGGAAGAACGCCCGAAGGCCACGGCCAGCGTTGGCAGCAACGTGGTCGATCCTGAGTTTCCCGGTATCGAGACCGATATACTCGGCGTTCTTCTCAACGGACTCAAGCAACTTGATGTATGCCTCCGCAGCCTTGACCGGGTACCGCCCTGCGGGCCACTTTGAGAGGCCGCGCTTGTGGGCGACGTTCCGTTTGAACCGCCTGAAGGGAATAGCCTTCTTTAATGCCACCACGTCGGTGAGGTATGCCTTTGCCTCGGTGGTGGTCATGTTCCGGATGAACCTGGCAATCTCAATCGAGTGCTTGGGGGAGACAGGGAGCTCGTTCGCCTTTGCACGAGCGACGTTCTCGCCCACAATCTTTGCAGAGTATTCTGTCCTTGCCATAGCCATCACTTCAGTGGTACGTACTTACTCGACCTGGTCGCACCGATACCAGCGCTGCCGTGGGTAACTTTCTTGCGGGTCAGTGCAAACTCTCCAAGGTAGTGGAAGACCGCCTCAGGCTGGATCTCCACCTTCTGGAACTCCTTACCGTTGTGGACCAGGATAGTCTTGCCGACCATCTCGGGCATGACAACCATGTCACGCAGATGGGTGCGGATGTTTTCGTCCCCCGACCGGATGTCGGAGAGGAGTTTCTCGTGCTCCCTTGAGAGACCGCGGTTAAACTTCCTGCGTGCCCGGGACGGCATGATCGACAGCAGTTCGGTGAGAGCCATCTGCTGCAGATCCTCAATGGAATAGCCGCGATAGGTGAATTCCTCTCGCCGCCGCGGCATTCGCTTCTGTGCTTTCTTTGCCATGCTTCATCCCTCACTTCTTCCACTTGCCGGTTCTCCGGGCGGCAATGTGTCCCACTTTTCTGCCAGGCGAGGTCCCATGGGAGACAGTCTTTGGCCGTCCGCAGTGCTGGTGACCACCGCCACCGAACGGGTGGTCGATGACGTTCATGCAGACACCCTTAACACGGGGCCATCTCTCAGCGGAGGACCTGACGTGGAAGGCTTTCTTTCCTGCCTTGACGAACGGCTTTTCACCCCGTCCGCCGCCAGCAACGATACCGACGGTTGCCATGCAGGCACCGTTGAACCACTTGTTCTTGCCGCTCGGCATCCGAACACCGACACGGCCGTCTTCAGACTTGCCGATGACGAGAGCCTGAACACCGCTCGAGCGGACGAATTTACCGCCGTCGTTGGGCCGAGCTTCGATGTTGCAGACGTACGCACCGACCGGGATCTCCTGGAGCGGAAGGGTGTTTCCGTTCTTCACCTCACCGCCTGGTCCCCAGGAGAGTCCATCCCCTACGCCGAGCCCTTCAGTGGCAAGGACATATACCTTCTCGCCGCTCTCAAGCCTGACAAGGGCGATCGGTGCGTGGCGGGACGGGTCATGCTCGATATCGAGAACCACTCCGGACGTCAGAGCAGTATTCTTCCCCGCATGTCTCAGGTCGGCTTTATACCGGTGCGACGGTGCACGGTACGAAGGGCCGCCTCTACCGCGGCTCTGTGCTATAATTCGATGTGCCATCGTCACTCACCTTACATTATTCCCAGCCGGCTGAGAATCTCTTCAGCCGCTTTCTCATCCGCAAACTTTACAATGGCTTTCTTCTCGCCCTTCATGGTCATCATGGTGCGGACTTCGGCCACTTTCTGCTCGAAGGTCGACTCCAGCTCGCGTTTGATATCCTGCTTGGTGGCGTTCCTCTGCACGATAAACTGGAGTTTGTTCCCGCCTTCGAGCATCATCGTTGCTTTTTCAGTAACGAAGGGATATTTCAGTACCATTTAGAACTCCTCCAGTCTCTTGATTGCAGACTCCGTCCAGATCGTCAGGCGCCCTGCCTGCGTGCCGGGTGCTAAGAGTTCGGCATTGAGCTGGTTGACGGCCACGGCATCGACACCGGCAAGGTTCCGGGCTGCCCGGAGCGGCTCGTTCCCGGTGACGATCAGGATGCTCTTGCGCTGCTTGTAGCGGCGTCCACGCATGGTGCCTCGTCCAGCACGGACCTTCTTGCTCCTCCTTGCACGCTCGACATCGGCATAGAGCCCGAGAGCAGAGAGTGTCGAGATGACGTCGCTGGTCCGGGTGATCTCTTCGAACTTGTCCTCAAGGACCAGTGGAAGTTCGCCCTCAAAGATGTGACCGCGCCCCCGGACAAGGTCCAGGTGTGTGCTGGCCGCGATGGCGGACCTGAGAGCCTTCTGCTTCTCTTTGCGGTTGATATTCTTGATGAGGACCTTTTCGACCTTCGGAGGATGCGCTGCCCGTCCGCCGGTTGCCTGCGGCACCCGGGCCGCCCTGCTGCCGTTCTTCAGGCGGGGGACCTGAGCGACGCCCCGGCCGCTGCCCCAGGACTCTGCGGAGGTGCGTATGCCAGCATAGGGGTTTGTCCCATGCGGCTGGAACCGGGTGCTCTGGAGTGCGAGGACAGCCCGCTTAATCAGGTCGGGCCTGTATTCTTCGTTAAAGATCTCGGGGAGATCGATCTCGTGGCTGATCTCGCCTGTCAGTGTTCGAACCTGTGCCTTCATCGCTGCTCACCCCTGCTTGCTCTGCGTACTGACGAAGTTGATCGTCGGTGCGCTGATGGTCTGCTCATCTTTCCGTATTGCAGGCCGTATCCGGACCAGCCGCTTGCTCGGCCCGGGGACGGAACCCTTGATCAGGACATAGGGCCCACGCACAAGGCCGTAGTGGAGGAATCCACCTGCCGGCGTTATATCGTCGCCGTTGGTGCCGATCTTCAAGATCCGCTTGTTGAACTCGGTGCGCTGCTGGTAGCCCATCTGTCCCATCTGGGGCACCTGCCACCGGACGTGGTGCGGATTCCAGGGGCCGAGGTTCCCGATGTGGCGCTTCTTGCCGCCGCGGGAGTGTTTGCGCTTCCTGACCTGGACACCCCAGCGCTTGACGGGGCCTTCCGTACCCTTACCGGTGGTGACGGCGGTCACATCGACGTACTCGCCGACCTCGAAGTTGCTCGAGATTGTGACCTCTTTTCCGAGAATCTCTGCGGCGTAGGCAATCTGGTCGTCGAGGCTTCCGCCGGCGATCCGCATCTCCATCAGGTCGGGGACCTTCTTCGGGACACCAGTCAGCTCGATTGGCCGGGTGTATGTCAGGGCATAGAGTTCTACGACCTTACCTTCGCCAATTGCATTCCTGATGGCTTCGAGGGCAGCAGCGGTGTCGTGGTTCTTCGGGACGTTAATACGGCGGGACAACTCAGGATCGAGGTCGGTAGCCCAGGCCTCGGTCAATGCGTGCTTCCCGTAGGTGTCCTCGCTGTATGCGCGCACGCCGGCCACCCGCATGGGTGGGACCTCAACCACGGTCACCGGTACCATTATATCCTTGCCTTCGGTGGGGCTGTTTTTACGGTCATCAACCATGATGACGTGCGTCATCCCCACCTTGTACCCTGCAAATCCCTGCACGGTCGGGGCACCCGTGTGCTCAGGCCATGAGCCGTATCGGGGAACCGGACTTTTCGCCCGCTTTCTCGGGCTGTATGCGAGGGATCCTCTGCGTGGTCTGTGTATATTCGGCATGTTTCAATCAACCCTTCGTGCGTTGTAGTGAGATGCATGCGCCGAACCCCGTGCCGGGGTACCCGACACGATGGATTCTTCTGGTGAACCCGTAACTCGGGGCAAGACATCGAACACCCCGGTACGTCTACCGGGGCGTGAAGGGAAACAGTTGATGGAGGCAGTAGATATGAGAGTACAAGAGACATCCGTCTCCGCACAATCCTGTCGCCCACTCCACTGCCGGCCCGGTGTGCACCGGGCACACTCCAGTCGTCGCCAATAGATCCTGATTCTTCGACGCTCCCAGGCAACGTTCTCCTGGAATCGGGCACGCTGCACAGGCGTTGGCCCAGCGTCTCGATCAGATCCAGCTCCTGTCATCCCGTTGTGACGAGCACAACTCCGTATCGACATCGGCCCTCCGGGAGGAGGGTTCGACCTTCGCTTAGACTGATACCCCCTACACCGCCCCGCCGCGCGTATCTGGTCCACAGATATTGCGGAGCCAGAGGGATCCCGGCAATTAGAGGCACATACTGTGCCGGCTGACTTTCAGGATCAGGCGAAGATGTGTAGAGCGGTTTCTTAAACATTACTTAAAATAAGATATAAATCTTGTTATAGAATTCTGCACCGCTCTACGCGAAACGGACATCTACTGTAATTAAAGCGGCAATTCTCTAAACTGAACGTTCGGGGGGGTGAATGAAAGGCTGCCGTCACTCCACAAAGAGGTGCACGGCCGGACAGACTCCCCATAAGGGATCATGGATCCAACACGGCCGCTCCGGCACGAGACCTGCGCGGGTGCAGGGGCGGAAGCTGGATCATCCAAAGTACAGATCGCCGTCGTTGTTGATGTAGATCTCGACGTCTTCGCGGACCTGCCGGCCCCTGAACCGCTCGGGATTCGCGTCCCGGATCCGGTTTATAAGCGAGATCGTGTCATACTTGACCTTCACACCCACCTTCTCGGCCTCAGCATAGATGATCTCAGGGACTTTGAGGAGATCGAGGCCCTTCTGGAGCGTACAGAGGTGCGTGGCGTCGAGGGTGTAGAGGAACTCAAGCGTCTCACGTGCACGCGCGATATTCTCAAGCGCGGCTTTCTCGATGGTGCAGACGTTTGCCTTTGAGGTATGAATAATCTCTGCAATCTGTTGTTGGGTCAACCCTTTCTTCCGGTAGCGCAACACTTCTTTCTGGCGATCGGTAAGCAGACCTTGTTTCATCACCTATATATTGATCATCTAAATTTAAACACTTTCCTTTAACTTAGTTAAGGACGGACCAGACATACGGGCAATTTCAAAACGTTTATATGAGAACTTGGCGATACTATCGTGTTCTCAAATTTTGAGAGGTGTATAAAGTGGTAGTTAAAGTAGGAATCGCAAAACTGGGGAATATCGCCAGTGGTGTAATGGCTGAGCTTCTTCTTGATGAGCGTGCCGACCGTGAGGATATGATCACTTTCATGGCGACCTCCGGTACGAAACTGCAGCCCGAGGATATCGACCGCGTCGTCAGCAATATGAAGGCATGGGGCCCGGACTTCTGTATCGTCGTCTCCCCGAACGGCATCCTCCCCGGACCCACCCAGGCCCGTGAGGCCCTTGCAGCAGCCGGAATCCCCTGCATCGTCATCACCGACGACGTCACCTCCAAGAAGGAGCAGTTCGAGGCACTCAAGGCGAGCAACTTCGGCTACATCATCATGAAGGCCGACTCCATGATCGGCGCCCGCCGTGAGTTCCTCGACCCCATTGAGATGGCGGACTACAACGGAAACCTCATCAAGGTCCTCTCCGTCACCGGCGCGTTCCGCAAGCTGCAGATGGAGCTCGACAAGGTGATCGACCAGGTGAAGGCCGGCAAGAAGGGTGCGGACCTCGTGCTCCCGAAGGTCGTCATGACCTCCGACAAGGCGGTCGAGGGCGAGTTCACCAACCCCTACGCGCTCGCGAAGGCACGTGCCGCCTACGAGATCGCCCAGTCTGTTGCAGGCGTCAACGTCAAGGGCTGCTTCATGACGAAGGAGTGGGAGAAGTACATCCCGATCGTCTCAAGCGCTCACGAGATGATGCGCCAGGCCATGCTCCTCTGCGAGGAGGCACGCGAGCTCGAAAAGGGCATGGATGGAGTCATCCGCAAGCCGCACAAGAAGACCGGCGAGATCGTCTCAAAGACCGCTCTCATCAGCAAGCCCGAGTAACCTCGACACCACTTCTTTTTTCGAGTTTGTAGATTGTCCTACCCGGTAGTGAGTAGGCCGTTTGTCTTCGTTGGCGATGAAGTGACGTGTGGGTTCCCGAGACCCATCTCTAGGCGAGGAACGATGGTCAGACGGGCGACGGGTGGTATTTTCCTCAGTAACACTGACACGGTTTTCAAGGGGATATCGCCATCTGGGGGAGGGGCCGACGGGGAGCGCGATGGTCCGACGGACCGGAGCTCGAGCACCGTTAGGTGCGAGGTGCGAGCGAAGCGAGCTTGAGCAACTCGAAGAGTTTCGAGGAACGAAGGGCGAAACGCCCTGAGTTCGAGCACCGTTAGGTGCGAAGGGGCGAGCCCCCCTCCCCTGTCCCCACCCCCCATGGTGATAGTCCCACGGTCCACTGCATGGGGATATTCCCCGCTCGGGTCACCCGGTTTGCCGCACAGTAAAGGCCTTCGGCCTTCTCAAAATCTGGTTCTAACCACCTACGGCGAAAAGATCATCATCCGCTCTTCGGTCATCTCCTCGATCGCGTACTTCGGCCCCTCCCGCCCGATGCCCGAGCCCTTGACCCCGCCATAGGGGGCGTGATCCATCCGGAACGTCGAGACGTCGTTGACCACCAGGCCGCCGACCCGGAGTTCCGCGAACGCCTGCGCAATCCTTCGGGAATCGTGGGTGAAGATGCCCGCCTGCAGCCCGTACTCGGAGTCGTTCGCGAGCGCGAGCGCCTCCTCGAAGGTCTCGTAGGGGGTGACCGTCACCACCGGGGCGAAGACCTCGGTCCGGTTCACTGCCATATCCGGCGTCGTCTCGACGAGAACTGTCGGCTCAAAGAGCGGACCGTCGCGGGTTCCTCCGGCAAGCACCTTCGCGCCGCCTGCGATGGCGTCCTCCACCTTTGCAAACGCTGTCTCCGCGGCAGACTCCGAGATCATCGGACCCACATCGGTCTTTAGTTCGCGTGGATCGCCGACGGTAAGGGCACGAGTCCGTTCGACAAGCAGCCCGAGCGCCTCCTCGTAAATCGGCTGATGGAGGTAGACCCGCTGCACCGAGATGCAGGCCTGGCCGGCGTTCGAGAACCCGCCGGCAACGATGCGATCGACCGCAAAGGGGATATCGGCATCCTCATGAACGATCACGGCCGCGTTTCCGCCGAGTTCCAGACCGACGCGTTTTCTGCCAGCAATCGACCGGAGGTGCCATCCGACGGCCGAACTCCCGGTGAAACTCACACAGGCGATCCGGTCGTCCCGTACCATCCGCTCCGCAAGATCGGTGCGGCAGGGGACGACGCTGAGCGCTTCCGCCGGAAACCCGGCCTCAAGCGCCATCTCGCCGAGCATCAGCGAAGAGATCGGGGTGGCCGACGCGGGTTTGAGGATAACGGAGTTTCCGGCGGCGATGGCCGGCCCCAGTTTGTGGCAGGCAAGGTTGAGCGGGAAGTTGAACGGCGTGATCGCGAGCACCGGGCCGAGCGGGAACCGGCGGAGGCAGCCTATCCGCCCTTCCCCGGCCACATTCCAGTCGAGAGGAAGGATCGTGCCGTCGATCCGGCGCGCCTCCTCGGCGGAGACCTCGATCGTCTCCTGCGCACGCACGACCTCGCTCTCGGCAAGGGCACGGGTCTTTCCCGCTTCGAGCACGATCGTGCGGGCAAGGTCTGCGGCCCGTTCCCGGATGAGATCGGCAAGCGCGTAGAGGATCTCCGAGCGGCGGTGTGCGGGAAGGCGCCGCGTGACGGAGAACCCGCGTTCGGCAGAACAGAGAGCGTCCTCGATATCCTCGCTCCCGGCAAGGCAGACCCGACCGGCGACCTCCCCGGTGTACGGGAACCGAACATCCAGGATATCGTTGTTCGTTCGCCATTCTCCGCCGATCAGGAATCCGCGTGGCTCTATCATAGAAAAAGAGTTGGTAGGCCCCGGAATTAACTTTTCTCACGGAAGAGTGCGCCGAGGTCTTCCGGGAGCGTCAGGATGACCGGCTCCAGGTGCAGTCGCTCCATGAACGCCGAGTCGCACATGGAGAGACTGTTGGGATTCAACCGTGCTATGAGGGAGCAGAATGCACGGTGACCACAGCCCGCAGTTCCCGGGGCGTCAAAGAAGATCGAGGCATTGAAGGCGTATGTGCCAAGGTCCCGGTAGAACTCAATGATGCGGATGATCCCGCGAGCCAACGGCTCTATGTAGGGCTCAAATTCATCAAGCGTCGATATCGGAAGAATTCCGCGTATCTCCCGCTCACCGAGGGGGACCGGGTTTGCAGACCAGAAGATCTCATCTTCAAAGAGGAACCGCTCGGAGCAGCGCTCGCGATCCACCAGATCGTCCCAGTAGAGGTGACCATGGTCGACAAGGTAGCGGCGCCCGGCAGAGAGGTAAAGATCCACAAGCCGGGTAGGCTCTGCATCGACGATACCCTGCAGGTGCGGGTGGACGATGCTCGCCCCGGCCGAAGGGAGGTAGTTCCAGTTTATGCTCGCGTAACCCGGAGACCGGATCATGGCCTGTGTCGTGCCGGATATAGCGTCGGCAAGGTGCCTTGCGCTAAGGCGGCCCGGCTCATGTTCGGTGGTGATTACGGTGACGACATGATGCTTGGCGAAAGGATAGAGGTTCGGGAACGTCACGCTCTCTCCGCAGTGGAGACGGCTCCCGTCCCCAAACGTCGGGGTGGAGGCGTTTATGGCGTCGGAGCAGAACGGACAACGTTCGCGCGAATCGGGCAGAGCAGGAGCGGAATCGATCTGCCGCTCTATCCGGACGGGACTGATCCTGCACCGGATACCGGTGAGGGACTCCCGGCGGTACTGAAGAATACCTCGTTCCGTCCGGATCTCATGAGTGGTGAACATGACCCTTTGTACTCCAGTTAGCGCGCCAATTGTATAAAACCCTGACAGGGGCGTGGTTGAGAGAGAAGAAAGGTCCCTATACCGGCAGGAGCGGCGGAGCAAACTCCTCTGCAGAGTGGCCGGGGAAAAAAGTGATGAGTGTTTTTCGGTCTTAGATGATGTACTTGCCGAGCAGGCGGATGGAGTTGGTCATGTCGGGGCCGAGCGGCGAGCCGAAGACGATCTGGGTAACTCCAGCCTTGGCAAGGTCCTCACACTTCTGCTTGACCGTGTCGGGGGTGCCGGCGATGGTGAAGGCATCGATCTCAGCGTCTCCGACGAGTCCGCCGACGGCCTTGAAGTCGAAGCGTGCGAGCGCATCCTTGATCTTCGCGACGTTGTTCATGTCAAGGTTGTGGCGCTCGAGGATCGCGGGCGGGGAGCCTGCGGCGATGAACGCGGCTACGATCTTTGCGGCGTTCCGGGCCTTCTTCTCGTCTTTGTCGATGGACATGGCGGTGTAGGCGCCGACGTCGAAGTTCTTCTTGCCGGCCTTCTCCATCGCTGCCTTGATGATCGGGATAGCGGCATCGAAGTCCTTGGGGTTGGACGCATTGATCAGGGCGCCGTCACCGATCGTACCGGCGAGTTCGAGGACCTTGGGGCCCTGGGCACCGATGTAGATGGGAATACCCTTCTTGCCGGGCAGGGTGACACCGGTCAGCTTGGCACCGTCGTAGTCGAAGAACTCCATGTTGCCGGTCTTCTTGACCTCTTCGCCAGAGAGGAGCTTGCGAATCTGGGTGACACCCTCAGTCAGGCGGGCGACGGGCTTGACGGGGTCGATGGCGAGCTTGGGAAGGGTCGAGAGGTCGCCGGGCCCGATACCGAGGACGGCACGTCCGTCGGAGATCTCGTTTAAGGTAGCCATGAATGAGGCAATGGCCGCGGGGGTGTCGGTGAACGTGTTCATGATTCCCGGTCCCATCTTGATCGTGTCAGTGTTTGCCGCGATCATGGCGAGGGTCGGGTATGCGTGGCGGTTGTTGTAGTGGTTGGTGATCCAAACGTAGTCGATATCCTTCGACTCTGCAAGCTTGGTGTAGTTCACCACCTGCTTAACATTGATTGCTCCGGGCACAAATTCAATTCCATATGTAGTCAAGGCTATACACCTCATTGAGTAGTTACGTGCAGAGAGTTATATACATTACCATTTTGTGCTCACTAAACGGCACGTACCACACAGATAGTGCAAAAAGGAGTGGTGTAACGTGTTCTCCAGGGCATTCGCGATATCTCCTCCCTTACCCGGCAGAAGGATCCAGCCGGGCAAAGACAAACCGGAATTTTTAAATATATTCTATTTTATGAACAGGTTCCTTCCTGCACATTCGGGGACGTACAGAAATGTATATCTTCGCCCGCCCACATATTCATCAGTAGTTTGAGGAGATATGCGCGCTCATCTCCGCATGAAGAGGCATTCCGGGCATGCAATGGTTCAGGATAGGGGGTAGATGATATGCGAGTGCTGGCGATTGGGCTCGGTGGAGCCGGGTCACGGGTTGTAGATAGTCTCTACGACCATGACCGACGGAGCAAGGTCTACTGCATGAATGCAGCAGCAATTGATATCGACCCGAATGCTCTTGTTCAACTTCGCCACCTTCCAGAATCCGCGAGGATCTTCTTCCCGCAGATCGATCTCGTGAAACCCGACGATATCACGTATGCGATCGATATCGAAGAGGTGATGAACCGCATCCAGAGTCTGGATACTATAGAGATCGATGCTATTCTCATCTGTTGCGGGCTTGGGGGCAGTATCATCGATATTGCTCCGCTCATCATCGACAGACTCCGCAAGTCGTACGTGGAGCCGATATTTGCACTTGCCATCCTCCCATGCTTAAATGAGGGAAAACGAGTCTCGGCCAAAGCCGCTGACGACCTGGATCAGCTCAGGGACCTCGTCGATGCCGTCATCCTCTTCGACAACCAGACCTGGTCGGAGAAGATCAAGGCGGCCGCAGCTGCTGAGAGGGAGAATACGGGCATCATGGATCAACTGCGCCGGAATCCGCTCCCTCTGATCTCCAACCCAAGGGAACACTACAGCATGCTCAACGAGCGCATTGCCCGCCAGATCGGCCTCCTCCTCCGCGCCGGGGAGTTCAATGAGTCCGGGCTCGACGTTGCCGAAGTTGTCCTGGATGCCGGGGAGGTCCTCAACACCTTAAAAGGGGGCGGCTTCGTCGCGGTCGGCTACGCCACCGAGCGTCTGCCGGCCGCGTGGCTGGACTTCCTTCGCCGAAGGCAGTCTTTGAAGTACTTTATCCAGGGCTCGCAGGAGAAAGCCGCCCGGATCGTCTCGCTCGCAAAGAAAGCGGTCTACGAGGAGGTATCGATCCCCTGCGACCTAACCAGCGCCAACAAGGCTCTGGTCCTGATTGCCGGCCCCTCTGCCGAACTCTCGATGAAAGGGTTTCAGACAGTCAGAAAGTGGATTGACCGAAGCATTGCCGGCCTTGAGATGCGATCCGGTGATTATCCAGTAAAAAACACTTCGTTCGTCGGTATCATCATTGTGCTGTCGGGGCTGCTCAACGTACCTCGCGTCGAGGAACTCAAGGAGATCCGGGAGGAGTATCGTCTTGAACTCGAGGAAGAGCAGCTGAGAGCCGAAGAGGAGAAGCGACTCCGCGAAGAGGAAGCAGCCAGGGCATCGGATGCCGCCTTGGGAGAGGATGAACTGTATATCGCTTCGCCTCTCGAGTCGGCGTATCTGGAGGAGAGTGGTTACGTGGCGGGATCATCGATACCCGAGAAGGATGAGATGATTGCCCTGCCGGGCAGCGGTCAGGGCAATGTGAGGAGGAGCGACGATACCATCGAGATGCTTCCGAGAGCCGAGAAGAAATCAGACGATGGCGCTATCATTCTCCCTCCTAAGCAGGGCGGAAGAGAGATTGACCTCACCGCGTCCGCCTCGGTCACGTCATCTGTGCCTGCACCAAAGAACTCTATCTTCGATCCCAAGGGGATCAGCATCGAGAAGGCCGTGCCGAAAGATGATGCAACACTCTACACCGCATCCATACAACCGGTTCAGCGTCCGAAGGACGAGGCCTTTTCCGGTACCAGGGCCACGCTGGATCGTGGGGTACAGCGGCCGAGCGATAAGACCTTTGATGAACATAACCTGCGCATGCGAGGTCTGTCTCCCGCGCCGAAGGATACCCTGCTGGACCAGTCCGGCCTGCGTCTCGGCCGCCCGAATACTCAACCAAAGGAGCTTGACCCATCCCGCGGGCGACTCCAGGTGATCGACCCGGCCGCCCAATCGAAGAGCCGGAGAGAGAGTGAGAAGAAGCCAGATGATGAGCCCGGTGACGGCGGGATCACCTGGATGTAGTATCCATCATCCGTTCGAACGGTATGGTCCCGGCGCCGATCTCCGTCCTGACGGTGTAGCCCTTCTCGATTGCGTTGCCTATCATGTTCATGCCGCTGAACGAGACGATGGATAGGCGATAGGGGTGTTTGGGAAGGTTGTACTCCCCAACCCCTCCCCCGGCGGGGAAGGTGAACCCATACTCTTCCATCCGACCGATAGCCGCCTCTATGCGGTTTCGTGCAGCCTCAGGGACTGCACGAATATTGGCGAGCCCTACACCGGATCCGGTCGTCACAAGCCGATTGATCGAGGTGAGGCCTGCGGATATAAAGAGGTGGAGGGGATCGACCGAGGTCCCCCGATATCCGATGAGATCGAGGAATCCGGCGGAGCCGTCTTTGTCGATGGCGATCCTGCCGGCATACTCAAGCCTCGTCGGGATGCCCATCTTCTGAAGGATGCCGTCCAGGGTAACGCTGCAGGCGGTCATGATCCCTGTATATCCCTCAGGTACGCGAGGGTCGGAGTCGACGATGCGGTAAGCGTTCAGGAATCCATAGCCGGCTTTTGCCACCTCGTCGAAGGCGGCCGTGACCCCTTCAAGGTCTTCCTCGCGCACAAAGGAGAGGTTGTAGGCGATGCTCCCCGCACCGGTCTCGAGATCGAAGGTGCTCTGAAAGGCGAGTTGTTCGAGTCTTGATATGATAAAGCCGATCTGCTCGTCGACGAGCGCGCTCTCACTCTCGGCCACGCCGGCATCGGTGAGGAGGCGGCCACGATTCCCGACTTTCCTGGTGAATCCCATCTCATCGAGATACTGGAGGTAGTACTGGACGGCGCGGTCGCTCAAGACGAAACCCCGTTCGGCCATCTTCTCGCTCAATCTCTTGGCGCCCAGTGGTTCGTGCGATTCCGCAAGGATTCGCAGGATTTCAAGGTATTTCCTTTCTGAACGTATCGACGAACTCATCGTGAATGCACCGCGCCCTGGCTGTCCTGATATCGGCCCTCGTATAGCCGATCGCCGTTCAATACTTCCTGGAGAATCATCTGCACGACCCGGTCACCCTCCGCAAGGCGGATCTCCTCAGCACCGGCATTCGTCAGGCAGAGCGTCAACTGGCCGCGGAATCCCGGGTCTACAAACCCCCCACCGAGGAGGACGCCCCGGCGGGCAAGCGACGAACGGCACCGGAGGGTTGCTGCGAGGTCTTTTGGGAGTTCCACCCGCTCGATCGAGGGGACGAGGGTGCATCTTCCGCGCGGGAGTATGGTCTCCTCGGCTACCCGGAGGTCGTAGGAGGCGGGCTGCAGAGACGCACTATGGTATGGATCGATGATAAGGTCACCGGCTTTGAGCCGGCGAAGGATTTCGCTGGACGAGAGGATCATCGTACAATGTACTGGTATAAAAACGCTTAATAACTTATGATAGAAATCAAAGAGGGGACCCATAGGGTAGAGGATATCCTCTTGGGCTTCGAACCCAAGGACGCGGGTTCGATTCCCGCTGGGTCCGTCGTTTTTCTTCGGGCGCACAAGGTGTGCATCCCGGATGCTGTGCACCATCTCCGGGAGTCTTTGGTCGTGCAGGAGCTCCGGGCGGGATACCCCCAAAACCTGGCCCTGATTGCTGCAAGTATGGGTAAATCCGCCCCTCAAAAAAGGAGTGGGGAATTTTCATTGGATCTGGATGTACGCGCTCCGGTTTGTCCCAACAACCACTTCCTGGTCCAGCCAGGCCGAGGAATCCCCTGTATCCGGCGCATAGCCGGTAACCCTGATGATGTACTTGCCGGCAGGAAGACCGCGCACGTCCAGCGTGGATGTATCGTGCGTTGTCGTGTTCGTAGCGTGGCGCGTGTCGAACTTCACCCAGGAGTAGCCGTTATTGTTGGAGTAGAAGAGATCCTCCGTCACGGTATAGAGACCGGTATAATTGAGATCCCAGGCGACCGGGAGGAATTCGGTGACCGGCTCCACTCCGGTGAATCGAAGGTTGCTGATCTCAAGGCTCCGGAAGTCCAATCCCGTGTTGTTCAGCGGATAGGCCGTGATGAAGGTGTCAGGGAGCGCCAATGTATCGGTGCCGTTGTTGAACGTGATCGTCGAACCCGGGCCGAAGACATTGATGTTGCCTTCCGTCTTCACCGCAAGCCTGAAGGTCGTCTCCCAGGTCTGGCCGAGGCGCACGGTGCCGATGTTGAAGGGGAGGTGCGGGTTCGACACAGTCCAGTTCGGCCGGTCGTCGCGGGTGTGGCGAGGGATGACCGTGTGGTTTCCGGTCTCGTTGACGACCCAGCTCTCGATGGTGGTCGATGCCCCGTCTTCGTATACATACTCGAATACACCGGATCCGGAGGTGAGGTTCCCGTTCACCTCGACATTTTCAAAGGCGACATTCAACTCCGTATCGACGCCCGCCTCGGTCTTGAGTTCACCGGCAATACGCTCGTATATGTCGGTGAGATCATCACCGTTCCGGGCATGCTCATAGAACCCGCCGGTCGAGGTCGAGAGTATGCGCATCGTGTCGCGGACTGTCGTGCTGGGGTTGTAGGCAAACGTGATCATGTAGAGTTTCACGTCGTTGTCGATGGCAAACCGGGACATGTTCTGGTTGGTGGTCTCGCCGTCGATGCAGTACGTATATTCACGGACGGGGTTCCACCAGTTGTACCAGTACCACTTCGTCGCGCTTCGGAGCGTTCCGCCGAGGCCGTCATAATACCGGTAGTTATCCGGCTCCAGATTGCTGCCGCTGAACGTGTAGGCCCATGCCGAATCCTCAGGATACCCCGTCCCGTGGCCGATCGGGCTTCCGTCGTAGTTCCAGTCGCCGTCGGTCATGACGACCACGGCTTTGACGGCATCGGATTCATGCGCGCTCTCTTTCTGCATGAGGATCGCTTCGTAGATCCCCCGCCGCAGCTGGGTTGCGCCGTTCGCGTTAAGAGCATTCAGTTTCGTGGTCACCTCTTCGAAAGAATCGCCCAGTTCGTTATCCACCGTTGTAGAGGAGGAGAACGAGACAAGGCCGATCCGATCCCGCCCGGGGTTCATCTGTTCGATGAACGTGGATGCCGCAGTCTTTGCCGCCGCCATCCGCGTCGGTGTCACGTCCGTGCCCGACATACTCCCCGACCGGTCGATCACCAGCACCACATCAATCGGGTCCGGCTGGAGCGCCCAGCCGTCGCCCTTCAGCCGGATCGTGACGTCGACCGTATCGTTCACGGCCACCGTCTCGGGAGATACCTCAGTCTCCACCGAGAGGTAGGGGTAGTTCTTCCAGGTCAGGACAATATCCCGGCTGATGTTGCCCCACGTCGCCCGGACAGTCGCCGTTCCGGTCGCGGTGTCGCTCCAGCCCGGATCGCTCCGGTCGGTCGTGAACGCGCCCGGCCGGAACTCTACGATCGCATACCCGTCACCATCGGTCTCACCCGATGTCGCCGCCAGTTCGGGCTCCATAGTCTGGAAATACGGCGTGCAGTTCGTCGACACGATTGCGAACGTGACCGTCTCACCCCCGACCGGGTTCCCCCTGATATCCATCACCTTGGCCCGGAGGTGCGCGACCGAATGTTCGTTGACATCCCGGCTCGGCATCGACTGCGGGTTTGCAGTGAGGAGCATGTTCACCGGCTCAGTGCTGGTGAACTCGACGACCTGCGATATACCCACACTCCTGTTTGCGGCCGCCGTCGCGGTGATGATGGCCATGCCGACGGAGTCCTCGGGCCCGTAGGTGATCATCACCTGCCCATGTGAGTTGGTGTAGAGGAGGCGGCTCTCCTGCTCATCCGGCTGACCCAACCGTTTCAGTGTGGCGTTCACCCAGAGGTCCTGCCCGACTGAGGGGTTCCCATACCTGTCGAACAGAGTGTAGGTGAGCGATATCATCGTCTTTCCGTCAGCCGGGACCGAACCACTGGCAGGGACAACAGCCTGTGTGATGGTGGACGGCACCCCTCCAACACCCGTGATTGGGATGCACAGACCCTCAATCGGCTCCGGCGGCTGGATGAAGATAAGGTTCTCTCCGGCCACGGTATCGACCCGGAACTCCACAATAGCGCATCCGTTCTCATCTACTTCGACGGAGACAGAGTCCTTACCCCCATCAAACACCCCGCCGGTGCCCCCCTCAATCATGCCTGCCGCAAAACGCACCTTCTCGGCTATGTTGCGGTTATCGACCGGGTTCCCGTACTCGTCCTCCAGCCAGACGATGACTCTCGCCTTCTCGCCTGCGATAACATCCTGCGAGCACCACCAATTGGCAATAACACGCGGGACCGCGTGATCTATCGGCTGGTCAACGCTCGCGACCAAGGACCCATCCGGGATCATCGCTGTGATCGCTGCATTCCCACTCTTTGTCCCAGGGGTAAAGAGCGCCGTTGCTCTGCCAGCACCGTCCGTCACCACCCGGGCGGGAGAGATGGTGCCATATGTGCTCTCCACCCTCAGGTCAACGGTAACCCCGGGAAGGGGGGTGTTCTCGGTACTGTTCGAGACCCGCACAGTTATAGTCGCGGGATCTTTGCTCCCCGCCGTCAACCACGGGGTATCAGTAGAAAGTTCAATCGTATCCGGTATCGCCGCTCCTGTCGGGATCACAAAGAAAAGGACCCCTATAATCAGGCACGCATACGTCCAGGTCTTCATACGCCACCGTATGTGCTCTTTGGCGAATGATCGTATATAAAAATTATCAATTGAATAATTGATTAAAATTGGTCTTTTGCATATATGAGCAATAATATTCGCCAAAATCGGATAACATTTAGTTTAACTAAGATCACTGGAAACAAAAACATCACTCACACCCCTCTGGAAGCACAACCTTTCCCACAAGGACACAATTTTCCCAAAAAAAAAAGATCGGGAGCCTTACAGGCTGTCTCGGCCGCGAGACCTGCCCGGGCCCTGCCCGACCCGCCTGGCCTGTCTCTGCCGCACGATGAAGATCGCTACGAAGACGATCAAGGCGACAATCCCTATCCCGGCGACGAGCATCCAGATATTGAAGTTTGGCTCCATGACGAGCGGGATGGTGAACTCGGTCGTGCCGAGGGGGATCTCCTGGTTAATCGAGACGTTCTGGTAACCGTCGCGTGCGGCGGCGATGACATGCACCTTGTTCGTGACAAGCTCCGTCCTGAGGCATCCCAGACTGTCGGTCACCCCGGCAACCTGACCATCGATGACGATGACTGCATCGGCAATCACTTTCCGGTCGGGGCCTTCTGCGCGGATGGTCACACTTGCCCGGTCATACGAGAGTTCGGCGATGATATCCTCCGCCTGTCCGGAGATCTGGCGCATCTCGCTCCAGTCCACGTAACCGGGCGCCCTCACCTGGATCTCGTAAGCCCCTGCATGGATATCGGAGAGGGCGAACCTGCCATACTGGTTGGTCTTGCCCTTGAACGTTCCGTTAAGGTAGACCTCCGCGCCCGCGATTGGTTTTGTCGCTTCATCGAAGGCTGTTATCGAGAGCGGGTATGCAGACTTCGAGAGATCTGCCCGGAGCAGCACGGTATCGGCATCGAGATAGCGCTCTTCCTGATAGGGCTGGTAGTCCGGGGCCGTGACCTTAAAGGAGTAGCGCATCTCCCGCTGCAGGTTGAGCGGCAGCCTGCCGGCGCTGTCGGTCGCCCCGGCGCGCTTACCGTCGACGTAGACCTCCGCACCCGCGATGGGGTCCAGGGTCGCGCTGTCCCGGACCTGGATAGCCAGGAGATCGCTCCTGAAGAGCCAGTACTGGACGATCTGGCCGCCGCTCTCCATCTGCACGGTCTTGGTGAGATCGTAGTAGCCGGATGCCCGGATCTCGACGTTGTAGACCGCACCCGCCTTCACCGAGAAGTCGACGCTCCCGTCGCTCCCGGTGGTTCCCGAAGAGGAGGTTCCTTCGCCTTCGATGCGCACCAGGGCACCGCGGATCGGCTCCAGGGTCGCTGAGTCGTAGAGCTCGAACGTGAGGGGCTCGTCTTTGCGCTCCATATCGACGAAGATGCTGGTCTTATCGGCATCAACGTAACCGACCCAGTCCTTGTAGCCCGTCCGGGCCACCTTCAGGCGCAGGTCCTTTTTTCCGGAGTGATAGTATGAGTAAATGCCGTCGGATGCAGTGCTTCCAACATAACTGCCATCGATGTATATAGAAGCATCAACGAGCGCGCTCCCAGTCTTCTCATCGGCCACGTTGATCCGGAGGGTGACCGCCTGCGCCGAGCAGCAGAGAAGGGCGCAGGAGAGGAGAAGTGCTATGATGAGACGACGATCTGCCATGCTGGAGTGTACTGTGGCAAAAAATTTGAGTGCATCGGTTTAGACCCAGCGTTCGGATGGAATCCGCTCAAGGACCATCCCTTCGACGACCACCGGCATCAGGGTTCTACCGACCTCGATTGCACGCTCAAGCCGCCATTCGCGATCCGCGTAGATGGTAAAGATGGGGTCGCCCTTCCGGACCCGGGTTCCCTTCTTTGCGTGGATGAAGAGCCCTGCGCCGTGATCGTTGGGAGACCCTGCAAGGCGGGCGAGCGTGACGAGCGCGCTGTTGTTGAGCTCGATGACGTAGCCGTCCTGCGGTGCCCTCACGTCGAACCGGTACTCGCCGGGGACGATATCCTCGGCCTTCACATCGGGATTGCCGCCCTGGATCTCGATGATCTGGCGCATCTTCTCAAGCGCCTTGCCGCTCCGGAGGATCTCTGCAGCCATCTGATACCCCTGCCCCGGTGCGGCTTTCCCGGCCATCTCAAGCGCGATCCCGGCAAGCGAGAGGCTCTTCTGGATCAGGGAGTTGGGCTCTGTCGCCCCTTCGAGGACGGCGAGCGCCTCATGCACCTCGAGGTTCGGGCCGATGGTGTGGCCGACGAGCGACTCTCCGTAGCTTAATGCGCACTCAACCCGCATACCGAGCCGCTCCCCGAGTTCGATGAACTCACGGGCGAGTTTCCGGCCGTCCTGGGCCGTTGGGATCTTGGTGTTCCGGCCGATGGGGATATCGATGACCACGAGGTCGGCGCCGACCGCGAACTTCTTGGCCATGACGCTCGCGATCATCTGACCCCGAGCGTCGATCTTGAACGGGTACTCGTAGGTGATGATCTTGTCATCGGCCGGAGCGATGTTCGTGGCCCCGCCCCAGACGATCGCGCCGCCGACCTTCTCGGTCATCTGCTGCACCTCTAGCGCTGTAAACGAGACCGGCGCGAGGACTTCCATGAGGTCCGCGGTCCCGCCGGCACCGGTGATGGCCCGGGAGCTGGTCTTCGGGATCATAAGGCCGCTCGCGGCGATGATCGGGACGATCAGGAGTGAGATCTTGTTCCCGGGGACCCCTCCGATGGAGTGCTTGTCGACGACGGGGTGCCGGGTGAACCGGAGGTGTTCCCCGGTCTCGACCATGGCCCTCGTCAGGTGTTCGACCTCATCCATATCGAGGCCGTGGATGTAGGACGCGGTGACGTAGGCGGTGATCTCGCCCGGCGAGAGAGTATCGTTGACGATATCCCTCACGATATCCATGGTCTCGTCCTTCGTGAACCGACCGCCGTCCATCTTCTTCTTGATGTGCAGGAGGGAGCGGGGCCGCTCGGCACTCCGGACCACAACAGGAGTTCCTTCGTCTACGGCGAGCGTGGCGTTCAGCGGCCGGTAAACCCCGATGACGCCGGGCTCGATGAGCGAACCGGTGGTGTCGACGTGGGCCTGGGCGGTCTTTCCCGTCGTTTCGTCGATGATCTGGACGCGGTCGCCGTCGCGGACCCGCATCTCTTGCGCGTCGGTGCTGTGGAGGAGGACCCCCTTGTTTGCGATGTCGAGGAGTTTCACTGTCAGCTTCATACGCGTAACCCTATCCTACCTGAAATTGGGGTTTGTACTACTTAAGGGCGGCAGGTCTGGGGGCCGGGTTGGGGAATCACAGGACGATAGAGCCAGTCGTCACTCGCAGCGGCACGACCTACCCGGCAGCGAAACGGATATCCTGCAGTGGAACCATTACTGAATGGGGGCATGGTGTGGGAAGACTTCGGGGAATCAAAGGTCACGAGGCAGTGCGGGCCTTTGTGCGGGCAGGCGGCGTGATGCGGCAGGGAAAAGGCGATCATTGTCAACATTAAAATGCCATCAGGAGCGATCATAACTCTGCCTTGGTCGAAGGAGTTAAAGATCGGGCTTCTTACGGCGGCAATAAAGAAAGCTGGTTTAACTGAGGAAGAGTTTCTCGCGTTACTTTAAATAGGGTGCTTAAAATGGAGTTTACTGTTGTGATCCAGAAGGCTGAAGAAGGAGGGTTCTGGGCAGAAGTCCCGGCGCTTCCCGGGTGCTACTCCCAGGGAGAGACAGTCGAGGAGACATTGGAGAACATCCGGGAAGCGATCGAAGGGCACGTGGAAGCGTTGCGGCAGGAGGGGCAGGGAGTTCCCCCGGAGGAAGACCTGATCATCGGCAGGGTCCGGGTCTCCGAAGGCGTGGCGTGAGCCGGCCGGTAGACCGCGATGACGCCGGGCCCGATGAGCGAGCTGGTGGTGTCGACATGGGCCTGGGCAGTCTTTCCCGTCACTTTATCGGTGACCTCGAAACAGTCGCCGTCGCAGATCTGTATTTCTTGCGCGTCGGTGCTGTATGGCAGAGATCCATTCACTGCCATTAGTGATCTAGCGTATATCGTCTCAACATACGGCCTCCTATCCCCTAAAAGGCCACAGATTGCAGAAACTGTTCAATTTCGTCCCTGAAGAAAGAGAAGTATTCGATATGCTCTTTTAAGATCGAGAAGGCAAGTTCATCGTCGATTCTCCCGTAACGGTACGCCACAATGTTCCGGAATCCCTTCATTGCCTTCAGATTCTGCCGCGTTCCGGGTTTCAGCACCCCGTGCTGCACGAGATTCTCAAGAATATCCTCATCAGTACCGGGGACTCCGAGATAGAGATCGGCGTTTAGGATGGCACAGATATCGAAGATGTTTTCGATGGCATACTCAGTCCGTTTGTAGATGCCGTCCTTTACGATGCCGAGCCGCCTGAATTCGTCAGCTGAATCAGGGAGGTGATCTTTGACCATATCGATACTCTCCGCCATCTCTTCAAGATTGATGCGGATTATGGTATCCCTGACCTCATTCGTCACACCATCGCCTCCTTGCCGATATAATCGTACAACCGATGTTTGAAGTCGTCGAAGTCACGGATCGTCCGGTACGCGACGTCGTAGACGAACCGCTCATCGGTGGAGTAGAGAACCCGTCCACGCAAGACCTCCATACGGACGTACAGCGGCAGGTGAGAGAAGATCTGGATGTCGTAGCGGTCGTCGGCGAGTTCAGAGAGCGCTGCAAGCCGAAACCGGGCGGCCTCCTCGCGGTCTCCGTCGTAATAGATGCAAAGATCGATATCGGAATCATCTCTCGCCCGCCCGGCGGCGACGGAGCCGTAGAGGATGATGAAGCGGACCTTCGTAAACCCCTCGATAGCCTTGAGCCGCTTGAGGGCATGCCGGACGAACTTTTCCATTGCTCTCACCCCGGGGCGGGCCCGGAAATCCTCCCTGTTCTAGAGAGGGATGCTCGTGCATTAACGTTTCCCAAACCGCTCTCCTCCGCAAGATCGCACTCCGGACAACCGCTCTCTCCAAGAGGATAGATACCGGGGTCCCGTGCTGGAGAGCGTCTGGCCGAACTCCTGCGCCGTGGTAGAGGACTTTGAGGCGTTGATGTCGGAGAAACGTCGGGCCGGGACTTCCTCTCAAACTCACGACCCCCGGCTGAGAAGACAATCATCATGGATTGTTTCATCGGGCTTTCTGCCCGCGTTCCCTCCCGTATCGTCCAGGTGATCGGATCAGGGACTGCGCTTGATGAGAGTTCCGACAACCTATCAGTGATAGGTAAGTAGCATTATCACAATTCAGGGATATATATCAGTGATAAGTTTAAATACATATCACTTTGAAGAGATACATATGACTCTGACAGACCGCTCCTCCGACGTCGTCGAGTTCATCCTGAATGCGCTTGACCTGCCGACCAGTCCGGAAATCCTCGATGTCGGCAACCTGTACGAAGTACTCGGCCAGGATTTCCCATTCCAGCCGGATATGATGCTCAAAGCGGGTGGCCGCCTCTACTTCATCGAAGTGGTATCGAAAGTAGCGTCGCTGGACACGATAGCAAGAATGCAACTTCTGCGGGAACTCTGGCGCCGAAAGGGCCAGGAGTTGCCGGAGCCGGTGTTGGTCATCGCCGCCAGGGCTATTCACCCCCGGGAAGAGCAATTAGCCGAAAAACTCGATATTCAGGTGATTCGTCTCCCATGGAAACCGGATCTACCTCTCAAACATGAGTACAAGCCATCGAAAAGCAGGCTCACCACCGAAAAATCCTGGAAAGTTGTATCCCGCCTGCTCAAAGAGAAGAGCACGTCCATCCGGCAGCTGGCACTACGGGAGGGTGTCTCTTACGGCTGGGCGCATAAGATCATCGGGGCGCTCATCGAGCAGGAGATCGTAGAGAGAAACGACAGTTACGTCCGGATCGTCGACGTAAAAAGACTCCTTAACGGTATTGCCTGGGAGCGGCCGATGAAGAACCTGCAGATAGCAGAAGTGCCGATAGACTTCAGCGAATCGATACCGGCAGCAAGGGATATTTCATACATGCTGGAGAGGCAGAAGATCCCGTTTGCCTTTACCGGTTACACCTCCGGCGGGCTTTACACCGGGTATGCTGTGCGCCAGGATGCAGTCAGTCTCTATCTTGAAGAGAAACATCTCGATCTCTTCGAGGAGTTCTTCAGTGGACCGTCTGGAGGCGGGATCCGGGCCTGGATATATGCGCCGGACAGGGATGTATTTACCGATACCCGACAGATAGAGGGTATCACCATCGTATCCCCCGCTCAGACCCTGCTTGACCTCGCAGGACTTGGTTACAGCGTGATGGATCTGACGAAAGCCATGGTGGATAGGTATGCCGCCCTATAATCCAAACCAGGGTATCATCGAACGGTCGCTTGGTGAACTCAGGGTAATTGCAGAGTGGATCCATGCACGAGGAGAAGACCCGGACAACCCTGAGGTCATCCTCATCGGTGGTTGGGCGGTGGACGCATACAATCCCTATCTCGGTTCAGTAGACATCGATCTCGTAACGACAGGTCGTATCAGGCGTACCCTGATGCACTATCTTCGTTCAGATCATGACTTCATGCCGGAACGTCAGATGAACGTCGCAAAGAGCGTCGCGAAGATGACGCCTGCAGGGAAGATAATTCTGGATTTCGCCACGCGGGAGGCTCAGCAACCATTCGAAGGCAAACCGGAAGTGCTCTTCACCTTCGAGATCCTTTCCGGGAACACGTCAAGGAGGCTGATACGAGGCGGGGTCGAGATGTCAATCCCGACGCGTGCCATGCTTGTAATCCTCAAGATGAAGGCCGTGTGGGATCGTTCTTACCGGCTCGAACATGGTCTGTCGCACGATGAAGTCTGGGAGGAGGGGAAATTGGTCAAGGATTATGCGGATATCCTTGCACTCATCGATCCGGTGCATGGGGGGCACGAACTTGATATTGAGTGTCTTGGTGAGCACCTTAACCGATATGACTTCCTGAGAGGTTGCATTGAACACCTTCCCCGGGTGAATGCGGCACACGAGCGATATGCGAGGATGGATAGGGCAGATGTCCGCCGCGTGTGCGAGGATTTACTCTCAATCCTCTGAAACAGGGGCACATGGGGCGGGCGGAATGAAGGGGTGAGCCTGACCGGGGAGATAACTGTCATGAATTGTTCTATCGGGCATACTCCTCAATCCGTTCCATCGACTCGAGGATATGAATACATTTCTGGAGGAATGTCGTTCTTCTCAAACTCTGAATATCCTACCCGTCGTTCTCCGCGTGATGCGGTATTCATTACCCATACACCGCGGCATCACGCGTTTACAGAACCGGGAGGCCAAGAACCCTCCGGCATCGTGACACCGTCCCGTACCCAAAAAAATCGCTCAACAAAACAGAGACGAAACAAAAAATTAGGGTTGGTTAGTTAGGGTTTAGTCCCGACGAAGGACCAGGAAGGCAACCGCACCAAGGCCGGCAAGAGCAACAAGTGCTCCGAATCCGGGGGACTGGGTGGGGGTTGGCTCAGTGGTCGTGGTTCCGGTCGGGGTGGTGGTCTCAGTGCCCGTCGGGGTGGTGGTCTCAGTGCCCGTCGGCGTCGGCGCGGGGCCCTCAACGATGTTGAAGGTCGTGCTTGTGGACGTCTGAGTCTCGATGGACTCGACCGTGACGGTGTACTGGTCGGGCCTGAAGGTGGTTCCGTCGACCTCGAAGGACCAGGTGTTCGCGGTCTCGCCCTGCTGGATGGTCACGGTGCCAGCGTCGCTCGAGAAGCCAGAGGTCTCACCGGCCGCACCGGGCTGGAACGCAGCGGAGGTCACTTCGACGATCAGCTCACCGCCAGCCGCGAGGTTGGTGGTACCGGTGATCGTGAACGTGCTTCCTGCGGACTGGTCACCGATCGGGTCGATCCGGATCCAGGCGTCCTCAAGGAAGAAGGTCAGCTTCGTGTACTTGTCGTCGGAATACGGCGAGTTAAGGGCGTTGATAACCGCGTTTGCTGCAGCGGAAGCCGTCCGCTGCGTGAGGTCAACACTACCTGCAGATCCTGCTTCGGGTAAGCCGGGCCCGATCAGGTACCGCCGCTTGTCGTCGTCGATGCCAACTGCGTAGTCATCGCTCATCGGGTGCTGGACGATGACAAAGTACTGGCCGGAAGAGAGCGACTCGGTGTTGTCGAGTTCGTACTCGAACGTACCGTCATCCTCAACACTGACGGTCTCGACATGTACGACCCTGCTGTTTTCAGCATCGCCGTAGAAGTTCTTGCCGAAGATCCAGATCCGGACATCATTTGTGCTGCCCTGTGCAGTTCCGGTGATCTTGATGTCATCACCGCTGGCAACAGTAGCGCCGCTCACGGTCGCGGTGACAAATCCGGGCCGGAGCTGGATGGTGGCCGTGGCATACTTGGCGCCGGAAAGGTTATTCCTGTCCCGGGGCTCCGAAACTGCGTAGATTGTGTAACCACCGGCTTCAAGAGCGCCGAGGTTGCCAGTTTCCCAGTCATAGGACCAGGTGTCGTCCCCCTCAACATCCACTTCGAGAGGGTCCGCATTGTTCAGGCGCTCAAGGGTCTCAGGGTTGACACCCTCACTGCCGAGGTTCGGACCGGTCATGAAGAGGTAGACTGTGTCGCTCTCAGTGCAGGTACCGGAGAGTGTGATCTCCTCACCGACGTAGTAGGTGCCGGTTCCGGACGCGGTGATGGTAACCGAGCCTTCCTCAACCCTCACCTTGACGCTGTCAGTCTTGACGGCGACGTCCGATATTTTAAAGCCAGTCTCGTTAACAGGACCTGCGACTTCGATGGTGTAGGTCTTGGCATCAGTCGAGGAGTTGGTGGTGAATGCAACAGTCCGGGTTCCACCAGCAGTGGTCTTAAAGAGCCCGTGAGTCTTGTCGCCTTTCTGCCATCCAACCTGGTTCTGGACAAGCTCCGGCTGGGCCTTGCCGGTGGATGCAGAGGTTGTGATGTTCACCCAGTAGTACTGCTCGGACTCGCCGGTGATGGTCACGGAGAAGTCATTGCCGCGAACAACCGAATCCTTGTCAGCCTCAATGGCGACTGCCCCGGAGGTGACCTCGAAGGTCACGGAGTTGGAGTCCGTCAGATCGGCAGAGTCGCTGGACCAGACTGCCCGTGCAGTGTAGGTACCGGTTGAGAGATTGGCCACAGAGATAGCAGGCGTCTCATTCCACTGCGCCTGACCGAGGTGTACCTTAAGGTCCTTGCCATCGAGTTTCGTCACCGTACCGCCGCTGGGTGTGGTGACGCGGACTTCAACGAGGTTGTAGCGATCAGGCATGCCATCGGTGTTAAGGCCTGCAAGGTTGTGGTCAATCCGGAACCGGATGTAGCTTGTCCGGGACACAGACTGGCCATCCACGGACGTGGTACCTTTTTCGCCCAGCAGGACGCGAAGGTTCATCGAGGGGTTCTCAATGAGAACAGTTCCTGCGGCATTACCCGGGTTCCTGAAGTCGGTGGTAGTGCTGTTGAAAGCATACCATGACGTTCCGGTCGCGGAGCCAGCCGCCGTTGCGGTCAGGTCAAAATCGGCAATGTTGGCTACCTGGATAGTCCTCCCAACTGTTCCTGCATTATCACTAATGCTACTATAGTACACCAGGGTTCCAGCAGTACCTGTAGAAGCATTAAATACCCTCTCTAGATTGAGGTTTTCTTCACCTACATAGATGGTGTCGCCGGAACTTATAGTCCGCGCTGCCGCAACCGGTGCAACGACCAGCGCAGCCGCGAGGATCATGGCAACGACCATCAGTTTTGTCATACTCTTCATACTATACCTCCATTGTGATGACATGAGGGAATGTGAACGCGAGGTACTCGACAGACGTCGAATACGGGTTCACCACGCTCTATACTCCGAATTACGGAATATGTCACAATATTTGTGGAACACTTAATATATCCTTTGTGGTCGACCGGGTACCTGGCGTCTCCAAAAGGCACCACAACGCTGGAAATCGTCCTGAATATGCCAGGATTCCGCTTCATTCCCGGATCATCGAGGTTCATGGTTATACGAGGATAAAAACCTTACTCCATAAAAATCAACGAGCGCCGGGCCCCGCCAGCACCCCAACCACCTCCGTTGGCGCCGGCTGGAGTAACCTGCCGCGCCCGGGGCGAGCGGCAGACTGCCTCCCCGGGCACCACCCTCGCCGCAGGCCCGCCGGTGGAGCATCTATATAGGAGACTTTTCTATCCCGGCCGGCCAACCACTCTCTATGCGGATCATTCGGGCCCCCACACTCGCACGGGCACACGAACTGGCAGTCAAGACCGTCCTCGAGAAGGGATGGGTGCTGGAGACCGAGAACGACGAAGCGACGGTCGAGTGCGAAGAACTCACGCTCGAGGTGGAGTCGCCGGAGACCGAGCCGATGGCAAGCCCCGCCTCCCGGTTCCAGAAGCGGTTCCTGGACGTTTACGTCGATAACCTCCTGCACGGCTCCGATGCAAAGTTCGAGTACGACTATCACCGGCGGCTCTTCGACTGGGGGGAAAGACTCACGACGGAGGGCGAGGACGTCCACGTCGACCAGATCGACTATATTGCCAGAAAGCTCGCCGCCGCCCCGAACTCCCGGCGGGCGGTCGCGGTCACCTGGAACCCGGTCGTCGACGAGAACCTCAATGACTGCCCCTGCCTGCAGCTCGTCCAGTGTCTGCTGCGGGACGGAAAACTCCAGATGAAGGTCGTCTTCCGGAGCAACGATATCCTCTCCGCCGCCGGGTCGAATATGTATGCGCTCGTGCACCTCCAGAAGGCGATCGCGGATCGACTCGGTGTCCCCTGCGGGCGCTACACCCACATCGCGCTCGTCCCCCACGTATACTACAGGCGGGATCTCAACGATATCGAGCCGTTCTGCAGATCCGGGACGGAGATCCGGCCTATCGCCGAGGTCTGCAGGGTGTGCGGGAAGTGCCCGCGGTCGTCCGAAGTACGCCGCTGAGCCGTCAGGTTAATTAGGAACTAAATATAACATTTTAGAGCGCAATTGTAGCAGCCCGGTAGTGTAGCGGTCAATCATGCGAGACTCTGGATCTCGCGACAGCAGTTCGAATCTGCTCCGGGCTATACTCGAGCTTTTTTTCTGATTCTCAACCATACAGTAGATTATGCCTGATTACAACCTCGGCGGCACCGTCCGGCTCGATGATCCAAAGACCCTCGCCCGGCTCACCGCACTCTACGAAGAGGAGGCTATCCACCACGTCCAGGTCCAGGCCGTCCTGCTCCCCCAGCCCCTCTTTCGCGAGCACCTCGACCGGATCGCCGCCGCCGGCATCCCGGCCGTCATCCACGCTCCCCACCACGGCCACGGCGTCAACCCCTGTGCCCCGGCCGCCTACGACAACCGGCCAATCAAGGAGATCGAGGCGTACGTTGAGGAGGCGATGAGCCAGACGCTTGAAGCCGCCGACGTCCTTGGTGCGGAGACGATCGTCCTCCACGCCGGACGCTACGAGCCGGGCGCCGATGCAGCCGCGAGGGAGACCTTCGCCGGATTCCTCGACCGCCACTCCGATCCACGGTTTGCGCTCGAGAACCTCCCCGCGGTCTACGCCGGCTACCCCCTCCTCGGGAATACCGCCAAAGATCTCACAGCCCTTGCGGGCGAGACGATCACCCACTTCTGCCTCGACTTTCCCCACCTTGCCTGCACAACAAACTATCGCGGCCTCTCATTTACAGAGGAACTTGAGCGGTTCGATGCCCTTAACGTGACTCACCACCACCTCTCGAACATCCGCCGCGGCTCGATCACCGACGAACACCTCGAACTCGACCATCCCGAGGGCGGGCTCGATCTTAACGCCGTCGTCTCCCGGCTCCGACGGCACCCAGCCGTCCCGACGACGCTCGAGTATAAGGAGGACTCCCCGGAGGTTTATGCCCGGCAGGCGCGGGTCTTTGCCGGGCTCTGGGAGGGGCATGCCCGGGGCGGGAGAGATTAATATATAACTCTCTGCCAGCCCCTCCCTCACGCCAGAAGCGCCGCGATGATCCCCGTCAAAAAGATCCCATCAAACGTCCCCGCCCCCCCGATACTCGCCATCGGCGCCCCGAGGTCCGCAATACGGTGGAGGTTCAGGAGATCCGCCCCGATCAGGGTCCCAAGCGTCCCGCTCACGTAGGCGATGATCACCGACGAGCCCGGGACGCCGCCCGCAAAGACCGAGAGGATGAGCGCCGCAATGAGCGCCGCAAGCGGCGGGATGAAGAACGGGGTCGCGATCCCGAGGCCCGGCACCGGGCGGGCGACGAGTTTTGTCACGACCGTCACGACCCCGACCCCGACGAGGGCAAGCCCGAAGAGCAGGTAGCCGCCGCTGATTATGACCGAGTCGTAGAGCAGGTAGAGCGATATCAGGACAGGAATCACGGCACCGCCGACGTTGACCGCGAGGACCGTCCGCGACACCGGCTGCGGGATGCGGTAGAGCCGTCCGTACATGGCGACGTAGCGGTCGTAGACAGGCGAGGCCGGGCGGCTTGTGAGCGTCCGGATGGGGATATTGATGAAACTTCCGATGAGGATCAGGAAGAGTATGACGAGCGCCTGCCACCAGGAGAACCCGAGCCTCGTGAACGTCGCCCCGATCGCCGTCAGGAAGAGGATCGGAAAGACAACAATGGCAAGGATGAAGAGAACGAACAAACCGAAGAGAAGGAGGAGCATCACGGGGGAGAACGGGTTGAAGATGACTCGGTCCATGCCGAAAGGTCTCCTCCTCATCTATAATATAAGCTACTCCGGAAGCGAGCAGACGATCGCGGCGTGATCCTGGTGGTAGGGCTCGAGCCACCGGACATCCACGACGACAAGGTGCTTCTCAAGCCCGGCCCGGGCCTCCGCGAGCACCTCGGCCGGGTCACGCCGGACGTCCACGCTCCGGGTCTTGAGCATCAGGATGAGGTGCCCGCCGGGTTTGAGGAAGACGAGGTTCCGCTCCGCGATCTCGACCTGGTTTGGCTGCGCCACATCCTGGTAGACCAGGTCCACCCCCTCCATGAACGGCGCATACTCCTCCGGCCTCCCCGCGTCGGCCATGATCGGGACGATATTCTTCCTCCGGCGGGCCACCTCAAGGAGGTCCTGCATCGGCCGGGGGGCAAACTCCACCGCGTAGACGGTCTCGACGTAGTCGGCGACGTGCGAGACCGTGGTCCCGTTCGCCGCACCGAGGTAGAGCACCCGCATCTCAGGCATAAGGTCTATCCCGCCACCGAGGGCATAAAGCGCCGCAAACTTGCTCCGGTAGGGGTCCCAGACCCGGTAGCCATCGAGCGTTCGCTCCCCGTAGACCCCGCCCTCGCCGGGCGAGACGAGCACGTTCCCAAGCCAGATCATCTCACTACCCCCGCCTCGTCGATCCGTGCCTGGGCATCCTCGATGAACTCCGGCACCGCCTCTCCCCGGTAATAGTCAAGTCGAGCGGCGATGGCGAGCTTCGCCGCGAGCACCCGGGCCACCCGGCCCCGGACCTCTTTTGGCGCGTTGTGGACCCGTCGGTGCTGGAAGATGATCCCGTGCTTCGGCGGCGGCGACCCGCCCCGGAGGTGCGAAAAGA
>Ga0134093_1000433_pt1 | contig 51511 bp, 47 predicted proteins | sample 4_1taG_FD_94452 | JGI IMG/M metagenome (GOLD analysis project Ga0134093, IMG submission 94452) | Switchgrass degrading microbial communities from high solid loading bioreactors in New Hampshire, USA - 4_13_20_68_A1 metaG | ecosystem: Engineered > Bioreactor > Semi-continuous > Anaerobic >...
AGGAGATCGTGCAGGCCCCGGCCACCCGTTTCAACCCGCTCTACATCTACTCGGATGTAGGCATGGGTAAGACCCACCTGCTGCACGCCATCGGCAACGCCTTCCGCGAGTGCGGACGCCGCGTACTGTACGTGTCGTCGGAAACCTTCATTAACGATATGGTGGGCGCGATCCGGGGGAAGAGCACCGGCGAGTTCCGCAGCAAATACCGCGAGGTCGATGTGCTGCTGGTGGACGACGTGCAGTTCCTCGCCGGGAAGGACTCCTCGCAGGAGGAGTTCTACCACACGTTCAATGCACTCCACAATGCCAACGCGCAGATCGTCGTTGCGGCGAACGCGCCGCCCGACGCCATCCCCGGGCTGGACAGCCGCCTGCGCTCGCGCTTCGAGGGCGGGCTGGTGGTTGAACTGCTGCCGCCGGACTTCCTGACGCGGGTCGATATCGTCGAGTTGAAGGCCCGGCTGCGCGCGCCGAACGTGTCTCTCCCGCTCGATCTGCTGGAGAGACTTGCCGGGGAGGTCGAGGGCAGCGTGCGCGAGCTTGAGGGCGCGCTGAACCGGGTCATCGCCATGACGCTGGTCAACCACGAAGCCCCGTCGACCGGCGAGGTGGAAGCGGTGCTGGCGGAGGTACAGGCGGCGGCACGCAGCAGCGGCGAGCTTGCCATCGAGGACATCATGATGGCGGTCGCGGATTACTACGATGTTTCCGTGGACAGCCTGTGCGGGCGCGACCGCTCGCGCGAGGTTTCGACCGCGCGGCAGGTGGCGATGTACATCGCGCATAAGAAGGCCGATCTGCCGCTCCAGCAGGTCGGCGAGGCACTCGGTGGGCGCAATCACAGCACCGTGCTCTATAGCTGCGAGCGCATCGAAGACCTGCTCATGACGGACACGCAGGTGCGGCGGCAGGTGGCGGCCATCATGCGTACGCTGCGCCCGCAGATGACGGTGGGGCTGTAGCCTTGTGGGGGCAAACCCGCGAAATTCTAACGCAGAATATTTGGCACGGAATACAGCTAATGCTATAATGGTCAGCGTATCGGGCGCGTAGCTCAGCCGGTCAGAGCGCACGGTTCACATCCGTGAGGTCGGGGGTTCGAGCCCCTCCGCGCCCACCAAGATCGACCCGGTACAATGCGGCAGTGTCACACACGCACCGCATTTTTGATTCCCCGCGCCCTGTATATGCCTGATCAATGCTGGCAATACAGTATTTCCCCACCCCTGCTCACCCGATATGATATCTGCGGAACGTGCTAGACGGGTAAGGTGACGAGGTTGAAGAGAACGCCTGTATCCATACAAGACTGGGGAGTATTCGGGCTGCGCTGGGCTATCCCGGCTGCACTGGTCGTAACCGTGCTGACCGGGGGCGCAGGCGCAGAGCGTGATTTCTTTACCCCGGCGGTCCTCATGGCGATCGGGACGGCGGTGCTGAACCTCACGCTGGCGCTGCTGCTGCTCGGTGAGGCCTGGAACCGCCTGATTCTGCTGCCGCTGCTCGTCGTCGATTCGGCGGTGAGCCTGGCGGCGGCGACCTGGATCGACCCCGGGCTGGCGTGGATGGGGCTGCTGCCCGCTGCGCTCGTCGGCTACGTATTCGGCTGGGGGGCGGGCCTGCTGCACGGGCTGCTTGTCGGCGGGCTGCTCGTTGCGAGCAAGCTGTTTATCGCCGATCTATCGCCCGTGCTTGACCCTGGCGCGCTGGCGCTGTTCGCCGCCTACCCGGCGCTCGGCGTGTGTAGCGCACTGCTGAGCCAGCCGGGGACGGGCCGCCGCGCCGAGGAAGAGCATCTGGTCGCACGTGAGCGCGCGGCGGAGGCGTCCATCCGCCGCGCCAGGGAGGTCATGGCGGTCGTCTACGACATGTCCGAAGTGCTGAGCGCCTCCAAGCTCGACCCCAACCGCGTGCTCGATTCGGCGTTGAGCTTCGGGCTGGAAGGTCTGGTGCGGGTCGGCGTGCAGCCGCCCCTGTTCGGTGCGGTGCTGCTCTTTGCCGAGAGCGACGACGAGGAAAGCCCGCCGGTTCTGCGCGTGGCGCGGACGAGCAGCACGGTTTCCCCGGCGGATCGCGGGGTGGAAGTCCCCGGCCTGATGGGCGCGATCAACCGCGCGCTGACCGAGTTCGAGCCGGCGCTCTCGCACGCGCCCGACGTCGACCCGGAGCTATGCCTGTTCGAGTCGTTCCGCACCTGCCAGACGGTGCTGTGCCTGCCGCTTAAGTCCGGCCCCGACTCTTACGGCGTGATGCTGATCGGCAGCCAGGCGGAGGATGCCTTTGAAGACCTGCACGTCGACCTGATGTGGGCGGTAGCGAACCAGGCTTCCGCGTCGCTGAACAACGCCAAGCTCTACGCCTCCCTGCTGCGCCAGCGCGACCGCATCGTCGAGGTCGAGCGCACGGCGCGGGCGCAGCTTGCCGCCGATCTGCACGACGGGCCGACGCAGGGGATGTCCGCCATCACCATGCGGCTGAACTACATCCGCCGCCTGCTGGACAAGAAGCCCGAAGCGGCTATCGACGAACTGTACAAGATCGAGGACCTGGCGCGGCGCACGACGAAAGAAGTGCGCATGATGCTGTTCGAGCTGCGTCCCAAGGCCCTTGAACACGGGCTGTCGGCGGGGCTTGACCAGCTCGCGCAGAAGATGCAGGAAACCTACAACCAGAACGTCGAGCTGGACGTGGACCCGGCGGTGGATGCCCTGCTCGACACGCAGGCGAGCGTCACCCTGTTCTCGATTGTCACCGAAGCGCTGCATAACGCCCGCAAACACGCTCACGCCGACCGGATTCGAGTCTCGGCGCGGGTGAATGGCAGCGCGCTGGTGCTGGCTGTGGAAGACAACGGGCGGGGCTTTGACGTGGAGGAGGCGCTGGCAGCGGCGAGCGAGCGCGAGGGGCATCTGGGGCTGAACAATCTGTTCGACCGGGCGGCGCTCGTTGATGGCGTGCTGAACATCGAGTCCGCGCCGGGGCAGGGCTCGCGGATCAGCGTGACCATCCCGCTGGAGGCGCTGCGTCTCCGCCGCGCTGAGGAGATGAGCCGGGAACTCACCGGCTCCGACATGCTTACGGCCCCGCCGGTGGGTGGTTAGGCGGGTGCTCCTCTCCCTACTGCCTGCTTCAACCCTGCGATGAAGTCCGCCTTGCCACCCTGCGACGGGTGGCGCAGATAGATATGCTCAATGCCGAGTTCGCGCAGCGTGTGCTCGGCCTTGCGCCCGACGGCCAGCACCGTGCGGATCGGGAACATCGCCATGATCGCCTCGACGAACGGCTGCCCCATGCGGATCTCCGAGAGGCGCGGCGGGCGGTTGGTGTCCGGCTGGCCGGGGCGGTGCGGGTGCAGCGGCACGGTGTTCCAGATGACCGGCGGCTTGTCGAGGTGCTCGACCAGCGCGCCCCACAGGATGGTCGCTGTCATCTCGCTGATGCCGTTCGGCACGCCGCTCGTTGCGCGGTAGCCGTCGCCGAACAGCCCCCACTTCTTGACCCCCTCCAGCATGATGCGCTCACTGACAACCGGCAGGCCGGAATAGCGGCAGCCGCGGTAGCCGGGCGCTTCGGCGAGCAGCAGCACGGTCGGCTCGAAGCGCTGCAGCGAGGTCAGGTAGCGGGTCAGGTTGGCGCGGCGGATGGCTGCGTTCGGGTCGTCCAGCGGCGCGTAAGGGTTGAACAGGTCGTCCGCACCGGGGAGCGCGGCAAGGCGGTCGACAAGCTCACAGATGGCATCGGATGGCATGGCGTCTCCTCGTCGGCGATGGGTAAGCGGCTCGCGCGGATCATAACGGCGCAGGCGCGGGGATTCAAGCCCGGACCCGCCGCGAGCAAGGCATCCCCTCCCTGTAATGCGGGGAAGTGGGGTTTTGTAGGTCTGTAAAAATCCGCCGCGAATAAACTTCGCGGCTCCCCGATTGAATGGTGGTAGCCCCCCCGCCGGGGAATCAAATTCCCCGGCTAAAAGGGATGCTGAAGCCACCCCGCGAAGTCCGCCTGCGGCGGACTCCGCCCCCGCAGGGACTTTGCGGAATAGCGCAGCTATTCCGCCCGGCAATTCGTTGCCGGGCAATTGAGGCCCACCTTGCACCCCAGCCGCGTGCACGGGTACAATCGGGCGCCGAGGGCAGGCAGCCAGCCTGCCCCTGATATTTGACAGGATCGCGTTAATGACCATCGAGCAGACGACAGGCGAGGGGCCGGCAGGCGCTCCCCCGATACAGGCGGCAGCCGGACCGGCTGCGGGCGAAACCGCGCAGATCGCGCGGGCGGCGGGCGTGCTGGCGCTCGGCAACATCGCCAGCCGCGTGCTGGGCCTTGCCCGCGAGACGGTGACCTCGCACCTGTTCGGCGCGGGCGCGCTCGTCGATGCCTACGGCGTGGCGACCGTCGTGCCGCGCATGCTGTACGACCTGCTCATCGGCGGGATGGTCAACGGCGCGCTTGTGCCCGTCTTCAGCGAGTACGCCGAGCGCGACCGCGCCGAGCTGTGGCGGCTGGTCAGCGCCTTTCTCAGCCTGACGGTCGGCATCCTCGCCGCAGTTGTGCTGCTTGCGGAGGCGTTCGCCCCGCTGATCTCCACCTTCATCCTCGCCGAGCACACGCCCGAAACGCAGGCGCTCGGCGCGCGGCTGCTCCGCTTGACGCTGCCTGCCGTGCTCTTCCTGAGCCTGTCGGGTGCGCTGTCGGGCCTGCTGTACGCGCTCAAGCGGTTCACGCTGCCCGCGTTCACAGCGGCGGTGTTCAATGCGGCGATCGTTGTATCGGCGCTCGCGCTGCACCGGCAGATCGGTATCACCGCGCTGGCGCTTGGTATGCTGGTCGGCTCCATCCTGCAGGTCGTCCTGCAGCTTCCCGGCCTGCGTGACAGCAGCATCCGGCTGGGGCTGCATCTCTGGCACCCGGGGCTGAAGCAGGTCGGGCTGTTGTACGTGCCGACGCTCATCCCGCTGATCTTCGACGTCGGCCTGAGCCGCCCGATCAGCTATGCGCTTGCCGCGCAGACCGGCGAGGGCGGCATCTCGTATCTCAACTACGCCACGCTGCTCGTGCAACTCCCGCAGGGCCTCGTCGCCACGGCGATCTCGATGGCCGTGCTGCCGACGCTCTCGGCCTACGCTGCGCGGGAGAGCCGGGGCGAGGGCGGTGGTGAGTTCGAGCGGACGCTGGCGCGCGGGCTGCGGCTGGTCGTCACGCTGATCCTGCCCGCGAGCGTCGGCCTGTTCGTTCTGGCGCACCCGACCGTCGCGCTATTGTACGGGCACGGCAACTTCACCCCGGCGGATACCACGATGACGGCGGCGGCGCTGCGCTTCTACCTGCTGGGGCTGCCGTTCGCGGCGGTTGATTTGTTGCTCGTGTACACCTTCTACGCCCGGCAAGACACGCTCACCCCCTCGCTGATTGGCATCGGCACAATCGTCGCTTACCTGCTGCTGGCGGTGGCGCTGCTGCCCTCGTTCGGGCTGTTCAGCCTGATGATTGCGGACTCGGTCAAGCACATGCTGCACACGCTGCTCTCGGCGCTGTTCTTACGGCGGCGGCTGGGGCGCGGCGGGAGCCAGGGCGTGTACCGCACGCTCTGGCTGGTGATCGTCGCTGTGAGCGTGATGGGCCTCGCCGCCTACGGCGCACTGCGGGGCGTCGAGGCGCTGTTCCCGGCTGGCGGTGGGCTGGCGGAACTGCTCGCCGTGCTGGTTCCCGGCCTGCTCGGCGCGGCGATTTACCTGGGGCTGGTCACGCTGCTCGGCGTGGAGGAGATCCGCCTGCTGTGGGGCACGCTGCGCCAGCGCCTGACCGGAGCGCGCGGCTAACCGAGCAGCGTCACAAATTCCACCTGTTTCGTTTCAAGGTCGATCACGCACACCGAGCGTGTCTGCAGGCGCATACCGCCTACCGCGCCGGGGTTGATGACGCGCGTGCCGCCGACTATCTCGTCGCGCCGCCGGTGCGAGTGCCCGTGAAATACGAAGGCGTGATTGCCCGCGTGGATCAGACCCCGCAGCAGCGGCTCGTCGTGCCCGTGCGTCGCGGCGATGCGCACCCCGTCGATCTCCGCCCGGAGTGCGTGCCCGATGGTGGCATCCCCCAGCGCACCGACCGCCTCACGCAGTGCGTCGGGGTCATGATCTATGTTGCCCAGCAGGAAGTCCACGCGCCACCCTGTGAACATCTCGACGATCTGCGGGCCGGTGATATCGCCACAGTGAATGATGCGCTCGACCCCGTGCGCTCGCATCACGTCAAGCGCCTGGCGGGTGTTGCTGACGTTGTTGTGCGTGTCAGACATCACGCCGAGCTTCATGCCGGTCTGCTCCTCTCAAGTGGATGGATCATGAGTGGATCGTAGTATGGGCCGGGTGGGGTGTGCAAGGGGACAGCAGTTACAAACCCGCCGCGAATAACTTCGCGGCTCCGCCTCATTCCTTCACCCCGCCCCGTCACGTCTGCGACGTGCCACCCCTCCCGCCAGTGGGGAGGGGGGATAAGAGCTACGCTCCAATCACCCTCGGCAGACTTGACACACCCCCAAATCCGTTATACGCTAATGGTCAAATGGTCTTACCTTTGCCGGAGGCGTGGGGATGGCCTTTGGCCCCGTCAAGAAAAACGCCATCGCCGAGGAGATCATCGCCCGGCTGCTGGGCCTCATCCGGGATCGGCAGCTTCAGCCTGGCGACAAGCTCCCGCCGGAGCGCGAGCTTGCGGCGATGCTCGGCGTGAGCCGCCCCTCCCTCCGCGAGGCGCTCCGGGCGCTCTCTGTCATGAATGTGCTGGAGATGCGCCAGGGCGACGGCACCTATGTCAGCTCCCTCGAACCCGATCTGCTCGTCGAACACCTCGGGTTTGTCCTCTCCATCGACGACTCGACCTTCCTCCAGCTTTTTGAAACCCGCAAGATTGTCGAAGTCGGCATCGTGGCGCTGGCTGCAGAGCGCATTACAGACGAGGAGATCGCCGCGCTGGAAGCCTGTGTCGCTGAGTCGCAGGCGTGCATCCACGACGCCGAGAAGTTCCTGCAGACCGACCTTGACCTGCACGAGCGCATCACGCGGGCGGCCCGCAACCCCTTCCTGACCCGGTTCATGGTGAGCCTCAGCCAGCTTTCCATCGCCAGCCGCAGCCGTACCGTAGCTATTCCCGGCGTGCGCGAGCACACTGTCGAAGCGCACCGCCGGATCGTCCACGCCCTGAAGAGGCGGGACGCCGAAGCCGCACGCGCGGCCATGCTTGACCACCTCAACACCGTCGAGACCAGCCTGAAAGAGCTTGTCGCTTCGGCGAAGCTCGCACCCTCCCCCTACGACGACTCCGGAGACAGCATGGATAGCTAACGTTCGCTGTTAGTTAACGTTCGCTCTGGTTTTAAACAGGAGAAGACCAACTTGCGACTCGCCACATACACCCTGGCGGGCGTGACGCGCCTCGGGGCGGTGATTGACGAGCATGTCGTCGATTTGCCTCTCGCCTATGCTGAGTACCAGCTCAGCCGGGGCAATGCCGAGCCGGAAGCCGTCGCCTTTCCCACCGATCTGCTGGCGCTGCTCCAGAGCGGCGAGGACGTGAAGCAGGCGGCCCGCGACACCATCGCCTGGGCGGAGTCGATCCTGCACGAGAAGCGGACCGAGTCGTTCATCCACCCTATCGACGCCGTGCAGTTTCGCCCCCCCATCTCCCGCCCCAGCAAGATCATCTGCGTGGGCCTGAACTACGCCGACCACTGCCGCGAGCAGAACGTCCCCGAGCCGGAGCGCCCGGTGCTCTTTGTCAAGTTCCCCTCCTCGATGATCGGGCACGAGGACGCGATCACCTGGCCGGAGGGCGCGAGCGAGCAGGTCGATTACGAGGCTGAGCTGGCCGTCGTCATCGGGCGGGAGGCGAAGAATGTGCCTGCAGAGCAGGCGATGGACTATGTGGGCGGCTACACGGTCATCAACGACGTGAGCGCCCGCGACGTGCAGTTCACCGATGGGCAGTGGGTGCGCGGCAAGTCCTTCGACACCTTTTGCCCGATCGGGCCGGTGCTCGTCACGCCCGACGAGGTGAGCGACCCGCACGCGCTCGGCATCCGCAGCCGCGTCAACGGCGAGATCCGCCAGAACTCCAACACCTACGAGATGATCTTCAAAATCCCTTATCTCATCGAGTACATCTCACGCACCTGCACGCTGCTGCCGGGCGACATTATCAGCACGGGCACGCCGGACGGAGTCGGCGTGTTCATGAAGCCGCCGGTCTTCCTGAAGCCGGGTGATGTGGTCGAGGTGGAGATCGACGGCATCGGCTGCCTGCGCAACCCGGTCAGGTAGCCGGAAAGGGGTGCGCTGTGCTGCATCTGCGCGATACCTGCACGCTCGACGCGCCGCCGGAGCGCATCTGGCCGCGCATCTTCGACCCGATCTCGCTCATGGGCATGATCCCCGGCTGCGAGCACATCGAGGAGGTTGCTCCCGGCGAGTACCGGGGCCGGATGCGCATCGGCATTGCGGCGGTGTCCGGGGTGTTCGACACGCTGGTCCGCGTGCTGGAGAGCGACCCGCCGCACACCTGCCGTCTGCATGGGGAGGTATCCGGCCCGACGGGCGTGATCGCCGGCGAGGCGGCCTTCCGGCTGGAGGCGGCGGGCGAGCAGACCGTGCTGGCCTACGAGGGTAGCGCGATGATCACCGGGGCGCTGGGGCAGATGAACCCCCGCTTCGTTGAGGGCGTCGCGCGGACGCTCATCCAGCACGGGCTGCACAAGCTGAACCGTGAACTGCGCGGAGAGGAGGTTTTGCCCGAATGACTCGTATCGTTGACCTGTCGGTGCCCATCGGGCCGGAGACGCTCAGCCCGCCATCTGTGAACTTCGAGCTGCAGATGACGAGCTACCACCGGGGGCCGGGCTTCTGGCAGGCGAGCAAGATCGAGATGCTGCTGCACACCGGCTCGCACGTGGACTTTACACGGCACGTGCAGGAGGACGGTGAAACTGCCGTGGACGTGCCGCTCGACCGCGTCTTCGGCGAGGCGGTCGTTGTGGACCTGAGCCATGTGGGGCCGAACCACGAGATCACTGTGGCCGACCTGGAGGCGCACGCGCCGGAGATCCGCCCCGGCGATATTGTGCTCGTCCGCACGGACTGGACAACGAAGGAGTGGGGCAACTTTCCCACGTACTACATGGAGTCGCCCTACTGCTCCCCGCAGGCCGCGCAGTGGATGATTGACCGGGGTGCGAAGGCCGTCGGCTTTGACTGCTTCAGCGAGTACTGCGCCCGCCTGCCCGACTTCACCTCCGAGGACTTCATCATCCACAAGATCATCCTTGAGAACGGCGCGATCCTCATGCAGCAGATGGCAAACCTGGACCAGTGCCCGGTCGGGCGGCGCTTCATGTTCTTCGCCCCGTTCATCAAGATCACCGGCGCGGAAGGCTCGCCGGCGCGCTTTTTTGCCCTGATTGATGACTAATTAGGAGGTGTTGATGTGGCTATACAGGCGTACTTCCTGCCGGAGACGGTTGACGAAGCCGTCAGCCTGCTGGCCGAGTACGGGCCCGACCTGCTCGTGATGGCCGGCGGCACGCTCGCCATGCCGCTCATCAACGAGGGGGTCTCCATGCCCGCGATGGTCATGGGCCTGCGGCGGGCGGGCCTCGACGGGGTGGGCGAGTCGAACGGCAGGCTGGCGATCGGCGCGACCGCCACCATGACGCAGATGCTGGCGCAGGACGCCGTGCCGATGCTGCGCGAGGCGGCCCGCGCGGTCGGCGGGTGGGCCGTGCGCAATATGGCAACCGTTGGCGGCAACCTGTTCGCTCCGCCGCCCAGCGGCGATTTCGCCGTGGCGCTGCTCGCGCTCGACGCGGAGGTGCACCTTCTGAGCCAGAGCGGCGCGCGCACCATCCCGCTGGAGGAGTTCTATACCGGCTTCATGACGACCGCGCTCCAGCCGGGTGAGCTTGTCACCGGCTTCCACGTGCCCCGGCCCACCGGGCGGACCGTCTACCTGAAGGCCGGGCGCAAGCACGCCAACACGCCCGCTGTCGTGACCGTCGCCGCGCAGGTGGTGATGGACAACGGGACGGTAACCGACGCCCGCATCGCGCTGAACGCCGTCGGCCCGCACCCCATGCGCGCCCGCAGCGCCGAGGCGGCGCTGATCGGCCAGCCGCTTGACGAGGCGGCTATCCACGCGGCGGCAGAGGCGGCGATGCAGGAGAGCCAGCCCTTTACCGATGCGATTGCCAGTGAGTGGTACCGGCGCCGGATGACAGGTGTGACCGTGCGCCGCGCCTTGACCCAGCTTGCCAGCTAGAGGGAGGCACCGAGGTGACTGCAAAGATCGTGAGTTTTAACCTGAACGGGCGCGACGTGGATGTGATGGTCAAGCCGCTGACCACGCTGCAGAAGCTGCTGCGGGAGGACCTCGGCTACACAGCGGTGAAGATCGGCTGCAAGCAGGGCGGCTGTGGAAGCTGCACCGTGCTGGTGGACGGCGAGCCGATGATGTCCTGCCTGCTGCCCGTCGAGGACGTGGCGGGCAGGCGCGTCACCACGCTGGAGGGGCTGGCGCAGGGCGACGAACTGCACCCCGTACAGGAGGCGTTCTTCGAGAACTACGCCATCCAGTGCGGGTACTGCTCCCCCGGCATGATCATGGTATCTACAGCCCTGCTGGAGCACAACGCACACCCCAGCCGTGAGGAGATCGTCGAGGCGTTGAGCGGCAACATCTGCCGCTGCACCGGCTACGAGCCGATCATCCGGGCGGTGAGCACCGCCGCCGAGCGCATGAACGGCAACGGCAGCAGATAAAGGAGACGGGACGATGGTCGCAGAAACACCCCTGAACGTCGTCGGTACGTCCGTCCCCCGGCGTGATGGCCTGGGACATGTCACGGGGAAGACGATCTACGTCGACGACATCAAGTTCCCCGATATGCTGCATCTGAAGGTCGTGCGCAGCCCCATTCCCTACGGCAAGCTGAACGGCATCGACCTCTCCGAGGCGGAGAAGGTCCCCGGCTTTGTGCGCGCGCTGACCCACAGGGACGTGCCGAAGAATGTCTACACGATCCTGACGCTCATCGGCGTCCAGCCGGACGACGAGCCGGTGCTTGCCGTTGACAAGGTAATGTACGTCGGCGAGCCGATCGCCGCGATCCTCGCCGAGACGGAGGAGGCGGCGATGGAGGCCGTCTCGAAGGTCCGGCTCGACCTGGAGCCGTGGGAGCCGGTGCTCGATGTGGAGGAGGCGCTCAAGCCCGGCGCGCCGATCATTAAGGACTGGGGCACCAACTACTTCATCTACGACTACGAGTACGGGCAGGCCAATGAGTGCCGCAAGGTGCGTCTCGGCGACGTGGACAAGGCCTTCGAGGAGGCGGACTTCATCGTCGAGGGCCGCTACCAGACCAAGCCCATCGAGCATGCGCCTGTTGAGACGACCGGCTGCGTGGCCAAACCCGAGCCGGACGGGCGTTTCACGGTCTACACCAACACGCAGGCGCTGTTCTTCACGCTGGACAACACCGCGCTGATCCTCCAGATACCCTTCCAGAAGCTGCACTTCGTCGGCGGGACGGTCGGTGGCGGCTTTGGCGGCAAGGTGGACGTGATCGTTGAGCCGCTGGCGACGCTCGGCGCGATGAAGACGGGCCGCCCGGTGAAGTACCGCTTCACCCGTGATGAGGAGATGCGGGCGTCGTCCTCGCGCGGGGCCTGGCGCATGTACTTCAAGGACGGCGTGATGAAAGACGGGCGCATCATCGCCCGCAAGGTCGTCACCTACGCCGACTCCGGCGCGTACCACCGGCACACGCCGTACGCCGTTACCAAGCACGCGGCGAACGTCGCCGGGCCGTACTACATCCCCAACGTGTGGATCGACGTGTACTGCGTCTACACCAACCGGCAGCCGGGCAGCGCCATGCGCGGCTTCGGTGTGACGCCCGCCTCGTTCGCTGTCGAGGTGCAGATGGACAAAATTGCCGAGACGGTGGGCCTCGACCCCTGGGCGATCCGCTTCATCAACGCCTATCGCAACGGCGACATCAGGCCGCATCGCAAGGTCGTAGACGACGCGACGCTGATCGAGGTGATGCAGGCTGCGGCGGACATGGTCGGCTATGACCTGCCCGACGAATACAGGCAGATGAGTTCAAATGACAGGGAGGGCGGCAATGGCTAAGGTCAGAGGCGTCGGCATTGCGGCGGTGAACTACCCGACCGGCATGAACCTCGGCGGCGACCCATCGCAGGCGCTCATCCACGCGACAACCACTGGCAACTTCGTGATCAGCCTCTCCAGCACCGACCTGGGGCAGGGGCTTAAGACCGTCATCGCGCAGATCGGCGCGGAGGCGCTCGGCGTGCCCTTTGAGAACGTGCTGATCGACACGGCGGACACGGACACCGGCCCTCACTGCATGGGCACGTTCGCCAGCCGCGCCACGCACCGCGTTGGCAACGCCGTGATCCGGGCGGCGCAGGAGGCGAAACGGGTGCTGCTGGAGGTCGCAGCGGACGAGCTTGAGGTGGCTCCGGAGGACCTGGAAACGGATGGGCAGGGCTTCGTCCGCGTGAAAGGCTCGCCGGACCGCTCGATCAGCGTGATCGACGTGGCGCTGGCGGCGCACTTCAAGTACGGCAAGACGATCTCCGGGCGCGGCATGTACATCAAGCCCAAGAGCGAGGTTGACCCCGAAACCGGCGCGATGGACCCCGACTCGGCGGAGGCGCACGCCTGCACGGTCGCTGAGGTCGAGGTCGACACCGAGACGGGCGAGGTGACGGTGCTCTCGCTGAAAAGCGTGTACGAGGTCGGCAGGCAGGTCAACCCGGCGCTCGTCGAGGGGCAGATTCGCGGCGGCTCGTGGATGGGCATGTCGCACGCGCTCTACGAGACGACTCACCCCTACTACCCGACAGTCGACCACATGCCGACGAGCTTCAGCGAGTACCTGATGCCCGGCCCAATGGAGCTGCCGGAGATCGAGATGCGCGTGCTGGAGTACCCGTCGCACACCGGGCCGTATGGTGTGAAGGGCGTCGGCGAGATGACGGCCAACTCGCCCATCCCCGCCATCGCCAACGCAATCTACAACGCGGTGGGTGTGCGCTGTACGGAACTGCCCATCACGCCGGAGATGATCCTGCGTGGGCTGGAGGAGAAGCAGGCGCGGGAGGCCATGCCTGCGGATTAGGCAAACCCCATCCCTGCCGGGGCGCTTTATGCCTCGGCAGGGGGATGGGGGGACCGAAAGGTGACTCACGGCATGGCGGTCTGGTAACTCGCTTGCCGGGCACGCTATGCTCGGATTTATGACTCGTCCAGTAGTGTAGTGAAGGGGATATCCTGTGCTGAAAGTCATCTCGCTGATGAAGCGCAAACACGGGCTGAGCTATGAGGAGTTCAAGAAGTGGGCGCTGGAGGAGCACCCCGAACTGGGGAAGAAGCTCCCCGGCCTCCGCCACTACCGCATGAGCGTGGTCAACATCGACAGCCCGGATGTGCCCTACGACGCGGTATCCGAACTCTGGTTTGACGACGAGGCGGCGCGGCAGGCAGCCTTTGCGACGGAAGAGGGCAAAGCCGCCGCCGCCGATGCGCAGGAGCACTGCTCCATCCGCACGCACCTGCTGACAGAGGAAAAGATCATCATCGAGTAGTGGGAGGGGTTAATCCACAGATGGCACAGATGACGCCGGTGGCATTTTCTCTGTGCCGGTCTGTGTCATCTGTGGGCTCACCTTTGACCGTCAGGTGGAACCTCCTTTTATCTCGCCATCTCGTTTCGCTCGATGTGTCTCCCCCTTGCAAGGGGAGGCGGCGCAGCCAGAGGGGGCTTCAAAGAATCGAGTTCAACCATGATGAGTGACACAGAGCCATATGCTTGATTCCATCGATAGCGTTCACAAGGCGCTGCTCGGCGAGCGCTACGTCGCCGAGCGGGGTCTGGCGACCGTCATCTTCCTTGCACTGAGAATGGGCCGCCCGCTCTTTCTGGAGGGCGAGGCAGGCGTCGGCAAGACGGAAGTCGCCAAAGTCCTCTCCAACCTGCTCGGCACGCGGCTGATCCGCTTGCAGTGCTACGAAGGGCTTGACGTGCACAGCGCCGTCTACGAATGGGCGTACTCGCGGCAGATCCTGCACCTGCGCCTGCTCGACGCCAGCGGCGCGACGCGTGAGGAGATGGAGCGCGACATCTACAGCCGCGACTTCCTGCTCTCGCGCCCGCTGCTTCAGGCCATCGAGAACAACGCCGAGCAGGTCCCCGTGCTGCTCATCGACGAGGTGGACCGCGCCGATGAGGAGTTCGAGAGCTTCCTGCTGGAAGTGCTCTCGGACTTCCAGATCACCATCCCGGAGATCGGCACCATCCGCGCCGCACAGCCGCCCGTCGTCGTGATTACCTCCAACCGCACCCGCGAGGTACACGATGCGCTCAAGCGGCGCTGCCTGTACCACTGGATCGACTATCCGGACTTCCAGACGGAGTACGAGATCGTCCGGCTGAAGGTCCCCGGCGCATCCGAGCAGCTTTCCTACCAGGTGGTGGCGGCGGTGCAGGCGCTGCGCACGGCGGAGCTGTTCAAGCCGCCGGGCGTTGCGGAGACGCTCGACTGGGCCACTGCGCTCACCATCATGGACACGCAGGAACTCGACGAGCAGATCATCGGCGATACGCTGGGCGTGCTGCTCAAGTATCAGGACGACGTGCAGCGCGTTCAGAGTGAGTTGCTGCAGGAGCTTGCCAGACGTGCCCATGCCTACCGTGGCTGATCGCGGGCTGTTCCTGCCGAACCTGCTGCACTTCGGGCGGCTGCTGAGGCAGCTCGGCGTGCGCATCAGCACGCGGGAGATTTACGACCTCGCCGACGCCCTGACCACCATCGACCTCGCGCGGCAGGACGACTTCTACCACACGCTGCGAGCCTTCCTCGTGCATTCCCCTGATGAGATCGAGTTGTTCGACCGCGCCTTTGACCTGTTCTGGCGGGGGCGTATCGAGCTGGCGCTGGAGTTGGGTCTTGGCTATGTCCGCGCCGCCGAGCAGGAGACGCTCGATGAGCTTGAGCAGAGCGAGCAGCGCGTGCTGCGCGGTGCAGGCGACAGCGACCCCGGCGATGGCGATGCCGAAGAGGACGGTAAGGCGGAAACCGGCGTAACCGGCACGTACAGCGCCGCCGAGGTGCTGCGCCGCAAGCGGTTCGAGGACTTCAGCGAGGAGGAGTTCGAGATGGCCCGCCGGGTGATCCGCAGCCTGGTCTGGCAAATCGATGAGCGGCTGACCCGGCGGCAGGTCCGCGCCTCGAAGCGGGCCGCCACGCTCGACCTGCCCCGCGCCATCCGCGAGAGCATGAAGCAGGGCGGCGAGATCGTGCGGCTGCGCTGGCGCCGCCGCAAGACCCGCCCGCGCCCGCTCGTCGTGCTCTGCGATGTGAGCGGCTCGATGGAGCGCTACTCACGGCTGTTCCTGCACTTCATGTATGCGCTGGTGCAGGAGGGCCGCCGTGTCGAGACGTTTGTGTTCGGCACGCGGCTGACGCGCATCACCCCGGCGCTGCGCCACCGCGACGTGGACGCCGTGCTCGACCGCGTGGCGGACCTCGTCATGGACTGGTCCGGCGGGACGCGCATCGGGGAGTCGCTCAGGGCGTTTAACTACGTGTGGTCGCGGCGGGTGCTGGGGCGCGGCGCCGTGGTGATCATCATCAGCGATGGCTGGGACCGGGGCGATGTGGACCTGCTCTCGCGGGAGATGGCGCGGCTGCACCGCAGCGCTTCCCGGCTGATCTGGCTGAACCCGCTCGCCGGTGCGCCCGACTACCAGCCGCTCGTGCGCGGCATCCGCGCGGCGCTGCCGCATGTGGACGACTTTCTGCCGTTCCATAACCTGGAGGCGCTGGAGGCGCTCGCGCGGCGTCTCGGCACGCTCACGACGAGCGCCCGGCGAACCCCCTCCTGACCCGCAGCCGCCGGCTGCGGCCCTTCCTCCCCCTTGCAAGTGGGAGAAAGCGACCCGAAGGGTCGCTGGTGGGGGTTCCCGTGGGAGCCGACACACACGGACCCTCATCAGCGAAGGGGTCGCAGAATATCGTCAAAATATGTGTAGGGGCGGGTCTAATGATGCGGTCGATGCGGAGCATCGCGCATCACACCCGCCCCTACAGACCTGTCTCCATCAGCTGCGTTACCGCCCCGGCGTCAGCCGCAGCGTCGCCACCGTCGCCGCTTGCACCGACTCCTCCGACCAGGGCATGACCATCGCCTCGCCCTTGAGCCACAGTTGCAACTGGTCGTCGTAGTGCGGCGAGAACGGGTTGCCCGACTGCCCGCCCGCCAGCACGAAGCGGTTGTCGTCCCAGTTGCCCACGTCGAGCACCATGCGCAGGCCGGGGATCGCAAAGGCGTTGTCGGTAGGGTGGGCCAGCCACGCTTTCGCCTGGCAGATTGTGTCCTGATCGCCGCCGCACGGGAACGGCCCGACATTGAACAGCGCATCGAAAGGCGCGTGCTCGCCGAGCGGGTGCTTGAGCGTCACGGTGCGCACCTCGCCCCAGCCCCACCGCGCCGGGTCGTCGCCGTAAGCCTTGCGGATGCGCCGCACCGCCGCGCCGAGCGCGTCCGCTATCTCCACCGGCCAGCCATACCGGAACCATCCCGGCGGCTGCTCACGGAACAGCCTCACAAGCTGGCTAACGCGCCGGTGGTCGAACCAGATGCCGTGCATCAGCGGGTTGAACTCCCGCCCCATCGCAAGCGGTGCCGAGCGCGGGGCCTGCGCGGAGAGCACGCGGCTGCTCATCTCCGAGAGCAGGAACTCGTACACCGTCGCGGCGGGCGAGTGGACGTCGAGCACCCCGTCCCACTCGCGCAGCAGGTCGAGCGCGAGGCGAGTGCCCGGCGTGCGCACCGGGGCGGAGAGGACGACCTCGCGCATCTCCTCCCAGGGCAGGGACTTCTGATCAAGCTGCATGCGCATCACGCTCTCGACATCCCAGTCCTCGCGCTCGGCGAGGAGCTGGTTGATGCGCTTTACGCGGTAGCCGTCCAGCCAGTTGTCGCCCAGGAACGGCCCGTTGCCATCCTGAATGGGCTTGTTGTTGGCTGTGGCGATGTAGCCCTGCTCCGGGTTGGCGATGTGCGGCATGTCCTCAAAGGGGACGACCTCGCCCTGCCAGCACACGGTCGGCTCCCAGCCCGTCACCGGGAGCGTGCCCCACGTGCCCCGCCGTTGCTGCACCTCGCCGACAAGCTGCCAGCCGATGGTGCCCTGCGTGTCGGCGTAGACGACGTTCTGCGCGGTGAGCGGCCACTGGGCGAACGCCTCGCGAAACTCCTCGAAGCTCCGCGCCCGGTGCGCCCGCAGGAAGCCCCACACCGGCTTGGCCTCCAGCCACGTCGCGCACAGCGAGATCGCCTCGAAGTCCTGGTCGAGCGCCGGGCCGACAATCGGCCCGCGCGGTGTCTCGAGCACCTCCTCCTCGACCGGCGGTTGCCCGCGTACTTTGATGAACTCTTGCCGCACGCGGCACGGCACGAAGCCGTCGCCCTCGCGCACACTGCGCCCGTCCGGGCCGATCTCCTCCAGGTAGACCTCCACGTCGTCCACCATCCCGGCGGTGACGCCCCACGCGGCGACCTCGCTGTGGCCGATCACAATCGCCGGGGTGCCGATGAGCGACGCGCCCGCTGCCTCCCACTCCGGCGTGCGGATGTGCGACAGATACCAGGGCGACGGGATCATCGGGGCGAGGTGCGGGTCGTTGGCGATGAGGGGTCGCCCGGTGCGCGTGCGCGACGGGGCGATGGCCCAGTTGTTGGACGCGCCACCCCAGTTGCTGATGATGCCGGTCAGCAGCGAGAGATCATCCGTGAGGCGGGTGGCTGGCAGGCCCGCCGTCGCCCCGACCGGCGCGGTGACCGGCTGCCAGTCCGGGTAGCTGTTAGAGGTGGCCTGTACAGCCTGCGGCCCGTCATAGCAGCACATGATCAGCCGGGCGATCTTGATCGCCCAGGGGGAGAGCGACAGCGAGAGGTACTTCATCAGCGCGAGCACGTCTGCCGCCTCGTAGCGCGTCGGCTCGGCGCGGAGCAGTGCGTACTCGTGCGCGGGCTTCTCTGCACCGCGCGTTGCGCCCATCGTGACCCCCTGCGCGAAGGCGTCGAGAATGGCGCGGGCGTCAGGGTCGAGGCGGGGAAGCTGCCGCTCGGCGGAGCGGCGGAAGCCGATGCGGCGCGAGAGGCGGTCGAGGTCGAGGCCCGCGCGGCCTGTTAGCTCTGCCACCGTGCCCCGCGCGAGGCGCATGACCATCTCAAGCTGGAAGGCGCGGTCCTGCCCCTGGCAGAAGCCGAGCGCATACCAGGCGTCGTGCTCCGTCTCGGCGGTGATGTGCGGCACGCCGTAGCGGTCACGGCGGATGGTGACGGGCGCATCTAGGCCGGGGACGGCTATCTCACCGGAGACGGTCGGCAGGCGCTCGCCGAGCGCAAGCCGCATGAGCAAACGGGGTAGATTCATTTTTACTGCTCCAGTGGGATACCAGTAGATCGAAAAACCCGTACTACTATCTGCAATACAACCCTACCTTTTATTGTAGGCGTTTCTCGTGACGGATAACTAGCCCTTTGGGCTGTTATCGGCTAACTTGAAACCGCTTGTTCGTTGGCCCGCCTGACACCTGCGTAAGCATCGCTGGGACTGCACCTCCCCCTCCTGCGAACGTTTTCACAAATGTGAGTAATGTGTGACTTTGTGCAGAAGCAGGCGGCTTTTAGGGTATGATAGGTGAGAGAGACAGGCGCTGCTTCGGGCACGCCTGCTGGCTGGACGAGTTCCCCATGCGCACCTGCCAGCCGTCCTCACCCGGCTGAAGAGGCCGGTGCGCAGGACGACCTCTTCACGCAACGCATCATGGAAAAGGATTGTGGCCAATGACGGAAGCGATCACCACAGTAAAGCCGGAACGGGCGGAAGCCCTGCTTGCCGAGATCGGCCAGGAGCGGGCGCGCGAGATGCTGGAGGTCATGTGGACCATCCGCGCGTTCGAGGAGAAGGCCAAGGAGCTGTACGCCCTCGGCAAGATTCACGGCACGATGCACCTGAGCATCGGGCAGGAAGCCTCGGCGGTGGGCACGTCCTACGCGCTGCGTCCCGGCTATGACTACCTGCTCAACCACCACCGCGGCCACGGGCACGTTATCGCCTGGGGGCGCGGCAACAACATCAAGCCGACGATGGCCGAGTTCATGGGCAAGCAGACGGGCTTCTGCCGGGGGCGCGGCGGCTCGATGCACATTGCGGACGTCGAGAGCAACAACCTCGGCGCGAACGGCATTGTCGGCGGCGGCATCCCCATCGCCGTAGGCGTCGGCCTGAGCATCAAGCTGCGCCGTACCGACCAGGTCTGCATTGTGATGTTCGGCGACGGTGCGGCCAACGAGGGCGCGTTCCACGAGTCGCTGAACATGGCTTCCATCTGGGACCTGCCGATCATCTACTACTGCGAGAACAACCAGTACGCCATGTCGATGTCGGTGGAGCGGGCCTTCAACATCGAGCGCATCAGCCAGCGCGCCTGCGCCTACGGCATCGAGGGCTTCACCTTCGATGGCAACGACGTTCTCGCCGCCTATGACGCGGTGTCGCGGGCGGTCGAGCGGGCGCGCGCGGGTGAGGGGCCGACGCTGCTGGAGGCCGTGACCTATCGCTGGGAGGGCCACTCCAAGAGCGACCGCCAGGCCTACCGCACCCGCGAGGAAGTGAAGGCCTGGCAGGCGAAGGACCCCATCCCCCGCTTTGGCGAGCGGCTCATGCAGGCCGGGCTGCTCACCCAGGACGAGTTCAACGCGGTGCGCGACGCCGCCTACCAGAAGATCGAGGACGCCGTCGCCTACGCAGAAAACAGCCCCGAACCCGACGTAGCCAACATTATGGACGGTGTATATGCTTGAGACGACGACTACAGCCACTCGTGAACTGACGTACGCCGAAGCCATCCGCGAGGCCATCCGCCAGGCGATGGAGCAGGACGAGCGTGTGTTCCTGCTGGGCGAGGACGTGGGCGTGTATGGCGGCGCGTTCGGCGTGAGCGCGGGTCTCATCGACCAGTTCGGCGAGGAGCGCATCCGCGATACGCCCATCAGCGAGGCGGCGATTGCGGGCGCGTGCATCGGCGCGGCGCTGACGGGTATGCGGCCCATCGGCGAGATCCAGTTCATGGACTTCGTGACGCTGTCGATGGAGCAGCTTGTGCTGCAGGCGGCCAAGCTGCGCTTCATGTTCGGCGGCAAGGCGACCGTGCCCTTCGTGCTGCGGATGCCCGGCGGCGCGGGCACGGGCGCGGCGGCCCAGCACTCCGAGAGCCTGGAGAACTGGTTTGTGCACGTGCCGGGTCTGAAGGTCGTCATGCCCTCCAACGCCTACGACGCCAAGGGCCTGCTGCTCGCCGCGATTGACGACGACAACCCCGTGATCTTCATTGAGCACAAGCTGCTCTACAAGACGAAGGCCCACGTGCCCGAGGAGATGTACCGCATCCCGCTCAGCCAGACGAACATCGCGCGCCAGGGCACCGATCTGACCGTCGTGGCGACCTCACTGATGGTGCAGCGCGCGCTCCAGGCGGCGGACATCCTCGCCGAGGATGGCATTGAGATTGAGGTGGTGGACCCCCGCACGCTCAACCCGCTTGACGACCAGCCCATCTTCGAGTCGGTCAAGAAGACCGGCAAGGTGCTGATCGTGCATGAGGCGGTTGGCACGGGCGGCTACGGCGGCGAGATCGCGGCGCGCATCGCTGCGAGTGAGGCGTTCGACTACCTCGACGCGCCGATCCGGCGGCTGACGGGGCTGGACATCCCCATCCCTTACAACCGCACGCTGGAATACCACACCGTGCCGCAGGTGGAGAACATCGTCGCCGAGGCTCGCAAGCTCGTCAAGGGCGAATACTAAGGAGCGCGCCATGGCCAAAGAGATCATCATGCCGAAGTTCGGCTTCACTCAGGAGGAATCGACCATCGTTGCCTGGCTCAAGCAGGAGGGCGACCGGGTCGAGAAGGGTGAGCCGATTGCGGAGTGTACGACCGACAAGGTCAACATGGAGATCGAAGCGCCGGAGGATGGCATCCTCGGCGGCATCCGCTACCCGGCAGGCGCGACCGTCCCGGTGACGGAGATCATCGCCTATGTGCTGCAGGAGGGCGAGACCCTGCCGGAGGCTTCAGCGGCGGCTGCACCGGCTGCGCCTGCTGCTGAGGCGGTCCCCGCAGCCCCGCCCCGCGATGACGCGGACGCTGGCGAGGCGGGCGCGACTCCGCTTGCCCGGCGCATCGCCGAGGCGGAAGGCGTGGATCTCTCCGCCGTTGTCGGCACCGGCGCTGGCGGCAAGGTCACGCGGGAGGATGTCGAGCGCTACGTGGCCGCGATGCGCACGGCGGAGCCTGCTGACGGCAAGGTGCGGGCGACGCCTGCCGCGCGCCGGGCGGCCCGCGAGCAGGGGCTGGACCTCGCCGCGATTGCGGGCAGCGGCCCTCGCGGGCGGGTGCAGGAGGCGGATGTCCTCGCCGCTGCCGAGGCTCAGGCTGCCGCGGCACCCGCGCCCGTAGCCGGGCCTGTGCCCACGTCTGCGCCGCAGCCGGCGGTTCCGGTTGCTGCCCCGGTGGGCGAGCCGCAGGTCATCCCGCTGGAGGGGATGCGCCGCACCATCGCCCAGCGTATGCAGCAGAGCTACCAGCAGGCGCCGCACGTCTCCTTCACGCTTGACGTGGACATGACGAAGGCCATCGCCTTCCGCGAGTACGCCAACCAGCGCATCCCGGAGGGCCAGCCGCGCATCTCAATGACCGCGCTGATCATCAAGGCGGTGGCGTGGGCGCTGCGCCAGCACCCGATGGTTAACAGCTACCTGATCCGTGACGAGATCCTCGTCATGCCTGATGTGAACGTCGGCATGGCGGTGGCGCTTGAGGATGGGCTGATCGTGCCGGTCATCCGCAACGCCGACCGCAAGGGGCTGGTGCAGATCGGCCAGGAGGTTGTCGACCTGAGCCGCCGCGCCCGCAGCGGCGAGCTTCGCCCGGAGGAAGTCGCCGACGGGACGTTCACGGTCAGCAACCTGGGCATGTTCGGCATCGACCGCTTCACGGCGATCATCAACCCGCCGCAGGTGGGCATCCTGGCGGTGGGGCGCATCGCCAAGCGGTTCGTGCCGGGTGAGAACGACGAGCCGGTCGCCAAACCGCTGATGACCGTCACGCTCGTCACCGACCACCGCGTGATCGACGGGGCGCAGTCGGCGCAGTTCGTCGCCACGCTGCGCGACGCGCTCGAGGAACCGGCGAGCATCCTACTGTAGGGGTCGGTATAAAACACCGCCGCGACGTTTGGTCGCGGCTCCAGACGGATCGAGTAGGGGCCGGTAGCCGTGAAGTGTGTTCGCGGCTGCGGCCCCTGAATGATCAGATCGAGCTAACCCCCGGAACCTAATCGCCCCCTAGCTCGTGCTGCCCGTCCAGCTTGGCGGGTCGCTGGCCGGGAAGGACAGTTCCGACCCCAGCGTTACCTGGTTGCCCTCCTCGTAGTCGAAATCCTCCTCCGGGCTGATGCGCGGCACGTCTCGCGTCTCACCATAGAACGGATCCTGCAGCGAGCGGTTGTAGTGGATGCAGTTGATAACCCGGCTGAACGTCTCGGAAAGGTCTACAACCGTCAGGTAGGGCAGGCTGCGGAGCAGGTCCGTCTGCGGGATGCTGTTTGTCACGACGACTTCCTGCAGCCCGTAACTCTCGCGCAGTTCCTGTAGGCGCTCGCGGGCGGCGGGGTTGCACAGGTTGTGCGACACGCCGATATATATCTCCTCGATGCCCTTATCCTCTACCAGCCGCCTGGCGACCTCGGACACCGTGCCGCCGGTGCTGATCATGTCGTCGATGATGATCGCCACCCGCTTGCCCTCAAAGTCGCCCATGATGTCGGAGACCTGCGCCTCCTCCGGGCGCGGGCGGAACTTTGCCGTGACCGCCGCGCGGATGCCCAGCTCACGGGCGATGCGGGTGACGAACTTTGTCGCTCCGGTGTCCGGCGAGATGGCGATGACGTCGTCACGCCCGGCGAAGCGCTGGTAGAGCCGCACAAACATCCCGACCGCCTCGAGTGCATCAACCGGGGTGCTCCCGTAGAAGCCCCGGATGCGCTCGCTGTGCATGTGCCACGTCACAACGCGGCTGGCCCCGGCCTCCTTGATCAGGTCGGCCACAAGCTGGGCGGTCGTCGGCTCGCGCCGGAACTTCGTCGGTCGGTCCTGCCGGGAATAGGCGAGATAGGGCAGGACGACCGTCACGTAATTCGCGCCCCAGTGACGCAGTGCACGCACCGAGACCAGCAGCGCCATCAGGTTCTGGTCGATGGACCGATCGGATCGCGGGTCGGCCAGCGACTGGAACAGGAACGCATCCGTGCCGCTCACATCCTCCTCCAGACGCGCGCCTGTCTCCCCATCGGAGAACTGGAAGTCGATGCTCTGGAGCAGGGCGACATCCTGCTGGTTGCCACCTGCCTCTACAACGCGGCGCCGGTAATCTTCGGCGACCCGGCGCGCCATATAGTCACCGGAGCGGCAGCTTGCGATCAGCAGCCGCCCGCGCGACGATTCGCGCCCCTGATGGATCCACTCCTGGTTAAACTGCCCGCCGCCAGACGTGGTGTTTACGCTTGTCTCGCTCATGCGTCACAATCCTTTCTCGATAGCCGGGCAGTGGATAAAATGCGCCGTCCGCGCAGTACTGCCCGATGATGCCCATCGCGTTCGTCTTTCCACCAGACTGACGATCTCCCGCCGCCCGGCTGTTTTCCGGGCGCGTTCACCCTGCGAGCATCCCGACAGACCTGCCTTACCCGGCAGGTGGCCTCTCTTTGAGGCTACCATCTGCGCGTGGAAAGTTCATAAGTGCACCTAAAAGAAACCTAAAAAGCTCCCGGCTGGGGATTGACAAGCCGTGCAAATGACCCCACGATAGGCATGATTGCCTCATATGGGATGGGAGCCTGCCGGTCGCCGGCAGGGTAAGTGGTCAATATGACAGAGACGGCAGTTGCTGCCAGTCCACGCTCGGCCAGATCTGTGTTAAAAGCAGAATATGGAGTACCTTACTGAGGGTGAGGGCGGGTCAGGCGACCGCGTCGTGTTGTCCGCCGGGATGAAAAGGGGTGTTTGGGTTGTACGGCCATCCCTGCGGTGCCCTCCGAAGCCACAGATGCTCATGGCAACAGCCACTTGTCCCGTTCATCCTTGAACCTGACGGAATAGCATACTCCATGAAAACTGCTCTGATCATCGAAGACGATCCGACGATCCGCCAGTTTATGGCGGTCAACCTGGTTGCGCGCGAGTTCGAGGTCTGGCAGGAAGAAACAGGCGAGGCCGGGCTGGAACGGTTGCGAGATGTCACGCCCTCTGTCGTCCTGCTTGACCTGCGGCTGCCGGGGATATCCGGCACAGAGCTTCTCCATACCATGATGCAGGACTCGGCCCTGCAGGGCATCCCGGTCGTCGTCGTGACGGCTTCGCTGGTCGATGTGAACGAGAGCAATGTGTCGCTGATGCCCAACGTGACGCAGGTGCTCGTCAAGCCGGTCAAGGTCGAGGAGTTGATACAGGCAGTCACTCACGCGATGGAGCAGGCGCCGCGCTGATAGATAAACTGAGAAAGCAAACGCCGGGTGATTGCTCCCGGCGTTTGTTTGTATCTGGCAGTTGTGCCGTCAGCCGTGCTACTGGACCTCATGCATCTGCTGTTCCAGCTTATCCGCCTGCTTGCTGAGCGTGCTGCTTGCCTGCTGCAGCTTGCTGCGCGCCTCGTCCCGCAGCGACTCGGCCTCCCGGCGGATGTCACGGCGGAGTTCCTCGCCGCGCTTCGGCGCGAACAGCAGTGCTGCGACCGCGCCGATCAGCGCGCCGTACCACATTCCTCTCATAAACTTGAAGAAGTCGCTCATATAGTTGGTTTCCTCCTGCTGTCGTGTCTCAGCGCTTATCAGTCATTAACATTATTACCTATTATCAAGCATAGCCGCGTACGGCTAAAAAAGTCCTATACTGGCACTAAATAAATTGTAAAGACGCCGTCCGCCCGAGCAGGCTCGTCCGGGTGCATTCTGCGGCCCCGCCCGTTTAGATTTTTTTTGCCCTGGCGATAGGATTTTTTACCGCGCACACTCTACACTAGAATCAGGCTCAGGTGGGGCCGCCACACCGCCGTCCGCAGAGAGAGGAGAGCTGCATGGAGCCGATTGGGCGCAGGCGCTGGGCGATTGCCGAAGGCTACATTCCACTTGAAAGCCACGGCCCGCCGCCAGAGATGACAAGCCACGAGGCTGCCTGTATTCTTAATGCGGGCGACGAGGATGCGCACGTAGAGATCACCATCTTTTATGAGGATCGCGAGCCGGTTGGCCCGTACCGGGTTACCGTCCCGGCACGGCGCATCGTGCATTTGCGCTTTAACGACCTCGACACCCCCGAGCCGATCCCGACCGGCACGCCTTACGCGAGCGTGCTTGAGTCGGACGTGCCCATCGTGGTTCAGCACACGCGGCTCGACTCGCGGCAGGCGGAGAATGCTCTGCTGACAACCATCGCGTACAGCCAGCCATAACCAGCCATCACTAGATAAGGAGATGCGGATGCAGAAGCCAGAGGTTGTTGTCGTCACCGGGGCGTCGGCAGGTGTGGGCCGCGCGACTGTCAGGGAGTTTGCCCAGCGCGGCGCGTATATCGGGCTGCTGGCGCGCGACCGCGAGCGCCTGGAGGAGGCGCGGCGAGAGGTGGAGGCAATGGGTGGGCGCGCGCTGGTCCTGCCCACCGACGTTGCCAACCCCGACGAGGTCGAGGCGGCGGCGCAGGCGGTCGAAGACGAGTTCGGCCCGATTGACATCTGGATCAACAACGCGATGACGTCGGTCTTTTCGCCCGTGCACCAGATGCAGCCCGAGGAGTACAGGCGCGTGATCGAGGTCACGCTGCTGGGGCAGGTGTATGGGGCGCTCGCCGCGCTGCGGCGGATGCTCCCCCGCGACCGGGGCAAGATTATATTCGTCAGTTCGGCGCTCGCCTACCGGGGCATCCCGCTTCAGTCGGCCTACAGCGCCGCCAAGCACGGCGTCGAGGGCTTCTTCGATGCGCTGCGCGCCGAGTTGCTCCACGACAACAGCAGCGTGCAGATCACGCTGGTCAACCTGCCGGGCCTCAACACGCCGCAGTTCCAGTGGGTGCGCAGCCGCATGCCGAACATGGCCCAGCCCGTCCCGCCGTTTTTCCAGCCGGAGGTCGCCGCGCGGGCGATCTACTGGGCCGCTCACAACGACCGCCCGCGCGTGTACGTCGGGCGCAACACGGTGGGCGCCGTGGTGCTCAACAAGATCTTCCCCGGCCTGGTCGACCGCTATCTGGCGCGGACCGGCTACATGGCGCAGCAAACCAACCAGCCGCGCGACCCGAACCACGAGGATAACCTGTTTGAGCCTGTGCCCGGCGATTACGGGGCGCACGGCCCGTTCGACCGCCGCGCCAAGACATCGAGCTTCCAGTGGTGGGCGACGACTCACCGGGGTTCGCTGGCGCTGATGGTCACGGCGATTGCCGGTGTGCTCGGCGCACTGCTCTACTGGCGCAGCGAGAGCTGACCGGGCCGCGGGCGCGTTCACACTTGTGAATACTACCCCCGCAGGGGGGAAATGGGTCATGTATGGTTTTTGGACAGAGCGCAAAAGGGGTATGATTACTTAAGGGGGCATAATTACTTAAAGAACTGTAACAACGTACGACATGTGACAGCCCGCACACGATTGGTGGACCCTGGCATGTCCAAGCCATCTTCCTATGCCAAGAACCACGCGCCCCAGTTCCCCGGGGCGATCGACAGACCGAGGCTGCTCAAGCGATTGGAGGCGATCCGCCAGTATCGCCTGGCTCTGCTGACCGCCCCAGCGGGCTATGGTAAGACCACGCTCGCGGCACAGTTCGCTCGCACGGCTGACATCCCCGTTGCGTGGCATACGATTGAGGAACGTGAGCGCGACATCCCCAACCTCTACGAGCACAGCCTGAAGGCCCTCGAAAAGGTTGCTCCGGGTATTCAAAACGCGTTGCCCGCACCGGCGACTTACTCGCCGGCTGAGCTGGCGACCCTGATTGCCGAGCATCTGTGGCATACGCTCACCGACGATGTTGTCTACGTCATCGATGATGTCCACCACCTCAGCGGCTTCCCCGCTGCCGAGGCATGGCTACAGCACATGGTCAGCCGCCTGCCGCAGACCTGCCACCTGCTTCTGCTGAGCCGCACGCTGCCCACCCTCCCGTTCGCCGAGTTGATCGCCCGTAACGAGGTTCTCGCTATCGGGCAGGAAGATCTGCGACTGACCGAGGCGGAGATCGCCGAGCTTGCCCGCAACCTGCTGGGCGACGAGCCGTCGGCGGAGGAGATGCAGCGGCTTGTCCACCGGCTGGACGGCTGGCCGGCGGGGATTATGCTGGCGCTCCAGCCGCTGCCTGCGGGCTTTGGCGACGGCATCTTCAGCGCCGCCCCCGAGCCGGAGGCGTTGTTCGAGTCGCTGGCGAGCAGCATGCTTGAGGCACAGTTGCCGGACCTGCGGCATTTTCTGCTTGAGTCGTCCGTGCTGACCCGCCTCACGCCGGAGCTGTGCTCGGTCGTGCTCGGCATCCCCAACAGCGCGGCCTGGCTGAACGCCGCCAAGACGCAAAACCTGTTCCTGACGCGCGTGCCGGGCGGGCTGGTCTACCACACGCTTTTCCGGGACTTCCTGCAGAAACGACTCAAGCAGAGTGACCCGGAGCGGTTTGTCGAACTGCACACGCGCGCGGCGCGCTGGTTCGAGGAACAGGACGACATCGAGCAGGCGTTTGCGCACTACATCGCGGCGGGCCGCATCGACGCCGCGCGGGAGATCGCCGAGGTCGCGGCGGGCGCGTACTTCGCACAGGGCAAGTTCGAGACATTGCTCGCGTGGAACGAGCGGCTCAGCCAGACACAGGCCGAGGCGCCCAACCTGGCGCTCGTGTGCGCGACGATTTACGGGGATCGCTGTGAGTATGAGGCCGCACAGGAGGAGCTTGAGCGCGCCAGGTGCGGCTTCCAGGCAAGCGGCGATGAGGAGGGCGTGTCAAAGGCTCGGCTCCAGCAGGCCAGACTCCACCTGCAGCAGGGGGATGATCATCGCGCTATCGAGGATGCAGAGGCGCTGCTGTCGGCAGCCTCGATCGAGATGAGAGGGCGCGCCCTGCGGGTGGTTGGGCTGGCCCGCATCCGGCTGGGTGAGGTCGAGAGCGGCATCGAGTATCTTGAGCAGGCGGTTGCCTGCTACCGTGAAGCCGGGCTGGTGTCCGCGCTTTCCCAGCTTCTTCAGGACCTCCAGTTTGCGTATACGCGCGTCGGCGAGCTGGAGAAAGCAGGCGCCTGCCTGCAGGAGGTCGTCGCGCTGCGGCGGCAGCTTGGCAGTGCCACCGGGCTGGCGCAGGCGCTGAACAATCTTGGCTACTACTATCACCAGCACAGCAACTATCGCCAGGCGCTGGCAACGCTGCAGGAAGGGCTCAACGCCATCGCCAGTGTATCGCACCGGCGCATTGAGAGCTATCTGCTGTGGAGCCTGGGCGACCTGAAGCGCGACCTCCGCGATTTTGATGAGGCCGAGCGGCATTACGCCCGCGCGTTGAGCCTGGTTGAGCCCGGTTCCGACCCTAACTTGCGCGCGTCCATCCTGATCAGCTCCGCCATGATGAGACGGCGGCTAGGCCGTTATGACGAGGCGGTGCTCATTGCAAAGGAAGCGCTGACGCTTGCCAACCACCACAGTGCGGCCTTTGAGGCGGCGATGGCACGCGCCGCGCTGTGGGCGGCGCGCGGGCATCAGGGCGAGGTTGAGCGTGCCATCGACGAGCTTGAGCTTGTCATTGAGGAGTTGAGCGAGTTGGGCGCGCGCTTCGAGTTGATGGCCGTTCTGGGGGTGTGCGCGAGCCTGTCTCTGCTGCTGGAAGACAGGGAGCTGGCGACGCACTACTATCAGGCGGCGATCGACCTTGCGCTCGAAGTCGGCACGGCGCAGCCGCTGGCGGTCGAGGTGGAGGTCACGCCCGCGCTCGAAAGCCTGCCTGTGCAGATCCCTGCCGGGCATCCGCTGCCGCGCGCGCTGTCCTACCTGCGTGACGCCAGCCGGGCGCTCGTCAGCCGGCCCGCTGCCGAGGCAGATGACGAGGCCCCGCCCTCAGCCACATTCAGCCTGCGCGTGATCACCCTGGGTCGTGAAGAAGTGATACGGGACGGCGTGCCTATCCCCTCCACCGGGTGGCGGGCCGCCGCCGCACGGGAGATTTTCCTCTACCTGCTGTTCGCCGGGCCAAAGACGCGCGGCGAGATTAGCCTTGTGTTCTGGCCGGACAGTAGCGCCGACCAGGTGCGAGCCAACTTCCATACCACCCTCCACCGCGCCCGCCAGGCGCTCGGCGCGGATGTCATCCTGTACGATAAAGAGCTGTACTTCATCAACCCGGATCTTGACGTGTGGTGCGATGCGCTGCAGTTTGAGCGGCTCGCCCGGCAGGCCAATATGCTGCCTGCTCACGACGCGCGCGCTGAGGACCTGCGGCGCAAGGCGGTCGCGCTGTACCGGGGTGACTTCCTCCCCTCGCTCGATGCAGAATGGGTGTACGTCCGCCGCGACATGTTGGCGGAATTGTACCTGGACACGCTGATCGGGCTGGGGCGCTGCGCGCAGGCCCGCAACGACTACCGCACGGCGATTGCCACCTTCCACGAAGCGCTGAGCGTTGACCCGTACCGCGAAGAGATCCACCGCGAGATTATGAGCTGCTACGGCGAGATGGGCGAGCGTGGCCGGGTGCTTGACCATCTTCGGGAACTGCGCCGCCTGTTTCGCCGCGAGCTATCGGCGGAACCCACTGAAGAAACGCTGCGCTTCGCGCAGTCGCTGCTCAGTTGAGGGCGGCCCGGCTCCGCCGACACGACCTTATCCTCGATTCTAGCCTGTTATTATTCCCCTAACTGACGTTCGGCCCTTCTCGTCATGATTGCTGCCAGATTCCGGCAGTTTTCTTGAGTTTGGTAAGCACTATGTTTAGTGAGTGGGAGTATTCTGTAGCAGAATGACTTCTACAACTACGAGAGGTGGCGAAAAAATGAATCCCCTGAACCAGATGCGCTCGAAGCTCTTTAACCTTGGTGTGTGGATGACCTCGGACCCGACCCGCGCCCGGCGTGTCACGACGATGTTGTCGGCAGGTTTCGTTGTCGCCCTGGCGATCGGCATTATTAAGCCCTGCGGTCCGATGCCAGGCCTGGGCGACGGGTTGGTCTAGAATTCGTTGATAACCCACGCTACAGGGCGTCACCAAGCCTGGGGCGAGAGGATGAGGGACTGGGGATGAGGCTCTTCTATTGCCGGCAACCCGACGACTGGCAGTAGGAGGGCCTCAGCCCGCTCTGACTGGAGAGACCTTCTGAAGGAGTCTAAGTGAGATGTTGATTCAGGATCGGATTGTAATTACCGCGAACGAGAAGCAGAAGCTCGACCGACTTTTCGGTACGGCTCTGTTTGACAAGAAGCTATGCAAGCGCCTCGTCGAGGAGCGCGATTTCTCGGTGTTGAGTGAGTACGGGATCTCGGTAGAGACGCAGAACTGGCTTCGTGTTGTGCCGGCAAACTCGCTGATGGACCTGGCCCGGGCGGTTAGCGCCAAGATGCCGGTGGGATTCTAAGGCTCAGGAGATCGGGCCGGAATTCCCTGACCGGAGTTCGTTTCCATAGACGACCGCCGCACGCTGCCTTGCGATGAGGTCCACCCATGGGAATGGGGGGAGGGTGCGGCTACTGATGAGTAAATGGCTCTGAGGCGGTAGGCTAAGCAGCAGATCGCCCAGAAGCCTTTGTACATCCAGTGCATGATCCAGGCGGTCGTACTCGTCGAAGATGAGCAGGTAATCCCGGTGATGGAGAGTCTGGAACACGGTGAACAGCGCTGCCTTAAGCCGCGCGGAGGGGTTCGGCAGTTTCATCAACGTCTTATGTACCTGCCGGGCAACTGGCCGGCCTTGCTCGGCAAGCTGCTTCGTCAATTCGACCAGGAACGGGACCGGCCCGACAACGCCATCCCTGGGGCTGTAGTAAAAGAGCTGACACGGCGGCGCATCCAGCAGCGCGGAGATGACGCGGGTGCGTGCTTGCAGCTCAGGATGGATGAGGAGAAGCGAATACTGCTGGTAGTAAGCTGAGATCGTCTCAACTGTCTGGTTAACAAGCTCGTTTGTCAGCACCGTGTTTAGTGTTCCTGGGTATCATGCAAGCGTAATTCTTTCAACGATCGTAATTACTACTCACGGAAGATCAACAATGATGACCGTCAAGATGTGCGTCCCACCTCCGTCCGCCAGCAGCCCGCTCGGGGCTGCCTCACTCCGTCGCCAACACTGCTTTCGGGACGTGGCAACCGTGCTGATCGTCGAGAGTCAGCCGGAAGTCCGTGAGCTGATCAGCCTGACGCTGGAGACCGGCCCGTACAACATCCTGCTCGCGGAAAACGCCGAGCAGGCGTTGACGCTCGCACGCGCTCAGCGCCCCGATCTTGTCCTCATGGACGTCGTGCTCTCGGGAGAAGTCGACGGTCTCGAACTGTGTCGGCAGCTTAAGAGCGACCCGCGCACGAAGAACGCGTACATCCTGTTCCTGACGGCGAAAAGCCAGGCAGCCGACAGGGAGCGGGGCTACGCCGTCGGTGCTGACGATTATATCCTAAAGCCGTTCAGCCCGCTTCGGCTGCAGCAGTTGGTGCGCGACATCCTCGACGGGCCGCCGCCCACTACCAACCGGGAGCATAAGCCGGCGGTCGTCTGACCCTTTCAGGACAGGCCAGACGGTAATCACAGCCCGCTGAGCTTTCTTCATGGGCTGTGCCCCGGGATGTTCTTTGCGCCCGGCGCTGCCGGTCGTGAGTCAGAAGCTGCCTGTGGCGATGTTGATCTGCGCGATGAGATCCTCCGTGATGGCCTCAATAGGCCGGTTGCCATCCACCTCAACGAGCTTCCCCTGCCTGCCGAAGTAATCGATAAGCGGTGTCGTCTGCTCCAGATACGTCTGGTGGCGCTTGTGGATCACCTCTTCGGTGTCGTCTGCACGCCCTTCGACCTCAGCGCGCTTCAGGATGCGCCGCGTGATCTCGTCCTCTGGCACGTTGAGGAGCAACGCCACGTCGATCTGCTCGTCGTATATCTCTTTGAGCATGGCATCGAGGGCGGTGGCCTGCTCGATTGTCCGCGGGAAGCCGTCGAAGATCGCGCCTGCTCTGGCGTCAGGCTTTTTTAGCCGCTCGCGAACCATCTCGATGGTCAGTGCGTCGGGCACAAGCTCGCCGCGCTCCATGATGGCTCGCACGCGCTGCGCAAGCTCGGAGGTGTCTGTCTGCATCGCCCGGAACATGTCGCCGGTAGAAATGTGCGGGACGTGGAAGGCTGCGGCGAGGCGCTTCGCCTGTGTGCCTTTGCCAGAGCCCGGCGGCCCGAGCATGACGACGTAGAGCGCCATCTGCTTCCTCTCTGGTCTGTATGCAGGATTAAGAACGGCAGAGGCGCATGCCGCGCCTCTGCGATGCACCGGATATTATTTGACCTTGCCCCGAACCGTCTTGCGGGGCTTAATCTGGATGCGGCGGCTGCTGGGGCGCTCCAGCGGCATGCGGATCGTCAGGATGCCTCGCTCCAGATGGGCCTCGGCCCGGTCCGCGTTGACCTCCTTCGGCAGGCGGATGGAGCGCGACGCGCGCCCGTAGCGGAACTCGCGGACGTGCCAGTACTGGCCTTCCTCCTCATGCTCCTCCTGCCGGTTCGCGGTAATGGTGAGGATGTCGTCGCTGACATCGATGTGGATATCATCCTCGCTCACACCCGCCATCGACGCCTCGATGATGAGTTCGTTGTTCTCCTCGCGCATGTTGATCGGAAGCTGGGTGAAGCTCGGCTGGGTGTACCAGCTTGCCGAGGGGCCGAGCCGCACAAAGTCGCGCATGGTGTCCAGCATGCGTTCCATCTCGCGGAAAGGATCATCACGCCGGTATGGTACTAAACTGGACATGCTTACGTCCTCCTTATTACCTCCACGCGTTTGATCCGAGTATATGACACGATTGTAAGAAAAGGATCAGCACCAGCCCCGGCGGCTGACGATCTGCCTGCTGCCGCCCTACACCGGCCTGAAGTCGGATTGGAGCTGGAGCCAGCGCACCACGTCACTCCGGCGCAGCAGCCCCACAAGCTGGCCGCCCTCCATCACCGGAAGCTGCCGCACGTCGCGGCTGGCGAGCTTGTTGAACGCCTGGTCGGCGGGCTCGCCGGGGGTGGTGAGGACCAGATCGCTCACCGGCGTCATGATGTCGCGCACCAGCCGCTCGTCCCACTGCATGCGTGGCACGCCCCTGATGTCGTCGAGCGTGACCATGCCGACGAACTCGCCCTGATCGACGACGGGGAAGGCGTGGTCGTCGGCGCGCATCACGTACTCATCGACAAGATGGGTGATGGTGGTGTCGGCGGGCACGGTCGGCGGGTTGCGGTACATCATACGCTCGACGGTCACATCGTCCAGAATGTCGTTGATGACCACGCGCTGGTAGCTCTGGATCGCCGCGCTGTTGAGGAACCACCCGATGAACACCAGCCACAGCCCGCCGATGAAGCCGGTGCCGAAGATCGGGATGCTCACGCCGAAGATCATGGCGATGCCCGCGACGATGAACAGCCACGCGATGGCCCGCCCGACGTATGACGACCAGCGCGTCGCCTCGCGCAGGTTGTTCGTCGCCCCCCACAGGATCGAGCGCAGCACACGCCCGCCATCGAGCGGGAAGCCGGGGATCAGGTTGAAGATGCCCAGGGTGATGTTGATGGAGCCGAGCCACATGAGCATCGTCGTCACTGGGCCAAGCTGCGCCACAAGCTGCATGGGGTTGGTAATGGCCGTCCTTGCCGCCGTGAAGCTCAGCCCGATGCCTGCTAGCAGGAGCAGCAGCACACCGAGAATGATGCTCGTCGCCGGGCCGACGACCGCGATCAGGAACTCCGATGTCGGGGATTCCGGGTCGCGCTCAATGCTGGACACCCCGCCGAATAGAAACAGCGTAATGCTCCGCACCGGGATGCCCCGCGCACGCGCCACGAGAGAGTGAGCCAGCTCGTGCGCCAGCACCGATGCGAAGAACAGCAGCGACGCGGCGACGCCAAGGCCCCAGCTCAGCGCGCCGCTCCACTCCGGGTGCGACAGGCCGAAGACAACCCTGAGGTTCCACGTCACAAGGATAAAGATGAATATCCAGCTCCAGTCGATGTTGACCCGGATGCCGAATATTCTGCCCAGACTCAGACCGGTTCTCATGCCCCTCACCCTTTGTCTTGATGCGGCTAATATTCTGCGACGAGCCCCCTCCAGACCCCGCTTTGCCCTGCCCTGTTTGCGCGGTAGAGGGGGCTCGCTACATGGCGTTCCAGGTGGATCAGTCGCCCCGTGCTCTCTGCTCCATCTCCTGCATGTCTTCCTCCCTCAGTCTGTCCTCAACCAGGAAGGAGATTTTGGCGTTGGCCCGGAACTGTACAATCTCCCCGTTCTCGACGATGGCCTGGAGGTCCTTGATGTAGATCGTGCGGACCCCCCGCACCGTCTTTTGCACTTCGGTGAGTGCCTCCCTGACCGCGTCCTCCCAACTGTTCGGGGACTGCGCTAGCACCTCGATCACCTTTACGATTGCCATCCCATTTTGCCTCCTGTCAGTCGCTCGCTAACGTTGGGGCGGGGCCGCCTCGGCGGTCCCCCTGCGTCGAAACCGGGCGCGCCAGCCCGTGTCTGCCTGTCTCATGGCGTGAGGTGCTGCTCGAACCAGTCCCGCGCCATCCCTGCGACCTGCTCCAGCGTGCTGGGCTCCTCAAACAGATGCGTCGCGCCGGGGATGATCTCCATGTGCTTCTCAGCGCTGATCCGGGCGTACGCCTGCTCGTTAAGTTCGATAACCGGCTCGTCCTGCCCGCCGACAATCAGCAGCGTCGGGGCTTTGACATCTGCCAGGCGTGACGCGGCGAGGTCCGGCCTGCCCCCGTGTGAGACGACGGCTCGCACGGCGTCCGGTCGCTCGGCTGCCGCCAGCAGCGCCGCTGCCGCGCCGGTGCTCGAGCCAAACATGCCGATGGCAAGGTTGGTGGTGGCGTCCTGCTCGCACAGCCAGTCCACCGCGCCGATGAGCCGTCGCGCCAGCACGCCCATGTCAAAGCGCAGTTTCGCCGCCGTCTGGTCCATGCGCTCTTCTTCGGCGGTCAGCAGGTCGATGAGCAGCGTTGCCAGCCCGCCGCCGCGTAGCATGTCGGCGACGTACTGGTTGCGCGGGCTGAAACGGCTGCTGCCGCTGCCGTGCGCAAACAGCACGATGCCCTTCGCTCCGTCCGGGATGACGAGGTTGCCCTCCAGCACGACGGAACCGGCAGCCACTTCGACAAACTGCCCCCCTTCCGTCTGCCTGTAGTCATCCTGCATGGCCGTGTCTCCCTCCTGTTGGCAATCGCACCGGCGTTGGCGGCTGGCTGTTCACTCTGCTGCGGGTGCAAGAAAACAAGAGCGTGGGCAAACAGCAGGTGGCGGGAAGAGACTTTCGGGAAGAATCTTCCGTGAGGTCACCTGTTGTCCGCCCACGCTGGAAAGACACAATCACGTTGTCCTCACCCGCCGCGTCGGGCGAGCAGCGGGCTACATCGCCAGGAAGTCACGTAAAATGGCCGCGAACTGCGGCTCGCGCAGCCTCCTGATCGCCTGGTACTCAAGCTGGCGGATACGCTCCCGCGAGAGTCCCATGACCTTGCCAACCTGCTGGAGCGTCTGCGGGTTGCCGTTCTTCAGCCCGAAGCGCAGGCGCAGGATCTGCGCCTCCCGCGGGATCATCTGGCTCAGCAGCCGGTCGATGGTCTCCTCCAGCGCGGTGGTGTCCATCAACTCGTCCGGATCGGGCATGTCCTCATCCTCGAGGAAGTCGCCCAGTTCGTTGTCGTCACCCACCGGCGTCTCAAGCGGAACCGTCTGCGGCGTGCTCTCGATCATGTCGCGCACTTTCGCAGGCGCGAGGTCCAGGTACTTGCCGATCTCCTTGTAGGTCGGCTCGCGGCCCAGTTCCTTTTCCAGCGTCTCGTAAGCGCTGTTGATACGGCGAAGCTCGTCGGAGCGGTGGAGGGGCAGGCGGATGGTGCGCGACTTCTGCGCGAGCGCCCGCGTGATCGTCTGGCGGATCCACCAGGTTGCGTAGGTGCTGAAGCGGTTGCCCATCTTGTAGTCGAACTTGTCCACGGCCTTCATCAGCCCGATGTTGCCCTCCTGAATGAGGTCGGACATTGGCAGGCCACGGTTGGTGTAGCGCTTCGCGATGCTTACCACGAGGCGCGTGTTCGCCGCCGCCATGTGCTCGCGGGCAGCCTGCCCGTCGAGTACCAGGGCCTCCAGTGACTCGATGTCCTCTGGAGCAAGCTCGTCGTACATCGTGTCCAGATACTTCTGGGCTTCGATACCGCGCTCGATGCGCTTGGCGAGCGCGACTTCCTGCTCAGCCGTCAGTAGGGGTTCTGCGGCCATCTGGCGGAAGTAAACACTGACGATATCGTCTACGGGAACATGGTCGATGTTTTCGGGGGTGCTGTCTCGCTCTGAGAAAAGTTCCTCCTCGCCAGCTACGGCTTCCAGAAGATCTTCAAGTCCTTGGGGGTCCATGCACATTCTCCTATTTATCACCACTACTACCAGCCACTACTACGAGCCTAATTTAACGTTAAATAGCTAAAAAAATCCCAACACAAATCTAAATAAAGCCTATAAATCCGGTGTTGGGAGCGGTTACAGGGCACTTTCAGGCGGACTTTAGGGCTTTGCGGGGCAGAGTTTCCGCCGAGCGCTGCCCTTCGCGGCTCCAGCGTGGGCAATTCGCCGGGATAAAGGCAGGCGGCGGATGCCCCCTCAAACCGCTGTTTGAACCCCTGTTTTGACACCCGGTACAATTAACCTTAATCTGGGAGGGCTGTACGGCACTCCTGTTATGGAACATCCTGACGCGCATCACAAAGGGCATTCAGTATGAACCTCTTCCCTCGCAGCAGCGGTATTCTGCTTCACCCCACCTCCCTGCCGGGGCGCTATGGCATCGGCGACCTTGGTGACTGGGCCTTCCGCTTTGTGGACTGGCTTGCAGCGAACGGCCAGACCGTCTGGCAGGTCCTGCCGCTCGGCCCGACCGGCTACGGCGACTCCCCCTACCAGACGCTGTCGGCGTTTGCGGGCAACCCGCTCCTGATCAGCCTCGACCGGCTGGTCGAGCATGGCTGGCTGACGCATGAAGACGTGGCCGACGTTCCCGACTTCCCGGCCCATCAGGTCGATTTCGGGCGGGTCGGCCCGTATCACAACGAGAAGCTCAGCGCCGCTTACGCACGCTTCGAGGCGGGCGGCAGGAGTGCGGACTTCCATGCGTGGTGCGAGGAAAACGCGCACTGGCTGGAGGACTACGCGCTCTTCGCGGCGCTGAAGGACCATTTTAACCAGCGCCCCTGGGTCGAGTGGCCGCAGCCTTACGCCCTGCGCGACGACAACGCGCTGGCACAGGCCCGCGAGGAGCACGCCCGGCGCATCGACGAGCACCGCTTCCGCCAGTGGGTGTTTCACCAGCAGTGGGCCGCGCTGAAGACCTACGCCAACGAGCGCAACATCCGCATTTTTGGCGACCTGCCGATCTTCGTCGCGCATGACAGCGCCGATGTGTGGGCGCACCCGGAGTTGTTCTACCTCGACGAGCGCGGCAACCCGACCGTCGTCGCGGGCGTGCCGCCTGACTACTTCAGCGCGACCGGCCAGCGCTGGGGCAACCCGCTCTACCGCTGGAACGTCATGAAAGAGACGGGCTATGCCTGGTGGTTGAGCCGTCTGCGCGCTCTCTTTAAGGTGGTGGACTACGTGCGCATCGACCACTTCCGGGGCTTCGAGGCTTACTGGGAGATCCCCGCGGAGGAGGAAACGGCGGTCAAGGGCCAGTGGGTCAAGGGGCCCGGGCACGACTTCTTCGAGGTGGTGCAGCGCGAGCTGGGCGAGCTTCCGATCATCGCGGAGGACCTCGGCGTGATCACGCGGGAGGTCGAAGAACTGCGGAAAGCGTTCAACCTGCCGGGGATGAAGGTGCTCCAGTTCGCCTGGAGCCACCCGAAAAACCCCTTCCTGCCGCACAACCACGAGCAAAACTGCGTGGTCTACAGCGGCACGCACGACAACAACACCACGCACGGCTGGTGGAAGCACGAGACGGACGACAGCACGCGCGCTTTCATGTCCGACTATCTGGGGCACGGCATTGACGACCCGGCCTGGACGCTCATGAAGGTCGGGATGCGCTCGGTGGCGCACACCTTCATCGTGCCGATGCAGGACGTGCTCGGTCTGGACGCATGGGCGCGGATGAACACGCCCGGCAACCCGTCAGGTAACTGGACGTGGCGCTTCACGCCGGAGCAGCTTGAGCATCAGGCCAACCCCGGCCTGGCGCACCTGACGTGGCTGTACCAGCGCCGCCCGGATCAGCAGGAGCGCGAGTACGGCGATGTTGCCGTGCGCGAGAGCGAGCACGCGGAGGGGTAGTTCGCAGAGCGGGCGGTTGGCTGCGCCAAACCCCTCCGTGCGTCCCTTCGGGCCGCCCGCCTCCTCCCTTGCAAGGGGAGGTCAACCGGGCGACACCGTCGCCGGGTTGGGTGGGGTTCTAACGCTTACTAATAGTAGGGGCAGGTCTAATGATGCAGTCGATGCGAAGCATCGCGCATCACGACCTGCCCCTACATTTGCCCGTTTGTAGGATTAAAGCTGCTCGTCAAGCCGCTTGCGCGCCTCAGAGAGCGGGCGGGTGTGCTCGTCGATGCCCTGCCAGGGGTCGGACTTCTGGCCCAGCCGCCGGAAGATGTTGCCGAGGTGATAGGTCTGCGAGTGGAGCCGCCCGTCGTCCAGTTCGTGCCAGTCCAACGGCGTGGCGATCGGCGCGCCGGGCAGCGCCCGCACCGAGTAGGGTGCGACGCTGTGCGAGCCGTAGGCGTTGCGCAGATAGTCAAGGAACAGCCGCCCCTCGCGCTTGTTCTTGCGGATCTCCGTCGTGAAGCGGTCGGGGTGGCGGCTGGCAAGCCATTCGGCAAGGTCGCGGGCAAAGGCGCGCACCGCGTCGAAGTCCTGCTCGCGGTCGATAGGTACGGTGACGTGCAGCCCCTTCGAGCCGGTCGTCATCACGAAGGGGACCAGCCCCAGTGAGCCGAGGACGTCGCGCAGGACGCGGGCCGCGAAGCGTACCGTCTCGAAGTCGCCGACCGGCGGGTCGAGGTCGAAGATCAGCCGGTCGGGCCTGTCGAGGGCATCCGCGCGGCTGAGCCACGTGTGCAGCGTGATCACGCCCTGGTCGGCCAGGTAGACAAGCGTCGCCGCGTTGTTGACCACCACCTGCGGCTGGGTGGCGTCGTCCTCCTTGACGTACACGTCCGCGCGGTCGATCCACTCAGGGAAGTGCTCCGACACTTCCTTCTGGTAGAAGCCGTATTCCTCGATGCCGCGCGGGTAGCGCTGCATGCTGATCGGGCGGCCCTGCAGATGCGGCAGCATCACCGGCGCAATGCGGCGGTAGTAGTCGATCAGATCGCCTTTGGTGATACCCGCATCGGGGAAGTACACCTGGTCGAGGTTGCCGACCTCGACCTCATGCCCGTTGATCTTCATGCCCGGCTTTCCGTTCGGGTGCGCGCCCAAAGGACTGCGCCTCGCGCAGCAGCGCGCGCACCTCGTCGTCGGTGGTCTGCTCAAAGCGCTCGTACCACACGCCGACCGCCATGAAGGGCTCCGGCGTGATGGCGCACACGATGTCGTCTACAAACGGCTCAAACTCCTCGCTCGTCCGGCGCGACGCGGTCGGCACGGCAACGACGACCTTGCCGGGGTTATGGAGGCGCAGCGCCTTGATCGCCGCGGCCATGCTCGACCCGGTCGCCATGCCGTCATCGACGAGCAGAACCGTCCTGCCTTCGATGTCCGGCGCGGGCCGCCCGTCCCGGTAGAGGCGCTCCCGGCGCTCAAGCTCCTCCATCTCGTCGGCAATGACGGCCTCGATCTCCTCCTGGGAGATGTTCAACTGCTCGATGGCATAGTCGTTCAGCACACGCACGCCTCCCGAGGCAATGGCGCCCATGGCGTATTCCTCATGCCCCGGCACGCCGAGCTTGCGCACCGTAAAGACGTCAAGCGGTGCACGGAGCTTCCTGGCGACCTCATACCCGACCGGCACGCCCCCTCGCGGGAGCGCCAGCACGAGCACGTTCGGGTCGTCGGCGTAGGCGCCAAGCTGCTCGGCGAGGTACGCGCCGGCCTCGCGCCGGTCCTCAAACTTTAGCTGCACGTCTGACTCCTTTGACTACGCCATCGGGCTTGATTGGGATCCGCCCCGGTTTACGGGAAGGTCTGCTCCTCGGTACCCAGGTTCTCCGGGCGTGGTTCTAGCTGAACCTCGACTGAGAGGCGCTCACCGTCGCGCAGCACCGTCAGCGGGAGGACGTCACCCGGGTCGTGGTTGGCGACGATGGTGAGCAGTTCGTCAAACGTCTCGATAGGCTCGCCCGCCACCTCGACGATCACATCACCGCCGACCGGCACGGCGATGCCGTTCACCGACACGATCTCGCGCGCGCCCCGCAGCCCGGCATCGGCTGCCGGTCCGCCTGCGATGACCTCAACGATATACGCGCCCTGCTGGGTCTCAAGGTTGTTCTGCTCGGCGATGGCGAGTGACACGCTCCCGCCGGAGATGCCCAGCCAGGGCCACTGGAACTCGCCCTCGACGACCAGCACGGGGATCACGCGGCGGACGATGTTGGACGGGATGGCGAAGCCGACGCCCGCGTTGGCGGCGATGCCGCTTCCGGTGCGGATCTGGGCGTTGACGCCGATGACCTCGCCGCGCAGGTTAAGCAGCGGCCCGCCCGAGTTGCCGGGGTTAATCGCGGCGTCGGTCTGGATGGCCTGCGGGATGTTGTAGGGCACTTCAACCGCCGGGATGGTGCGGCCCGTCGCGCTGACGATGCCAGCCGTCATGCTGCTTGCCAGGCCAAACGGGTTGCCGATGGCGACCACCCACTGGCCGGGCCTCACCGCATCCGAGTCGCCGAGGGGCAGCGGGTGGGTGTTCTCCGGCAGGCCGTCGACCCGCACCACCGCGAGATCGCTGTCGGGGTCCTGCCCGACCACCTCGGCAATGGCCTGCGTGCCGTCAAAGAATATGACCGTCACCTCATCGGCGTTCTGCACCACGTGATAGTTCGTTACGATGTGCCCCTGCTCGTCGATGATGAAGCCCGAGCCCGCTCCGGCGCCGGTCAGGCCCTGGGAGGTCGTCACCACCTGGATGCTGACCACACCTGCGTTCACCTGCTCGTACAGCGCCTCCAGCGAGGTCCCCTGCAGGCCCGCATCCTGGGCACCGCTCTCGGAGGAAGGGGGCAGGGTCAGCGTCGGGATCGGGTCCTGCACGGCGATGTTGGTCGAGGCGGACGCCTCTCTGCTCACCGGCGACGCGCCGGGGTTGAACATGTCGCGGATCTGCCCGTCAAAGAACGCGATGGGCGCAGCAATCAGCAGGGCGACAAGCCCGCCCAGCAACAGGACGAGGAGCAGGCAACCGCCGCCTGCTATCCATGCAAACCGTCTATTGTCCATAATTGTGTTTTTTACCTTTCCTGCGTAAGACCCTTTGACTCCTGGCTGGCAGACGGTGAACCGTCGTGCGGTGTGGCGGGCGGCCACGCCTGCTGTCGTCAAGAGGGCGTGCCGGCATCACCCGGCAGTGCTCACACTGACTCTATCACCGGACCCGTGCGTCCTTCCACCGAACCGGACAGCGCGGGGCGCTGCTGTATAATCAAACCAACGATGTGATGGTATCAGATGGCGAGGTGATGATGGCAGTACAAACCGGCACGACCATTCCGCCCATTGACGCAAGCGCGCCGCGCACCACGCAGACGGCGACCTTCGCGCTCGGCTGATTCTGGGGCCCTGACTCCCGGTTCGGGAGCATACCCGGCGTCGTCCGCACGCGGGTTGGATACGCGGGCGGGCACAAGCCGAACCCCACCTATCACGATCTCGGGGATCACACGGAGACGGTCGAAATGGACTTTGACCCGGCGGTGATCTCCTATCGCGACCTGCTCGACGTGTTCTGGCAGAGCCACAACCCGCACCGGCGCTCGTGGAGCCGCCAGTACATGGCGGCGATCTTCCCGCATGGTGAGGAGCAGCACCGGCTCGCGCTGGAGAGCGCCGCACGCGTCGCGTCGAGCAGCCACCGTGAGGTCGAGACGGCCATCCTCCCCGGCGCGAAGTTCTGGCTGGCGGAGGATTATCACCAGAAGTACTCGCTGCGCAACGCGCCGGAGCTTTACCGCGAGTTTCGGCGGATGTACCCGGACATCCGCGGGCTGATCGACTCGACGGCGGCGGCGCGCGTCAACGGCTTCCTCGGGGGCTACGGCTCACCGGAGCTGCTTGAGTCGGAGATCGGCGCGTACGGGCTTTCGGCGGAGGGGCAGGAGCGGCTGCGCGCCGCCGTGAGCCGGTTCAGCCGGTGGCGCGCCGAGCGGGGATAGGATGCGCTCCCCGCAACGCCGGGAAGGGAAAGCCGGATATCGCACCGGGGAGACATCATGAGGACCCGAGTCATTGGCGTCTTCGCGCTCATGAGCCTGCTGCTGACCGCCCTGTGGCTGATCCTGCTGATCGTCACGCTGGCGAGCGCCGGTACGTTTGAGACATTCGAGCAGCAGGTCGATTACCTGGCGCGGCAGGGGGCGCTATTCTACTTTACGTATCTCAACGCGACGCTGCTGACGATCGTCGTGGCGATGCTGTTCGTGGGGCTGTACCTGGTCGTCAGGCCGATCCACCCGGTGTGGGCAGCGATGGGCGTGGTATGGGTGCCGGTCTACGCGCTGCTGAACCTGTTTGCCTACCTGTCGCAGGTGACGATTGTGCCGGGGCTGCTCGCCGTGCGCGGCGTGCAGGACGCGGCGATGGTGGACGTGCTGCTGCGGCAGGCCGTGCAGCAGTGGTCGGGCTCAGCGGTGTGGGCGCTGAACAACCTGGGTTACGCGGTGCTCGGCATCCCGTCGATCATCTTCGGCGCGCTGCTGCTGTACCGGCCCGGCGCGCTGCGCTGGGCGGGCGTGCTGCTCGCGCTGAGCGGCATCGCGTCGATTGTCGGCTTTGGCGGCATTATCGCGGCGAGCGCGACGGCCAGCCTGGGATCGATCGCAGGCGAGGTGCTGTTCCTCGTGGCGCTCATCCCGTTGAGCATCGGGTTTCTGCGGTGGCCGGTGGTGGTGGAGACCTAAACCCTCACTCCGGGCGGCGCAGCCGCGGCGAGGTCGGGGTGAGGGTTGCTCCGCCCGGCAATGGAATTGCCGGGCTAAAGGGCGGCTGCGCCGCCGCAAAGTCCGCAAGCGGACTCCGCCCCCAAAGGGGGGCGCCGTCCCCGGAGGGGACGGGAGTGCCCGGTAGGGCACTTTGCGGGATGGCGAAGCTATCCCTTTTAGCCGGGGAATTTGATTCCCCGGCTAGCCGCCGCAGAGTCCGCAAGCGGACTCCGCCCCTTCGGGGGCGCCGTTCCCACTGGGGACGGGAGTCCCGCAGGGACTTCACAGGATAGCTTGGCTATCCCATTTAGCCGGGGAATTTGATTCCCCGGCCCTCACCCCCGATACTCCCGCATCTGGCGCATGCCGCGCCTAACCATCGCCTGCGCGTGGCGCTCCGCCTCGTACAGAATCCGCGCCTCGTCGAGCGTTTGCAGTTCGCGGTTGCGCATCAGCCAGCGGCCATCGACCATCACGTCGGTCACGTCGCCGCCCTTCGCCGCAAAAGACCAGGTTGGCGATCAGGCTGTGGATGGGCCGCATGTGCGGCGCGTCCAGGTTGACGAGGATCAGGTCGGCGGGCGCGCCGGGCACCAGCGCGCCCATGCCCTCAAAGCCGAGCGCCCGCGCGCCGTTCTGCGTCGCCATCCGCAGCGGTGTGTCGCCGGGCAGCGCCTCCGGGTCGAGCATCAGATACTTCTCGTTGAGCGCGGTCTGGCGCATCACCGCGAACATGTCCATGTCGTTGTTCGAGCCGGGGCCATCCGTGCCCAGGCAGACGCGCACGCCCGCCGCCAGCCGTGGTCGCAGCGGGGGGAAGACCATCGCCAGCTTCATGTAGGTGATGGGGCAGTGCGCGACATGCACGCCCTTCTCCGCGAGGATGTCACGGTCAGGCTCGTTGAGCGCCAGCCCGTGCGCGGCGACCACCCCGCCCGGCACGTCGAACAGCCCCAGGCTGTCCACGAACTGCACCGGGCGCATGCCGTGCCGCTCCAGCGACTGCGTGACCTGCTCCGAGTCCTCGGAGAGATGCAGGTGGATGCCCTGTCCCAGCTCGTGCGCCAGCTCCACGATGCGCGAGAGGAAGTCCGGCGGGCAGATGTAGGGTGAGTGCGGGCCGAGGAACGTGCGGATGCGCCCGTCCGCCGTCCCGTGCGTCTCCTTGATCCACTCGACCGTGCCTTCCAGCCCCGGCCCGACCTCCGCCTCCGGCCCGATGCCGAACACACACCACGTCAGCGCGGCTTTCAGGCCGCTCTCGCGCACCACCTCGGCGACGCGATCCATGTAGAAGTAGTGGTCGTTGAAGGCGACCGTGCCGGAGCGGATCATCTCGCACGCAGCGAGCGCCGCGCCCCAGTACACGTCGTCCGGCGTGAGCGCGCTCTCCGCCACCCAGATTTTCTCGTTCAGCCAGCGGTCGAAGGGGAGGTCCTCCGCCCAGCCGCGCTCGAAGGTCATCGGGCTGTGGCAGTGCGCGTTGACAAAGCCCGGCATGGCGACACGCCCGCTGCCGTCCACCACCTCGTCGGCGCGCAGGTCCGGCGGGGCCTCGCCCACGTAGGCGATGCGCCCATCCTGCACGACGAGGTCCGCGCTGTGCAGGATCGTGCCGGCGTCGTCCAGCGTGACGATTTCCAGGTTGCGAATGTGGATCGTGGTCATGGGGCGCTGCCTTTCCCTGCGAGGATGAGGATATATATCCTATCTGTATACCGTTTTGGCTTTGGCGGCAAGCTCGCCGCGCTGCTATTGGCCACTCTCAACCGGGTAACCGGCATCGACCCAGGCAGCGAAGCCGCCGAGCAGAGCGCCGACGTTTTCGTAGCCCATATCGAGGAACGTTTGCGCCGCACGGGCGCTTGATCCCTCGTTGTGTCAGGTACAGTACGTGATGATCGGCACGTCTCTGGGCAGCGCGGCGTATGCCTCGCGGGGGGAGTCCTTCGGCAGGTGCACTGCGCCGGGGATGTGTGCCTGCTCGTACGAGGTTTCCTGTCGCGTATCGACGAATAGAACCTCCCCCGCGTCAAACAGTTCTTTGGCCTGCTCGACCGGGATGCGCGGCACGCCGGGGTAGGGGATTTCCTCGCTGTCTGCGACAGGCACGCCCCGGCTGAACACGAACACGGCTATCGCCACAACGACCAGCAGCATGATCGCGCTGAACAGCAGCATGACCGGCGGGCCGGGGCGGGCTGCTTCCTGCCTGAGTGCTGTGCCGCACTCCGGGCAGTGGTCGGCATCGGCGCTGACGCCCGCGCTGCAGTTAGGGCAGCGTCTCTGTTCCATGATGTGCCTCCCTCTCAGGGTGGGGTGATGGTGTTGTGTCCACGGCCCGCCGCCGGCTGGCGCGGACTTTGACCGCGCGCAGGATCGACCGTACGGCCCTTGTACCCGGCCCCCGGCTGCGGATCACGTTGTGCATGCGCCGGGGGGCGTCCGCCTCGCCGCCCCGGAACTGGATCAGCATCACGTCGAGCGTGTACTGCGCCTCGAAGCCGAAGCTGCCGAGCAGCAACCGCGTCAGCGCGCGCAGGCGGTCGGCGTAAGGCCCGCCGCGCTGCTGCACGAAGGCTAGCCAGCGCCGCCGCTGCTCGCCGGTGGTACGCCTGTCCCCGCGCACGCCGTAGTTGGTAAAGAGCATCCCCGGCATGAACGTTGCCCGCCCGCTCTCCGGGTCGTAATCGAACGCCTCTACCATCATCTTAAGCTTGCGCAGGTAGCGCCCCTGATAGCGGGTGTGCGGCCAGCGGCACAACTCGAAGCGGAAGCCCTGCAGCCCGACCGTCGCCACGTTGAACTCGTCGCCCGGCACACCCTGCACCTCGACACGCGGATCCGGCCCCGGATAGCGGACCGGGTAATCGTGCGACTTCGCCGTTCTGACAACCCGGTGCGGCTTGAAGGCCAGCTTCTGCGCGTCGTCATACAGGATGCGGTAGTAGAGCGTCATCCGGTACTCGAATGTGGGGGGAGCCCGTGGCTCCAGCCAGTCGGGGACGGGCATCGCCCGCCAGATCAGCCGGTCAGGGTCGGTGCTGGGGTCCGGGCTGCGGTCGGGGAACATGAAGAACGACGGTACGAAGCTGATGCGCGTGCCGCCTGCCGCTTCCTGCTGGCGGATGCGGTCGATGAGAAAGCCGAAACCGCGCGTGTGGAAGCCGTGCGGGAAGTTGATCGTCTCCACGCTGAACCCGCGCAGGAGCACCGTCGCACGGAGGCCGGGGCGGGGCAGCACATGCGTGACCGGATCGCCTTGCCGCTCCACACCCTCGCCGACCGCGCCGCTCACGTCAAGCGTCACCTCGCCGTCGATAAAGCCCGTCGTCGGCGTGCCCGCCTGGTGTACGGTCGTGACGGCGTGGCAGATGTCCGGAGGGAAGCGACCGATGGACATGCCGCTCTGATAGGTGACGTTCGCGTCAGGCCCGGCGCTGATGCACGACGCAAACAGGTTGACCCGGTGCGGGTCATTCTCCCAGAAATGGTCAAAGCCCTGCCAGATGGCTGCTTTCATACCGCTGCGGCTGTCTCCTCGTACGGTCCGTACCTCTTTAAAGTGTAGTGTTCCTGGTAGCCAGCATCAAGGATAGCGAGGAGGCCCCCCGCCGCACCCTCTAACCAGACTTTAGTGTGCGAGCGGCAGGCTTGCTGGTAAACTTGTTGAATGTCGATGATTAGCCGACGTTCGGTTGGGCCTTCACGAGACAGAGAGGCACTATGATCAAGCGTTACAGCACCGGCTTCACGGTGTTCCTGCTTATCTCCGATCTGCTGCTCGTGGTTGCGGCGCTGTTCCTCGCGACGCAGGCGCGTCTTATCCTTCCCTACGGCAAGGCGATCCCTGACTCGGAGGTGCTGCTGCCGCCCACCGTCTACGGCATGGCAGCGGTGATCTGGCTCACCACGTTCGTCATGCTGAACGTCTACTCGCCCCGGAACACGGCCCGGGTGCTGCGTGAGCTTCGCACGATCACCGTTGCGACCGCCTTTGCGTGGCTCGTCCTGATTGGCGCGCTGTACCTGACCTACCGCCAGATCTCCCGCCTGCAGATTGTGTACTTCGGCGTTCTTGTGACGCTGTTCCTGTATACTCACCGCGTTGCCGTGCGCGGGTTCTTCAAGGCGACCGGCGGGCGCAGCATCGATTCACGCAAGGTGCTGATCCTCGGCACGGAAAGCCTCGGCCTGCAGGTCGCCAGCATGGTGAAGTCCTACGCGTGGTCGGGCCTGTACCTGCTCGGCTTTTTGCGCAACGGCGACAACCTCGATGAGGAGTCGCTGCCTGCGCCGGTGCTCGGCACGATCGACGATGCCCCGCGCGTGATCCAGGAGACCGGCGCGAACGAGATCGTCATCGCGCTCGGCGCAGAGGAGCACGCGAAGCTGGAGAAGCTCGTCTACGAGCTGCACCAACTGCCGGTGAATATCCGCATGGTGCCTGACGCCATGCACCTGGCTTTCCTCAACCTGCATGTTGAGGACTTCGGCGGGATGCCGCTCCTGACGCTCAAGGAGCCGGTGCTCACGCCGCTCCAGCGCGCGGTCAAGCGGGCCTTTGACATCGTCGTGTCCTTCATCCTGCTGATCTTCTCGCTGCCGCTGATGGCGGCTATTGCCATCGCCATCAAGCGGGACAGCCCCGGCCCGGTCTTCTTCCTGCAGGAGCGCATCGGTGAGGGGGGGCGCCCGTTCAAGATGATCAAGTTCCGCACCATGATCGATGGGGCGGAGGAGATGGCGCACGAGGTCATCACCTACGACGAGGCGGGCAACATCATCCACAAGCGCCCGGACGACCCTCGCGTGACGAAGGTCGGGTACTGGCTGCGCCGCAACAGCCTGGACGAACTGCCGCAGCTTATCAACGTGCTCAAGGGCGATATGAGCCTCGTCGGGCCGCGCCCTGAGATGCCCTGGCTTGTTGAGAAATACGAGTCCTGGCAGCGCAAGCGCTTTGAGGTCCCCCAGGGCCTGACCGGCTGGTGGCAGGTTGGCGGGCGGGCCAACAATCCCATGCACCTCAGCACCGAGGAAGACCTGCTTTACATCCGCAACTACTCGCTCTGGCTTGATATCGTGATCCTGTGGCGCACGATCGGCGCGGTATTGCGCCGCCGGGGCGCGTTCTGATCATCTCATCACTCACATTTGTGATCTGAAAAGCAATTGTGTACAGAACCGGCGACCTGTGCTATGATTCAGGCGTGAGCCTAACTCTAGACAGGATGTGATATGTCTGCCCGGAATGGTACGTGGTTCCCGGCCAGCGAGGACCGCTTCAGCCTGCTCGTGCGCGTCGCCAGCATGTATTATGAAGACGGCTTGACGCAGCGTGAGATCTCCACGCGTCTGGGTTATTCGCGCTCGGCAATCTCACGTCTCCTCACCGAAGCGCACAACGCTGGCATCGTCGAGATCCGCGTACACCACCCCCTCCGTCGTGATAACGAGCTGGAGAAGGCGCTGCGCGAGCGCTTCGATCTGCGCGAGTGCCGCGTGCTTGTTTCGACCACCATTCCCTATGCCAAGATGCTGCGCCGCATCGGCGAGCAGGCCGCGCGGCTCGTTGAGCAGAGCATCGGGCCTGACTCGGTGCTCGGCGTGTCGTGGGGCACGAGCGTTTACGAGGTCGCACACGCCCTGCGCCCGCCCTACTACCCCGGTGTGCAGGTCGTGCAGTTGATCGGCGCGCTCGGCACCCCGGACCCGCAGATCGACGGGCCGGAGCTTGCCCGCTGGTTTGCCCAGCTTTACGGCGCTCGCTACCAGACGCTGCCCGCCCCGCTGATCGTCGACAGCCCCGCCGTCCGCGACGCCCTGATGATGGATCGCCACGTGAAAGAGGTGCTCCAGAACGCCAGCCGGGTGGATGTCGCCGTGGTTGGCATCGGCACGATTGACCCGTCGATGTCCAGCCTGCTGCGTGCCGGTTATCTGACGCCAAAGGAGCTCAAGGACCTGGCCGAGTCGGGCGTGGTAGGCGATGTGTGCGCGCTGATGTTTGACATCGAGGGCAACCTGCTCGACGTGCCGCTGGCGCGGCGTGTGGTCGGCGTGCAGGCCGACATGCTGCGTCAAATCCCCCTCGTGCTTGGTGTGGCGTGCGGAGCAGTGAAGGCCGCCGCTATCCACGGCGCCCTGCGGGCCCGTCTGATCAACGCACTGGTGACTGACGGCGAGGCGGCCCGCCGCGTGCTCGAACTGTCCGACGAGCTGTGCGACTGACACAGCCGCACCCGGCGCTGCCTGAATCTGAATCGCAAGGGGCGAGCTTGAACGGCTCGCCCCTGTTGATTCCAGTGTCAGTTGGCTCTCGTTAGCCGGGCAGCGGCTCGAACTCGCTGGCCATGCCGGGAACCGGGAAGCCTTCGACCAGTTCCTCGACCTCTGCGCGGACGGCGTCCAGCACGGCTTCGTCGTCGGGGGCGTGCAGCACGCGCCCGATCAGCTTGCCGACCTGGATCATCTCGTCCTTGCCAAAGCCCCGGCTCGTCAGCGCCGGTGTGCCGACGCGGATGCCGCTCGTGACCTTCGCAGGCTGCGGGTCGTAGGGGATCATGTTCTTGTTGACCGTGATGCCCGCCTTGTCGAGCGCCACTTCCGCGACGTCGCCCGTCACGTTGAGCGGGCGCAGGTCCACGAGCAGCAGGTGGTTGTCCGTGCCGCCGGTCACCAGGCGCAGGCCCTGGCGCTGAAGCTCCTCACCGAGCACCTTCGCGTTGTCCACCACCTGCTGGGCGTACTGCTGGAACTCAGGCCGCAGCGCCTCGCCAAAGCAGATTGCCTTGGCCGCAATGACGTGCATGAGCGGGCCGCCCTGAATGCCGGGGAACACGCCACGGTCGATGGCGCGGGCGTGCTCGGCCTTGCACAGGATCAGGCCGCCGCGCGGGCCGCGCAGCGTCTTGTGCGTGCTGCTCGTCACGACGTCCGCATACGGGACCGGGCTGGGGTGGACCTTCCCGGCGACCAGACCGGAAATGTGCGCCATATCCACGAGGAACAGCGCGCCGACCTCGTCGGCAATCTCCTTGAAGCGGGCAAAGTCGATGGTGCGGGGGTAGGCGGTGTAACCGGCGAGGATCATCTTGGGCTTCACGGCGCGGGCCAGCGACGCAACCTGGTCGTAATCAATGGTTTCGGTTTCGCGGTCGACGCCGTAGGAGATGAAGTGGTACAGCCGCCCGGAGAAGTTGATCCGGCTGCCGTGCGTCAGGTGGCCGCCCTGGGCGAGGTCCATCGCCAGCACGCTGTCCGTCGCGTTGAGCAGGCCGTTGTACGCGCCCATGTTCGCCTGCGAGCCGGAGTGCGGCTGCACGTTGGCATGCTCCGCGCCGAAGAGCTGCTTCGCGCGCTCGCGGGCCAGCTCTTCGATCTCGTCCACGTGCTCGCAGCCGCCGTAGTAGCGGCGGCTCGGGTAGCCCTCCGCATACTTGTTCGTCAGGATCGAGCCGGTGGCCTGGAGCACGGCGCGGCTCGTGTAGTTCTCGGAGGCAATCAGTTCCAGCTTCCGGTGTTGACGGGCGGCCTCGCGCTGCATCGCCTCGTAGACCTCGGGGTCCTCCTCGGCAATACTCTGCGAGCCGAAGCGCTGTGCAAACATCGGGTTGTCAGCCATGTGTGATTCACTCACTTTCACTAAGTTGAATACGACAATGGGCTTGCGAGTTGTGATACCCCTCGACAGCAGCCGTGGCTGTGGGGAGGGGTGGGTGCGCCGCCCGGATGGACAGAGGGCGGGCGTCACATAACGTTAGTTGTGAGATGCAGATGCCGGGCAGAACGCTCTCGGCGTTGACAGGGAGTTCCTGTGTGAAACGGCTCTCTGCCGGGGTGGGGTAGGATTGCTGCATCTCAGGCCGGTTCGGCATAGCGCTTGACGATGTTGGGCACGAGGTACTCCTCGAAGGCGCGGTCGGCGTCGTAGGCGGGCTGCCAGCCCCAGTCGCGCCGGGCGGCGCTGTCGTCGATGTCCTGCGGC
>Ga0134093_1000435_pt1 | contig 51434 bp, 39 predicted proteins | sample 4_1taG_FD_94452 | JGI IMG/M metagenome (GOLD analysis project Ga0134093, IMG submission 94452) | Switchgrass degrading microbial communities from high solid loading bioreactors in New Hampshire, USA - 4_13_20_68_A1 metaG | ecosystem: Engineered > Bioreactor > Semi-continuous > Anaerobic >...
TAACGGAAAGGTGATTTTTTTGTATAACAATCGTCGCGCACCCGCATAGCGGGTGGTTTATATTTCGCACGCTTTGCGTGCTCAACAGGGTCACGACCCATAATAAAATCTCAGGGGCTATCTATACCCCTTCGATTTCTAAGGCTTTCACGACCATCAAAAGCCCCTAAACAATAAATAATCAGAGCCGTAAAGCCCTGATTATTTATTGTTTATTTATACTTTATTCAATTGTTTATTTATACTTTATTCAATACCAAATCGTCGTCCTTGCTTTCAATTACCACTTTATCTCCCGATTTTACCCTACCCTCAAGCATCTCTTCCGCCAATTTGTCTTCCACCATGCTTTGGATAGCTCTTCTTAAAGGTCTTGCACCGTAAACCTGGTCAAATCCTTTTCTAGCCAGCAAAAGTTTCGCATCGTCGGTTACCTCTAATTCAATAGCATTTTCTTTAAGCCTTTTTGCAAGACTCTCTATCATAAGCCCGACAATACTCTTTAGATGCTCTTCTTCCAATGGATGGAATACGATTATTTCGTCCACTCTGTTTAGGAACTCGGGTCTGAAGGTGTTCTTAAGCTCTCCCATGACATTGTTCTTCATATCATTGTAGTTCTTTGCTTTGTCAACATTGGCCGAAGCAAATCCAAGCCTTTTGGGTTCTGTTATTAGCCTTGCCCCAACGTTTGAAGTCATTATAATTACAGTGTTTCTAAAGTCAACCACTCTTCCTTGGGAATCGGTAAGCCTTCCGTCTTCCAATATTTGAAGCAGTATATTGAACACATCGGGATGTGCCTTTTCAATCTCATCAAACAGAACCACTGAATAGGGTTTTCTTCTAACTTTTTCAGTGAGCTGTCCTCCTTCTTCATATCCCACATATCCCGGTGGTGAACCTACCAAACGAGATACACTGTGTTTCTCCATATACTCGGACATGTCAATTCTTATCATTGAATTTTCATCCCCAAACAGAGCTTCGGCAAGAGCCTTGCTAAGTTCGGTTTTTCCAACTCCCGTCGGACCTAGGAATATGAATGAACCTACAGGTCTCTTAGGATCTTTAAGTCCAACCCTTCCTCTTCTTATAGCCTTCGATATTGCTTTAACCGCTTCTTCCTGTCCGATTACCCGGCTGTGGAGAATATCTTCCATCTTCATAAGCCTTTCAGACTCTTCTTCTGCAAGACGCTTAACGGGTATTCCGGTCCAGTCGGCCACAATTCCCGCCACTTCCTCTTCGGTAACGGTATCGGTAGTGGTTTGATTCTTTTGCTGCCAGTCACTTTTTGCCTTTTCCAGCTCATTCTTCAGTCTTTGTTCCTCATCCCTTATGCGAGCCGCCTTTTCAAACTCCTGACAAATTATGGAATCTTCCTTCTCCTTACGCAACTTTTCCACTTGTTCTTCAAGCTGTTTCAAGTCTGGTGGAGCGGTAAAGGATTTCAGTCTGACTCTTGAGGCCGCTTCATCAATCAAATCTATAGCTTTGTCCGGCAGGAAGCGATCGGTTATATATCTGTCGGAAAGCTTAACTGCCGCTACAAGGGCTTCATCGGTTATTTTCACCCTGTGATGGGCTTCGTATTTGTCCCTTACACCTTTTAATATCTCAATGGCCTCTTCAATTGTAGGCTCGCCTACAGTAATAGGCTGAAACCTTCTCTCTAACGCAGCATCCTTTTCAACATGCTTTCTGTATTCATCAAGAGTGGTTGCACCAATTACCTGTATTTCACCTCTTGCAAGGGAGGGTTTTAATATATTCGAAGCATCGATAGCACCTTCCGCTGCACCGGCTCCGATAATAGTGTGCATTTCATCGATAAAAAGAATAACATTTCCTGCCTTCTTTATCTCATCAAGAGCCTTTTTAAGCCTCTCCTCGAACTCACCCCTATACTTTGCACCGGCTACCATGGAAGACAAATCCAAAGTTACCACTCTCTTATCTTTCAGTATTTCCGGTATATTTCCTTCAACAATCTTTTGTGCCAATCCTTCAGCAATTGCCGTTTTTCCAACTCCGGGTTCACCTATCAAGCAAGGGTTGTTTTTTGTTCTTCTGCTCAAAATTTGGATAACTCTTTCAATTTCCTTATCTCTTCCGATAACCGGGTCAAATTTTGCCTCCCTGGCCATATCAGTCAAATCTCTTCCGAACTGGTTAAGCGTCGGAGTATTGGAACTTGCCGAATTGTTTTTAGGAACTCCCGTAGCCCCGGGTGCCTCCTCCGTAAACATTTTTAGCACTTCGGAATACAGTTTCTGCGGTTCAACTCCCAAATCCATCAGAATTCTAACCGCTACACTTTCTCCCTCTTTAAGTATTCCTATCAGAAGATGTTCCGTTCCGATATAATTATGTCCCATCCTCCTAGCTTCCCTGAAGCTAAGCTCAAGTACTCTTTTGGTTCTCGGCGTAAATCCTAACGGTTGCTCACCGGTATACTCTCCATGTCCTATTAATTCCTCTATTTCCTTAAGTACCTTATCTTCAGTTACTCCTTGATTTTGCAGTACCTTTGCCGCTACTCCGCTTCCCTCTTTTATCAATCCCAATAGTAAGTGCTCGGTTCCAACATAATTATGACCTAAAGCCATTGCACTTTCTTGGGATAGGTTTACTGCTTTCTCCGCCTTTTCAGTAAAACGTCCATACATGCCCAACTCCTCCTTCGTATTGAATTGTCACACCTCTACATTAGGCAGTTTAAAATAAAACCTCAAATATTTAAGGTACGAAATTCTCAATGATTTTTTCAAAAGGAACATTATATTCCAATCCCATCTTATATATATATCGCCAAAACTTTCCGCTTTGGATACTATTTTACACCTAATTTCTCTCTTATAATTTCAGCCCGTTTAATATCCCGCTCATCCGGGCTTAAAGTCTTGTCAAATATCTTTTGCAAATTTGCCGGTTGTATATACAGAAGCAATTCATTAAGCTTTGTCACATCTATATTTTTAATTATTCCCATGTCAACACCCAGTCTAACATCGGAAATCAGTTTAAAACTCTCTTCTGAGGAAATTATTCTGGCATTTGTCAGGATACCCAATGAACGATAAACTTTATCTTCAAACCTGAAAGGATTTTGCTTATACAGCTCTGTTCTAAGCGTCCTTTCCTGGTTAATTATTTGGTTTCCTATGTTGGTAATATTATTTATTATCTCTTCCTCCGACTGACCTAAAGTAATTTGATTTGATATCTGAAACAAATTACCCAAAGCCTCGCTGTTCTCACCGTATATTCCCCTTACTGCAATACCGAGCTTTCCGCAAACATCCAACATTCCCCTTATATATCCGGTCATTGTAAGGGCAGGCAAATGCAGCATGGCTGAGGCCCTAATACCTGTACCCAAATTGGTGGGACAGCAGGTAAGGTATCCGTATTTCTCGCTAAAGGAATAATCGATATTTTCTTCCAACAGACTGTCTATTTTATCACATAACTCCCATGCTTTATCCAACTGTAAACCGGGAAACAAACACTGGATTCTCAGATGATCTTCCTCATTTATCATAATACTTACTTTTTCATCCTTACTGATAATTGCAGCACTTGCAATCCTTCCCCCAACCAAATTGGGACTGATAAGGTGCTTTTCCACCAAAGCCTGTTTGTCAATGGGATTCATCTTAAGCATATCATAAAATTCATAATCGCTAGTTGCCACACTTCTATTAAATATGGCATCCTTAACCCTTTGCACCACTTTTTCTCCATCTTCCCTGCTCATTCTGAAAGGAAAAGGATACTCCTTAAAATTACGTGCCAATCTAACCCTACTGCTCATTACCACATCCGATTCCGGACCTTTTTCAATATACCAGCCTTCCATAAGCTCACCTCCAACCCCTTTAGGTTTAAATTACAAACCGCTGTTTCTTTCCAATTCCTTTATTCTATCCCTAATCTCAGCTGCCTTTTCATATTCTTCGTTTTTGACGGCATTATTCAATTGCTCTTTTAGATTTTCCAGCTCTCTTGAAACCTTGACGTTGTTCGAAACTTTTTTGGGCAGCTTTCCGTGATATTGAAGATTTCCGTGCAATCTTCTCAAAAGGGGTATAAGCCTATCGCCATATACTTGATAGCAATTTTCACAACCAAACTTTCCAACCTTTTTAAATTCTTCGTAGCTCATCCCGCATTTATCACAAATCAACTGCTGCTCAGGAACAGAAGTTCTTACAGGGAACCCCATCATACTTGAGAAAAAGTCATTAACACTAAGGGGAGATCCGGGTATGAACTTTCCTTCTTCTCTTGCACATTGTTCACAAAGGTAAATTACATGTTTATTGTTATTTATGATTTGCGTCACTTGTATATTGGCAACTCTCTTTTGACAATTCTGGCACAGCATATGCCTCACTCCTTTCCCGAATAAACTGGAATATCGCCTTTAAACAAAGCAATTATGAAAGGATTCTCACCCGTAATTTCATTCTTTAGTAAAATTCTAATATATTTAAATTTATTTACCAATCAATTTAATAATACCATAAGGCCAAGGAAGGAGTAAGACTTTACCTCAATTTTGCGTACAGCTTTTTATCAAAGCTGCAACCAAAACATTAGTTAAAGTTTTTCTTCACCTTTCCTATACCATTAAGCTGACTAACATATTTTTCAATATACTTGCCCTTATTTTCCCCCTGTTCTCCGGTGGCACAAGGGATAAAGCCTTGTCACTTATAGCCGCTTTTAATAGCAGCCCATCTCTTTCGGAAATAACTTCATAATCTATAAAATTATTAATAAATACCGTTGCGGAATGCTGCGAAATATTGTCTCCCATAGAATTAATAATGTGCATTAGATAGTTCTTTCCCTTATGCTCTATACTAACTCTACGAATGCTTATATAACCTCCACCGCCACGTCTGCTCTCGACGTAATAACCTCTTTCGGTCGTAAACCTGGTATCTAAAACATAATTAATCTGAGAAGGCACACAATTAAACTGATTGGCAAGCTCGTTTCTCTGAATCTCAACAGTTCCATCAGTATCACTGATTAGCTGTTTTATAAAAGCTTCAATTAGATCACTAAGTTTTGCCATGTTAATCACCTTCCGCATTGATTTTGACTTTCTTTGACTTTCAATAACATTATAAAATAATTCCATAGCCAGTTCAACATATAAATACACAAAAAACAACCGAATATACTTAAGGGATTAAAATAAAACCGTTATATTCAATGTTTTTTATTCTAGCTTGCGAATGCTTATATTATTATTTCAATACATTTTATTTTCTTCAGCGGGATGCAATTGTATACTTGCAACTTTTTTAAAAAAATCATAGAAATACCGGGAATTAACTTTAAAATTTAGGCAGGAATTTACAAAAAGGTATCATAAAAAGCAATAACATTTATACTTAAAGTATAATTTTCATAATTGGCTTAAGCAACAGCAACATAATCGGTTGGTGCACCACATACACATATAGCGAATATCTCCCGAAAAAGTTTACAAACCTACTTTTTATAGTGAAAGGAAAAATACTCTTTTTCTCCTTGTATAATATCCTGCTCAAGCCCATTCCAAGCAAAAAAGCCCATCCATATTCAAGAAGGGGATAATAATCTAGAGATGCGAAAGAGGAATTATAAAACCCCAGCATAAACAAATAGTTATGCGAAACTTTAATATGAGGAATTATCAGAGAAATAACGATAAAAACTCCGCAGAAAGCAAATATCCATAAAGTAGGAAGTTTTTTAAAGAGAGGTGAGATCATCATCCAAATCCCCATAAAATGCAAAATACCGAATACGATAAATAGCTCGCTATCCATAATGTATGTAACCAAAGTCATTCCCATAGCAACCAAAAATACGATAAGTCCCCGTCTAAAACTGTTGCGGCTGAAAGCTGTACTTATTCCCGAAATTATTATGAAAAACGGTGCGAATATAATTCTCGATATGTGAAGTATTCCACCGTTATAGTTGACATTTATACCATAGAAGTACTGAAGATCGTACATAAGGTGCATAAATATCATATACAGAATTAGCAGCCCTCTAAAAAAATCTATCTCCCATATCCGTTCTTTTTTCTTAGCATTTGTCATTCGCATATCCTCCTATGGAATAATCATACCACAAATATGTAGTGTTAACGATACCATATTCTGAATATTTAACCTTGTTTATTATTATATTTTAATTTTGAAAAAGCCGGATAATCTCTTAAAGTCTAAAAATAGTAAGCTTTATGATAAATGCTTATATGTACATATTATATAAAAAAGTTTTGCGTTCCTCCCTCCTAATGGCAAAATAATTAATAATGTTTTAATCTCATAAAATAAAAAACTATCTAAATTAAAATAAAGTTGGATGTTATAATTTAAGTCTGCAACTCTTAGACCATATTCTGTATTTTTAATCTGATATTCAAAATCAATATTTTTTTAACTTCTTCCAAAGTCATACCGAAGTAGAACTGACCAACACCTTTACCTGCCACTATTTCGCCATTTAAATATGTATCCAAACTACCTTTCTCCTTTTCTATTTTGTTGGATTACCATATATCAAGTATAATATATCTCAATACATTTGTATACTTGCCATGCTTTGCCGGATACATTAAAAAGGGTTACTGCTTTAGAAGCAGTAACCCTAATATATAAATTACTATTCGAAGTCGCTTTCCTCCAGTCGATGTTTGGATTCTTCAATTACCTTCTGGCTTACATTTGGCGGTGCTTCCTCGTAACGTTCAAACCAGAGTTTGAAGCTTCCCCTTCCTTGAGTCATAGAAGTCAAGTCGGTAGCGTACTTGGTCATTTCCGCCTGGGGAACCTCAGCCACTACCTGTTGAATTCCTCCCTCTTGCGGGTTCATACCCAGGATTCTTCCTCTTCTTTTATTGAGGTCACCTATTATATCACCCATATAACTTTCTGGAACGTAAATCTCAACATGCAATATAGGTTCGAGCAATGTCGGCGAAGCCTGTACCATTCCCTTTTTATATGCCAAATGGGCTGCAATTTTAAAGGCCATTTCGGAAGAGTCAACAGAATGGTAGGAGCCGTCAACAAGAGTAGCCTTCAAGTTAACCACAGGGTATCCAGCCAAAACTCCCTTTTTGATACTTTCAAGAAGCCCTTTCTCTACTGCCGGGAAATACTGTTTCGGCACTGCTCCTCCAAAAATCTTTTCTTCGAAAGTCAAATCTTCTTTCTCCCCAGGTTCGAATTCTATCCAAACATGACCATATTGTCCATGTCCACCCGATTGTTTCTTATGCTTTCCTTCGACTTTAACCTTCTTCTTTATTGTTTCTCTATACGGAATTAGAGGTTCTGTAAGATTAACCGATACACCGAACTTTGTTTTAAGCTTGTTGACAATAACATCAAGGTGAATTTCTCCTATACCGGAAATTATAGTTTGATGTGTTTCAGTATTTAATGAAACTTTAAAGGTAGGATCCTCATCTTGAAGTTTGTGGAGACCTGAACTGATTTTTTCTTCATCACCTTTTGTTTTGGGTTCAACAGCCATTGATATAACGGGTTCGGGGAACTCAATTTTATCAAGCACCACTGCATTTGCCTGATTGCACAAAGTATCGTTGGTATTAACGTTCTGAAGCTTTGCAACAGCTCCAATATCTCCAGCCACAAGCATGCTTACCGGAATTTGTTTCTTACCTCTCAACACGAATAGTTGGGAAATCTTTTCGGTTTTCTCTGTTGTGGTGTTATATACTACAGAATCAGATTTCAGTACTCCGGAAAATACTCGTATCATTGAAATTTTACCTACAAAGGGGTCTGCTATAGTCTTAAATACCAGTGCGGAAAGTTGTTCATCCTGTTGTGCTTTCAATTCGACTTGGGTATCGCTTTTGTGTTTTGTTGCTTTAACCGGTCCGGACTCAACCGGTGAAGGGGCTAATTTTATTATGGAATCCATTAGATTCTTTATACCGCGGTTTTGCAATGCCGATCCGCAAAATACCGGTACCAGTTCTCCTGCTTTAATTCCATCACGTAGTCCCTTAGAAATTTCTTCTTCAGTAAACTCAATTCCGTCAAAATACTTGTTCATCAACTCTTCACTTGTCTCTGCCACTGCCTCCAGCAACGCGGATCTTATTTCCTCAGCCTTACTTCTAAGATTTTCAGGAAAATCTATATCCACCAATTGATTATTTTCAAATTTTTTTGCAGTCATTGAAACAAGATTTACATATCCTATGAATTTACCGTCTTCCTTAATCGGTATTTGAAAGGCAACTACATTTTTTCCGAAAGTGTCCACTAATTGATCAAGTACTTTAAAGAAATTTTCATTTTCATCATCCATACCGTTTACAAAAAACATTCTAGGGAGGTGATTTTGATTTGCATATGCCCAAGCTTTCTCTGTTCCGACTGCCACACCACTTTTGGCTGGCACCACAATAATTGCACTGTCCGCAACTCTAATACCTTGCTTAACTTCTCCTACAAAATCGAAGTATCCGGGAGTGTCAATTACATTGATCTTATGTCCGTTCCATTCACAAGGACATATCGATGTGCTGATAGAGCTCTTACGCTTAATCTCTTCAGGGTCAAAATCCGATGTCGTAGTACCGTCCTCAATCCTTCCGAACCTTTCCAAAGCACCTGAGTTAAACAGCATTGCTTCAGCAAGGGTTGTCTTACCCGCCCCTCCATGCGAGATCAGGCAGACATTTCTGATCTTGTCAGAAGTATAGTCTTTCATACCAATTCCCCCTTTGATATTTAATTTATTTTAAAACCATCCATTGGTTATGAAGAATTCTGTACGAACTTTCCGTACTTAAATTATTAAGCGTAAACATTCTTATTAACATTAATATTCTATTTACTTTGAAAATTTCCTTTTCCCAATAAAAGTTTTTTATTTCAAGGTGCGGTTATAAATACACAAGTTTACGTTTACAGGTTAGCTTCGTAAAACCTTGTTCTTTGAAAAGCAAGTAGAGCGGTAAATTGAAAGTTGTTTACGGAAACGTTTTTAAAAACATTGTATTATAGAAATTAATTTAAATTGGATAGCTGTATATGCTATTATATTGTTAATATTAATCACCTTTATCACATTATAATACACGCACTAAAATGTGTAAATATTGAATAACATTTCTACCTTGCTATATATCTTATTCTTATTGACAATTCTATCTTATCATTGTAAATTAAAAGAAAGTACCAAGCGTTCTGCATTTTAAGTTAATTATTTCCCTGATCTTCGGAATTTAAACCGTCCTGAAAGTTTAGGATTTAATTGTACATAGACATTATGAACACAGTCCTTTGGAAATGAGGAAGTTTCTGCTATTTCCCGGCATCTTTAAGATTTGCAAAGGACTAGAAAGGAAGGATTACCTTATGATAATAGTAATGAAACCGGGTTCTAAAGACAATGATATACAGGAAATATCTAAAGTACTAAGTTCTTTAGGGCTTGGAGTACATATCTCAAAAGGCTCCGAAAGAACAATTATAGGGGTTATAGGCGATAAAAGGAAACTAAACGATGTTCCCATAGAGTTAATGCCTGGAGTTGAAAAGCTGGTTCCCATCGTGGAATCGTATAAACTGGCAGGCAAAACCTTCAAACCTGACCCAAGTGTTATTGAAGTTAACGGTGTCAAAATTGGCGGCAAAGAATTGGTTTTAATGGCAGGACCGTGTGCAGTTGAAAATCGTGATCAAATAATAGCTGCTGCCAAAGCAGTCAAGAAGTCCGGTGCCCAATTTTTGCGAGGAGGTGCATTCAAACCCAGAACTTCTCCCTATGCCTTTCAAGGCCTAGAAGAAGAAGGGCTGAAACTCTTGAAAGAAGCAAAAGATGAAACGGGATTGAATATAATTACTGAAGTTACCAGCGAAAAAGCTGTTGAGATAGCCGATAAATATGTCGACATGTTTCAAGTAGGGGCAAGAAACGTTCAAAATTTCCAATTACTACGGGAAATCGGGCGTTCAAAAAAGCCTGTTCTGTTTAAGCGTGGTCCTGCAACCACTATAGATGAATGGCTTAATGCTGCCGAATATATTATGAGTGAAGGAAATTACAATGTAGTATTGTGCGAAAGAGGAATTAGAACTTTCGAAACTGCCACCAGAAACACTCTCGATATCAGTGCTGTTCCAGTGGTAAAAAACATGAGCCATTTACCAATAATTGTAGACCCGAGCCATGCGGCAGGTAAATCCCAATATATTCTTCCTCTTTCAAAAGCAGCCATAGCTGCAGGAGCGGACGGTTTGATAATCGAGGTTCATCCCAATCCCAAATGTGCATTATCGGACGCTGCCCAGCAGTTAACACCTAATGATTTTGATGATTTATGTAAAGATATTGAGAAAATTGCCGAAATAATAGGAAGAGAGTTCAAATATGGATGTAAATAGTTTATCGATTATTGGACTTGGACTTATAGGCGGTTCTTTGGCAAAAGCATTAAAGGAACGCACAAATATTTCCGAGATAAAAGCCGTAGACGTTAGCAAACAAAGTATTGACCAAGCATTGTCTGAAGGATATATCACTAAAGGATATACCGATATAAACGATGAAATATACAATTCGGATTTGATTTTTATTTGTACTCCGGTGAAAATTGCAATTGAGTACATTAAAAAGTTATCATTAAAAGTTGGGAACAATTGCATAATTACCGATGTTGCAAGCACCAAATCGGAAATTGTAAATTTTATTAATTCAATGGATAATCCTCCCCGGTTCATTGGAGGACATCCGATGGCAGGTACTGAAAAGTCGGGTTTTGCATCAAGTTTAGCACATTTATTTGAAAATGCATATTATATTTTAACACCGACTAAAAGTACTGAAAAAACAGATATCGATACCATGGTAAATATAATAGAAAAAATAGGCGGTATACCCGTAATAACCGATGCCGATGAACATGATTTTGTCACAGCTGCAATAAGCCACGTTCCTCATATTATAGCATCAGCATTGGTCAACCTGATAGGAAAATTGGATAGTTCCGACGGCAAGATGCAAACTCTTGCGGCCGGTGGCTTTAAAGACATAACAAGAATTGCTTCCTCCAGCCCTGAAATGTGGGAAAATATAGTACTGAGCAATAAGCAAAAAATTAGAGGAGTTTTGGACACCTTTGTGGAAACATTACAAGAATTCAAGCAGCAAATGGATAGTGACAATGCAAAAGGTATAAACAACTATTTCAGAAATGCCAAGGAATTACGGGATTCCCTGCCTGACAACCGAAAAGGTTTGCTTATTTCTCTGCATGAAATTATAGTTGATGTTGTAGACAAACCGGGTATAATCGGTGAAATTGCATCAATACTCGGTGATAACGGTGTCAATATAAAGAACATTAATGTTTCAAACAATAGAGAATTTGAACAGGGATGCCTAAGGATTACCCTTCCGGATTCCGATAGTGTAAAAAATGCCGTTACTTTGTTGTCAGACCGCGGATATAAAGTGTATAAAATTTAACGGCATTATGAGTTATCAATATTGGCTTTAGCTGTTTTTCATATATAAATTGCGGTTCAATAAAAAGATGTACATAATTTCTCAAAAATGAATATAAATTGTTTTGAGAAATATGTAAGCAAAAAGGATAACAGAGTTTCTTTATAATTAATATGGCATTATAATATGGCTAATTAGCTGCAATTGTACCTCGTGCTTTGTGACAAGAGGTTATAAATGCACAACTCACTTACTAAAGGAATGGGGGAATAGAGTGTGTTAATTGAACAAAGGGATTCTTTAAGAGGCGAAATAACAGTACCTGGCGATAAATCCATCTCCCACAGAGCTATACTTTTGGGCTCTCTTGCTAAGGGAACAACCGAAATTAGCGGATTTAGAATGGGAGAGGACTGTCTAAGCACCATTGACTGCTTTAGAAAAATGCACGTTGGAATAGAAATTCTTGCCGATAACAAAATAAAGGTGCATGGAAACGGACTATACGGTTTAAAAGCTCCATCTTCCGCATTGAATGCCGGAAGATCCGGAACAGCTTTAAGGCTTCTTCTTGGTGTTTTGGCAAGTCAACCCTTTAACTCTGTTTTAACCAGAAATGAAGCTTCCATAAGAAAACCGGTGGGTAAAGTGGTTAAACCCCTTAGAGACATGGGTGCTATCATAAATGGACGGGATGACGGTAATTTATGTCCTCTTGCAATATTCCCGTCAAAATTAAACGGCCAGGTTCATCGTCTTTCATTAAAGGATACCTCTATTAAATCTCCTCTTCTATTGGCAGGACTTTACGCAGAAGGCGATACAAAGGTAATCGAAGCTGTTAAATCGAGAGACCATACCGAACTCATGTTGAACTATTTCGGTGCAGATATCAATGTAAACGGTTTGGAAGTAACAGTTCGAAACGTTGAAAACCTTTATGCACAAAACATCGAGGTGCCGGGAGACATTTCCATAGCAAGCTATTTTATAACCGCCGGGCTAATTGCACCCAATTCCGATATAGTTATAAAGAACGTGGGTGTCAATCCGACAAGAACCGGAATTATTGACGTTTACAGATCAATGGGGGCAAAAATCGAAATGTTGAATGAAAGAACAGTAAGTAATGAAAAGGTGGCAGACATAAGAGTTGTATCCTCTCAATTAAATGCAACCACCATTGAAGGTGAGCTCATTCCAAGACTCATAGATGAAATACCAATAATAGCAGTAGCTGCAACAATGGCAAACGGCAAAACAACGATTAACAACCTGAAAGGATTTAAACTGAAAGACTCCGGAAAAATAAAGATGCTGGCTACAGAACTTTCAAAGCTAGGAGCCCATGTTCAGGAAACCGATGACGGTATGATAATTGAAGGCGGTAAACTGTTAACCGGAACCGTTGTTGAAGGATATAACCATCCGGCCATAACAATGGCACTGTGTATCGCAGGACTTGTGGCCGAAGGCGAAACAATGATAAGAAAAACCCAAATACTGGACATTGCATACCCCGAATTCATTTCGGTGTTAAACAAACTTTAATTATTTAAATTATAAAAAAGTTACCGGTTTTAATATCCGGTAACTTTTTTTATTCTTTTTCTTTTTTAAGCTTCCATTTCCATTGCAAGAGATTCCCACAATTCATAGAGTTCCTCAAGTCTTTTTTCCATTTCCTGTTGTTTTGTATGCAGCTCATTTAGCTTTACATGGTCACTTAATATTTCTTCCGACTGCATTTCAGCTTTTATCTTCTCAATGGAGCTTTCCAAATTAACAATCTCTTTTTCGGTTTCCGAGTATTGCCTTTCGAGTTTCCTTCTTCGTGCCCTTTCCTCTTTTGTCGCAATATGAGAAAGTTTCGCCGATGACACCTTCTCCTCCGGGGAATCCGTTTTTAACTCAGTCGCAATTTTTCCTTTGTATTGTTTAAATTCGGAATAATTACCCCTGTAATCAATATAAGGCTCCCGACCAAGCTCAATAATCCTTGTGGCAAGCTTGTCTATAAAATACCTGTCATGGGACACTATGATAAGAGTTCCTTCATAATCCAAAAGTGCACTTTCCAATACCTCTCTTGAATTAATATCCAAATGGTTTGTAGGCTCGTCTAGAATAAGCACATTAGCACCGGACAGCATTATTTTTAACAGTGATATCCTTCCCTTTTCCCCACCGCTAAGTTTGCTTATCTCCTTGAATACGTCATCACCTTTAAAAAGAAACATTGCAAGGGCGTTTCTTATTTCTGTCTGGGAAAGGACATCACTTGCCTCCAAAAGTTCATCCATTATCGTATTGTTCATCGACAGATCCGAATGTTCCTGATCATAATAAGCCTCTTTTGTATTGTGCCCAAACTTAAAACTTCCGGAATAGTCCTTCATCTTGCCGGTTAAAATCTTAAGCAAAGTAGATTTCCCGCACCCATTCGGTCCTAATATAAATACTCTCTCACTCTTTTTAACTGTGAAACTCAAGTTATTAAAAAGCGGCCTTCCCGGGTATTCCTTTGAAAGCTTGTCCACCGTTAAAACATCATTTCCGCTTTGCAGTGAAACCTTAAACTCAATTTTTATCTTATCGGGAAGATCTTTAGGTTTTTCAATCTTTTCCATTCTGTCAATAGCTTTCTGCCTGCTCTCGGCAGCTATAATATTTCTTTCGCGATTCCATCTTCTCTGCTGTTCAATAAAGGCTTCCATTCTTGCAATTTCTTTTTGCTGAAGTTCATAGTGCTTTTGTTGGATTTCCCTGTCCTGTTCCTTTTGTTTGACATATTTGGTATAGTTGCCGTTATAGAGTTTACACTCGCAATTCTCTATTTCAAGAGTCTTATTGGTTATTCTGTCCAAAAAGAACCTGTCATGGGAAATTATCATTATACCTTTTTTGTAATTGATTAAAAAATCCTCCAGCCATTCAACGGCATTTATATCCAAATGGTTTGTAGGCTCGTCCAAGAGAAGCAGATCCGGTTCCTCAGTCAACAATTTTGCCATGGCCAGACGGGTTTTTTGCCCTCCACTTAAACTGCTCACTTTAAGGTCGAACTCTTCTTCCCTAAACCCCAATCCTTTCAATATTCCTCTCGATCTACTGTTGTACTCATATCCGCCATTTCTAGAAAAATTGTCGGAAAGATTTGAATATTCTTTCATATATGAAGCCAAGCGGTCCTCATCTTTTTCCGAGCTTATCAGCTTCTCCAACTCTTTAAGCCGCTCCTCCATTTTAATTAGATGGGAAAAAGCAGTGAGCACTTCTTCAAGAATACTGTTTGACGACTCGAGCTCAGTATTCTGTGCAAGATACCCAATCTTACATCCCTTTGCCAAATATATTTCACCCGAATCGGGAATATAGCTTGATGTAATAATTTTAAACAGAGTGGTCTTACCTGCACCGTTTACTCCTACTATGCCGATTTTATCGGTATCCTGAACACTAAAAGTGACCTTCTCCAAAATTTGTCTGGTCCCAAAAGAGATAGATATATCATTACATCCCAATAAGATCATAATTTCACACCTTACACTTTTAGGTAATTTCCGTTTGGGGTGCCAAAAACCGGTTATATAGCTTCCTGCCAGTTCTGTAAAATACACCCACAGATTACCCAAATGGTTATCGCCTTAAATTGTAGCAGAAATGATACTCTTAAGCAATATTGACAATAAAATAACAATGATGATATAATCAAAACGGAGTGTGAATTTAGCCAAAGCTTAATAGAAGGGATTCTCGTAATTCAATCCCTTACATATAAAATCGAGGTGAATGTAATGAGCTTGGACAAGAAGATTTCAGTTGCAGTTATTAAGCGTTTACCCAGGTACTATAGGTATTTATCCGATTTACTGAAGTTAGGGATTACAAGAATTTCTTCTAAGGAGTTAAGCATAAGAATGGGCATCACTGCTTCGCAAATACGTCAGGACTTGAACTGTTTTGGCGGATTCGGCCAACAGGGATATGGATATAATGTCGAATACCTTTACAATGAAATAGGAAATATACTCGGGGTTAACAACAAGTTTGCTTTTATAATTATCGGTGCGGGTAACATGGGACAGGCCCTGGCAAATTACTCAAATTTCGAAAAAAGAGGTTTTATATGTAAAGGCATTTTTGATGTTAACCCTGATTTGATAGGAAAGAAAATAAATAACCTTGAAGTTATGGATATGAACCTTCTTGAAGAGTTTGTAAAAAACAATAAAATAGATATCGCAATGTTGTGTGTTCCCCATGACCAAACTCCTACAGTCGCAGATAAGGTTGCACGATTGGGAATAAAGGGACTGTGGAATTTCTCACCTATGGACTTGAAAATTCCCTACGATGTTATAATTGAAAATGTTCATTTAAGTGACAGTTTAATGGTTCTAGGCTACAAGCTGGCTGAAAAGTATAGAAATTCGCAATAAATTTTCCGATTGCAAAAATACAAAAAAAATAAAGTTTACCGACAAAATGGCAAAAAGGTCAAGCACGTTTGCTATACATTTTTGGATGTATAGCTGACGTGCTTTTTATTTCGCCCTAACAATTATCAAAGAACCTTTTCTGTTTTTTATGAATATACTGGATGTGACATCAAAATTTTAAAAAGGAATGATGAAGAATTATGATGTATACAGTACAACCGGGAGATTCCCTATATCTTATTTCACAAAGATTCGGAGTATCTGTAGAACAAATCAAGCAGGCAAATCAGCTTACGGGCAACATAATCTTTATCGGACAACGTTTATATATACCAATCATTGCACAAAGACCAACGGTATACACAGTTAAAGCAGGGGATTCTCTTTACTTGATTTCCAGAAAATACAATACAACAGTTGAGAGCATACAAATATTGAATAACCTTACCGGCACAGAAATACGTGTGGGGCAAACTCTTACAATACCTCTTTACTCCGAAGCCATAGTAAATGTGAATTTGGCCAATGTAAGGAGCGGCCCAGGGACAAATTTCAGTGTTGTTACAACGATGGTAAGGAATGCAAAACTTCCGGTTATCGGTTCATCCGGCGGATGGTACAAAGTACGCCTGCATAACGGCAAAGAAGCCTGGATTTCAGGAAACGTTGCAACACTTAGAGCTTACAGCGGAAATAAACCGATAACGAATATTTTGGGATTCTATACCCTTGAGGAAGGTCCCACACTCCCCAGTTCCTATACCTCTTTTGTAAACAACCTTGGAGAAATATCGCAAACCGGTCTCTTCATGTTCAGAATTAGTGCAAACAATCCAACCACCATAGAAAAATTCGGCGAATTTACCGATCAAGACATTCGCAATCTTGTTGCAATTGCCCATAGAAACAACGTTAAAATATTCCCCGTTGTACACAATCTGCTTTACAGACCGGGAGGAACAACCCTTGCCAAAAATGTTGTCAAGGTTCTGGTTTCAAATGCACAAAATAGAACAGCCTTTGCATTCAATCTTTTGAATCTTATACAAAAATATAATTTTGACGGAGTAAATATTGATATTGAAGACGTTTTCATGGAAGACAGTGCCAACCTCTCTCTGCTTTATGCCGAAATTGCAAGAGTTTTAAGACCAAGAGGCTATTTCTTCTCCGCATCTGTGCCGTCCAGGGTCAGCGACCAACCTTTCAACCCGTTTTCCGATCCTTTCGATTATGCAGCTATAGGAAATGCGGTAGACGAATTTGTAGCAATGCTTTATAACGAGCACGGCTGGCCCGGCAGCGGTCCCGGTCCTGTTGTTTCCATCGGCTGGATGGAAAGGGTATTGAAATATACAATTACCAAAATGCCTAAAGAAAAAGTGGTCGGTGCGGTATCGGTCTTTGGCTTTGACTTTAATCTCACTACCGGCAGAAATACCTATGTAACTTACAATATGGCCGTTAACCTGGCCAACCGATACAACAAACAAATTATCTTCGATGAAAAAACTCAAACTCCAATGTTCGCCTATGTAGATGCCCAGGGCAACCAACACGAGGTATGGTTTGAAAACGCCCGAAGCATTTATGCAAAAATCAAACTTGCCTGGGATCTGGGAATAAAGGGAATAGCCCTTTGGAGGCTTGGAATGGAAGATGAAAATATTTGGACAATGTTAAGAAATCAAGTTGTTGTACGAAAGGATTGATACTTTAATATCCCCACTCATACCTTCAAAAAGCCGATTTATGTTCATATCTATGCAGTAAATAAGAACTGCATGCCCTTTTAGTTAATATAAATTCTAAAAGGGTATTTATTTTATTTTAAAAAAGTATAAAATATACATATAAGAGGTTTATAAAATTTTACATTTTTTGTATACATTGCATATCCGATATCATCAATTATTCTCTACTATACTGGAGCAAACAATACAATTCAAACAAAGCAGACTCAATATCTAATTTGTCTTACATTTTCAATTATTAAGAACCAAAAAATATTTGAAATTTTTATTTTTTTATTATTAATTTTCGGGAGGGAGTCTTTATGAAAAAAGGAGTCTTTTTATTGCTTGTTCTATGTGTTACTGCCGGTATTGTAATTTTCCAGCATACTACCGACACCTATGCCTGCGAAGCTTGTGAGGAAAGATTTTCTCTTGGTGGGGCTAAACTTGGTGATGTAAACGACGATGGATATATAAACGCCATTGATTTGGCATGTATCAGAGCATACCTGATAGGCAAATTACCCACATTCCCCGCTGGAGAAAGGGGTAAGATTGCAGCGGATATTAACAGGGACGGTGATATAAATTCCCTAGACTATGGTCATTTGAGGAAGTTCTTGGTAGGCAAGGGACCATTGCCTACTCCGACGCCAAAAACACCTACTTCTCCAACACCCAAAGTTATAGTCGAATCAGGTTTTGAGTTTGATTTGGAAACAGGAACCATTGTTAGATATATAGGAGATAATGACACTGTAACGATACCAGGCACAATTAAAGGTATAAAAGTAAATGCCATAGGTGACAGTGCATTCTGCAGCCGTTTTGACATAATAAGCGTAGCAATACCGAAGGGTATAACCGGTATAGGTTCCGAAGCTTTCTATAGATGTAAAAATTTGAGAAATGTAGTGCTCCCGGATAGCATAATCAGCATAGGCTCAAATGCTTTCGATGAATGTATAGAGCTAAGGGAGGCAATATTCTTAGGCAATCAGCCGGAACATTTCGACAGCAATGTATTTGTCAACGTGCACCCGGATTTCAAAATTATTGTTTCGGCCAACTCGGAAGGATTCGGTAAACCATACCCCTATAATGACGAAACTTCTTGGGAATGGAGTATTGACTCAAATCCTACATATAAGGTTATTCCTGCCAAAGAGGAAGTAATAGTTTTGGAAAATGAATATTTAAATTATATTGTTCGGGAAAAGATTCATAAAGGTATGTTTGACATCATTTATAAAAGTGATGTTGATCAAATTATCGATTTGTTAATATTGAGACCGATAAACTTGTCGGAGCTTACCAAATTCGCCAATTTAGAAATTTTATACATGGGAGTCTGCGATATAAGCGATATATCACCGCTTGAAAATCTTACCCAATTGAACAGTTTGTATTTGATGGAAAATAATATAACCGATATATCGCCGCTAAAAAATCTCACCAATTTAGCACATTTGGATTTAACCGATAATAATATAAGTGATATATCCCCACTCCAAAATCTTACCAATTTAACCTATTTGTCTTTATGTGAAAATAACATAAGCGATATATCATCACTTAAAAACATTACCAGCTTAACAGATTTGGCATTATCAACAAACAAAATAAACGATATTTCACCGTTGGGAAATCTTACTAACTTAAAGTATTTGTCTCTATCTAAAAATGGAATAAGTGATATTTCAGTACTTGAAAACCTTACCAACTTAAGACATTTGTATTTATCGGGAAATAGAATAAGTGATATTTCAGTGCTTGAAAACCTTACCGATTTAAAGATTTTGTATTTATCCGAAAATAATATCAATGATATCTCGACAATTAAGTCCCTTAACAATTTGACTCAATTGGAATTAGCCCGCAATCTAATAAATGATATATCAATACTTAAAAATTTCACCAGCTTTTATTATTTGGATTTATCCAATAACAATATTAGCGACATATCACCCCTGGAAAACATCACCATATCCTATGAACTAAAATTATACGGCAATGATATAAGTGATATATCGTCGCTTAAGAATCTTACCGACTTAAAATCATTGGATTTATCCAAAAATAAAATAAGTGATTTATCGGCACTTGAAAACTTGACCAATTTAGAGTATTTACACTTATTCAATAATAACATAAGCGACATATCACCACTTGGAAATCTTACAAAATTGGAAATACTATCTTTAGACTACAACAATATAAGTGATATATCACCGCTTGAAAATCTTTCTAAACTGTTCTACTTAAGTTTAACCGAGAACAATATAAATGATATATCACCGCTAAAAAATCTAAATAACTTAAATTGCTTGTATCTGTCCGGAAATGATATAAGTGATTTGTCTCCGCTTGATAACATTATTAGTTTGATAGATTGCGATATCTATAAAAAATAAACTTTATCGGAAAGCATTAAAAATAAAACAAACGGGGCATCAAGCCCCGTTTGTTTTTGTTCTTCCACCATACTCAGTATCCCAAAAAGACCCTATTACATAAAAATTCTAAAAAGGTATTTATTTTGTTTTAAAAAAGGTATAAAACAAATATATATTTTAATTTTAATTGGCATTATTTTGTACATAACATTCATTCGATGTAAAAATTATGTTATAGCTATGTGTAAGTATAAATCCAAGTTCCAATCAAAGCTTACTCCATATCTAATTTGACTTACCTTATAGTTTTTATAGAAGTATGAAATAAGCGAAACTTTTAATATATTAATTATAATTTTGGGGAGGAAATAACAATGAGAAAAAGTATTTTGCTGTTTCTTGTCTTTTGTGTCGCTGCAGGAATAGTATTATACCAACCTAATGTCCCTCTTACATACGCAAATGAGGTGATAAGCCCTGAAGGAGTTCTACTCGGTGACGTAAATGGTGACGGTAGAGTGGATTCCCTTGATTTTGCTTATATTAGAATGTATTTGGTGGGTAAAATATCGGAATTCCCCCGTGGAGATATTAGCTTCGCAGCAGCAGATATTGATAAAGACGGTGACGTTGATTCTATCGATTTTGCTTATGTGAGAAAATACTTGGTAGGTAAAGGAACATTTCCGCCAATACCGACACCAACACCGACTTTAACACATACGGCAACGCCTACTCCGGTATCTACTCCAACACCTTCTCCAACATCTCAGATTATATCCCAATTTGGTTTTGAGTTCGATATGAGTACCGGAACAATTATCAAATATGAGGGAACCTCAAGAATGGTAATAATACCAAGTATGATTAATTCTGTAAAAGTAAGAGCCATAGGTGACTTTGCATTCAGCGATCGTGTGGATTTATTTGCCGTAACAATACCTGACGGTGTAACCAGGATAGGATTTCGTGCTTTCGCTCATTGCTTGGCATTAAGGAGCGTAAGACTAAGTAGAGATTTGACCATTATAGATAGTATGGCATTCACTGAATGTGTCAGTTTGACAAGTATAACAATACCCGATAGTGTAACCGAAATAGGTTGGAGTGCTTTCACTGATTGTACAGGACTTAGAGAAGTAATATTCCTGGGCAATCAACCGGAACTTTTGGGTGGTTTCATTTTTTCAAATGCACACCCGGATTTCGAAATCAAAGTTTCGCCAAATGCTGAAGGATTCGGTAAACCAATCCCCTATAACGGCGAAACTTCTTGGGAATGGGTGTTAGATTTCAACCCCGACTACAAAGTAGTCGCATCTGAAACACTTCCCACTGACGAAGTAATAACTATTAGAGATGAGTACTTAAGATCTGTAGTTCTTTATGCACTCGGCAAGAGTGAAGATGATATTATTTATAAAAGTGACATTGATAAAATTACCGATTTATCAGTAGTTCGGCCAACAACGAATGATCCGATAGATTTGTCCGAACTTGCACTGCTTACCAATTTAGAGCGGTTAGCTGTACGAGGATTCGATTTAAGAGATATGCAGCCCTTTGCAAGTCTTACCAATTTAACCGAATTGGAAATATCATATTGTAGTATGGATGATCCGAGAGCCTTTAAACATCTTACTAAATTGGTTACATTAAAAATTTATTTCACCAATTTAAACGACTTATCGCCACTTGAAAACCTTACCGATTTAGAGATGTTAGTGCTGTCCAACAACGGCATAAGAGACATATCTCCGCTAAGAAACCTTACAAAATTAACTTATCTGGATTTATCCAACAACCATATAAGTGATATATCACCGCTTGAAAATCTCACCAATTTACAGTATTTGAACTTAAGTGGAAATAATATAACCGATTAGTGTGATATTTTACATAATATTTATTTCAAATACAATGGATAATAAGGCATGAAAATTGTTTTGTAAACTATAACCACCGGTCAAGCCGGTGGTTTGTTTTTCTTTTAATAATAAACATTCCAAAAGGGTATTTATTTTATAATAAAAAAAGTATAAAATTAATTCATATGCATTCATAGAAATTAACATAAATAGTTTATTTATGAATTATTTTACTTTAATTTGGGAGGAAATCTTAATGAAAAAAAGTTTTTTTGTAGTTCTTTTCTTTTTTGTCACTTCGGGAATTGCTTTATCCCCAAAAGCGACTAGCCTTACTTATGCAGTCGCAAATCCTGAAGAAGTTCTATTGGGTGATATAAATTCTGACAGCAGCATTGACTCAATTGATTTAGCATGTATGAAAAAGTATTTGGTCGGTAAAATACCTGGACTTCCCGGTGAGGAAAAAGGGCTGATTGCAGCGGATATCGATAAAAGCGGTAAAGTAGATTCCATCGATATAGCACACTTAAAGAATTACCTTATTGGTAAAGGAACAATACCACCAACTCCTGTTGAAGATGAAATAGTTGTTTTTGAGAATGAATATTTGAAATCCATTGTTTTAAAAGAACTCGCTAAAAATAGTAATGACCTCATATATAAAAGTGAACTGGATAAAATTGAAGCTTTATTTTTATACGAGCCGATAGATTTATCGGAGATAATATTTTTTGACAATCTAAAGATTTTATACATATCCTTTAGCGATACAAGTGATATATCTCCCTTGGCAAAATTCACCAACTTAACTCATTTGCAACTGAATTCGGCTAATATAACCGATATATCACTGTTAAAAGACTTTACCCAATTAACCTATTTAGATTTGGGAGGAAATAAAATTAGTGACATATCGGCACTTGAAAATCTCACCAACTTAACTCATTTGAATTTGTCCTCAAACAATATTAGTGACATAACACCACTTAAAAACCTTAACAAGTTAACTTATTTGTCGTTATCCGGAAACAATCTAAGTGATTTGTCGGCAATTAAAAACCTTACCGAATTAAATCATTTATATTTATCGTATAATAATATAAGCGACATATCACCGCTTAAAAATCTTAATAAATTATATTCCCTGGATTTGTCCAGCAATAATCTTAAGGACTTATCCCCGCTCAAAACTCTTAGTAACTTGCACGATTTAAGATTACCTGGAAATAATATAAGCGATTTGACAGCTCTTGAAAACCTTACTAATTTGTCCGAGTTGGATTTATCTCAAAATAGTATAAACGATATTTCAACAGTTAGGAATTTCACCAGCTTGATTTGCTTAGACTTATCCTCAAACGATATAAACAATATTTCATCGCTTGAAAATTTAAGCCAGCTATATTTTTTGAATTTATCCGAAAATAGTGTAAGTGATATATCACCGCTTAGTAATCTTGCCAATATAACCTATTTATATTTATCCGGCAACAATATAAACGATATATCGCCACTAAAAAATCTTACTATGCTAGTAAATTTGTACATATCCGACAACAATATAGAGGATATATCACCACTTAAAAATTTAACCAAATTAACCGACTTGACTTTAAACGGTAACAATATAAGTGAGATATCCGCACTTGAAAACCTTACAAATTTAATTATTTTATCTTTATCCGACAACAATGTAAGTGACGCGTCTGTACTTAAAAATCTCACCAACATATATTATTTGTTTTTATCCAACAACAATATAAGCGATATATCTTCTCTCGGCAATCTTACTAAATTATTTGATTTGGATATATCCAACAACAATATAAGTGATATATCATCGCTCGGAAGTCTTGTCAATCTATATTATTTGAATCTATCAGGAAATAAAATAGTGGATTTATCGCCACTTTTGAACCTTACTGAATTGAAAAATGTACAATATTAACGCAGATTTGCACCTTTATCTTTTCAAAAGTTGATGAATATCAAAAAACCCGTAATTTCCTTTATCCGGAAATTACGGGTTTTATTTTGCACAAACTACCTCAAGCCTCCGGCTATAAGTACATTTTGCTGATGCATCGGGTCGATTTGATTGTCTTTGTGTCTGAGACAATTGAGAAAATACAAGTCAAAATGCCCATCCATGCCGTTTCCTGCTATGGAATCATAATTAGGGCCATACCCGTAATTATCACTTCTATTGGCAACATTCTGTAAAAAAGGTACTCCATCCACTCCCGCATGAGCCATTCCTGCAATAGACACTGCAAACTTCCTACCGTTGAATTCCAAAATAAAGGGCCTTCTATTCCAATTCCAATAACCGCCGAATATTTCTTTCATTATTTTGGTGTCGGAAGCGGTTAGCGTTTCACAATCGGCATGACTTGAGCCCATGGTTCTCTTTATCATAAAACTTTTACCTGTTTCAACATCGGTAACCTTTCCGACACTTCCAATCGGAAAAACATATTGAGCCTCACTGAACCAATCCAATATCTCTCCGGAGTTCGGTGTAACTTTTTCTTTGACAGGAATGTTGTGAACAGGAATTTTCAAAACATCTCCTATATATAGAATTGCATCCCTTGAAATATTGTTAGCTGAAGCAAGTTCATAATCGGTTATTCCCGTTTTTTCAGCTATACTCCACAAACTGTCGCCTTTTTGAACCGTATAGTTTTTGTAAGTTATATAATTCTTTGATGTGTCCACTTTTATTGTGTTTTCAAAAAATTTGCTGTTGGCTTTATTATCCGAAATATCCTGTTTTATATAGGTTACACTGTTATGAATATACCCTGTCCCCTTAATCGTTTCAACCTTGTACCAGTCACCTTTTTTACCTATTACCTTTACTTCCGTCCATGCCTGAAGATAACCTACGGCCGGTACACTTAAACTGGTACCGCTGCTTAAGGTGGCACTGTTTGAAGTATAGGAAACAAAGCTGTTGTTTTTAGGAACAATCGACTTTATTTTCAGCATCTGATTAACGTATATCATGTCGCTTGTAAGAGAGTTCAATTGCATTAACTGGTTTACCGTTGTTCCGAACTTTTGGGATATGAGCCACAAAGTATCCCCGGAGAGTACTTTATACGTCAAATTTCCTGAAGTTTGGGTATAGATAAAAATCATATTCCTTTTGTAATCCATATAAGAGCTAATTCCAAGTTTTTCACAGCAAAATTCCAAAGGAACTACAAATCTGTAATTTTCAATGCTCATAGGTGCAGGTGCTTTTATATACTTTCCGTTAAACATTGCTATGTCATTGTCCAATCTAAACCGAATTTCATTTTCTTTATAGGATATTATGCCTGTCATGGAAGTGATATCATATGCGAAATTGCCTTTAACGGACTCGGCAAGTTCTTTTGCAGGTATCAATGTTACATTGTTTTTTGTAACAGTATTTACACTAATACCTGTAGCAACATTATCCACAATAATCCCAAACTTATTTCCCTCGGCACAGACATTTACTTGTATATGTAACATTATTACAAGTAAGGCTGCTAAGAAAATAGACCTTTTTATCATAGGCATCAAACATCCCCCTTAGTTTACATAATATATTTTAATTATACTGTATTTCTTTTTATATTTCAGTCAACAAAATATTCCTGTAAAAATGGAGGACGAAAAAAACTCATTGCATTTTATCGCAATGAGTCATGATAACGGTCAATTTTTCAATTCTCGTAATATTTCATTATTCCTTCCTTGATAGCTAAAGCAAGTGTATCCTGGTATTCCGTATCCGCAAGTTTCCTCTCCTCTTGTTGATTTGACAGGAACCCGCACTCAACAATTACTGTGGGAACCTTTATGTTTTTAAGTATTATTATTTCCGCCTTTTTTAGCATTGCCTCCCTCTTATTCTCCGGGTCTACAATTTCCCTTAAAGATTTTTGAATCAATTCAGCCGCTGTTTTACTTTCGGGCGAGTTGGGAGGATAAAACACTTGGGCACCATAATACTTTTCCTGAGGGAACTTATTCAAATGAATACTTACAACAAGGTCTGCCCCGGACTCATCCATTATTTTCTTTCTTCTAATTAAGTCCTGTCTCCTTTTCTGTGTAACACTCGTTGTACCTTCTTCATATTTAAGAGTGTCATCTTCCCTGGTCATAATAACGGTAAAATTCTCGGCTTCAAGCAATTCTTTCACCTTTGAGGCAATATAAAAGTTTATTTCTTTCTCCCTAATACCGCTATAGTCACTTACTGCACCAGGGTCTTCTCCCCCATGCCCGGCATCTAAAACCACAATTTTACTCTTCAGTGTATTATTTGTTGCTCTTGTAGAAGCAAAATCAAATCCGTTAACAATTCCAAATGCTGTTAATACAAGTGCAATCAATATCGCTGCCGCTATAAGGATTTTATCCTTTCTTAAAATCAAGATCATTAACGCTTCCCCCTGTATATGAATCTACAATTAACATATTCATATACAGTTTGACCATATGCAACAAACCGCATCCGGTCGTCTATGAAATTCTCGGGAATGGATTAACTCCAGTTTGACCCTACATGGAATAAACCACATAAAAAAATAATATAAATATTCCCGCCACTAATAATAATAATAATATTCCCGTAAATCTGCTCGAATACAGATATAAATCGGAAGGTTCCACATACTCTACATTCTTAACTTCAGTAAAATACTTTATCTTAAATAAAACTTCGGGATGAAAAATATTTAAATATCCCAAACCTATACTAAGCAAAGATAAAAATGTAATTTGCAAAAAATCCTTTTTCGAAGATGCTCTAATAAAAAATATAATGTAAACTACAATAACAAAAGCAATAACTAAAATTTTTAAGCTCTTTTTTATTGTCTCTTTCCTTTTTTCTTTCCTATTGAATTCGTCTATTATTTACGAGTCTTCCGTTACTTTCGTTACTCCGAAATATGTTCCACAGTCTTTACACTGTAAGGCATTATCACTGTTTCCGGTATTGCATTTAGGACAGATCTTCATATTATTCAGCTCCCCGAACCGCCTATTAAATTACTATACAAAATTAAGCAGTTCTTTGAAATTATTTTCCATTATTATACAATACCAGTGTTAATTTCGTCAAAATATAAGTGTTCAAACAATTTAAGGACATATTAACATCTAATTTCGAAATCAAAATTCATATATGTATCAAATTTTCGTGTTCTCAACTAACTTTGTAAATTTACATTCGTCTACTTTTGCCGCATAATCTTTCGCCAAACCGATATCGCTTCGGGCTGCTTTTAAATCTCCTTGACTTTTGTTTAGAGTATATCTTGCAAAATAACCTTTAGCTGCTTCATAGTCGGATTCCATTTGATGGGATAATTTTATCGATTCATCCAACAGTTCTAAAGCCGTTTTTATATCACGTGTCTTTTCCAAAATTTCAGCCTTAAGCCTTAAGGTCTTTAATTTTCTAATATCACTTTTTATCTCTTCGGATATTAATATTGCTTTATTGCAATCTTCCAAAGCTTTTTCAATATCACCGTTTATCAGTTCATATAGAGCCGTATACCTGTAGTAATCGCTTATATATGCCCATTCTTCCGCCTTAACAAATATATCATAGGCTGTTTGCAAAGCATCCTTTGATCTCTTATACTTACCCTGTTCAATATAAAGCCTTGCAAGATTTATAAAGTTTATACCTTCACCAACGGGTACATTAATTTCCTTGGCTATTTCGAGGGATTGGACATAATACTCATAGGCTTTATCCATATCTCCCCTTTCATACATAATGTCACCCAAATTAGTGAGTATAATGCTTTCATTAAGTCTTGAACTTATTTCTTTCGAGATATTGAATGCTTCGTTAAAAAGAATTTCCGCCTTACCGAACAATCCCCTATCCATATAAAGTATGCCGAGATTTATACAACTTGCAATATAACCCTGTTGGTCGGAGATCTTTTCGGATAAGTGAATGGACTTGTTTAAAAACTCCTGGGCTTTTGAAATCATACCTGTAGCATGACAAATAGCACCTAAATTGCCGGAAACCTTTGACATAATGGCAAGGTTGTTTATCTTTTCCGCACTTTTATAGGCTTTGTCCAAACAGAGTAAAGAATTTGCCACATCTCCCTTTGTATAGTAGATAATACCTGCCTGATTCATAATCTCTGCAAAATTTTCATAGTCCACGTTTTTAGTCAAAATACTTTCTGCTGTTTGGGCAATATATAATGCCTCCGCATTTCCAATTATTCTATAAATATTGCATTTCATTTGCAAAAGCTTGCCGTATAGCATATTTTCAAGTTTTAATTTAGGTTCAATTTCATCAATGATGCCCAATGCTTTATCATAAAAATCTTGTTCTTTATATACATCGGCAATCATAAGTTTAACCGAGTAAATATCATCATATAGCTTTGCCCTTTCCAAAGCCTTGTTCAAATTATCCAGGGCCTTTTTATATTCGGCAGTCAAAAAGTTGATATACCCCATATCCCGATACGCCTGGAATACCCTTTCGTCTTCCAAATCCTTTTTTGAAAGGGCCAAATCAAGGAACTTGTTGTAATACTCCAAAGAGCTTGCCATATCGTAAATATTTCTAAATTGGACAGCTGTCCTAAAAGCATATTGTGCTGCCTTTTCAACCTGATTTGCCCTGCTGAAGTGGGTATAGATTACCTCGTAGTAATCTTCAATTTCTTTCTTATACCTTGCTTCAATTATTTCTCCGATCTTTTTGTGATATTTCAATTTATCCTTGTTAAGAATGTTATTGTATAAAGCCTCTCTCTCGGTATCCTGATTGAAAATAAACACCTTTTCCACTATTCCGGAAGCAGTAAATGCCGTCTTCAAGGAAATAATATTCATATCCTGGGGAAGCTGCAACAGTATAAAAGCCTCCTCAATGCCAATCTTCAACAACTCACATATAATTGACAGGCGAAATTCTTTTCCGATAACAGACGCAACTTGCAGTAAATCTTTAGTCTTTTCATCCAATTCCGACATATTGGCAAGTATAAGGCTTTGAATATTTTCCGGAATGGATACCAATTCTAAAGGGTCTACTTCAGCAATGCCGTCGACTACCTTAAAACTTTCAGCCCTTTTTATCCTATGGATGAATTCAGCAATATATAAAGGATTCCCATTGGTATATTTTATTGTTGAATCCAAAAAACTCTTGTTAATATCATTGCAATTGAGCAATTTACATATCAATTCTTTTATTTGATTCTTACCCAGTTTGCAGACCTTTACAGTTCTATATCTCTTTGAGTCAAGTTGCTTAAATTCCTCCAACTCATATCTCGACGAAAAAACAAAAGTAATTCCCACATGGGTCAGCATGGAGATAAGCTCACTGATTATAGCAACTGAATTGGAATCGGCACAGTGAATATCATCAACAATTATAACCGGTTTGAACTTTTTCGATAATTCAACAAGGAATATATAAATTTGCTTAATAATTTCTTTTCTAATGCTGTTTATGCTCATAGAATTCAAGATATTCTGGAAATCATTATCCCTGGGAAGGCCCAAAACCAGCCCTAAAAAGTCTGCATTTCTTTTTATTTCCTCTTCCTTCTTGCCTTTTAGTATATAAGCCAAAAATGATGCCAACCTGTGTTGCTTGACATTTACACCATCTCCGGCACTCATGTTCATAATTCCCATTAAAATGCTTGAAATTGCATAATAAGCCCTGTTTTGGTATATGGCATTGCAATCCACCCACACTTTTTTTACATCGTTTCCCAAACTGTTGTAAAATTTCTTTATAATACTTGTCTTTCCCAAACCGGCATTGCCAATGAGATTAACGCATTGGGTTCCGGAATTTTGAGCACTGTTGTAAGCCGCAACCAATGTATTGAATTCCTTTACCCTACCAACAAACACAATTTTGCTTTCATTATAATATTCATTTTTAACTTTTAGGGGAATATAACACTTTACCTGTTGTTCCTTGTTTTTTACTTTTATTTCAGTAGGCTCAGAGTAATCGAATATATCTTTTGTCTCCATGTATACCGACTCTGAAACAAGAATGTTCCCACGTTGGGCGTTTGATTGAAGTCTTTGTGCGGTATTGACTATATCTCCCATAACGGTGTAATCTTTGTCGAAGGCATTTCCTATGCTACCAGTCACAACAAGTCCGTAATTTATTCCAATGGAAAGGTTCAAGGAAAGTCCCTTGGCAGAAAGCCTCTCCTCCGAAAACTCATTTATAAGCTTCATCATTTCCATACAACATAAAACAGCCCGTTTGGCATCATCAGCATGGATATACTTTGCACCGAAAAGAATCATCACACAATCACCGATGTACTTGTCAATGGTGCCTTCCAACTCGTACACAGGTTTTGTAATATAGTTGAAGCAATCATTTACCAGTTCTCTTACCTCTTCAGGATCCATTTTTTCGGACAAGGCCGTAAATCCGGAAATATCTGCAAATATAACAGCTACATTCCTTCTGTTTTCCGACAGTGTTTCGAAATTCTGAATACTACTTCTAATCTCTATGCTTTCAATCTTTGTACCGCAATTAAAGCAATATTTCCCCATAGTAGGGTTAGGATAAAAGCAAGCAGGACAATAGGATGCAAATTTCACTCCGCACAACTGACATGCCCCTGCATCTTGACTTTCCAGTTTTATTCCGCAATTAAAGCAAATCATATAATCCCTCATCCACTAATAAGTTTACATAATTTTAACGGAGAAAAATGTGAAAGAAACTGTAAAGTAAACTATAAAGCTTGATAACGCAGCGAGGAAAAGGAGAGTATGTCTCTACACAAAATTAAGTTTTACTTTATTTTGAGGAGGTTTTACAAGCTATAGTTTACAAATCTTAGTTCCTTCCATATTTTTCTCCATATCTAAATACAATTTTAACTAAATGAAAGTTTGAAATGTTTAATGTTTTGTTGTATAATATGTTGTATAAAATATTTGTCTTTTATGATTAGGATTTTGCTAGAATTCATATTTATTAATCAAGTTTTATGTAATCTCAATTTTATAACTAACATATTATGGCACTATTGTTCTATCAATCTTAATGTCCTTTAGCAATTTATGTCAAAACTAAGGAGTTCTGATATGTTTAGTGAAAATGTATTTTATCTCGGCAGTCCAATCAGTGTATATGATAATTTTACTGATTTTTTGAAGAATGCTTTTCATCGAGTCAACAGTTTTACAAACTGTAACGATTTTACCGGTGCCATTGAATGTTTCCTTTCCGATACTAATACAATAGATGTTTACCCTATAATATTATTTGTTGAATATCCTTTTCTAAATGAAATCGGCACTTACATAAGCAGCCGGTTGGATGATACCCAATATATATTGGTAAGCTTTTATTGTGAGGAACAAGTTTCTATAGGTTATTTCGGCAATATTTTCGATTTTGTTTATACCGTAAAATTCAATAATCAACTACTTATTGACAGACTTGCAAATGAGATAAACAATAAGAGAAATTTACTGTTTTTGACATGTAAAATTAAGGAATATTACGAAATCAGCAAAGTCCTTTCTGCTGAAAAGGATACCGGCAAACTATTGGAAAAGATTATCGAAAGCAGCATTAAGTTAACTTCTTCCGACGCGGCTACAATTTATCTTGTAATAGATAAGAACTCATATAATTGGACCTCAATAAAGGATAACAACTACGAAGATAAACTCCTAAAGTTTATAGTTTCCAGAAACATGAGCATAGCCATTGATCTTGAAGCCCATACTTCTGCAATAACCAAGGAAAGTATTTTCGGTTATTCGGTTATAACAGGTAAGCCGATAAGGATTGATGATGCTTATAAATTGGACAGTAGTTGCGAATACAGTCATAACAATTACTTCGATTTACGTACCGGTTATGTAACCAAATCCATTCTTACAATACCCATGAAAAATTTGCGAGGCAATATCATAGGTGTAATTCAGCTAATCAACAAGAAAAATGACCAATCTCTAAAAATTGATTATAAAAATCCTGACAGTATAAATAATATAATTCCCTACACTTATGCCGATGAACTCATAATAAGCTCACTGACAGGATATTCTGCTGTACTGTTGGAAAGCAGTTTATCTTGCAGCAACATGCAAAACCTTCTCAACAGTTTGAAAAAGCAAAACAATGAATTGGATATTCTAAGCAAAAGGATTCTTAGGGCCAATGCAGAGGAAAGAAATCGCATAGTTAGGGATATACACGATGGTCCTTCTCAAAGCTTGGCAAATATTTTGCTTAAGCTTGAACTTGCCAGGAAACATTTTGAAAATAATATGCTTAAAGAGGGTCTCGATGAGCTTAATTTAGTAAAGGAAAATATTAAAAGAACCTCAAAAGAAATCCGGACAGCTCTCTACGACTTGAAGCCGTCTTACCTCGAAGACGGACTTGCAAAAGCTCTTGAAAACAGACTGCGTGTATTGGAAGAAAATACAGGTCTTAAAGTAAATTTCAATTTTTCCGGTGACGATTCGAATATTGAGCAATATATAGCTTACTCACTGTACAGAATGGTACAGGAGACACTGACGAACATTGAAAAGCATGCCAAGGCAAATGTTGTTAACGTTGATTTAAGAGTATACGAAAACGGTGTTTCAATTCAGATAACCGATGACGGATTGGGGTTTGACATCAATACACAAGCCGATAAACACAAAACTATAAATGGCGGCTTCGGTTTGTCGGGACTTAAAGAACGTGTAGAACTGTTAAAGGGAAGATTTGATATACAATCGACACCGGGAAACGGAACATCTCTCATAATTTATATACCGTTGTAACATGCCTCTATAAGCAGTTTAGTATGGGAATTAACAGGTCTTTCGATTATATCGGCACAATTTCCCGTTTCAATAATTGTGCCGTTATGCATGACAGCTATTCTGTCACAAATATGGGCCAACAGGCTTATGTCATGGCTGATAAACAAATATCCCACTTTGTGTTCATGTTTAAGTCTTTTAAAAAGTTCTAAAATTTGTGCCTGGGAAACTGTATCCAAACTCGAAGTAGGCTCATCCAAAATTATCAACTTAGGATTCATAATCAGTGCTCTTGCAATGCTTACTCTCTGGCATTGCCCACCGCTAAGCTGATAAGGATATCTTTCTGTTATTCCGGCATCCAACCCTACCATATCCAAATAACTCTTTACCAATTCGGAAGCCTCTTTTTTGCTTAAACTCTTTCTATGGACTCCTTCCAATATGATATCCTCCACCCTCATGTGAGGGTCAAGGGATGAAAAAGGATTTTGAAAAATCATTTGAACCTTACGGTGGTAATTTTTGACCTTGAATATATCTTTATCTCTATACAATATCTTACCTTTTGACGGTTTTACAATCCTTGAAATGAGCCTGGCCAACGTTGATTTCCCGCATCCGCTCTCACCTACCAAACCCAGGGTTTCTCCTTCATACAAATTCAGCGAAACATCCGTAAGTACATTGCAATTTTTCTTTGAATAATATTTACTTACTGCTTCAATTCCAATCAGTATATCTTTGTCTTCATATTTTCTACCTGTGTCGAGTCCATAAACTTTTTTAAGTACTGAAGCCGTCAATCTGGCCGCTGCGTCACTTTTAGGATTTTCAAAAACTTCTTTTGCCTTTCCTTCTTCTGCAATCCTCCCCTTATCGAGCACTATAACCTTATCGGCAATTTTATTTGCCAGACCAAGATCATGAGTTATAAATATTACTGAAATCCCGAACTCACGTACCATGCTCCCAAGCAGATCCATGATGGCCTGACGATTAACAGCATCTAAGGAACTGGTCGGCTCGTCGGCAATTATCAACTTCGGCAAACACGATGCGGTAGATGCTATCATTCCTCTCTGAGCCATACCTCCGCTCAGCTCATGGGGATATTTGTTCAAGTACTCTTTTAAATCGTTAATTTTCAAGTGGTCCAACAGAAGTTTAAGTTTTTCCTCAGCTTGCTTGAAATTCATATCACAGTGCTTTGTAAGAGGTTCTGTCAATTGCTTTCCCACCTTCATAGTAGGATTTAAATATGAAAGCGGTTCTTGAAATACCATACCTATATTCTTCCCTCTTATTTGCACCATGCATTGTTCCGGCAAGTCCTCTATACTTTTCCCTTCGAGCAAAATTTTACCTTCGCATCTTATATTCTTTCCCTTAGCCAGCTTCAAAACAGATTTTGCAAGCATGGTCTTACCGCTGCCCGACTCTCCAACCACAGACAAAATCTCGCCTCTACCTACATAAAAGTTTATATTGTTTAAAATTTTTTTCTCATCAATGTAAAGTGAAAATCCGGATATTTCAAGAATCTTTTCCATATATCCTCCCGGAACTGTAATGGTAAACATACTTACAAGTCTAAAGCAGGAATACGGTTCATCTGTGAATCTCAGTCGGTTATTGCATCTTTAATTGTATCACCCAAAATATAAAAACATATCATTGCTACAGCAATAAAACTTAAAGGAATTATAGCCAACCACGGATAGGAAGATACATATACAAATCCCTCACTTGCAAGGGTTCCCCAACTGGCTTTGGGAATCTCTATCCCCAGGCCCAAAAAGCTTAAATAGGCTTCAGCAAAAATTGCCGCAGGTATACTCATCATCATATTTACAATTATCGGTCCCATACTGTTCGGTATAATATGCCTTGAAATAATACGCAAATTACTTACACCAAGTACTTTTGCACTCTGTACATATTCCATTTCTTTGAGCAATAGTGTCTGTCCTCTCATGATTCTAGCCATACCTGTCCAATCGGTTATCGATAGGGCAATAATTATCGTCCTTTCGCTGCGTCCCAAAAAAACAGTCAATAGGATAACTATAATCAAATTGGGTATTGAATGAATCATATCCGCTAACCTCATCATTACTTCGTCGGCCAATCCTCCGTAAATCCCTGCAAAACACCCATATACAATACCTATGATTGTTTGAATAAGTGCAGCAGTTATTCCAATTTTAAAGGATATCTTGGCACCTTCACATATTCTAACCAATAAATCCCTTCCGAAATTATCGGTGCCGAATAGATGGTTTCTGTTAAAAGGAGGAAGGAAACTATTGTCCAAATCGTGTTCATAATAGCTGTAATCCGATACAAGGGGAAAAATAACCGAAATGAAGAAAACCAATACCAAAAACAACAATGCTATTAGTGCAATTCTATTGTGAATTACAACTTTTGCAACTTTGCCAATTATCATGGAAATCACCCTTAGCATTAAAAAAATCGGGCATAAATTAATAGGGACGCTTTTTTATTTACCACATTCTCACGTTTTAATTATATTTGATTCTCGGATCCATTGCGGAATACAGAACATCTGTCAGAGTATTGACTAAAATTACTATAAACGAAGTAAAAAGAGATAATCCGATAACCATCGTATAATCTTTTTCCTGTACACTTGCAACAAGATAGTGTCCTAGGCCGGGAATGGCAAAAATCTTTTCAACGGCAAAAGAACCTAGAATTATTGATGCCGATAGCGGACCTAGTATCGACACCACCGGAAACAAAGCATTTTTGAGTCCGTGCCTTGTTATTATTTCTCTTTTGGATAAGCCTTTTGCCACTGCATTTACAATATAATTTTGCTCTAGGACCTCCAAAAGACTTGACCTCATCATTCTAATCACAAGTGCCATGGCACCGAATGCCAGAACTGCAGACGGCACTATTGTGTAACGAAAGCCTTTCCATCCGCTAACGGGAAAAATCCTGAAGCTGTGCCCCGTTATACCGCTTAAAAATTCGGATAGTTTGTAGCACAAAAGGTATTGGGAAACAGTACCTAAAACAAAGCTCGGTATTGCCACACCTATTACACTTATAAAAAGTGTAATATCGTCAATAGGTTTGTTTTTATTCAGTGCTGCTGCAACACCTAAAAAAATCCCCATAAAAAGAGCTATAAAAAGGGCTCTCAGCCCTAAATCCAAAGATACGGGAAAAGCTTCGGTAATTATCGAGCCCACACTTTTATTCACATATTTCATGGAAATTCCCAAGTCTCCTCTTGCCACATTACTCAAATATATAAAGTACTGTTCAACCAAAGGCTTGTCCAGACCGTATTTTTGGACAATATTCTCCACCACCTGGGGAGGTATGGCCTTCTTTGAAGCAAAAGGTTTTCCCGGCATTTGGTGTAGAAGGAAAAACGTAAAAGTCACTACCATCCACATGGTAAACAGCGACAGCAATATCCTCCTGCCAATAAATCGGAACACTTATTTTTCACCTTCCCGTGTCACTCCACATAAGTCCAGTAAAAATCCATATCCTGAATAGCACTGCTTCCCCTGACAAAACCTTTAACTCCATGCTTTACAGCATAACTGTTGTATACATAATATAGAGGACATATGGGCAAATGTTTGAACAGCAATTCTTCCGCTTCACCGAGCAAAATCATTCTTTTTCTATCATCAATTTCTTCCCTGGCTTTACTCATCAAATTGTCAAACTCTTCGTTTTTAAAACCCACTACATTAAAATAGTTTTCCGTTTCAAATATCTCCAGGAAGGAAGCCGGATCATTGTAATCACTAGCCCACCTTAAGAGTACCATCTGATAGTCTTTTTGCATTAATTTCTCCTCAATGGCTTCAAAAGACATTGTCTCTATTTCCACTTCAATACCTATATTTTTTCTCCACATTTCCTGCAAAGCTTGGGCATCTCTCTTTGAAGTCTCGGTATCATCCACAAGCAAGGTCAACTTAGGTAAGTCGCGAAGTTTTAATTCCACCAGGGACTTTAATGCAAAACTTTCGGCTTCTGCCACATTATCTTTTGTGACAAGATCTCCTATCTCTTCACGGAAAGATTTTTCCACACCAGTAACAGCAGGATTTACAAAAGCATATGCTTCTTTTGAACCGTCTTTGACCACCTTATTGACAAGATTATCCCTCTCGACACCATAGGTTAAAGCTTTTCTAAGGTTTATATTGTTAAGATATTTGTCTTCGATATTAAATGAAATATACTGTGTTACCCCGGTATTGTAACTGTCTACTTCAAAGCCCTTCGCTTTTAATTCATCAATTTGATGGGCTTGGGAAATTTCCACAATGTCAAGCTCTCCTGCTTTAAAAGATGTAATAGCTGATGAGTTATCGGGAATAATTTTAAAATTAATTTTATCGATTTTTATATTTTCTGCATTCCAGTAATTCGGATTTTTCTCAAGCACAATATCTCTATTGTGTTTCCACTCTTTCACAATAAAGGGCCCATTGCTTAAAATATTCTCTACCTCTGCCCCATACTTGCTCATTCCGTTTACTAACGGTTGTTTTGAATAGAATTCCTTATTTATCGGCATAGCTACACTGCTACACACTATTTGCAGAAAATACGGTGTAGGTTGATTAAGCTTTACCACCAATGTTTTCTCATCCTTGGCATCGATGGCAACATCCTCTTTGTTTCCCTCACCATATAAATAACTTTCCGCTCCCTCTATACACATAAGCAGGTACCCCATCAGTGCCGGCTGATGATCTTTAGGATCTGGATCTAAGGCTCTAAGCCAAGCCTCTTTAAAGTCCATGGCGGTGACTTTTGTTCCGTCCGACCACAATGCCTCTCTTAAATGAAAAGTATATGTAAGCTTATCTTCACTTACATCCCAGGTTCTTGCAATCCCCGGCATGGGTGCTCCATTTTCGTCAAACCTACACAAACCTTCAAATGCGGCATTTATTATCCTCATCGGATAAACATCGGTAACCAGTTGAGGATCTAATACTTCCGGTTCTCCACCGATACTTACGGTTATTTCCTTTAAAACCGAATCTTGTCCTTTCGTATAGCTACACCCTACAATAACTAAACTTAAGCATATTAAAGCTATAACGAGTTGAAGACTGTTTCTAACGTATCTCATATTGGCAATTCCTCCCTGTAAGTTTTCATGAGGCAATTTCAATAAATGCCCCATGCAACTTTATTGGTACAAATTCCACAAAATTAAACTCTTAGCAAAAAATAATCCGACAACTGCTATCGATTTATATAAATGCACCATTGCTAATTTTCTCTATGATAATAATATATGTTACAAGATGTCCCATTAAGAACGATAAGACATGAGTTTTGAAAGTGTTTCATAGAATTGACCCAGACTTCTCAATTAAAGCGTATATCAATGTCGTCAATGTTACCACCCAGCCTGTGGATGGAAGACTTTATCTCCAAAAAAGTCTCATAATCTATAGAATTTATGTTCTTTTCAACATAACCGCGAAGAACGGGTATCGCCCTTCCATCCCCGAAGTTACCAAGGCATATGGCACCAAAAAGCTTATTCTCCATTTTATTGAAGGTGCCCTTTATTGTCCTGTATATCATATCGTAAAAGTTTCTCTCTTTAACTGTAACTCCTATCTTAACCAAAGTGTCCAACAGATATTCTTCCAAATTTCCAATGCTGTTGCTTTCATTCAAGATTTCCATAATACGGCTTGCAGCACTTTGACCCATTTGAATCATAGTACCCAATATTTCTTCTATAATTATTTCATTGTCCTCACTAATTTCATAAATAAGCTTGATTAGCGGTTCTAACGCATTTACCGTTTTCCACTTTCCAATTGTTTTTATGGCCATAATCGGTATTATTTGCTCCTCATCGTCATAAAGCAACTTATCGTCGGATGCCAAATCCAACAACCTATTTACTGCATCGTCCCCAAAAGTGTACAGCTTGTCCAAAAGCGGTTTGGGTATGTCGTCATCACACAACTCAGCTGCCATTTTAAACAACTCCATAAGCTTATCCAAATCGGTTATCGAATCGAAATAATCCTTTGGGGTAATACCTCCTATACTTGGATTAGGAGTATTTGCCCACTTTTCCAAATCTTTTTCAAGATGTTTTCTTACTTTTTCATCCTCGACATTTAAAAGCTCATGAGATTTATTGCTCATGAATATTTCATTAAAGCTTTCTTCCAAAGCCATGTTGTAACTCTCAAAAAGTATTTCCGACTTCTCCAATTTAAAATCCTCCACTTGTATAGTAAACTCAAATTTTGTCCCGATGGTTTAGACCTTTCTTCTATCTTTTACAAACGTACTTCCAGGCATTGATTTTGCCTTCTTCTTAATTTCTGCCGCTATTTCGGCAACCTGTATATGACTTATCAATTCTCTAGCCTCATTTGTCACCACTGCAAGAGAAATGGATATTAGCGAAAATTTCATAATTTGACCCTGTCGGTTGCTTGTGACAATGTAACCTCTTTGAACATCTTCCTCGCAGTAAAGGGATTTAATCTTTTCGTCAAAATCGCTTATTATCCCTTTACAAATAGCTTCAGCCTTATCGGGGGTAGTGATAATTACAAAGTCATCCCCACCGATATGTCCGATAAAATCGCCTTGATTTCCGGAATTATGAACATTATCAATAATTATATCCGCTGTAAGCTTAATTGCCCTATCTCCGCTAGCAAAGCCATAAACATCGTTATATGCTTTAAAATTATCCAAATCGGCATATATTACAGCAAAGAGCAGACGTTTTGCTATTCTCTGATTAATTTCTGCTTGAATTTCTATATTCCCTTGAAGACCGGTAAGAGGATTTGCCCACCTGTTCCTGTCAATTCGCTTTAAAGTATTCCGTACTCGACTGACAAGCTCCCTTTCGTTAAAAGGTTTGATAATGTAATCGTCAGCACCCAATTCAAGACCTGTCAGTTTATCATCCTCATTATCTTGGGCCGTCAACATTATTATAGGCATCAGATTATTACTCTCATCTTCCCTAAGTATTTTGCATACTTCAAACCCATCCATACCGGGCATAACTACATCCAATATCACAAGGTCGGGCTTTTCTTCCCGTACCTTTTGAATTCCCTGCATTCCGTCTGAAGCGGTGACTACATCATAATCTGCAGCAGTCAGTATATCCGATATTAACTTTGTCATAAACTCGGTATCATCAATAATCAGAATCTTTTTTTTAAACATGAATCACTGACTCCTATTGAAGTTTAATAGTGACACTACTGTAATATTTATCGGAAAATCGGCATTAAATTATTATAATTATATATTAATTTATTAATTTTGAAAAGCTTCATTAAGGAAATTCTTGTGTAAAAAGTATATTATTCCTTATATTATATTCTTTCAACTGTGATAATTATTATTTTTCATATTGAAATTCAAAGGATTTATTGTCCTTCGTTTTTTTATTACCGTCAAATTGATAACTAAAAGTTGTTATTTTGTGATATACTTATATATAAGGGAGTGATTTTATTGGCAGAATTTTGTGTATGCGGCTCATTATTGTTGGATGGTTCATGTACAAACAAAAATTGCACCAATAAAGCAACTAAGCAAAGAGCTACTGCAGCAAAGAAAACCGGTGCAAAAAGCGATACTTTGGAAAGTAAGCCCAAAACTACCAGAACAAGAAGAGCTTCAAAATGTATTACTTATAATTTATATGATATCAAAGAAGAGAATTCCGTATAGAATTCTCTTCTTGCCTTATATCCAAAGTATAGTTTATTTATTCTCAAGTTGTACAGATTTATTTCAGACCAAGTCCCTTCCTCTTGCTTAGGATATGTGCCTCTATCCCTTCTGCCACTTGCTTGGGGTCATCTCCCAAAGCAATTTTACCTCCGGTTAATCCTTCAACATCCTCCGTAAGCAGTTTTACCAACTGTGGTGCACCAGTTATAAAGGGTGTAGGGGATAAGTGGGTATATGCACCATATGCCACAGCAAAAACTCCGTCAATTGTAGCTTTCTGTTCCATCCATTCCGGTGCTGTAACTGCAATTGGTAAATCCGGTACATCCACATTCAGAAAATCCGCTAATGCAGTAACGAGCATTGATATCCGTCCGGTATCGGTACAGGTACCGAAACTTAAAACGGGAGGAATCTTTAGTAATTCGCAAACTTCCTTAAGACCTGCTCCGGCCAAGTCTTTTGCCTCGAGGCTGCACAATCCGGCAACTTCCAAACCGTGATTGCCGCAACCTCCGCTAACAACCAGTATATCCTTTTTAATCAATTCCTTTGTTAGGTTTATTGTGTTCCAATCCTGGGGACCATTCCTTAATGTCGTACAATTCACAAGGGCAACCACACCTTTAATTTTCCCCGATGAAATCACTTCTACCAACGGGTCAAGTTTATTACCCAGTGCACCTAAGACCGCTTCACAAGAAAATCCGGCAATTGCTTTTTGAATCCTTTTAGGAACCTTCGGCACTATCTTGCCTTTTCTCTTCTTAAAATTCTCTATTCCCAGTTGTATCAGCCTTTCAACCATACCATCCACCTCTCTGGGATTGTAAGGCATATGATGCTGCAAACCGGGTACTCCAATAATGGTACTTACACTTACCAAAGTCACTTGATACTTTTCGGCATACTGGTCTATTGCCGGCGGGGAACAGTTCTCTTCCATAGCAATGACATCCACCGTACCTGTGGCCAACATCGGCTCAATTGAAAGCCAATTGCCCATTAACCCTACAAATACATCATCCACTTCGAATCTTTGCAATAGTTCCTGACCTGTCTCAATGGATCCTACCACTCTCAGTCCTTTTGCCCCGGCCTCCCTAGCTCTTTTTTGAACCTTCTCAGTTCTGGCTTTTTCTATTGTTGCAGCTCCCACCCAGGGTTGATGACCGTTAAATACAATATTGATGTAATCGGGGTCAAGTATGCCAAGGTCGGTATTTACCTCATGGGGTTTTGGCGTTCCATACAGTATATCCTGGACCATTTCAAGGCCTATCTGAGCCGTATAAATGGTGGACAACCCCAGTCTCAACGCTTTTTTGGCCAGTGAAACATAATCCCCGTCAACATTCGTAAGACAGCTGGCTACGCAATTCTGCTCCTCATGGACCACACCTGCAGGATAAATATTAAGCTTTTTCCATACTTCCCTCCTCTTTTTAGGAGCAAAGGCCTCAACCATGATACTCGGTTTTTCAGGGTCTTTTGACATTTCACTTTCCAAAAGATCGGCCAATTGCAACGCCATGGCATTTACATCCTGGTTTGTATTTATTCCGACTTTTTCACACATCCATCTTAACTTGTTTTCATCGGAAATTTTGAAGGGTGTTTTACCCTGTGCAGTTAATCTTAAAGTTCTATAGGCTTCATAAGCATGGTGGCTATATGTACCCGCCCCCATTATGTTATGAAGCAGCAATTCTCTCATTGCCATAGCATCGGGACCGATTCCGCACACACCTTTGGTCTGTCCGCCTTTTTCACTGATTCTGCAAGGTCCTTGCGAACAAAGCTTACAGCTTAATCCTTCCAGGCAAAACTTGCAGCGAATCTTTTCCTGTAACGTCCAGCGGTCGAATACATTGGACATTCCGTCTTCTCTTATTCGCTTTAGCATCTCTTCAACAGAGTCGTGGTAGCTTACTCTTCCTTCTGTTTTTTCCAATACCAATTCGCTCATTTCCATTCCTCCAAAAAAATTATATATAAAAGTTTTTGCCTAAACCTTGATAAATATGTATAAAAAAACACCTGCCCATGGGCAGGTGTTTTACAACTATCAACTACTTCAAATTGAATATATCCCTAAGAATGCTGTCTTCAAAAATGACTTCCTTTGCTTTTTCCCGGTATTCCTGTACATGTATGTAAGTCATTCTGTTCGGTTTTATTCTTGGTGCAATATCTATAGCTTTCACGTAATCGTCGGGATTTAGTTTAAGGGTTTTGACAAAACTGAAAAATCCCGTATCGGAAAGAAATTTTCTAATTCTCTCATATCGGTGGTTTTGTACAAGACTCATGATATAAGATGCAATTCCAACTTGTATACCGTGTAGCTGAGGTTTCAAAGTCATTTTATCCAAGGCATGGGATATAAGATGTTCGCTTCCGCTGGCCGGAGAACTGTTCCCGGCTATCTCCATTGCAATTCCACTCATGGTGAGTGAGTCTACAAGTTCCTTTAAGAAAAAGTCCTCTTTTATATCGCTGTAGGGCATTCTCACTATGCTGTTGACCGATTTTTTTGCTATCATTACCGCCAGGTCATCCACCCTTGTCACACCTTTTTCTTCCTCAAAAAGCCAATCATAAACTGCGGTTATCTTTGAGACAATATCCCCAAGACCTGAATATATAAACCTTTCCGGAGATTCTTTAATAACAGCCGTGTCCACAATAATACCGTAGGGCATACGGGCATGTACTGAAGTCCTGTGTCCGTTTATATAAAGGGAACATCCCGAACTTGCAAAACCGTCATGGGCCGTAGAAGTCGGAACACTAACAAAGGGAAGATCTGCAAGAAAAGCTATGTATTTTGCAACATCAAGGACCTTTCCTCCGCCAATACCCACAATAGCTTCCGTACCTGCCGGAATTGAAAAAGCCTTTGAGGTTATATATTCCATGGAGTTTTCATCACAATCATTTTCTTCTAGCACCTTGAGTCCTTTATTTTTATATAAAGCTTCGGATATAAGATCGCCGAATAAATCCCTTATTCCTTCACCGATAAATAGAGTTATTTTCCTAATTCCGGATTTTATCAAATATCTGTCCAGTTCCCCAAGTTTATTGGGCCCAACTTCCATGATGGCAGGTATGGATATTCTATGTATCTGCGGTTTCATGCCAAAACCCCCTTTTCCGTCAAGTCTTTCTCTATTTGCTTAAAGTCCGAAAATAACGTATAACTTATATTCTCCCTGTCGAGCAATTCAGCCAGTTCACTTCTTGCATACACCAAATCGGCCGTTTTTGCCGCCTCCAAGTCCGGTTCACTGTCTCCGGCAAATACTATTAAGTTATAGTTCTTTTTTATACTTTCAACAACTTTTCTTTTATCCAGTCCAAAAACTTCAGAAAAATATTCACTGTCCGGATCGGGAATTATTTTTATTCCTCCGTTTGAATAAACACCTTCCATCGATATTACCTGAACGTCCTTAATGCCCAAATGCTCAAACAGAATTTTTATATAATAGGAGGTACCGGCACTTACAACATAAAAATCTCCACCGTTTTTTCTTATTCTGTCAATAAAATCTTTGGCATATTTATCTATAGGTATTTGGGTAATTTCATCAAATATCTCCCTTTCAGTTAAATTAATTGAACCGAATATTTTATTTAGAAATTCAACATTTATCTTTTTTGTCTTCTTCCACTCTTTATAGAATTCCTTACCTTCATTCCCCAGATATTTGTCTATTATAATATGATAAAAATCCTTTGAAGAAAGGGTTCCGTCAAAATCCGAAACAAACGCAAATTTTTTCATTCAATAACCTCCCAATTTTTTTGGAAATGCTGTTCATTCAAATTATCTGCATTCCTGTTATAACTATATTAAACTACTTCACTTCCATTATCAATAATTTCAACTGCCTCACATGGGATATAATATACCCAGTTGATTATATATATAAACACCAATACCTCATTTGGCTTCAACTAATGGTGAAATAAAGACCAAGAAAAAGTTTATGTTACCCTTAGATTGGTTCTATTGACAAGGCAGGGTTTTTGTAACACTTCTTATCTATCCTCATAAACTAATACTATAAAACGAATCAGGGAGGTTGTAACTATGTCTGACGACAGATGTGGTTTTGTAGGTTTTGGTTTCGGTTTCAGCTGGTTCTGGATAATAATAATTATTATCCTCTTATGTTGCTGCGGTAATGGTTTCGGCAATTTCGGATATTTCGATAATTCCTGCAACAAACCATGCTAACAAAAGATATGGGGCATAATGCCCCTTTTTTACACAATCCGTTGTATTAAATCACATAATCTTCAGGGATAAAGACCTTGAAATCTTTAGGTCTTACATAAATCACCTGCTCTTCTTTCAACCCAAGTTTCCGGTATTGTTCTTTATTGATTTCAGCTTCGATAAACTCACCGTTGTCCAATCGCTTCAGCTCAAGATTTACAATTGGCCCAACCGCCCTAATAAAAATAATCTCTGCACCAATAAAATCGTTTCCTCTTTCCTCGAGGCTTATTTCAATGTCATGAGGCCTAATGTAACTTATGATATTTTTATCTCCGGTTTCCGAATGCTCGGGTAAATCCAGCTTCAGCGGACCAAGTTCCACCTTTCCGTTATGTATTCTCCCATGGAATAAGTTCACGTTACCCAAGAAATTGTACACAAAAGGATTGGCAGGATTGTCATATACTTCTTCCGGAGTGCCTATTTGCTCTATTTTTCCCTGGTTTAGAATTACAATTCTATCGGCCACATCTAGAGCTTCCTCCTGATCATGGGTGACAAAGACACTTGTGATGGGATATTTATCGTGCAGTTTCCTCAACCATCGGCGAAGCTCCTTTCTAACCTTCGCATCTAAAGCACCGAAAGGTTCATCAAGTAGCAAAACTTTCGGTTCCACCGCCAATGCCCTTGCCAGTGCAATTCTCTGGCGTTGGCCGCCGGAAAGTTGTGAAGGATAACGGTTTGCCATCTCCTCCATCTTCACCAGTGCCAACAGTTCATGTACTTTTTTATTAATCTCTTCCTTGCTGGGTCTTAACTTTGAAGGCCTGACTTTCAAACCGAAGGCTACGTTTTCAAAAACAGTCATATGCTTAAAGAGTGCATAATGCTGAAATACAAAGCCCACTCTTCTGTCTTGTATACTCTTTTTGGTAGTGTCTTCACCGTCAAAGATAATACTTCCCTCGTCAGCCGTCTCAAGCCCTGCTATTATTCGCAGCAGTGTGGTTTTTCCGGAACCCGACGGTCCAAGTAAAGCCACCAGCTCTCCTGTGTTTATTTTCAAATTGATATCATTCAATGCCTTGAATGAATCGAAATATTTCGTAATACCGGAAATTTCAATACTCATAGCCATCCTCCAAATCAATAAGTGTGTAATACTCTAAACAACGGTATTATCCCTTGGCCTGTTGCTTTATCTTCCAATCGGCAATATTTTTAATTATCAGGTTTATGATTGCAATAACCGTCAAAAGTGAAGCTACAGCAAAAGCAGCAGAAAATTTATATTCGTTGTACAATATTTCAACATGAAGCGGCACGGTATTTGTGAGGCCCCGAATATGCCCCGAAACCACCGAGACAGCTCCAAATTCTCCTGCAGACCTTGCTGCAGTCAAAATAACGCTATACAAAAGTGCCCATTTGATATTCGGAAGCGTCACCAGCAAAAAGGTTTTAAATCCGCTTGCCCCCAACGTAAGTGCCGCCTCCTCCTCTGCAGTTCCTTGGGCATCCATCAGAGGAATAAGTTCTCTTGCCACAAAGGGAACGGTTACAAATAATGTGGCAAGAATTATACCCGGTGGGGCAAAAATCACCTTTATTCCCCAGGCATTTAAAAGAGGACCGAACAGTCCATGACTTGTACTGAAAAGCAAAACAAATATCAATCCCGCAACAACAGGGGAAATGGCAAAGGGTAAATCAATAACGGTAACTAACAGATTTTTGCCCCTAAATTTAAATTTTGACACAGCCCAGGCTGCCGTTACACCAAAGACAGTGTTTATCGGCACAACAAACGCCATTGTTAAAAGAGTGAGCTTTATAGCTTTCAAAGCAATGGGATCAGCGATGGAGGCGTAGTAGACCCTTGCCCCCTGTTCAAAGGCTTTTACAAATACCAAAATAAGAGGTATCAAAAGCACCAGCGAGAAAAATATCAAGGCAACGGCTATAAGAAAAAATTGTACAATTTTTGACTCTCCCACTGCCCTTTTCTGAGTTTGATTAAGTTCCATATGCTTTATGCCAATAGGAATATTGCCTGCCATACTATCATCTCCCAAATCTATTTATGTCTGTTACTTGCTCTCCACTCGAAAAAATTAATTATCAACAGCATTACAAAAGAAACCACAAGCATTATTGCCGCAACAGCCGTACCGCCTATGTAATCATATTGCTCAAGTTTTGCCCTTATCAATAAAGGAGTTATCTCGGTTTTCAATGGCATATTTCCGGAAATGAAAACTACCGAGCCATACTCACCCAAAGCCCTTGCAAAAGCCAGGGAAAAACCGGTTATCATTGCAGGCATCAACTCGGGCAAAATTACTTTGTAAAAAGTCTGAAACCTTGTGGCCCCAAGGCAAGCTGCCGCTTCTTCAACCTCACGGTCAATATTTTGCAAGACCGGTTGAACTGTTCTTACTACAAAGGGAAAACTTATAAATACCAAAGCAACTACTATTCCCAAAGGAGTAAAAGATATTCTTATGCCTAAAGGTGCAAAGATTCTTCCTATCCACCCGTTCTGTGCATACAGTGTCGTAAGTGAAATCCCCGCAACAGCGGTTGGAAGGGCAAAGGGCAAGTCAATCAAGCCATCTATAATTTTTTTGCCTGGAAACATATATCTCTCCAGAACCCACGCAATGAGCAGTCCAAAGACCACATTAACCGCTGCTGCCAAAAAAGATGTAAAGAAAGATACCCTTAGTGAAGCCAGCACTCTCTCGGACGATGCTATCTCCAAAAATTTCTTTATCCCAATGCCGGCACTGTTAACAAAAACCATTGAAATGGGAATTAAAATCAATAAAGTGATATATAGAAGTGTGAATCCCATTGTTATTCCGAAACCGGGTATTACGCTTTTTTGCTTGAATTTTAACGGTTTGAACACCAGATTCATTATTTCACCTCAAAAATTTGATCGAATACTCCACCATCGTCAAAATGTTCCTTTTGTGCCTTATCCCAGCCTCCGAAAACTTCATCTATGGTAAATAGAGTTAATTCGGGAAATTGATCTGCATATTTCTTTGCAATTTCTTCATTTCTCGGTCTGTAATAATTTTTTGCAGCAATTTCCTGTCCCTCATCGCTGTATAAATATTTTAAATATTCTTCCGCAATCTCACGGGTACCCTTTTTGTCTACAACCGAATCAACCACTGTCACTGGAGGCTCAGCCAAAATACTTACCGATGGAAGAACAATCTCAAACTTATCCTTGCCAAGTTCCTTAACAGCAAGCAATGCTTCATTTTCCCAGGATATAAACACATCACCAATACCGCGTTCTACAAAAGTGGTAGTGGAACCTCTCGCACCGGAGTCAAGCACCGGTACATTTTTATAAATAGCCTTTACAAATTCCTTTGCTTTTTCCTGGTCATTACCGTTCTTTTTAAGGGCATAGCCCCAAGCCGCAAGATAATTCCACCTTGCCCCACCGGAAGTCTTCGGATTTGGAGTAATAACCGACACACCGGGTTTTGCCAAATCATCCCAGTCCTTTATATTCTTTGGATTTCCTTTTCTAACCAGAAATACAATTGTTGAAGTATAAGGGGTGGAGTTGTGAGGTAATCGCTTTTGCCAGTCCTTATTTATCAGTTCTTTATTTTTGTTTATGGAATCAATATCATACGCCAATGCAAGAGTAACCACGTCGGCTTCATTTCCGTCAATAACTGTCCTCGCCTGACTGCCGGAACCTCCATGGGATTGTTGTACAATCAAATCCTGTCCGGTTTTCTCCTTCCAATACTTTACGAATGCCTCATTATATTCCTGATAAAGTTCACGGGTTGGATCATAGGATACATTTAGAATTGTAACGGTCTTTGCATCTTCTGTTTTCGCTGTTTTCTGTCCTGCAGCCGCCGGTATATCATTTTCGTTCAATGCTGTTTTCTCACCGCAGCCTGTAAAAGCTGTCGTTATCGAAACTAATAAAGCTGCCAGTATAATCTTCTTTGATATCGATATAATTTTTTTCGATTTTTTCATACTCATCTCTCCTTGTAAAAATTCCATACTATTTCGATAGGTTTAGTATTATATTATAGAGAATTTTATTCCATGTCAATAGATTTTAGAAAAATTTTTATTAATCCTATCGTTTTAGTTTTATTTAAAACAATTCAGAGTATGAAATTTTTTAGAAAAATAAAGGCGAAGGAGAATTTTAAAGAAAAGCTCACTTTTTAGACAACAAAAAACTTAGCATGAAATTCTCGAAACGAGCATTCATACCAAGTTGCAAAGAATGTACAATCTCAAACGTTATATTCATTATACGTATTATCTTTCAAATATTTTCAAAAGTCTTAAATAATGATTGGCCTCACGTAATGTATGGTCGCCCAACAGAGGAATAATAATGGATTTAATCTTACATTCAAGTAATCCTTGTGTACCTTGAGCTTTAAAATCTCGTATTTCTGTAGTTGCCTTAAGACTGTCAGCCGTTACTTTTTCTATAGCAGTGGTACTATCTATGGCAGCTAAAGCGTCGGCTGTCAATTGGTCAAACTCTTTACCGAAATTGTCAGCTGCATTAATCAAGTCATTTTCTGTAGGATCGAGCAGACCGCGAATGAATTTAGCATGTTCTGCCATGATTCTGTTCCAGAATGCCTCCTGTCCCAAGGCTTCTTTTTCAATATTTGAATTTGATGACGAATAAAGTCTTTTTGTGAGGTATTATTTTGAAGGACCTGGCTCTGAGCAGCAGATACCAGAATGGCCTGGCCCACATTGACAATGAAGTTACCCAATGAGTTTTGCTGATTCACATCAAGATTGTCTATCAAAAGAATTCCAACAAGCGTCGACAGGAGTGCAAGCTGCTTTGGAGGTAATAAGAAAAAATATTTTACCAGAGGATTTTCACAATTACTGTTATTACTCATATTATCAAATTGCTTTTCGCAATTCCTGAAAATATCACTCACTTTATTTTCCCTTTCCGTATTACTAATATTGAATGCCGAAATTTCATCCATAATCGTCAATACATGTCCCCAAAATTAAAAAGTGATAAAACATCCTACTTTTCATATAATATTCATAGCAAGCAAAAAGGTTACTTTCCGGTATTCAAGTTTAGGTTTTTTGGTAAAGGTTAACCTTTAATACAATTGTACCTTTTCAAAATTGGGTTCAGTAAAGTTTTTGAGTCGTTGATTTTATAATATATATTTTATGAAATGTTCTCATGCCAAAATCCATGAATTTCACAAAACTGTAAGTCTCCAAACTGCTCTTCCGGAATCTTCTTTAACACTTACGTTAGGATTATAGCCTTTATCGATTAATCCAAGCCAAACATGACATGCACAAATACCTATATCTACATTTGGGTGTTCCCATTTAAAATGCTTATATCCAATCGGCATAGCAACAATAATTGTTTTATAACTATCCTCAAAACCAAATCTCCACATTTGAGAGTTCGTAGCTGAGGGTGCTTTTCTTCCCAAGTCCAGTGCATATAATATGTCATCCGGAATATTGTTATAATCGTTAGGATTGACTAAAAGCTCTTTAATTGCCTTACGCTTATAACTTGAAGTTTTCTTTGTAATTCTGTCCATAATTCGTAATCCGCCTTCTTCATAATAGCCAAGGGGTGAAATACATATTGCCCGCCGGCCGGCAGTTACACCTTTTGAGTATCCATATCCCATATTTGATTCTTTTATCTGGTCAGGAGATTCTAAGTGCGGCATTAATCGCTCAAGTTCCGATAATTTATAGTGCCCAAACCAACATGATGAAATATTTTTACTCTGGGCATAAAGAATAATAAGCTCTCCGACAAAGCCCACTTTTGAGATTGAAACAATATCGGTTTCTCCCAAAAAGGCAACATTTAATGGTGGGGATTTCATAATTGTATAAAGTTCTTTTGTCGGTTCAGCCTTAAAAAACTTAATCTCGACATTGTGTTCAAAAGGAACTGATATTGATTTAGCAAAGTCTTGTATTGACTTTACTATATCGATATCAATATCGTTCATTTTGTAACTGCGAGCAGACCGCCTTGAATCAATAGTATCTTTAATCGGAAATGGAATATTCATCTTTGATGCTCCCTTATATATTTTCAACAAATAATTATTCAAAATAATTATAATTTTTTTCCAACTATAAATCAAATTATTGCCTTTTTTAGTCATAAAACGAAAAAACTCAACTTCGATATTCTTATATCAAAGTTGAGTTTTCTGCTTAAGTTTTTTCGAAAACAGTGAAAAATACAAAATCTCAAGGACTCAATGCCCCTGAGACTTTATCTGGAGGCGCCACCCAGATTTGAACTGGGGAATAAAGGTTTTGCAGACCTCTGCCTTACCGCTTGGCTATGGCGCCATATTTAATTCAAACCGGATTTATATGCTAAAAGTCAGAACCGGTCTGACTTTTAGCTGTTCATCCAGTGTAATATTGGAGCGGGTTACGAGATTTGAACTCGCGACTTTCACCTTGGCAAGGTGACACTCTACCGCTGAGTTAAACCCGCATAATTGCTGGTGCCCAGAGCCGGAATCGAACCAGCGACACGAGGATTTTCAGTCCTCTGCTCTACCAACTGAGCTATCTGGGCAAATTGGCGACCCGGAAGGGGCTCGAACCCTCGACCTCCAGCGTGA